>WNFA01001176.1_pt1 | contig 30191 bp, 30 predicted proteins | sample 5400481 | NCBI WGS metagenome assembly WNFA01 (sample SAMN13153340, study PRJNA577476) | soil metagenome | isolation source: 120 cm saprolite under Douglas fir tree site 2 hole 1 replicate 2 | place: USA:California | collected 2015-04-18 | reverse complement strand
ATTCGGGAGGATTCGATTGTGTGGCGCGGGCGCCCCCGCCCGCGAAAGGCCTGGAGTAAGAAATAACGAATGACTCGCATTCGAAAAGACGAGTCAAAGGCAAAGTCAAGAGCCGCGGGCGAGGGCGCCCGCGCCACACCGAACATCAATCATGCCGATTCTTGAAACTGAGCGGTTGCTGCTTCGTGAGTTTGTTCCCGAGGATGTGGATGAACTTGCGGCAGTGCTTTCTGATCCTGAAACCATGCGTTACTATCCGGCGGTCCTGGATCGGGCTGGAGTTGCTGCCTGGATCGAACGCAACCAACGGCGCTACGCCGATGCCGGGCACGGGCTCTGGGCCATGGTCTTGAAATCCAGCGGTGAGGTTGTCGGGGATTGTGGCTTGACCCGGCAGACTGTGGACGCGGTGAACGAAATCGAAATCGGATATCACGTCCGGCGCGATCTGTGGGGGCGGGGCTACGCTCCGGAGGCGGCCGGGGCCTGCCGCGATTACGGATTTGCGCGGCTGGACGCTGACCGGCTCATTTCGCTCATCCGGCCGGAGAACCTGCCATCACGCCGGGTAGCGGAGAAAATCGGATTGAGTCTGTGGAAAGAAGTGGTGTGGAGGGATTTTCTGCACTGCGTGTATGCGACCCGCAAGGCGTAACGCGGCTGAGCTTAGCTTAGCTGGGCAGGTGGGGGACACCTGCCCCTACGTGGTTCTTCATGTCACTACACCAGATCCTCCACTTTCAATTGCGCAGGGCCGCCTTTCCACGATGCCTCAAATTGTTTTTGGACAAATCCTGCGTCGTAGTCGCGTTTTTGCGCTTTCAGGGACTGTTCCAGGCCGAACAGAGAACGCGGGTTGCGGGGATGACGGTCCAGGTCTTCGCGGAAGACCTTTCCCGCGCCCGCGGCATCTCCGTTCATCAGAAGCGCCGCGCCTAGAGATTCGCGGACCGGGAAGAACCAGTCTTCGGGCTCGTTGTACTTGAGGGAGTCCTGAACGGTTACGGCTTCCTGCAACTGGGCGATCGCGGTGGCGTTGTCTTTTCTCGCCAAGGCAATTTTCGCTCCCAGAACATCGCGGGCAATCTTCAATACGTCTTTGGTTTTGTTGTTCACCGGCATGGCGAAGACCACGTCTTCCGGCGTATTCTTTTCCGCGTCGGCCACGACCTGATAGTCGGCCTGGGCTTCGTCTGGCTTTCCTTTGGCAGCCAGGGCCATGCCTCGGGCGAAATGCCAGAACACAGTCTCAGTCTTCATTTCAGGATTGGGCTTTGGCATCTTCAGAATGTCATCCCACTTGCGGAAGCGGACGTCCACGGCGATCGGGATGGTCACAAAGCCCTCGAGCGGCGGCATGTCTTTGACGTATGGTCGCACGTGAGCGGCCAGCATCTGTGCATTCTTCATGGCCTCGGGGTAGTCGCCGTTCATGGCTGAGCACATGGCGATGAAATGCAGGTTGTGGCTGTAGTACATCATGGGATAGAGGCCCTGCGCCCCGCTGGCCTTGAGGTAGGCGCGATCGGCGATGGCTGCTTCCTGATTGGTCTTTACCGCCGCCGCGTAGTCGCCGGTACGAATGTAGATGTGGGCCGGCATGTGCACCAGGTGTCCTGCCGCGGGCGCCATGGCGGCCAGGCGGTTCGCGCCCGCCAGTGCCCGTTCCGGAGATGCCGAGGCTTCGACCGTGTGAATGTAGTAGTGGATCGCGCCCATGTGGTTGGGGTCGCGTTTTATGACCGATTCAAGCGTGGCCACGATCTCCTCGGTGCCAGGTTCCGGAGTTCCATCTTTGTGCCACAAGCCCCAGGGATGCAGGTCCATGCCGGATTCGGCGAACAGCGTGGCCGCATCCAGGTCATCGGGAAAATTCTTCACGACTTCGCGCATGGCATCGTGATAAGCCTCGGCCGCCTGCTTGCGGTCGGCCTTGGGGTCGGCCGGGAAACGCAGCGCCATGGCCTGAATGTAGGCCTGCTCCACGGGTGACGCATTGGCTGAGAGATCGACTGCTTTCTGGATGGCTCGGTGTGCCGCGACGAAACGCTCGTCGCTGGCTGGATCGTTGTAGTTGGGTCCCACGGCTTCTGCGACGCCCCAGTAGGCGATGGCCAGTTTGGGGTCGAGATCGGCGGCGCGCTGAAACGAGCGGGCGGCCTCATCGTGGTTGAAAGCGTAGATCAGACGCAATCCCTGATCGAAAAATTGCTGCGCCTGTGGGTTGCTCGTGGATACGGGATGATGCAAGTCTCCCAGTCCCGACATCAGGGTCGCGGGTTTCGGCTGTGCGTGAGCCGAGTGGTCCTGGGCGATGACCAAGCCGGACAGCAAGAGGGCGAGCAAAACGAAGCAACAGAATTTCATGAGGATGTTACCTCCCCGGAACGATGTATGCCGCGATGACTGTGAGGGCCCTAAGCAAGGATAGCTTAGTGAAAACGTCTCCAAGGTGCAACGTGCGGGCCGGAGGCTGCTGCCGGTTCCGGTACAATCCATCTGATTCCCATTTTTCTGTTTTCATTCCTCATTTTCCATGCGCAAGGCCGTTCTCCTGTACAACCCGCTATCGGGCCGGCGACGTGCGCGACGATTGGCGCTGGTGGAGACGGCATTGGCGGTCCTGCGTCAGGCGGGCGTTGCGGCCACTATCGAGCCGACGCGCGGCCAATCGGATGCAACCGGGCAGGCGCATCATGCCATCGCCGCAGGTTGCGACACTGTCTTTGCCTGCGGAGGCGACGGTACTGTGCATGATGTCCTGCAGGGTTTGGTGGGCAGCAACGCAGCCCTGGGAGTCATTCCCCTGGGCACGGCCAACGCCCTGGCCCACGATCTTGGCTTGCCACTGTCCGCGGTGGCCGCGGCTCGCGCCAGTTTGACCGCCAAGCCTCGACGCATCGCGGTAGGGCGGGTGGAATATCAGGGTTTTGACGGGAATCCCGGCTCCCGATTCTTCACCGTGGCTGCCGGAATTGGAGTGGATGCGCATCTCTTCTACAAATTGAATCCGCTGCTGAAGGGCCACTGGGGCATGGCAGCGTATTACGCCGGGTGCGTCACTCGAGCGGGACGACTTACGCCTGGTGCTGTTTCGCACCCGCAGCCGGTTGGCGTATCTGCGGTATATCGTGCGAGGACTGGTGGGCGCAGAATGGCAGATCGGCGGAATTGAACTGGTTCACGGAGCAAAGCTGGAAAGCCGGCCGCTGGGCAATTCTGCCTCAGCTTCGCGCGTCTTCGTCGAAGCCGACGGAGAATTACTGGGGACGCTGCCGGCGGAGATCAGCATCTTGCCGAATGCAGTGACGCTGCTGGCGCCGGGCGGTTCGTAGGGACGGTGTTCGCGGGCTGTCGGCCGGGAGGGCACGGCTTCAGCCGTGCCAGCTGTGTCAGCCCCTAACCAACCAGCTGTCATCCCGAGCAATCTTCCTTCGCGCGGAGCGCGAAGAAAGATTGTCGAGGGACCTGGGTTTTTGCCGGCAGCACCGGTGCTGCCGGCCAGAACCGAGATCCCTCGCTTGCCCTCACCGCGCAAGCGCGGCTCGGAGCGGCGCTCGGGATGACAGGGGCTTTACTAGCCCGCGACAGCCGGCGGAACGCCGGCGCTACAATGAATCTCTGTCCACCGGGATCGCATCCAAGGGAGTTCTGACCGTCAACACTCTCTAACTTTGGAACCAATCACCCACTTTCTGACCGGCGCCTGCCTCAGCCGCGCCGGATTCAATCGCAAGACGGCGCTGGCGACAGCCACGATGACGTTGGCTGCGGAAGCGCCCGACATCGATATTCTTGGCAACTTCAAGGGTTCAGTGTTCGGCTTTGCCCATCACCGGGGCTTCACCCATTCTTTTCTCGGGCTGCTGCTGGTGGAGGCGTTGGTGGTCGCGCTGATATATGTGATCTGGCGCGTGCGCGGGCGCAAAGTGAAAGATCCAAATCTTCCGCCGCGCTGGGGTTTGTTGTTCCTGCTCGCATACTTCGCCGGACTCACCCACATCCTGCTCGACTTCACCAATAACTACGGCGTGCGTCCGTTCTGGCCTTTCTGGGAGAAGTGGTATTCCTGGGACATCGTGTTCATCGTGGAACCGGTGATGCTGGTGCTGCTGATCGGGGGCTTGGTGGTGCCGGCGTTTTCCTCCCTGATCAACGACGAGATCGGCGTACGCAGCAAGGGCCCGCAGGGACGCATGGCTGCGGCTGTGGCGCTGCTGGGAGTGGTTGCGATGTGGGGTGTGCGGGGCTATGAACACCGCCGCGCTGTCAACGCCCTGGAAGCCCGGGTCTACGACGGCAATGATCCGGTCCGGGCGTCTGCCTATCCCAACTGGGGGAATCCTTTTCTTTGGGATGGCGTGGTTGAGACGCAGAATTTCTACGCCACTATGCTGGTTGATTCTTCAATTCCGGAGGTCGACCCCGAGAGCCGAATGCGAATCCGCCCCAAGCCCGAGGAGACCCCGGTCACGCTGGCCGCGAAGCGGAGCTACCTGGGGCGGGTGTATCTGGACTGGGCGCAGTATCCCATCACAGAGACTGAGCCGGTCGAGACCCCGGAGTTCCATTACCTGGTTCGCTTTCGCGATCTCCGCTACTACAACCCTGACCAGACGCGCGGGTCTCTTTTGGGCGCGGCGGTGGAGTTGGACCGCAATCTCAATGTCGTGGGCGAGCGCTTTGGATCGCGCAAGCGATGATCGTGCGCTTCTGTGGCGCGGACCTGCCCTGAGCGAAGTCGAAGGGGCCCTCGCCCGCGTGAGAGGTTGGTTCAAAGTCAAAGGCCAAAGTCAAAATCAAAGGCCAAAGGCCGCGGGCGAGGGCGCCCGCGCCACACGAAGCAGTTGACGCCATGCGGCCGGCGCGCAACAATCTATGCTGCAGAGGTGATCATGCTGGCCTACTTGTTCGTGCTGCTTGCCGTCGCGGTTCGCTTTATTCCTCATCCCTGGATGTTTACCCCGGTGGCGGCGTCGCTGCTTTTCTTCGGAGCCCGGGGCTCGCGCCGCTTCCTGTGGGTGCCGCTGGTGGTGATGGCGGCTTCGGATGTCGTGCTGACCAAAGTGGTTTACGCCTACCCGTTCGTCTGGGACCATTTCGTGACGTGGGCGTGGTATGCGGCGGTGCTGTGGCTGGGCACAAAGCTACGGGCCAACGCGAAACCTCTGCCGGTGATTGGCGCGGCCCTGGCCAGTTCGGTTTCCTTTTTCCTGATCAGCAACCTTGCGGTCTGGGCAGCTTACGACATGTACCCCAAAAACTTCGGCGGTCTGATGACGTCCTACACGATGGGCTTGCCCTTCTTTCGCAATGCGGCGGAAGGGGATTTGCTCTTTACCGCGGCCTTCTTTGCGGCGCCGGTCGTGCTGAGTGCCTTGTCGGAGGCTTTTAGCAAAGGCGACCATCCAGCAGCGGCAGCCTAAACAGCGAACCGCAGCGGCTGAAGCCGCACCTGTCTGCATAGGTAGCGGCACGACTGAAGTCGTGCCCTTCCCGAAACCGAGCCGGACTGTGGGCAAGACTGAGGTCGTGCCCTGCCCCGAAACCGAGCCGCACGCTGGGCAAGACTGTGGTCGTGCCCTGCCCCGAAACCGATCTGGATCTGCCGACGACTCCAGCCGTGCCCTGCCCAAATCCACACCGCTCATTACGGTGCGGTTGCGATTGATCGCTTTCGCAGTCTGCGCACCACCAGCCAGATCGCCAACCCCACTGCCAGCGCGGCCAATACCCAGCGCCAATGTTCGCGGAAGACAGTTCCGAAGATGCGGACGAACTGCGGGCCGAAGATCAGGGTGAGGATGGAAAGTATCAGGAAGCGCACGAAGCGGCCGGCGAAGATGGCCAGCAGAAAGTGGCTGAACTGCATCTCCGAAACCGCCGCCGCCAGCGCGAACAGTTTGAAGGGTGTAGGCGGAGGCAGCATGGCGGGAAACATCAGGCTCCAGAAAGGATGCTTGTCGAAAGCCCGGTGAAATTTCTCGAAGCGCTCGGGCGAGATGCGTTTGCGCAGCAACTCTTCGCCGCCCACGTACCCGATCCCGTAAATCACAATGCTGCCCAGCGCCGACCCCACCGAGGCCATGAGCACATACAGCAGGAACCGGGAGCGGTTCTGATACACGTAGGTGGCGACGATCGGGTCCATGGGCAGACCGAGCGCGGCGCCGTCGAGCGCGGCAACGACAAAGACACCCCAGGCGCCCAGGGGCTTCAGCAGCCCCCACAGGAACGCGGTATAGCGGGTGAAGATGTGCTTGATGGTGTGCAAGGCGTAAGAGTAGCAAATGTGTGGGGCGGGCGCCTTGCCCGCTGCATTTGACTTGGGATTTGACTGTCGACGCCAGACAAGATCCGTACGGCAACCCAAAAAAAACCACTTCAAAGGCGGCGGGCGGGGGCGCCCGCCCCACACAGACAATTATGTGTGCTTTGTATCTCCGCCCAGCAACGCGAGCGCATGGGGCAGCAGATCAATTACCGCTTCAAGCGATTCGGTGGCGCCGCGGGGGCTGCCGGGCAGATTCAGAATCAGCGTCTTTTTTCTCACACCGCAGATGCCACGGCTGAGCGCGGCCAGTGGAGTCTTCTTGGAGCCTTCAAAACGCATACGCTCGGCCACGCCTTCGAGCAGGCGATCGCAGATGGCTCGGGTGGCTTCAGGGGTGACATCGCGCTCGGCGATGCCGGTTCCTCCAGTGGTCACGACCAGTCGTGCCTTGCTTGCCAATTGGAGGATGGCCCGTTGGATGTTGGCCTGGTCGTCTGCGACGATTTCCGACGCCACAACCTCAAAATTCCGCTGCTGGAGGATTTTCGCAACCGCGGGCCCGGAAACGTCGGCGCGCTCGCCGCGCCATGAAGAGTCACTGACGGTGAGGACGGCCGCGGTGAAAACCTCAGGAGTGGAGGCTTCAGGAGTCGAGGAGGACATCTTCCTCTTCTTCCTCGGCGCCTCCGTCATCGCGCTTGGATTCGTCGAGCATGCGCAGGCCTTCCATCAGCAGGCCCTGGGTGTTCAGCGTGGTAGTCTGCTTGCTGGTTTTACCTTCGAAGTTAATCTGGAAGTTGCCGCCGGTCCAGCCCAGCACTTTGAATACGGCGGGATCACCGGTGAGCGAACCGTAAACCGCGTGGCTCACCTGGCCTTCCTGGAAGTACATTTCACACTTGTCACTGTCGAGCGTAAGAGTCAAGGCGCAACTCTTGCGTCCCATCTCCAGGGATTGCACCAGGTCGATCACGTTCATCTGCGACAGGCTGCCGCGCACCACCCCGTCCGAGGGCGCGGTCTTGGCCATCTTTTCCAGTGCAATTTTGTCGATCACGCGCTTGATGCGCTGGGTGGCTTCCTTCAAAAAAAATGGCTTCTCGACGAAATCGTCGACCGGCTCCTGATTGGAGAACCTTTCGGTGATGTCCGCCTTGCTGGCCAGCAGAATCACGGAAATGCCGGCGGTCTTGGGACGGCTCTTGAGTTTCTCGACCAGTTGCTGCCCATCCATGCCGGGCATGCGGTAATCGCTGACCAGCAGATCGGGCGGGTCGTCGACCGCTTTGAGCAAAGCGTCGGCCGAGTCGTTGGAAGTAGTGACGCTGGCCAGCGCAGTCAGCGCTCCCCGCAGCATTCCCAGGACCATGGGATTGTCGTCCACCAGCAGGACTTTGACGTTATTCGGCATGGCAGGCTAGGTCTTTTTGCGGACACGGGCGTAGTCGCCGCTCTTGCCTCCGGATTTATGTTCGAGCACGATCTCGCGGATCTCGATTCCCTTGTCCAGCGCTTTACACATATCGTACACGGTCAGCGCCGCGATGCTGGCCGCGACCAGGGCTTCCATTTCCACTCCGGTAACTGCCGTGGTGATAACTTCGGAGCCAATAGCGACGCCATTCTCGCACAGCCGCATGGTCACATCAACGTGGGAAAGCGGCAGGGGATGGCACATGGGGATCAGATCGGAGGTCCGCTTCGCCGCCATGATGCCGGCCAGCCGCGCCACTTCCAGCGGATCGCCCTTGGGATTTTTTGGCAGGGCTTTGAGCACGGCAGGCGTCAGGGTGACGAAAGCGCTGGCGCGCGCCTCGCGTTTGCTGGCAGCTTTGGCGGAAACGTCCACCATTTTGGCGCGGCCTGATTTGTCGTAGTGGGAGAGCTTCCTCGGCATCGCGAAAGGCTATCTTACATGGGGATGATGTGGGTGCAAGGATGCTGCTTGTCCGGGCCGAGGGTGGAGCAGGGCTGCCAGCCCTGCATTTGCAGCCGCAATTTGCGGCGGCTTCAGCCGCTGAGGGATTCTTTTGGGAAAGGGACCTCAGGGGCTAAAGCCCGAGTGCGTTTTGGTTGTACATGCAGGCCTGAAGGCCTGCTCCACCCGCTCGTAACCGCAGATGTCATCTCTCACAGTCAGAGGAGCGCCTACCGCATCAGCACCGGCACCCACTCACCCGCTGCGATTCGCTCGCGATCTGGCGGGATCACGATGTAGCAGTTTGCCCGCGCCATGGTGGCCACGTCGCCCGATCCCTGCCAGCGTGCCAGCTCTACTTCCGTTTGCTCGAATTCTCCGGAGAGAATTGCCGGCAGGAATCGCTTCAGGCCGGTTCTGGTTTTTATTTCCGATTTCAGGCGAGCGTTCAGGAAGGCCAACTTGCGCGCGGTCATGCCGGCTAATGCTTCGATGACCGGGCGGGCGAAAAGTTCAAAGGTCACCATGGTGGAGACGGGATTGCCCGGGAGTCCGAAAAAATACACGTGGCTTGCCGGAGATGCCACTTCCTCGCGGGCGAGTCGCCCGCGACCACATGGGGCACGGCCAAAAACTGCTGGCTTTCCCGGTTGAATTTGTACGCCGGTGAAAAGAAATTCTGCCTGGAATTCTGCCAGGACTTGCTCCACCAGGTCGTACTTGCCCATGGAGACTCCGCCAGCGAGCAGCAGCAGGTCGGATTCGAAGCCGTCGGCGATCAGTTCACGCAGGCGTGCCGGCTCGTCGGGAGCGATGGGCAGCAAGACCGGCTCTCCGCCGACCGCCTGGACCTGCGCAGCCAGCGAATAACTGTTTGAATTTCGGATCTGGCTGGCCGCGGGGGGAACGTCAATGTCCACGATCTCGTCGCCGGTGGCGAGCACCGCGACTTGAGGTTTCCTGTAGACCAGCAAGCGGTTTCTTCCGGCGGAAGCGGCCACCGCAATCGCAGCGTAGTCGAGCCGCAGTCCCGGGGACAGCAATCGCTCCCCGCGCTTCGCCTCCGAGCCAGAGGGAACGATGTTGTCTCCAGCGGCCACGGCTTTCATGATCTGCACCCGCTCGCCATGACGCGAGGTGTGTTCCACCATCACGACGGCGTCCGCGCCCGGCGGAGCAGGGGCGCCGGTCATGATGGCCGCCGACTGGCCCGGCTGTAGAACCGGAATGGCCTCCTTCCCGGCACCGGCCTTAATCTCTCCAATCACGACGAGGGTTGCGGGAAGTTGAGAAAGGTCGGCAGCCCGTACCGCATATCCGTCGCGCATGGCCCGGGGAAAAGGCGGGAAATTGCGGTCCGCGAGCACGGGCTCGGCCAGGATCTGCCCGGCGCCTTCCAGCAATTCCACCAGCTCCTTGCCGCGTGGATGCAGACCAGCCGCGTGGTCTTCCACCAGGTGTCGCGCTTCTTCGAAACTCAGGATCAGGGACGGCTCGGGCACGGCAGCCATGCCAGAGATCATACGACAGCGTTCCTCGTATTGCCTCTGCTGGTAACCCGGCCACGGTTGCCATTGAGCATCTCTTGCGCTTCAGGGACAATCGATCTTCAGGCAGAAATCGGGCAGGGGAATTTCTGTCGCGAGGGAATGCTGTGTTTTGCCGACGTGCGTTAGGCGTGTGGTTGATGGTCGCGACTTTGAGTGCAGGGGCTGCAGCCAAGGACCTGGCATTGGTTTCCAACAAGGCCAATAACGTGACCGAGCTCAGCTTGCCTGACTTGATAAAGATCTGCAAAGGTCAGACCAATCGCTGGCCCAAGGGTGGGCCGGTCACTTTTTTCAGCCGCAGTCCGGACTCTCCCGAAATGAAGCTGGTGCTGGAAAAAGTTTACGGCATGTCAAAGGACGAGGTCAGAGCCCTGATCGTTGCTGCCAACCACGGGCGGGCAAATCATCCCGCCATCATCGTCGTGGATTCCGAAAAGGCCCTGGTCGAAGCTGTCGAATCCACGCCTGGCGCCGTAGGCCTGGTGGATGTGTACTCGATTACCGGAGGCATTACCGTGTTGCGGGTCGAAGGCAAGCTGCCGCTGGAAGCCGGATACCCGTTGCATGGGAATTAGAGGTACCCGCAATCCCGACCGAATAGGCAAAGAAACCACAGCCTGAGGCGCCGTGTCCGACGACAAAAACGCTCCTAAATCGCCCCGCCGCTTTCCCCGTTATCCGCTCGATGTTCGCCTCTCCATTCACGTTTTTCGCGAGGGCGAGCGGGTGTCCCTCTGGGGGCGTTCGAACGAATTAGGAGCGGATGGCATCGGCGCGACCTTGACGGGTGAGCTCATAGCGGGAGAGGTGGTCGCCATGGAGCTCTCGCTGCCTATGGTGGCGTATCCCATCAAATTCCGCGCCCTGGTGCGATACCGCGACGGACTACGCCACGGCTTCGAGTTTCTCGCCTTGACTGTTGCTCAGCGTGACGAGATTGAGCGCGTCTGTCAGATGCTGGCGGCGGCGACCTAGCGCTGCCCGGACTTCATGTGAAATAAGTACTGTCGAATCCGTGGCCTTTGGTTTTGTCGTCTCCCACCCGGAGATGCAACTTTTCGCCTCAAAACGCGTCCTATCTGACAGAGAATAGAAGGGACCAGTGCCCGAATCCAGCGGTGCGGGTGACACGTACATCCGGCAGAGGATTTTCTTACATGCTGATCAAGAAAGCGGCCGACATTGCTTCATCCGAAATCACCCCGAAAAGTCTTTATCTGAACCGGCGAAAGTTTCTTGCGGGAACGGCCTTGGTGGGAGCGGCGGTGGCGGCGGGTGTGGGTTTGCACGAGGTGGCTTCTCCGTCCGGAGTCGTCCGGGCCAACGCCAAGATTGACGGCCTGCAGAAAAGTCCATTCTCCACCGACGAAAAAATCACGCCCTACAAGGACGTGACCAACTACAACAACTACTACGAATTTTCCACGGACAAATACGAGCCCGCCGGCCTGTCCAAGAATTTCAGGACTCGCCCCTGGACTGTGACCATCGACGGCCAGGTAAAGAAAAAGCAGGTGCTCGACGTGGACACCATCATCAAGCTGGCCGCGCCCGAAGAGCGCATCTATCGCCACCGCTGCGTGGAAGGATGGTCGATCGTGGTGCCGTGGGTGGGGTTTTCGCTCAGTGAATTGATCAAGCGCGCGGATCCATTGCCCAAAGCCAAGTTCGTCGAGTTCACCACTCTTTTCGATATGACCCAGATGCCGGGGCAACGCGGCCGGGTGCTGGACTGGCCCTACGTGGAAGGCTTGCGGATGGATGAAGCCATGCACCCGCTGGCACTGCTCTGCTTTGGCATGTACGGCGAAGTACTGCCCAACCAGGACGGCGCGCCCCTGCGCCTGGTGCTGCCCTGGAAGTATGGTTTCAAGAGCATCAAGGCCATCGTTCGGGTTAAGTTTACGGACAGCCAGCCGGACAACACCTGGCATCAGTCCGCGCCCAACGAATACGGTTTTTATTCCAATGTAAATCCGAATGTGGACCATCCGCGCTGGAGTCAGGCCACGGAACGCAGGTTGGGTGAGTTTCGGAAGCGTCCGACCTTGATGTTCAACGGTTACGATCAGGTGGCGTCGCTTTACTCGGGAATGGATTTGAAGAAAAATTTCTAGAGTGGCGAGTCAGAAACCTCCACGCAAAACTCTGTCATCCCGACCGGAGCGAAGCGCAAGCGAGCGCAGTGGAGGGACCTGCTTTTACGGGACGATAAACTGAAGTGAGGGCATCCCTGCCCTCGAACGACGAGATGTAAGTAAAGAATATGGTCCGGTGGTTCAAACCCGTTGTGTTTCTTGCCTGCCTGGGGCCGCTGGCGCGCCTGGGCTGGAAGGCCTACATGGGACGTCTGGGCGCCAATCCCATCGAGGTGATCACGCACTCGACCGGCGACTGGATCCTGATCTTCCTGCTGGTAACGCTCTCGATTACTCCGCTGCGCAAGCTCACCGGTCAGCTGTGGCTGATCCGCTATCGCCGCATGTTCGGGCTGTTCGCGTTTTTCTACGCGGTATTGCATTTCCTGACTTACATCTGGCTGGACAAATTCTTCGACCTGCATGCCATGTGGATCGATGTCAGCAAGCGCCGCTTCATCACGGTCGGCTTTACCGGATTCGTGCTGCTGATTCCGCTGGCGCTCACCTCCACTACGGGCTGGATTCGTCGCCTCGGCGGCAAACGCTGGCAAGCGCTGCACCGGTTAATCTACGTGAGCGCGATCGCCGGGGTAATACATTACTGGTGGCTGGTAAAGGCCGACATCAGTAAACCGGCGCAGTATGCCTTCGTACTCTCCCTGCTGCTGGGATATCGGCTGGTGGCGTGGCTCCTGCGACGCGCCGCGCAAAGAAAGTCCGCCTCCCTTTCGGCCCGGCGTGCCGAGGTTACCGAAGGATAGTCCTCCCGCTGAATCCTGGTTTCTCCCGTCCGCATCCGCGCATCTAACCGGGAACAACTTTCTCTCTGGATCTGGGTTAGAGGTGGGAGCGCCCGTCTATTTGGACGATCATATTTGACTGACTTACAAGGAGTAGCAGTTTCACCCTGCGCATTTGTTATGAGAACTCCGTGTCTGCTGTTGGGCCTGGCTTCACTATTGATCTGCGCCGGTTGTGGGTCGAGTAATGGCGCCGTCACCGCCTTCATTCCGACTGGAGGTTTCTCTAATTCCAGCTTGAGCGGGCAGTATGTTTATCAGATTGAGGGTTTTGATTTCGGCGCCAGCGCGAATGGCGTGCCCTATCGCGAAGCCGGGGTGTTTACCGCCAATGCCAGTGGAGCCATCAGCAGCGTCACGGACGATTTCTCCGAAGGCAGCACCGTGCAAACAACTACCAGCACCGGCACCTACGCGATCAGCACCGACGGTACCGGCAGTTTGAGCTTTAACACGGCCCTGGGGACAATCCATTTGGCGGTGACCGTCGTCAATTCTTCCAAGGTTTATCTGGTGGAAGGCGATACCGCTCTCAACGGAGGCGGACTTGCCGAGAAGCAGGATGCGACTGCCATTGCTGCCGCGCCCGCTGGCACCTTCGTTTTCAAGGAGCACGATCTAACTGCGACTCAATCAGTGTCCCGAGTCGGGGCCTTTACTCTGTCGGGAGGCGCGGTCAGTAACGGCAACGAGGACGTAAATAGCGCCGGGGCCCTGACTTCATTGACCTTTACCGGTACGTTCAACGGCCCAAACTCCGCCACCGGACGCGGCACCGGAACTTTCACCGACAACTCACCGGCCACCTCGAGCTTCATCTACTACATCGTGGACGCCAACAACATACGCTTACTGCCGGCCAACCTGGGGGCCATCGGATTGGGCCGGGCTGAAAAGCAGGTTGGAACGCCCGCGCTTTCCGGCAGCTACGCCTTTGCCAGTCGAGGCGATACCTTTAACTTCCTGGACGGAGTCAATACCGCCGGCCGCTTCACCGCCAGCGCCGGCAGCATCACGGCTGGCGCGCTCGATTCCGTGCAAGATGGCAACGTCATTGCCACCAACCTGAGCTTTACCGGAACCTACACCCAGGTAGCCAGTCGTGCTTTGGTCAGCCTCAGCACTACTTCGAACGGCAACCTTGTGATCTGGATGGTCAGTCCTTCGCGCGGCTTCTTCCTGGTCAATGACCCTAATACCATCCAGGATGGCACGCTGGATCTGCAGACCACGTCGTCATTTTCCAATTCCACCATGAACGGCCAATACGCGCTGGTGATGGACGGGTTCGACTCAGCCGCGAAAGACCGGGTGGGCACGCTGCAGTGGGATGGTTCCGGCAAGCTGACCTTGAATGCATTTGTCAACGCCGGGGGAGTGATCAACGTGCCGGTCCTCATATCGGGAAACTACGCCGTTTCTGGAAATGGGCGTGCCGGGGGCTCGCTCAGCGGCCTCTCCAACAATCTGGTGTTTTATCTGATCTCCGGCACGGATGCGTACGTGGTGCAGAATGACCCCGGGGTGCAGATCAGCGGGAGCATGAGCAAGCAGTAGGCGGGAACCTCAGGGGCTAAAAGCCCGCGGCTGTGGCCGGCCGGTCTTGCAGGCCTGAAGGCCTGCTCCACCCGGACGCGTGCCATCAGCAATCCAAAATCGGCAAGCGGGAATACGGTTTTGGTTTGCGGCTTTCAGTTTCTAAAATCCGAATCTAGAAACTGAAAACTAGAGGCAGCAGCCAGAAGCTAGAAGCTAGAAGCTATCCTCTCTCAAACGCGTGCTTTTGCTCCAGCTCCGCTACCGCCGCCCGCATGTCGGCTTCGAACTTTTCCGCTTGAGCGACCAGGGACGCGTTAGCCGAAGCCCACTCGCCCTCCAAGGTCATCAATTCCTGGTCTCGCAGTTTCTGCGCCACTTCCAGCACATGCTGGGTTGAGGTCTCCACAAACAGAGCTTCTGTCGGATCGCCTACCCAGACCGGTCCCCCCGCGACCTTGGTTTGCCAATAGACCTTGCGCGCAATGAGCAGGGCGATGCCTTCGTCCGTCGCCTTTCCAAATACCCACTTGTTGCGTTTGAAATCGTAGTAGCGGCTGGAAAATTGCACCGGCACTCTCTTTCCCGACTTCAGGAATTCAATCTGCCGGCGATCGACTTCCTTGCGCAGAGCGTTGATGACCGGGGCCTCGATATCCTTGGCCTCGAGCGAGGGCATTACTTCGCGCACGGTCGCGGACATGTTCACGGAAACCGGAGCGTGCAATCCCTCAGAATTCTCCAGGGAGATGTCGGCGTGCAGCACGGAGAAATCCGCACCCGACGTGGACTGGTGAAACGGCCACTCCAGATGAAACGAGAGCGGAAGCCCGCTCAGAGTTACGTAGATCTTTTTTCCCGCGCTTTCAGGACTCGGCATTGGACTATTCATAAGTTGATCAGAATTTGGTCAGTCACGATATTTTAACGTCGCGACTCCACTTTTGCCGGGAACGCCGCGGATTTGTTTTTGGGAGGCTTCAGTTGCGCTCATTTTGTTCCACAGGTCGGCATCTGTGATTCTTGCCCCTGGTGATGCCGGCGACTCATTCCGGACGGGTGGGGACGCCCGTCACCACACCACCTGCTCGATGGAGCGACGGGCGTCCCCGCCCGTCCGGAGGTTTCCCGCCCCGGAGTCGAGAGACTGGAGTCGAGAAGCTGACGTTCCCCAGCATGGTTCTCATCTAGAGCGTAAATGTGAAATCCGATGAGATTTTCGCAAGTCACTCCACTTTAGCCCGCAGATCAAGGAATTCCCATCTGCGCAGCTCTCAGTCGATAGTTCCGTCCCACGGTTAACCTGGCTGATTCCTGCTCATCAAGATACGAGCGGTTTACACCAATGGTGCAGCCGGGACGGACCGTTCTCAGCGCTCCACTTCTGGGAAGGAATGAGGGACGGGAGCGACCAGAACCGGCGGTGATCCGTTCCGCCCTCCCACCGGTTTACTCTTCAGAGTCTTATCAATCGATGTACTTCCGGTGAACAGTAAACGGAAGGCGGCCTGCCGGCCGCCTTTGCCCTTCGAACGCCTGGTTGGGGATACCTTTCGAGGTACGCCGGCGAGCCTTCTGGATACAGATACGGCTAGCAGGCTGCTAGCTTCTCGCCAGGGCCGCTTTTTCGTACAGCGCGGCAATCTTTTCCAGCAGCGCGGCTATGCTTCGGCCAGTTTCCAGGGTCGCGTCTACGGAGGGATGCCCCTCGCCGTCGGTGTGCATTACCAGTACCCGTGTCCCCTGGTGCGCCTTCTTGACCATGTACGGTAGATGGTGGCGGTCGTTCTTGGTCAGGGTCGGGCCCAGGACTACCAGGTCAAACGCATCCCTCTTGAGGGCCTCCTGTACCTGCTGTCGGCCCTCAGCCTGGGTCACGTGGTGTCCCGCGCCTTCAATAGTAAGCGCCTGTACAGAAAGGACTTCCGGATCACCTTCTCCATAAAGAATCTTCAATTTGTGCGACGATTTTGAGGTATTTGCCATAGTCGGATCGGGCCGGCCTTTCTTTTTCCGGCTGGGGTGCAAGGTACCAATCCCTGGCGCCTCTGAAAACGTCACCGAAGACCAATGAAACCTTCCCGGAGGACCACGGACGAACGGGGGAGAAAAGCAGGCAAGGTGGAGGAATCGATGTCCGGAGTCCACGCCAATGCAACAAAAGACGTTCGGTCACTGTTATAATTCGCCCGTCCCATCGGCTCATCATTCGGTAACCGATCCCTAATTACAAAAACCTGGAGGAAACATTGAAAAGCACTTACAGGCTGCTGCTCGCGTTCGTGATGTTCGGTTCAATCGCTGCGGCCCAGAACATGCCGCCCGCCCGCACTGACCTTTACCATGTCCACTTCGCCAAGGCCGCGCTCGGCAAGGGCGCCGAGTTGGCCGACTATCTAAAAACGGCCAATCCCAATGAGCCCATGTCATCTCATCGCATCGTCCTGCGCCACCAGGACGGGGAAGACTGGGACTACGCGGTCATTGCACATCTGGGAACCAAGACCACCGTGGACGCCGCCGGTACCGCCGTATCCGCCGCCGTGCGTGACCTCTATTCGTGGCACACCGATAGCTTTGTCAACGGCCCATCCTGGGCTGACTTCAGCAAGGCCCTGGGGATTGACGAGGGCTCGGCTGCGAAAACGGCGGGGTCGGTGTACGTGATCTCAGTCTATCGAGCCGCTCCCGGGCACCGCGAGATGCTGGAAAAATCCCTCGGGCAGAGCGCTCCCGGAGATACCGCGTCGGGGAATGTCCTGATGCAGCATGTGGAAGGCGGGCCCTGGCAGTTCCTCACGGTCGTCCGCTACAACTCATGGCAGGACTTTGCCACTGGCGAGAAAACAGCCGTCGCGGACACGTTCAAACCCGGCGGTGGATGGCTCGCGCTTCGCGAACATTCGACCTATCACAACGACACGCTGACCGATCGCATCGCCCCGTAAGGCGACGTAGAGGTCAGGGATGTGTCACAAAGGAAGCCCGGCTCGCCGGGCTTTTCTTGCGTGAATGTGGATGACGGTTCTGGCTACTGGCTACTAGCTTCTGGCTAGTGCCCAGCGCGCGTCCCGACATCCGGCAGAGCTGTCATGTGTTAGAGCTGTCATCCCGAGCAATCTTTCTTTGCGCGGAGCGCGAAGAAAGATTGTCGAGGGACCTGGGTTCTTGCAGCCGCCAGGGCACGCATAAACCCTGATCCCTCCGCTTGCCTTCACCGCGCAAGCGCGGTGAGGAACGGTGCTCGGGATGACAATGTGTAGGATGGCTTTCGGCGTCTGGCCAGAAGCCAGCAGCTCTTCTGCAAACCTCAGTTCAGTCCTTCCACCAGATACAGGTCGGCCAGCGTCCGGTGGAAGCCGTAAACAAACGCTTTTCCATCCGGAGTCACGAGGATGGGACCGATAGTGGCAACGCCGGCCGGATCTCCCGGCACGAGCTGCTTCCAGAGACTTCTTTTTCCGCCGGCTAAATCCACGCGGTAGACTTTGGCGGGGACTTCTCCCGTTTGATAGACAAAAAGTGAATGACCGTCCTGGCTCCAGCTGGTTGGCAAATCGCCCGGCTCGAGTCCCGGAATCACCCGAGGCTCTCCACTTCCTGAAGTAGAGTAGAGATATCCTTTCAGATCAGGCCCGATTGCCGCCACGGTCAGGCCGTCGGGCGAAACGGCGAAGGCGGTTCCGTTCACTCCTTCGGGAGCGATGGCCACAGGCTGGCCTCCGGCGACGTCCTGCACATAGAGTCGTCCGCCGCGACCCGGTTCATTTCCCGAGAACACAAACTTCTTGCCATCCGGCATCCAGCGAGCACCGTTGTGATTAATGGCATCATTGGTTAGAGGCTGGGCTTCCCCTGCTTTCGTAGGCAGCAGACGGAATTGTGCCGGCGAACCTGGAATCTGCGCGATCACCCACTTCTGGTCGGGCGACAGCGCCTCCGCTGATCCCTCACCCAGACGCACCGCGGCAGAACCATCTATGCTGCGAATGTAGACGGAGTAGGTGAGTTCCTGCGTCTTGCCATACCGCGCCCCGCCGCCCACGCCCTCCTCGTCAAACAAAACGGTCTTGCCGTCGTTGGAAAGATCTGCCGGGTACGAGTAGTCGAGCCACGAGAGGTCGCGGTCCTTGCTGCCATCGGCCACTGTGCCCATCAGTTCCCGGCGCCAACTCGCCCGCCCCAGCAGAATGCGCCCATCATGGAAGATGTCGAAAAGCATGAGCGTGCCCGGCATCCGCGCCACCAGCCGCTTCCCTCCGGCCATGTTGACTGCCGATAAATCGCGATCCAGTCCGGTTTCGGTAGCCGTGAACCAGACTTCACTCCCGTCCGCGGACCAGGCCAAACCCTGACAACTGTACCAGTCTCCGGAAATTTTCTTCCTGTTCGCCGAGAGGTCTACGACGGCAACCGAGCCACTGTCGTCTCCCTGAAGCGGGTGGTCGAGAAAAGCCACCGCGTCACCTTTGGGCGAAATCCTCGGGTGGCTGATCCAGCCTCCGGTTTCGTAAAGTACTTTGCCGATCGGGTATTCCAGGCGGTTGCGGCCCCCCACGTCACGCACCACGGCGAGGTTGCTGCCGTCCGGTGACCAATCCGCCCACTGCACATTCTCCAGTACTTCCCGGGGAGCGCCGCCTGCCAGAGGGGCGCTGGCCAGCGTGCCCACATTCACCCAGGTGCCTGTGCGATGGCTGTTAAGTGCAACGGCCATTTCTCCGGTGGGTGAAACCGCCAGCAGTTGCGTGTGCTCCAGGCCAAGGGAGCGCGATTCGGCCGCGCCCGGACGCGCGCTGAAAATCTCGACCGGATCGCCCTGCCACGCCGCGCTGTACAGGATGGTCTGCCCGTCGGAAGCGAATCGCGCCGAGCGAATGTCGCCGCGCCGGAACGTGATCTCGTGATATCGCGGATTCGGCAGCGCGGCGCGCCAAAACGGTTTCCCGGCGAGCAACCCGCCCCCCGCTCCCAGCAGCAGTGCCAGACCGACCAGGGCCGCGGTGAGTTTATGCGATGGCTGCACCGGCGGCGCGGCGGCGTGACTCTGTGCTGCAACGGGTTGCTGGGAGGCGGCGGTGATTCCGGCGCGGGCAGAATCAGTGTCGCGCTTCAGCCGTTTGAGATCGGCCCGAAGCTCGGCCGCACTCTGGCAGCGCAGATCCCGGTCCTTCTCCAAAGTCTTGTTGAGTAGAGGCTCCAACTGGGCCGGCAATCCCGGGTTCAGCTGCACCGGCGAGGGTGGCACTTTATTCAGGATCGCTTCAAAGATAACCGCCGACGTGGTCCCCGAAAAGGGCTGCCGCCCGGTCGCCATCTCATACAGGACCACTCCGAATGAGAACAGATCGGTGCGATGGTCGAGAGTCTCGCCTCGCGCCTGTTCCGGCGACATGTAGGCCACGGTTCCCATGGCGGTGCCGGGATTCGTAAGTTGGTAGTCCGAGCCCACTCCGGTTGCGGCGGTGGCCTCATCGGGATGGCGGCTTTGCGGGGTGAGTTTCGCCAGGCCGAAATCCAGGATCTTGGCCTGCCCGCGCTGCGTGATAAAGATATTTGCCGGCTTGATATCGCGATGCACGATCCCGCTGGAATGCGCAGCGTCCAGACCGTCCGAGATCTGAATTGCGATTTCCAGCAACTGATCGACCTTGAAGGGACGCCCCTCGATCCGGTGCTTGAGGGTTTCTCCCTCCAGCAGCTCCATAGCGATGAAGGGAACGCCGTCGTGAGTGTCTATTTCGTAGATGGTGCAGATGTGCGGGTGGTTCAGTGCGGAGGCGGCGCGGGCCTCACGCTGAAAGCGTTCGACGGCCTGCGGATCGCGGGCGAATTCCTGCGGGAGAAACTTGAGAGCTACAAAACGGCCAAGCTTGGTGTCCTGGGCCTTGTACACGACACCCATGCCCCCGCCGCCGAGCTGCTCCAGAACGCGGTAGTGAGAGATGGTTCGGCCGATCAAGTTAGACGGGGCCCCCGAGCGCCGATCTTAGTTTCCCCGCGCCCCGAAGTCAAAATAATAGGCGCAGACAGGATGTGATTTCGGGTGGAGTAGCGCTTTAGCGCTGCAACCCAGGCGGCTGGGGTGCGGCTTCAGCCGCTGCGGTCCCTCAGGGGCTGAAGCCCAGCGCAAGACAGCAAGTGTATGCAGGCCTGAAGGCCTGCTCCACCCCTTTAAGCGCCGCCGCCCGACGCCTGACGTCCGACACTCGCCCTACTGTCTTAGCCCCATCCACCGCTCCGAGACCACGATGGAATTCCCCGGATTCTGCGGGTCGAAGCGTACCGAGGTGGGAAGTCCGAGACGGCAGGAATGGAGATTGATGAACTGGCGAAGATAAGTCACGTCCTGCGAGGCTTCGTAGGAAACTCCCGCGACGTCGTACTGGTAGATCAGAAAGGTGGAGGGCCGGTCGCTGCTGCCGGGCATCTCCTGAACGTCGATCACGGTGCCGTCGGTGATGCGGCCGACGCGGTCGAGCCACTCCCGCCGCTCCCGCTCCAGTTCGTCGCCGGTTTTCGGCTTGCGACGCAGCAGGAAGTAGGCCACGATCAGGACAACAGCACCAGCCAGAATCAGAGCATAAAGACGAAGTGGATTCATGATTTACGCGATCGGGACCAGCCGGGCGTACGGCGTCCCAGAAACAGAATAAGGCCTGAGGCAGAATCGGGGAAGAGGCTGAGGTGGTTACAGAACATTCAGTAGTCAGCCCTCAGCAGTCAGCGCATGAACTTGGCAATTAGGCAACCACGAGGTCACGATATGGGCAGCGCGTCGAAGGTATCGCGAAAAAGCTGAGTGCTGAATGCTGAGTGCTGAATACTAAATACCAAGTGCTGTCTACCCCTCGACTACAACGTTGCTCAGCGTCCCAACTCCTTCGACGATCACTTCCATCGTGTCTCCGGCAACGACTAGGCCTACGCCCTTGGGCGTGCCCGTGGGAATCAAGTCTCCCGGCATAAGCGTCATCACCTGGGAAATATGACGGATGATGACGTCGAGCGGGAAGATAAAATTTCGCGTGTTGTCCTGCTGACGCACGGTTCCGTTAACTCTGGTTTCCACCCCAATCCCCGCCCAGGGATCGATTTCGTTGGTCACCAGCGGACCTACCGGACAAAAGGTGTCGAAACCCTTGGCGCGAGTGAATTGCACATCCTTGGTCTGCAGATCGCGCGCGGTCACGTCGTTGACGCAGGTGTAGCCGAGAATATAAGAACGAACATCTTCGTCCGCGCCAAGTTGGTAGCATCTTTTTGCCATGACCACGCCGAGTTCGCCTTCATAGTCCACCCGCTGGGAGATTTTGGGCCGGCGAACTTGCCCGCCCGGCGACAGCAGTGACGATGGCGGCTTGAAAAAGATCAACGGTTCGGTGGGCACCTCGTTGCCCAGTTCGGTGGCGTGCTCACGGTAGTTGCGGCCGATGCACACGATCTTCGAGGGCTGCACCGGGGCGAGAAGCGCCGCCTCCCCGAGCGGAACATGATCCATACGCTTGGTGGGCACGTCTTCCAGATCTTCGTCCGCATCTTCGGGCGAGTTGAGAAAGAGGCGGGTGATGTGTTCTACGCCGGCGACAGACTCGACCAGGCCGTAGTGAGCCTGGTCATTCAGTTGAAAACGGCAATATTTCATGGAACCTCGGGAAGAAGCAGCATTTGGCACTTAGTATTTGGCACTTGGTCGAACTGGACGGGCAAGGACTCCCGTCGCTACATCAAGATCCAGGCCAAATGCCAATTGCCAAGTGCTGTTCTATGGTACCTGCTCACTGGCCTCCTCAGACCGCGCGCTCTCGTTGCCGCGTTCATCGACGGCGGACACTGAGTAAAAATACTTTCTGCCTGATTGCATGTTCGTGTCGCGGTAGGCCGGTGTCTTCACCGGCTCGGAATTAAGCTTCACGCCCTGGGCGCCCTCTTCGCGACGATAGATGTTGTAGCCGGTAAGATCGGCCTCGGTGTCCGGAGACCAGACCAGATCGACGAAGGGTGCCTGTCCTACACCAGAGAAGACCGCCTGCAAGCCGGTTGGCGCCGCCGGCGGAAAAATATCGTGAGCGAAAACCTGGATCACCGGCGTGTCATCGCCTTCAACCTCAGCCTCGGGTTTGCCGGTCTCGGAAACGAACGTCACCACGGCGGCGTGGTAATCATAGCGTTTTTCCCACTCGAAACTCTGGTCGAGAAACTGGGGCGGCTGCTGATTTTGCGCACAGGTGTCAAAGTTCACGTCGCCGACCCTGGTGTCATTTTGCTTTCCTGGTTCTCGGGGATAAATCTCACGGCGATAGATGCGCAATCTGTGGCGTAGCGCCGGGTTCGGCTCTGCGTTTGTGGCCGGCGGACAATTCCAGAAGAGCTGCACCCCATCGCTATCGACCCGCGCGTTGAACTGTTCCGGCGGCGGCAAGGTCGGGGCAGACGGAACCTTTACCAGGTTGGAGAGTCCGGCGCTGCGTCCACCTTCGTTCAGCACCGAAACCGCGTAGGTTAACCCAGCTGTGGGATCTTCTTTCTGCAACTCACGGGGAATAGCGTCGGTGAAACTGGCCTGAACTTTTGTGGCGGCTGTGCCCTTTCTCGAACCGATACTGGGCAGGGGGAATCGGGAAGCCGGGATTTCGGCAACCGGCTTTTCACAATCGTGGAATTCGATTTTGAGGCTGCGGCAAATGCGGGTGGGACCAGGATGACGCACCGTCTGGCGGTCGACGGTCTTAGCCGGCACCGTCCAAACCAGATAGACGTTATCGCCCTTGCGCGCCGCGCGCAGATCACTGACCGGCCTGGCCAACTCAAGCGTAGGTGGGACGGGCACGCCCGGAGCGCCGCAGGCGACAAGCACAGCACAACCCAGCCCGCATATCAGTACCTTCCAATCGGCTCGCTTCATCGCGGAAGCAAACAGGTTAACAGAAGGACGCTATCCTACTAACTCCTTCACCGCCTCGCGGAAGACGCGGGTGTGCTGGTCCACATCGGAAGCATCGGTCTGCGGCGACATCAGCGCCATGTTGTGGAACGGAGTGAGCAGGATGCCGCGATTCATGGCATACAGATGCATGAAGCGCTCGAGTTCGAAGTCCATGGCATCGTGGGCCTGCGTGCCGTTCTTGGGACGGCTGGGCGAGAACTGGTATTCGGCGCGGCAGCCCAGGCGGGTGACGTGCCAGGGCAGACCAAATTCGGCGATGGCTTTCTCCACTCCGGCGGTCCAGCGTTCGGCAGCAGGAATCATGCGCGTGAAGGCGTCCTTGGTCAGCACCTTGGTCAATGTTGCGCGCATGGCCGCGAGCGACAGCGCATTTCCCGCCAGCGTTCCGCCAATGCCTCCGGTGTCGCAATCTTCCAGATTGTGGCGATCGGAGATGCACTTCGCGACTTCCTGCGTGAATCCGTAGGCTGCGCCGGGAAATCCGCCGGCGATGGCTTTGCCGAAAATGAAAAAGTCAGGATCGAGATTTTCAGCCCGGGTGTAGCCACCCGGCCCGGCGCAAATGGTGTGGGTTTCGTCGATGATCAGCAAAGTGCCATTTTTACGGGTGAGATCGCGTAGCGCCTGGTGATAGATAGGCTCGGGATGCACGATGCCGACATTGGTCATGACCGGTTCGGCCAGCACGCAGGCCACGTCTCCGGGAGCCAGCGCCTTCTCGAGCGCTGCGGGGTCGTTGAACTCGACCACCTTGGTCGTGACCGTCGGATCGACCGGCGGACCGATGTTGCCGCGCCGGGCTTGCGCGACGCCATCCTTCAGCGTGATAAAACTTTCGTCCACGGTGCCGTGATAGCACCAGTTGAAAACCAGAATCTTGGGGCGCTGCGTCATCTGCCGCGCCAGTCGAATGGCGAACCGGTTGGCGTCCGTGGCGGTGAGCGCGAATTGCCAGTAGGGCAGCCCGAAGCGTTGCTGCAGTTCTTCCGCCACGAAAATCGCGTCTTCGGTAGGCAGCATCACGAAGGGAGAATGTCCGGTCATGGCTCCGGTGTCGCCCAGGCAGAAGTCGATGTAACGATGCCCATCCACGTCGTAGAAATGCGCGCCCTGGGCCTCGCGCACAAATGGAGGAAAAGCGCCCGCCCACTTGATCATCCAGTTCATAGGCACGCCGCCCAGCAATGCTTTCCCGGCGCGTTCGAACAGGGCTTTGGATTTGGGCCGCTCGTTCACAAAGCGCTGCTGCTCGCGCTGCATCAGAGACTTGAGGCGAGGACGATCGATGGCTTTCATGGTTGGATATGTGGAGGACGGGCGTCTCGCCCGTCAGGAATGAACTTGAGTCTAAGCAGCCGCGCAGTGTTATGCAAGCCAGAGGCCTCTGGTTGCGCCGAATGTCACTCCGAAACGATCCGGAGAAATTCCATTAGCAACACCTACGAAAGTACACTAGCTCGTCTTAGTTCGCCATGCTATTGATCCGGTGTGCAGCGCAAGTATGAATACCGCTGCAAATTGCCCCACTATCAGCCAGATTTCAAAGCGTTCTTCATAACTTTCTCTACACAGCGGCGCTGGACTCTTCCGGAATCCGTGCGTCAAATCGTCATTGACACCTGTCTCGCGGGGAACCGCAGAAAGTTTCGTTTATATGCAGTGGTGGTAATGCCTGACCACGTACACATGGTGCTGGCACCCAAATATGATGCCAACGGTCCGGTCAGCATTGCCGAGATCATGCAGGTGATAAAGGGGGCGCCGGCACACAGGATCAATAAGGCGTTTGGCCGGAAAGGCAAAGTCTGGGAGCAGGAATCATTTGATCGCGCTATTCGTCAGGAAGAGAGCGTCGGCGATAAGGTTGACTACATACTCGGCAATCCGGTTGGAGAGGGGCTTGTGAAGAACCCATTGGAATATCGATGGCTGTGGAGGGATACGGGAGAAACGGACGCCACATGATCAATACTCAGAAAAGCGACGGGCGGGACGCCCGTCCTCCATTTTTTCTTTACAGAATATACCGCGACAAATCCTGGTCCTTCACAATATCGGCCAGCATCTTGCGCACATAATCCGCGTCCACTTTGATGTGCTCACCCTTCTTGTCGGGCGCGTCGAAGCTGATTTCATCGAGCACGCGTTCCATGATGGTATGCAGCCGGCGGGCGCCGATATTTTCGGTACCTTCGTTTACCCGGAAGGCATAGCGCGCAATTTCTTCCTGAGCCTCGCGGGTGAATTCCAGCTTCACCCCTTCGGTTTCCATCAACGCCACGTACTGCTTTACCAAGGAGGACTTGGGTTCAGTCAAAATGCGGATGAAGTCTTCCATGGTGAGCGATTGCAGCTCGACGCGAATGGGGAAGCGTCCCTGCAGCTCAGGAATCAGGTCGCTCGGTTTCGAAACATGGAACGCGCCCGCCGCGATGAACAAAATGTGGTCGGTGCGCACCATTCCGTAGCGCGTATTTACCGTCGTGCCTTCGACGATGGGCAGGATGTCGCGCTGCACGCCTTCGCGCGACACGTCGGGTCCGTGGCCGCTTTCGCGTCCCGCGATCTTGTCGATTTCGTCGAGGAAGATAATGCCGGAATCCTCCACGCGATCGATGGCCATGCGGGTGACCTGGTCCATATCGATCAAGCGCTGCTCTTCTTCCTGGATCAGGTACTCGAACGCCTCGTTGACCTTCATCTTCCGCTTCTTGGTGCGCTGGCCGAAGATGTTGGGCAGCATGTCCTTGATGTTGACGTCCATCTCCTCGACGCCCTGATTGGAAATGATTTCAAAGGACGGGAAATTGCGTTCGCGGACATCGATCTCAACGGTGCGCTCGTCCAGCTTGCCTTCGCGCAACTGCTGGCGAAGTTTCTCACGAGTGCGGCTTTGCGACTCTCCACCTGACGAGGTCGTACCCTCAAGCATCAGGCCGCCGGTGGACCCTTCGGCCGGTCGTGGCGAAGCCGGTGGAAGAAGAATATCGAGGAGGCGCTCCTCGGCGTTGAGTTCGGCTTTGTCGGAAACGTCTTCCAGTTTTTCCTCGCGCACCATCTCGATGGCGATTTCCACCAGGTCGCGGATCATGGACTCGACATCGCGTCCCACGTAACCGACTTCGGTGAACTTCGAAGCCTCCACTTTCAGGAACGGCGAGTTGGCGAGTTTAGCCAGACGGCGGGCGATCTCAGTCTTACCCACGCCGGTGGGACCAATCATGATGATGTTCTTGGGAATCACTTCTTCGGCCAAATCGGGCGCGAGCTTCTGCCGCCGCATGCGATTGCGCAGGGCGATGGCGACGGCACGCTTTGCAGCTTTCTGGCCGATTACGTGCTTGTCGAGCTCGGCCACGATCTCACGCGGTGTAAGTTCGTCGAGTGCGATCTGCTCTTCTTCAGCGGCGGCGGGTAAGTAAATAGCCATAAGTGTGTGACGTCAATGCCTTAAGTGTTGATACCGTTGTACTCCTGCATCCCCAATCGATTCGAGGTATAGTCTGCCCAATTCGGCCCGGGAGTGGTGGACTCTCGCAAACAGGAGTTACTAAAGATGTTTTTTCTATTTGGCATGAGGACCAAAGCAAAATCTATCGGACAAATCGAACGTGCGTGTTCCAAATGCGCGCGGCCAACCATGCATAACGCCATCGAGTCGCGACGATGGTTCACGCTGTTCTTTATTCCTGTAATTCCACTGGGCGGCAACTTCGTGGTCCGCTGCGGCGTCTGCGGCTTGACCTCAAAAGGCTCGCCTGAACTGAAGAACCAGATGGAGACCAAGGCCTTGGCTGCCCACGCCTGATCCCTGGCGGACTCTTCACCCAACTCCATTCCCTCCCTTACAATTCTTCAATCGTTACCTTATCGTTCGTATAGATGCACATTTTGCCGGCAATCTTCATGGCTTCTTCGGCGATCTGGTGGCCCGTAAGTTCGGTGTGCTCGGCCAGCGCCAGCGCCGCGGCTTGAGCGTAAGGTCCGCCACTGCCGATGGCGGCGATGCCGCCGTCTGGTTCGATCACGTCGCCCTGGCCGCTGAGCAAGAAGGTTTGTTCCTTGTCGGAAACCAGCAGCAGGGCTTCGAGATGACGCAAAAATTTGTCCGTGCGCCAATCTTTGGCCAGTTCCACCGCGCCCCGGCCCAAGTTGCCGTGATACTGCTCGAGTTTCGATTCAAAGCGGCTGAACAGGGTGAAAGCATCGGCGGTCGAGCCGGCAAATCCGGCGAGAATTTTGTCCTGATACAGGCGGCGGATCTTTTTGGCGGTGTGCTTGATGACGCCTTCGCCGAGCGTGACCTGTCCGTCGCCCGCCATGACGACGGTGCCCTTGCGGCGGACGCAAAGAACTGTAGTGGATCGAATCAGACGCTTCGTAAGCATGAGCGCAATTCTTCATTATAACAGCGTGGATCACGTGGGGACAGCCGGGGGGAATTGCAGGTAGTGGGTCAGTTTGAACTTGCACCCGCTGTCATCCTGAGGAAGCGGAGTCCTTCGCGACGCGAAGGGCTCCCGACGAAGGAGCCATGTATTCCGGACGATCGCATTACCGAAAGTGCAGTCGTCAGAAAACGTCGAATGTTTTCCTAACGGCTGAAGCCTATTGCTGCCCCAGGTGAACGCTTACTGCGCCGCAATCAGCGGCACCGCCAGTAGCGCGGCAAAGATGCCGACCGTCTTCCAGCGGGTGAAATGCTCGTGCAGGATCATACGCGCCAGCAGAACCGTGATCACGGGATAGAGCGAACTCAGGACTACCGCGGTATCCAGCCGGCCGGTCTGTTCCGCGCGGATGAAGACCGCGGTGCCGCTCACGTCGAGGCATCCGGCAAAAAGCGCAAGCGCCGCATCGCTCAGCTGCAACCGCCCGCGGCCGCGCCGGAACAGAACGATGACTGCCACCACGGCTAGCGACGCAAAGCGCGAGTGCACCGCCGACCACAAAGCAGAACTGTCGCCGGCGCGATCGATGCAGATAAAGAATCCGGCAAAACCGAGTCCGGCCAGCGCGGCCATAAGAATCCCGGAATGATTATTCGTCCCGCCCTCGGGACGGGAGATCAGCCAGATGCCGATCCCGGCCAGTAAAAAACCGGCGATCGACAGCCCACCCGGCAATCCTTGCGTGAGCATGGCGAACGCGGCCGGGATAGCGGCTCCGAGAACCGCCGCCACAGGCGCGGTGATCCCCATATTTCCGCTGGCCAGCGCGCGATAAAAAATCGCCAGCGCGGTTCCGCCCAGTGCCCCCGCAATCAATGCCCACATTCGGCTTGTGGACGAAGGATAGGCAGCGTGCGTCGAAAGCGCCAGGGTAAGCATCAGCGCAAAGCCGCCGGCGTGCGACAGCAAGGTCACCAGAAAAGCGTCGGAGCGCTTCGACGCATAACCGCCGCTGAAGTCGCTGGTCCCCCAGCACAACCCCGCGGCCAGGCTGAAACCGACAGGCACGAGTTGTTGAGCTGATGACAATAAGTTTTTTCCCTCCCAACGTTCTAACGAAGGACGAGAGTAGCACGCGATTGTTACGGGCGCGCTGACTCTATTGAATTGTCCAGTGGAAACGCAACGTGCATCGCGGACAGTAAAAATCTAGTGCCGGAAACGCCCTATCAGATACAACACCACCGAGAGCACGACGCTCAGCAGGATCGACGTGACCAGGGGAAAATAAAATGTCGTGTTCTTGCCCCGATAGACGATATCGCCGGGCAGCCGGCCAAGCGGGATATTAGCCCGTCCCAGCAACATGAGCGCGATGCCCGCGACCATGGCCACCGCCCCGGCCACCACCAGGAATTTTCCCAGGTCACTCATGCGACAAGTTTAACCCGCTGGTCTTTTGGAAGGTGGCATCCGCGTCTCCCGTGGGGAGAACCCCACTAGGCTGATGTGAATAGTCCTTCTTTGCGTCCTTTGCGGTTTCCTCAGCGACCTTTGCGGTTAAAAGCTTTTTCGCCGAACCCAGACCAGCATCTTCAAGAATGCTAGAATCTCGCCCCATGCGAACCTGGCTGCTGTTTTGCGCTGTCGCGCTGTCCGCTCTCGCAGCCCAAGCCGCTTCCGAAGTCGAGATCACCGCCGAGCCCGGCCACCACCTCGCTCTCGAAAATCAATACGTGCGCGTATTCAAGGTGGAGGTCGCGCCCCACGCGGCCACGCTCATGCATCGCCACCGGCACGACTACATTTTCGTCACGCTAGGGGCATCGCTGGTAGAAAACGACGTAGCCGGAAAGCCCCCAGGAACGCTCAAGCTGCGGGACGGCGAAACCTGGTTCCTCTCAGGCGGCTTCGCCCACATCGCAAAAAATCTCTCCGACCAGCCCTTTCGCAACATCACCATCGAACTGCTGCAGGATAAAGACGAAAAATCCCGCCGCTGGCCTCCGCCAAAGTGGGGGGTGTATGGAGATGAAGATCGAGGACTGCACATCCTCAACGGCGGCACCCTCGACATCCTGTTCGTAAAAGACGGTGCCCGCGCCTCGGATTTGCAACTACAACCCGGCGGCGTCCTACCCAAACACCATCACGCCGGTCCGCATCTGGTAGTCGCGGTCACCGACCTGAACCTGCGCAGTGAGGTCGAAGGCAAGGGCGCGTCCAATCTTCAACTCAAGGCCGGCGACATCGCCTGGGTAAAAGGCGGCTTGACGCATACCCTGACCAATGTGGGCAAGGAAAACGCAAAGCTGATCACGCTGGAATTCCAGTAGGAATCGCGAACCCGACAGATCGATGGAGGGACGGGCGTCCCGCCCGTCCAGCCGAGCGCAGCTCGGCAGCTTGCCTGTGTGGAGCGGGCGCCCCCGCCCGCGAAAAGGCCGGGAGTAGTAAAAGCCAAAGGGTTACCGCACAGTCATCACAACTCCGGCAAAATCCGAAACGGCCGCCGACGCCCCGACCGATAAACCGAAAAATCTCTCTGATCCAGCGTAAAGATCGTGTCAATGCCCTCCCGCTCCGCCAGGTAAACCAGGGCGGCGTCCGCGAGCTGAGGACGAATGTCCGCAT
>WNFA01000880.1_pt1 | contig 30247 bp, 21 predicted proteins | sample 5400481 | NCBI WGS metagenome assembly WNFA01 (sample SAMN13153340, study PRJNA577476) | soil metagenome | isolation source: 120 cm saprolite under Douglas fir tree site 2 hole 1 replicate 2 | place: USA:California | collected 2015-04-18 | reverse complement strand
TGCTGCGCCTGGATGACCGGCCGGTAGATCCGGTCTCGGATGCCTTCGGCGATCGTCACAAGCTCTGCCCTTGGGAGCTGATCCACCGGGAGGCTGGACAGCTCCTGGTCGATCGATACCAGGGCCTGGGCCTTGGTCTCGGACGGAATGGTGTGGCCCGGCGACCACCACGAGTCGATCACCTCCTCCTTGACCGACTGAATCATCCAGCGGGCCAGCCCTGAGACATTGGCCTTCTGACCGGTTCCGGCACCGATCCGAGATGGCTGGGGTCGGGGAGGAATAGGCCGCGGAACGTCCTCCCAGGTCAAACGGACACTGGAGTCGCTATCTGGTGCACCTACTGTCCGAGGCTTGTTGCCTACTCTAGGCAGCGTTGCCTTAGGCAGCCGTCCGTAGGCCGGGCAGGCCTTCAGGTGCGCCCGGACCGCCTGCGTGTTGCGGAAGCTTCTGCGGCAGAAGTTGCAGGTCGCGGCCTTCATGGGTTACTCCTCCCTCCCGGAGCCGGGGCGCGATGGCCCTGGAAGGCCTCCGAGCTTGCACAGGGATTTGGGTCCGTATCCAAACGCGCTGGCGGGGTTTCTGAACGCCCTGGAGGGCCCTCCGCGGCAGTGTCCTGGGCCAGCCGATGGGCGAGAGCAGCGGAAATGTGAAGGCAGCGGGCGGCGGCCCGGTAGCTCAGGCCTTGGGCTCGAAGGGCCAGGACCTGGTCTCGAGTGACCCGCGCGCGGGGTCGACCTACCGCCTTACCGAGGACTCTGGCTCGCTCAAGCCCCGACCGGATGCGGTCCCCGATCAGCGCCCGCTCGAACTGGCCGATGGCGGCCATGACTGTGGAAGATCAGCTCGCCGGCCGGAGTAGAGGTGTCGACATCTTCCTTGATCGAGACGAAGGCGACCCGGCAGCGGCGCAGGTGGTCGAGGGTCTCGACCAACTGCTTGACTGAGCGGGCGGCCCGATCAAACCGCTGCACGATGACCCCCTCGAACTTCCCCCGGGTGGCGTCTGCAACAAGTCGCCGGAAGTCTGTCCGGTCTTCTCGTGCTCCGGAGGCCACGTCGGAGTAGGTCGCGACCAGCGTCCAGCCCTTCCGGGTGGCATACTGGCGGACCTCCTCGAGTTGTAGGTCGAGGTCCTGTTTACCCGTGCTAACCCTCGCGTAGACGGCAGCCTTCATGGGTGACTTCGGTATCCGCCGTCACAGGGCCGCCCACGAAAGGGAGTGCAGCGATCGATGACCGTTGACCCGCCGGGGCACCCGTCCACGCGATTACAGGCCGGGTGGTTTTGGGGTGTTCCAGGCAGCCACGGGCGCATCCAGGCGGAATCGATCGTCAGAACTATCGAATACTTCCGACCGTGGGCGTGACTTCCAGATCCGCGTGCCGGCCATTCGAGTCGGCCGCGCGCGCCGCCATTCGCAGGGAACGATGCCTGGCGAGGGCTGAACGACTGGCCGTGTTTTCGAGGGTAGGGGCCGGTACCAGTGGGGATATTGCTATCGGAGAAATTGCTGAAACTACTGCCCCTCGCTAGCCTCGGGTACGCTCTAGTACTGGCCGGTGCGGGACTGTCGGCTTGCCAGTGGAAGCCACGCATTGCCACCGGCGGGCTGCCCATGTCAGGCAACCCGCACGATTCCGCGAATTTGGCGAGTTACCGAAGGATTCGAATCCCGTTGGGGCCACCAACGCTTTAGGTAGGGCGATTCCCGCGAGGAAGCGGTCAAGTACGGCCATCCCCTCGAACACGTAGAAGCGCTCTCCCCCCTCGTTTTTTGGCGTGAAGGTCAGTCGCTCTGGCACGAGGCTGCGAAGCGCCTGCCTGGCCTGAGCGACATTCCGCGAGAGCAGCCCGCGCCAGTCGGCAAGCTTCGCCCGGAGGTCCTGCTCCGCGCGGCGGAGGTCGAAACCGCGGGCTTGCTCCACCTGATCGAGCGCGGCGAACTCTTGCTGTGCCCGGCTCCGCTGCGCCTCTCTCTCAGTGATTGCGGCAACGATCGAGGGGAGGTTGCCGCCGCTGACGAGGGCCTCTGTGAGCCGAGTGAGTTCGGCCTGAAGGCGCGTGATTATCTCGCGTAACCGCTCCCGGTCAGCTTCGACGTCCCCCGCCGGCCTGTCGAGCCGAACGATCGCCTCCTGCAGCGCTGCCGTCAGGACCTCCGGCCGCAGCAGGTCGACCTCGAGGGTCGCGAGCACGGCCTCGTCCGCGTCCTTCAGAGGCACGGCGAGATCATTGTCGCAGACGGCCCGTCCGCGCTGGACATTGGTGAGGCAGTGATAGAAGAACCCCCGGTGCCGGCCGTGGCTACGCGAGCGCGCGGTCAACGCTCCGCCGCAGCGCCCGCACGTCGCCATGCCGGTAAGGAGATATTTGGATTCAATTCCGTTCGACGGCTTGCCCCATAGCCGCCCACCGGTCGATTGAAGGTAGGTATCGCGAGAGCCCCGCAGCCGGTCATGGGCAGCCAGCCAAAGATCATCTGATACCGCGCGAAGGTTCGGCGCCTCGATCCGGAGCCACTCCTGCTCGGGCCGGCGCTGTGGTCGCTTCTGGCCCCAGGTATCACGCTTCCGCGTCCGATTCCAGACGATGATGCCGCGGTAGAGGTCACGGTGCAGGACGTCGCGGACCGTGGAGGGAGACCAGCCCCGAGGACCGCCCTTGCTTGGCCGCGGGCTCGGGAGCCCTATTGCGTTGAGATCGTGCGCGATGCGCCGTAACCCGATGCCCCGCGCGCACTGCTCGAAAATCCGCCGTACGACGGCGGCCTCCACCTCATTGATGACACGCTGGACCCACCGCCGCTTCCCTTCCTGAGAACGCTCTTCCTGGTTGTCGTAGCCAAACACCCGGCCACCTGTCACGTGGCCGGCCATCGCACGCTGCCGCATGGCGTCCGTCGTCCGCTGCCGGGCCTTCTCACGCTCCAGCTCGTCGGCGAACGTGGAGACGGACAGCATGAGCTTGTCGGTCGGCGAGTCCAGGGTGCGCTCGCGGTCTTCGAGATAGTAGAAGACCCGCACGCCCGCCGTGATGATCTGCTTGAGGGCCCAGGCCGTCTCGATCGCTTCGCGCCCGAGGCGAGACTCCTCGCTCATGATGAGGGCCTGAAACGGGGGCCGCGGTTTCAACGCGTTCATGAGGCGGAGGAAGCCCGGGCGCTTGCTGAACTCTGCGCCGGAGATGCCATCGTCTGAGTAGACGTACTCGTCGGCGACGGTGCAACCCCTCCGCGGGGCGTAGATCTTGGCGTGCTCGATCTGGCGCGTGACGGACTTCGCCTCTTCGCTGATCCCGCTCTGCTCAGTTGATTTTCGTGCGTAGACGGCCGCGATCATTGCCGACCTCCTCTGCCCGCCGCGAGCTCGGACCGATGCCGCACCAGCCACTCATCGAGCGCCTCGCGCACGACCTCGGCGAGCGTCCAGTTTAGATTGAGCGCGGCCATCCGCGCTTGCCGGTGGAGTCCTCTCGGCAGCGCCAGGCTCGTGATCACGGTGTCCTCGCGACTGTCGAGCCGTTTGCGCTTCGGGGATGGCAGCGGTCGCCGGAGTCTCGTCATCGCGTCCTCCTCCGATCTGAGGAGCGCTACGATATCGTAGAGTCGTGGACACGTCAAGCGGCTTCCCGGCTGCCCGATCTTGCCCATAGGCAGCAACGAGGTCGTCGTTCCCGTCGTCGCTCCCCATCCAGAACTCACCCGCCGGGACCAGCACCATCTCGGCACCATGGTCGGCTCGAACGGCCTGCTCCGCGCCGAACCCTACGGTGGACGCGAAGGCAACCAGCATGTCCGTCACCCCAGAGGCGATCCTGTTCATCGTCGGGCGACAGGCATGGTCGAACGCCATGTGCAAGAGTCCGATTCGCCGCACCTTTCAAACCGGCCGGGGGCGGGCCTACGAGCGCGGAGAGGAACGTACTCGATCATGGAATGAGTCGATCGGCCCGCAGCTGCAATGAGTGCGGAATCGTGATGCCGAGCGCCTTGGCGGCCTTCAGATTGATCGCCAGCTCGAACTTCGTCGGCTGCTCGACCGGGATATCACCCGGCCTCGCGCCTTTGAGGATCTTGTCCACTAGGCGCGCCCGAGACCGGCCCGAACGAGAGAATCAAAGCGACTAATTTAGCGCGTCACCGCGTTCTGGGACTTCTCGGAGCCTCAAAGTCGGCGGGAGCCTGGCGCCAGATCAATACCGCCTTGTAGGTCGTCGGCTGCTCGGCCTGGTTCACCAGCAGCCGCGCCACGTCGGGGAAGAGGGAATTGGAGTTGGCCCCCGCGACGACCGCGATGTCGTTGCTCAGATCCACGCTCTTGGACAGGTGCTTCTCCCAAAGATCCCCCGTCTCCTCGTGGAACCAGAGGAAGTCGAGTGGGTAGCGCACCGTCACGAGCCGCTGCCCGTTCGTGGGCGCATACGGGATGAAGTGGTGGGCGGGACCCGTCGCTTTGACGACGACGTGGTAGAGCTGTTGAGGTCGCCCGCGGCCACTGGGCTCGACGACCCAGACGCTGCGCTCGCCCGGCTTGCCGTCCCAGCGTACCTCGTCCCAGCGTGGCCGGCCTTCGCCGCCGGGCTTGATCTCGGCGAGCACACGCACCGCGCCATAGGCCCGGGCCACCGTCTCGCTGGCCCAGCGGAACGTCCGATCAGTCAGGAACGGCCCCCGGGGCACATCGCCTCGATCAAGGCTCGCCACCAGCCCCTCGAGGCCCGGGCCTGACGCTCCGTCGGCCAGCTCTCCCGGCTTGATGAAGGCGTTGAAGCCGGAGTCCCACATGTTGACGACTTGCAGTCGATACTCAACGGCCTGGGCTTGCGCGACGGCCATGAACAGCCCGAGTAGCCCGGCAACGCCAAGGAACGCGAGCCTACGCACCTTCGACATGATGAGCCTCCTGCATGTGCGTGGCTACCAGACCCCGTGCACCGGAACCTCGATGATCTTTGAGCCGTTCCAGCACGGTGATGACGGCACCCACACAGGGCCGAAGCCAGGACTTGGCCTGGGCTCCAGCACGTAGGGCGCTGGACAGGGCAGCTTCGCCAGGCTGACCTGAGGGCTAGCGAGCCGAGAGGAGTCGAACGAGCCTGATGGGCGGGGCAAGCCGTGGACGATGACGGACGAGTCTCGCGGGCTCCGGACCCCGTCAGCCTGCCCAGGCCCCGGTAAGCCAAACCCGACGAGCAGCAGCACTGTTCCGAGCCACCGCTTCATGGCAGTTCCGAGTCTACACCTGGGCCAGTGCACGGAGACCAGATCCTTCGCCATTGCCGGTACGGGGCGAACATCACACCGTACGGAGTGCCGGTTCAGCGAATGTGGACTGAACCCCGTGGCCCCGTCCCGTCTTCCAACCGTCAAGCTAATGCAGCCGACGCTCGTGCACCGACCCTTCCTGCGTGCCGGCTGGGTGTGCGAGTAGAAATACGACGGCTGGCGGATGGTGGTCTACAAGGACGCGAGCGGCGTACGCCTGATGAGCCGGAACGGACGAGACTTGAAACGGCGCTTTCCCCGAGCTGGTGGCCAGCGTGTTCGCGCTCGAGGTGCCGACCCTGGTGCTGGACAGCGAGGTGGCCGTCTTCGACCGTCAGCTGATCTCGCGCTTCGAGTGAATCCGCGGCAGGACGAGGGATAACACAGCCACGCCGGCGCTCGGCATGGCATTCGACTGCCTCTTCGCGCGCGGCTCCGCCCAGCCGGCGCTGCTCACCCCGCTGGGAGCGCGAATAGCACCAGGGGAATTTTCTCCGGCTAGAAGCGGCGATGCTCGTTGTGCCAGATGAGGGTGGCCATTACGTAGCAGTCTCACGGTCCTGGTGTCGCGGTGCCGATACAAGACTGTCGCCGCTTGCAGGCCGCACAGGGGCTGCGGGGCCTGAGCTGCAGCAGGCCGGGGCGCTCGAAGGCCCCTGCCACAGCCGCCTGGACGGTGGCCGCTGGGAAAACCACAGCCCCCCGCCGCGTGAGGCGCTACGCGAGGGAGGCCGCGCAGTAGAACGTTCCGCCTCTCCGCGGCGGCGGAAGAAGCCGTCCAGCGCTTCTCGTCAGTCTTAATCGAGTCTTAATCGAGGAAGTGAGTCTGCCGACAGGAGCCTTACAGGAGCCGACAAAATGAGACAGGCAAGTAGACCGGTTGACACGGGCCAGCGCCCCGCGTATCGTCTCCGCCTTGATGAAGGCTCGCGTGTTCGGCCCGCTGATTCTCTTGGCGCTTCTGCCGGCGCTGGTCGTCCTCACCCCGCTGGCCTACGCGAGTCCTCCCGACCCCGTCTGGGTCGAGGGCTTCTTCGACGACGACGACCATGACGACGTGGTCGTCGTCATCACCTCAGCGGGGGCGGTGGTCGACCCATTCCCGCTCGGCCACGAATGGACGGCTCCGGGTCCCGCCGATCCCGTCTCGCAAGGCGAGGAGCCGTCGGCCCAAAGCCGTACCCTCTCCGGCAGTACCCCTCGCGCTCCTCCCGCCTCTTAGCTCCCTGCAGTCGCCCTAACCGCGGCTGAGCCGCGGCCAATTCTCTAGTCAGAGGCCACGTCCCCCGAGCGGCGCCTGCCTCCCCACGAGTGTGGGCGCCCTCGTGGGCGTCGCGGCGCCGCCCGGTGACACCGAGCGCCTGGACGTGGTCTGGCTGCCGAAGGAGCGAGCAGATCCATGATGACAGTACGAGGGAGAAGGAATGAGGCGAGGAACGGTGTGCCTGCAAGTATGTCGGCCGTGGCAGGGCTGGCCGCCATGATCATGGCCGCCGCGCTAACGGCCTGCGGATCGCTGGTGAGGATGGAGACTCCCGCGCCGGACGGACCGAGGATCTCAGGACTGGAGTTCTTCCCGGCCCGGCCGCTGGCGGGTTGCCCCGTCAGTATCAGGGTTCATCTGGATGTCGGTGCCGAAAAGGTGATGCGGGCCGGTGTGGCCTGGGTTCGCCTGGCCCGGCGCTTCAGCGGCTCCGGGTACAACGTACTGCCGGTCCAACTCGCGCCGTCCGGCGACGTGGTCGCTCCGCTCGTACCGCAGCGAAGTGGAGCGTACTCCTACCGCGTGCAGATCGGGAATCAGCAGGGACGCTGGAGCAATGTGTTGAGCGGTCGCGTCGCGGTGGAGGCTCCGCCCGCGAGGGAGACACCGGGATGCTCCTGACCCCGCGAACGTCAAGGAGATGGCTGCACGGGATGCGGCCGGTGGCGCTGGGTCTGCTGCTCGCCGTCGAGCCCGCCAGCGCTCAGGAGCGCCTGACGCGTCTGACGCTCGAGGAGGCAGTGGGTCTCGCCACGCGCGCCAATCCCACCGTGCGCGCCAAGCAGTTCGAGTACCAGGCTGTGGGCGCCAATGAGATCACGGCGGGGTTGCGTCCCAACCCCACGGCTAGCTTCCTCGCCGAGCAGTTCGGCGGGGCCAGCAGCGCGAGCCAGACCCAATACACTTTCAGTGTGGGCCAGCCTATCGAGCTCGGCGGGAAACGGCAGCGGCGCATCGAGAGCGCGCGGGCGGCGACGCGGGTGACCGGCCACGAGCTGGACGACGTACGCCGGCAGATCGGCTTCCAGGTCAAGAAGGCGTTCACGGACGCGCTGGTGGCTCGCGAGGGACTGGGACTGGCCGAGCAGAATCTCCAGACGCTGGACGAGCTGCAGCGGATCCAGCGCGTCCGGGCGGAGAAGGGCGACATCTCCGAGCTCGAGCTGCTGCGCATCGAGGTGCAGCGCTTCGCGCTCGAGCGGGACGCCGTCGACGCGCGCCAAGCGCTACGCGCGGCCAGGGTCGCCCTGCGCAGCGCGATCGGCCCCGACCGTGTGGCGGAGGACTTCGACGTGGTCGGCGAGCTCACCGACCGGGACGTCGCGCTGGAGGCGTCCGATCTCTACCGGCGGGCGCTCGACAACCGGCCGGATCTGCGAGCCGCGGAGGCGGCCCGGCAGAAGGCCCGGGCCGATGCCGGTCTGGCGCGCGCCAACGCGTGGTGGGACGTCACGCCTCAGATCGAGTACCAGCGCATCGGCCCCGACAACACGATCGGCTTCGGCATCAGCCTGCCGCTCCGGATCTTCGACCGGAACCAGGGCGAGATCGTGCGGACCCGCGCGGAAGCCCAGCGGGTGGACGCCGCCCGTGAGGCGGTGGCCCTCCAGGTCCTCTCCGAGGTAGATACGGTGCTCGCGGCGCTCCGCAGCGAGCGGCAGAAGCTGAACCGGCTGCGCGACGTGTACCTGCCCAAGGCCCGGCAGGTGCGGGACACGGTGGAGTTCGCCTACCGGCGAGGGGGCATTAACCTCCTCGACTTCCTGGAGGCTCAGCGCGCCTATCGGGACACGACGTCGGAGTACGTGCGGTCGCTCGGCGGTTACTGGACCTCGTACTACCAGCTCGAGGCCGCCGTCGGCGGCTCGTTGGGGGAGAACTAGCATGCGCCCTGTCCTGTCACTGAGCTTGATCGTAGCGCTCTGCACCGGTTGCGGCGACACCTCCACGAGCAAGTCGGAGCCCGCCGCGCCCACCGCACAGGCCCGCGATGCCGCGCCAGCGCAGGGTGAGGTAAAGCTCGCCCGCCCGGAGTACCGGGCGCGCGCAACGGTGCTCGAGACCACCGGCAAGGTCGTCTTCAACGAGGAACGGCTGGTGCGGATCACGGCGCCGGCCACTGGTCGCGTCCTGGAAGTGCTGGCACGCCCCGGGGAGGTCGTCGAGCCCGGACACCGGCTGCTCGTGCTGGACAGCCCCGACCTCGGCCTGGCCAAGTCGGACTATGCCAAGGCGACGGCCGACGCGGAGCGCGCCGACCACGCGCTCAAACTCGCCCGAGATCTCTTCGAGGTCAGGGCTGTCGCCCAGAAAGAGATCCGCGAGGCGGAGAACGACTATCGGAAGGCGATGGCCGAGCGTGAGCGCGCCGTCTCGCGCCTGCGCACCCTCGGCGTGAGCGACGGGCCCGACGCCACCACGACCGTGGTAGTGACGGCGCCCCGGAGCGGCGTCATCGTCGAGCGCAATGTGAGTCCGGGGCAGGTGGTCGCCTACGGGCAGTCGGACACGCCGATCAGTCTGTTCGTCATCGCCGATCTCGGCACCATGTGGGTGCTGGCCGACGTCTACGAGCCCGACGTGCCTCGGGTACGACTGGGCCAGCCTGTCTCGGTGACGCTGCCCTGCTGCCCAGGGGAGCGCTACGAGGGGCAGGTGGTGAGCATCGGGGACGCCATCGACAAGGAGACGCGCACGCTCAAGGTCCGCGCCGTCGTTCCGAACCGCGGCCGGGCGCTGAAGGGTGAGATGTTCGTGCGGGTCACCATCGCCACCGGGAACCGGCAGGCGCTGGTGGTGCCGCTGGGCGCCATCCACCGGGAGGGCAGCGCGCCCTTCGTCCTGGTCGAGAAGGGGAAGGACGACTACGAACGGCGGCCCGTGAAGGTCGGGCCGGAGTCGGATGGCGTGGTGGAGATCCTCGACGGAGTGACGCCCGCCGAGCGCGTGGTCAGCGCGGGGGGCATCCTCCTGAAGCGCTCTGCCCGATGATCGAGCGCATCATCGCCTTCGCGCTGCACCAGCGCTTCATCACGGTGGCGCTGACGCTCATCCTCACCATCGGCGGCATCGCCTCGTACTTGCGCCTGCCCATCGAGGCCTACCCCGACGTCGGCGACGTGAAGGTGGAGGTGATCACACTCTGGCCGGGGCACGCCGCCGAGGAGGTGGAGCGCCTCATCACGATCCCGCTCGAGAGCGAGCTGAACGGCATCGCCAATGTCACGTTCCTCCGGTCGGACACGCTCTTCGGCCTCTCGAACATCCGGGTGCTATTCGCGGACGGGACCGACGACTACTGGGCCCGCCAGCAGGTGCAGGAGCGCCTGGCAGGGGCGGAGATCCCGTCCGACGCCAAGCGCCAGCTCGGCCCCCTCTCGAGCGTCATCGGTGAAATCTTCCGCTACACCCTCGAGTCGAAGACCCTGCCGCTTTACGAGCTCAAGGCCCTCCAGGATTGGGTGCTCGAGCGCGAGTTCAAGAAGGTCCCGGGTGTCGCGGATGTGGTGTCGTGGGGCGGCGGCACCAAACAGTACCAGATCACCGTAGACCCCGCGCGGCTCCGCGCCTACAACCTCACGCTGAAGCAGGTGTTCGACGCAGTCGCCAACAACAATTCCAATGCCGGCAGCGGCTACATCGCGCAAGGGGACTACCGGGTGCCGGTACGCGGGATTGGGCTTATCCAGTCCACGACGGACATGGAAAACATCGTCGTGGCGGCGCAGAAGGGCACCCCCGTGCGTGTCCGGGACATCGGGTCGGTTGGCATCGGCACCGCCATCCGGCTGGGCGTGCTCGGCCGCGACCACGAGGACGACCTAGTCCAAGGGATCGTCCTCATGCGGAAGGGCGAGAATCCGGGCCAGGTCATCGAGGGGGTGAAGGCCAGGGCGGCGGAGGTCCAGGAGCGACTGCCGGCCGGGGTCGAACTCAAGCCTTACTACAGCCGGGACCGGCTGGTGAAGACCACAGTCGCCACGGTGCTGCGCAACCTGATCGAGGGTGCGGTGCTGGTCATCCTGCTGCTGTCGCTCTTCCTCTACAACATCCGGGCCGCGTTCATCGTGGCGCTGACCATTCCGCTGTCGCTGCTGTTCGCCTTCATCTTCATGGACCTGCGGGGGATCCCGGCCAACCTGCTCTCCCTGGGCGCCATCGACTTCGGGATCATCGTGGACGGCGCCGTGATCATGACCGAGAACATCATGCGCCACCTGAGCGAGCGCAAGGTGACGGGTCACCGGGTCCTCCGCGAAGTGCAGCACGCGGCGGTCGAGGTGGCGCGGCCCCTGACGTTCGCCGTGCTGATCATTATGACCGTGTACGTGCCGATCCTCACCTTCCAGCGGATCGAGGGCAAGCTGTTTCGGCCCATGGCGGTGACAATCTCGCTGGCGGTGATCGGCTCGCTGATGCTGACGCTCACACTGATCCCCGTGCTGTCGAGCCTGCTCTTCCGACACCCACCTTCTGAGCATGAGAGCCCGATCCTCCGGTGGTTGCGACGACCGTACACGCCGGCCCTCCAGTGGTGCCTCCGCCGCCCCGTCATTCCCGTCGTCGGTGCCGCGGCCTGCCTAGTGCTGTCCTTCTTCGTCTTCACGCTCCTCGGCAAGGAGTTCTTGCCGGAGCTGGACGAAGGGGATCTCTGGGTGCGGACCCAGTTTCCGGTGGGGATCTCCATCGAAGCGGTGAGGCCCTACGTTCACGAGATCCGCGAGCGCCTCCTCAAGTACCCCGAGGTCCGGGTTGTGGTGTCGCAGCTCGGAGCCCCTGACGACGGCACGGATCCGGAGGCTCCCGACAACGTTGAGTTCTACGTCGGGCTCAAGTCGCGCGAGGAGTGGCAGACCAAGGACAAGGCGAAGCTCATCGACGCCATGAAGGCCTCACTGTCAACCATCCCCGGGATCACCACCAACTTCTCCCAGCCCATTAAGGACAACGTGGACGAAGCCCTCGCGGGAACGAAGGGAGAACTGGCGATCAAGCTGTATGGGCCTGATTTCTTCGTCATGGACACCAAGGCGAAGGAAATCGCCAACGTGCTTCGTGGCGTCCGCGGGGTCGCCGACCTCGATTACGATCACGCCCCGGGCCAGCCGCAGCTCCAGATCATCGTGGACCGCGGCGCCGCCGCGCGCTACGGGATCAATGTCCAGGACATCCAAGACGTCATCGAGGCCGCGACGAAGGGTCGCGTGGTGACGGAAACCTTCGAAAGGGAACGCCGCTTCGGCGTGGCCGTGCGGCTTGCGCAGGGCAGTGATCCCGTAGCCAGCCTACGAAGCGTAACGATCAGCGCGCCCAACGGAGAGCGAATCCCGCTCGCCCAGCTCGCTGAGTTTGTCCGGACCGACGGGCTTGCAGAGATCTGGAGGGAAGGCAACGTCCGACGGCTGGCCATCAAATGGAGCGTGCGCGAGCGCGACATGGGCGGGCTCGTCGAGGAGGCGATGAAGAAGGTGGACGCGGCGGTGAAGCTGCCCGAGGAATACCATATGGTCTGGAGCGGCCGCTTCGAGGACCAGCAGCGGGCGCTGGCGCGCCTCTACATCATCGTCCCGCTGGTCATCTTCATCATCTTCGTGCTCCTCTTCGGCGCCTTCAATTCCGTGGGCGACGCCCTGCTCATCATGCTGAACCTGCCTTTCGCCCTCATCGGAGGCACGTTGGCCCTGTTGCTGTGGGGCACGAACTTCAATATCTCGGCGGCGGTGGGTTATATCGCGGTCTTCGGGGTGAGCGTGCTGAATGGTGTGGTGCTCGTCTCATCCATCCGCCAGGCCCTCAGCGAGGGGCTCCCGCTCCGCGAGGCCATCGCCCGGGGCTGCGAGATCCGCTTCCGTCCGATCATCGTGTCGGCTATCGTGGCCGTGATCGGATTCCTGCCGGCGGCCTTGTCCCACGGCATCGGCGCGGAGATCCAGCGGCCGCTAGCCCGCGTGGTCATCGGCGGCCTGATCTCCTCCACGGCCCTGACGCTGTTGGTGCTGCCGGCCGTCTACGCACTGTTCGCCCGGCGGCAGCAGCCGCCGGCGGCCGAGGTGCGTGAAGCCCGGGTATCCGGAGCCTAGCTCCCGAGGATCGGGTGCACCGCGGCCGAGCGGGCGAGAAGCGCGACGACCTGGAAAGCGAGCGCTTCGGGAAGATCGTCATGGGGACGGGTCGGGTACGCTGGAAGCGCGATCAAGCCTACTACGCGAGGGATTCCTGGCGTGGCACGTGGGAACTCGACGGTGGCGTCATGGCACAGCAGGCCAGCCATCTCCTGGACCTGCTGCAATGGTTCATGGGCCCGGTCGAGCGGTTGCAATGCCAGAACGCCACACGGCTGATGAAGATCGAGGTCGAGGACACCGCCGCCGCGCTCTTCACGTTCGAGTCCGGCGGCTTGGGCGTCTTTGAAGCCACAACGGCGACGTGGCCCACCGATCTCGAGGCATCGTTGAGCATTCTCGGGGAGCGCGGGTCCGTCATTCTCGGAGGCAATGCGGCACATCGGATCGAGCATTGGCAATTTGACCCTGAGTTGCCGGAAGACGAGCAGGTACGAGCCTCGGCCTCCCGGGATGTGCCCAATGTCTACGGTCACCGGAACCTGTCAACGAAAATGAGACAGCGGGAGCTTGAGTTTAGTGAAGGGGCCGCCGGGTGGTGGAGCCCCGCTGGGTGGTGATAACACGGGCGCGTGGCTTCCGGTTTGGTCCCACGACTTCGGCCAGCCGAATTCGTCCTGTCACTTGATGACCTCGTCCGCCCGCAGCAGCAGCGACTGCGGGATCGTCAGGCCGAGCGCCTTCGCGGTCTTGAGGTTGATCACGAACTCGAACTTCGTGGGTTGCTCGATCGGAAGGTCGCCTGGCTTTGCGCCCTTGAAGATCTTGTCGACGTAAGTGGCGGCGCGGCGATACATCTCGAGACGGCTCACGCCATAGGCCATGAGGCCCCCGGCGTCCACGAAGTCCCTCGTCGAATAGATTGTGGGAAGCCGGTGCTTCGCTGCCAAGTCAACGATACGTCCGAGATTGCTCTGGGCCAGGAAGTCGAGACCGACGTGGACGGCATCCGCGCGCTGCTTGACCGCGGTGTCAAAAGCGCGCCCCAGGTCCTCGGGCTTTCGGACATCGAGAAACTGAGGCTGGAATCCTAAGGATCGTGCCGCGACCTCTATCTGCTTCCGTTGAGTGACGAGTGTCGGGTTGCTCAGATTCAGGACCACAGCAATTCGCGCGAGACCAGGGATCGCCTCCTTGAGTAACCCCAATCGTTTACCGACTAGCTCGGCGTTGATGCTGCTCAGCCCCGTAACATTCCCGCCCGGGCGGGCAAGGCTGGCGACGAGTCCGGCGGCAACAGGATCGCCACTCGTCGCCATGACGATTGGGATCGTTCGCGTGGCGTTCTTCGCCGCCAGCGCCCCTGTCGTCCCCCTCGTCACGATCAGGTCCACCTTCAGGCGAACCAGTTCGGCCGCCAGGTCAGGGAAGCGCTCGAGCCGGCCGTCGGCCGATCGGTACTCGATCGCATAGTTCTGCCGCTCGACGTATCCGAGTTCTCGCAGCTCTTGTTGGAATGCGTCGAGGTTGGCAGCGTTCAGCGCCGGGGACGTCGTCTCCAGCACCCCGATGCGGTAGACCTTCCCCGCGGGCTGTGCCTCGACTACAAGCGGCGCGGCGAGGAGGGCGCCAGCCAGGGTGACCATGAGGACGAGTCGCGAAACCGTCATACTCTCCCCTCCGGTTCGGGATCGGCGATGCCTCAGCATAGCGCGGGTCCTGACCGCCAGTCAGGCGCGATTTCGGTGGAGCCGGTCGCGGGGGAATTGATCCAGACCTCTGTGGGCCGCGCGGGCGGCTGGGGCCGGCCGGCGGGGAATCGTTCCGGATGCGCGGCATAGGCTGCCGTGAGTACGGACGCCCGCGCGGCGACGCGCTGCTCGGCCCGGCCGTGATGAACATCGGCGGGCGTCAGCAGCCCGAGGCCGCTGTGATGATGCTCGGTGTTGTACCAGGGGAAGAAGACGTGGCAGTGAGCCCGGGCGTCCTGGATCGAACCGAACCGCTCGGGGAAGGCCGGCCGGTACTTCAGCGTCTTGAACTGCGCCTCCGAGAACGGGTTGTCGTTGGAGACGTGGGGGCGGCTGTGGGTCTTGGTGATCCCCAGGTCGGCGAGCAAGAGCGCGACGGGGTTCGAGGTCATCGCCGGGCCCCGGTCGGCGTAGATCGTGAGCTGGTTCCGATCGATTCCCTGGCGGGCGCAGGTCTCGTGGATGAACCGTTCGGCGAGCGTCGCGCTCTCCCGGTGGGCCACCATCCAGCCCACGACGTACCGGCTGAAGACATCAAACGTGACATAGAGATAGAAGTAGGTCCACTTGGCCGGCCCCAGCAGCTTCGTGTTGTCCCAGCTCCAGAGCTCGTTGGGCCGACGGGCGAGCAGCTCCGGGGCCGTGTAGCGGGGATGCCGCAGCTGGTTCCGCCGCTCGCGCCCCTCATGGTGTGCGGCCAGGAGGCGATACATGGTGCGCTCGGAGCAGTGGTACTGCCCTTCGTCGAGCAGGGTGGCGTAGACCTCGGCGGGGGCGAGGTCCACGAAGCGCGGCTCATGCAGCACGGCGAGGACTGCGGTGCGCTCGGCGGTCCTGAGTGCGCGGGGCGAAGCGCGGCGTGGCGTCGGGGCGCTCTGGGGCCGCCATCGGCGGTAGTAAGTGGCCCGGGGCAGGCCCAGGGCCGCGCAGGTGGGCGCGATGCCGAGCCGGAGCCCGAGGTCGCTCACCGTCGCCATCACGATCTCTCGGACTCCAGCGGCGTCCCCAGCAACACCGCCAGTTTTTTTGCACCTCTACCAGGGCCTCCGCGCGCTCGGCGCGCTGGCGCCACCGGGTGGTCTCACGCTCCAGCTCGGCGATCTTCTTGTCCCGCGGGTCCGGCCCTTGCGGGGCGGGGCCGGCGAACAGGTCCCTAGAGTTTCGCGTCGAGCTTGCGGTCTAGAATCCGTGTTTCAGTCACGATCACGTTTTCCCTAGGCCTCCCACGAAGTTGCCTTGCACGATGGCCCCAGGGAACCGGCGCGACCAAAACACGCATCTGCGGCGCGCCGATGATCGACCCGTTCGCTAGCAGTGGCCTTGGCCGATCATCGGCAGCGAGGTGCACCAGTGCCTGATACCACGTATCAATCTTTGGGCATTGGCGCGGATGCCCGCCCGCAGTACTTCGGGGCGTAACACCCGTCCAGCCAGCGTATCAGCCCCGCGACGCGGAGCAGGGGGGCCACACCGTCATTCGCGAGCACCCGCCCCGCTTCATTGACCAGTCCCCGATCGCCCCGGCCCGGCCCGGACCACGAGGCCCATCGGGGTCCCCGGAGTCCTGCATTCCCGCCGCACCGGTCGCGGCGTGGGAGGTGGCGTCTATGTCGTCCATGCTCCCGCTGCGCGAACGGCGGCCCCCGCAGGCGCGTGACCTTCCACGCCCCGCAATCCTTGACTGCGGGAGCGGCAAGGGAGATCATCCTGGGGTGCGCTCCACGCGTGCTCTGCTCGCTCTCGTCCTTACTGCCGTGCTCATCGGGCTCACACCGGCCGCCTATGCGGATCCGCCGGACCCAACGTGGGTCAGCGGCTTCTGGGATGACGACGACTTCGACAATACCGTTGTCATCATCACCAACACGTGCGCGCCCGACGCGCTAGGGCCGGTCGATGTCGGGCCAGTCCTCGCACCGGCGGCGAGGGTGGAGCCCGAGGATCCTGTCGACCCCCCAATCCTGCTTCGCGGCACCCTCTGCCCTCGCGCCCCCCCTGTACCCTCCTCACCTCACTGCTGATCGGCAACTAGCAAGTAAAGCCCGGCCGGATGTCACCCGGATGCCGGCGCGCTGTCTGCGCCCGCCGCCGGCCTGATCCACGGGCTGCTATTGCACCGCCATGCGAGGAGGGATCGGTGTCACGTTTGCCAGTCGCCTGCTTCATCCGCCGCTCCGCGCGGCCTACCGCCAACGTCCGAGGCGCGCGATCCGCCCGCGCCGGCCCGTTCCGTCGAGCCGCCGAATGTCGCCGATAGACTTCGTCCTGCTCGGCGCGAGCGTCTTCGCGGCACTGTACTGGCTCGGCGCGCTCATATGCGTCGATCTCTTCAGCCGCCGGCGGCCCACGCCCCCGCGTTCTTCGCCGCCCGTCAGCATGCTGAAGCCCCTGAGAGGCGACGACGGCCACCTGCACGAGAACCTCCGCAGCTTCTGCGAACAGGACTATCCACGCTTCGAGGTGATCTTCGGGGTGCAGAGCCTCGACGATCCGGCGGTCGCCGTCGTCGATCGTCTCATCCGCGAGTTCCCCCACCTCGCGCTGCGGCTAGTTGTCGACGAGCGCGCGATCGGCACGAATCGGAAGGCGAGCAACCTCGCCAACCTCGTCCGGCAGGCCAAGCACGACACCTTCATCCTCGCCGACGCCGACATGCGTGTCGACCCCGCATACATCCGGGCGGTGGTGGCGTCGCTCGAAGAGCGAACGGTCGGGCTGGTCACCTGCCTCTACTGCGGCGTCGCCCGTCGCGGCATCGCCTCGCAGCTCAATGCTATGTTCATCAATGAGTGGTTCCTGCCGGCCGCCCTCGTCGGCGCCCGCATCGAGCGGCTCTGCCATGCTTTCGGCGCGACCATCGCCTGCCGGCGGGACACCCTCCGCGCCATAGGCGGCTTCGACGCGGTGGCCAATCACCTGGCCGACGATTACATGCTGGGGTGGCTCGCGAGCCGCCGCGGCCTCCGCGTGGCGCTCGCGCCCTACCTCGTGGAGAACGTTGTCGCCGAGCGCAACCTTCGCTCGCTCTTCTTCCACGAGCTCCGGTGGGCCCGGACACTCCGCACCGTCCGGCCAGTCTCGTACTTCTGCTCCCTCTTCACGTACGGCATTCCCGTCTCGCTCATCTGGGCCGGCGTCGGAACGGCCGGTCGCATGGCCTTTCTCGCGGCGGGCATGCACGTCGGCCTGCGCTGCCTCGGTCGGGCGCAACTCTACCGGTCGCTGAAACGACGGGTGCCGTGGTCTGAGACCTGGCTGGTGCCCGTTCGCGACACCGCCTCGTTCATCCTCGGGGTGCTCAGCTTTTTCGGACATACCGTGCGCTGGCACGACGAGCCGTTTCGAGTCCGACGCGATGGCCGACTGGAGCACCTCGCCGGCGCACCCATCGACGGTCATCCGAGGCATCCGGCCGGACTTGCTCCAATCACACCGACATCGGAGGACCCTGCATGACTGCACCCGATCGGCCCTATCTCCGCACGCTCTTCCTGCACCCGCCCTCCTATGAGGGCTTCGACGGCGGCGCCGGCTCGCGCTACCAGGCGCGGCGCGAGATCCGCTCGTTCTGGTACCCGACGTGGCTCGCGCAGCCCGCCGCCATGGTCCCCGGCTCGCGCCTCATCGATGCTCCACCTGAGGGGCTGACGCTCGACCACCTCCGGCCGATCGCGTCGGAGTACGACCTCGCCGTCCTCCATACCAGCACACCGTCGTTCGCGCACGACGTGCGGGTTGCGGAAGCGCTGAAGGAGGAGAATCCCTCCCTGCGGATCGGCCTCGTCGGCGCCCACGTCGCCGTGGATCCCGCCCGCGCCCTCTCGAGCTCGAACGCAATCGAGTTCGTCGCGCGGAACGAATTCGACTTCACCGTCAAGGAGGTGGCGCAGGGCAAGCCGCCGGACACGATCCAGGGGCTGAGCTTCCGCGCGAACGGCCACATCCACCACATGCCGAACCGGCCCACTCTCGAGAACATGGACGAGCTGCCCTTCGTGGTCGACGTCTACAAACGCGACCTGACCATCGAGCGCTACGTCATCGGATACCTCCTCCATCCATACCTCTCGCTCTACACCGGGCGCGGGTGCCGCTCGAAGTGCACATTTTGCCTCTGGCCCCAGACGGTCGGCGGCCACCGCTACCGCACGCGCAGCGTCGACCACGTCGTCGCCGAGATCGCCACCGCTACCCGCTACTTCCCCCAGGTGCGGGAGTACTTCTTCGACGACGACACCCTCACGGACGATCTGCCGCGCGTGGAGGCGCTCGCCCGCCGCCTCGGCAAGCTCGGTGTCACCTGGTCGTGCAACGCCAAGGCCAACGTTCCCTACGGCACGCTGAGGGTGCTGAAGGACAACGGCCTGCGACTGCTGCTCGTGGGCTACGAGTCGGGCAACCAGAAGATCCTGAACAACGTGAAGAAGGGCATCCGGCTCGACACGGCTCGCGAGTTCACACGCCACGCCAAGTCGCTCGACATCAAGATTCACGGTACCTTCATCCTCGGGCTGCCCGGAGAGACTCCGGAGACGATCGAGGAGACGATCCGATTTGCCCAGAAGGTCGATCCGGACACCATCCAGGTGTCGATCGCCGCGCCCTATCCTGGCACGGAGCTGTTCCGCCAGGCGGAAGCGAACGGATGGCTGGTGACCGACGCGCTGGTGGACAATCGCGGCGCCCAGGTGAGCGCGCTGTCGTATCCAAACCTGGCAAGTACGGAGATCACGCGGGGCACGGAGGAGTTCTACCGGCGCTTCTACTTTCGTCCTCGGAAGATCTTCGCCATCGCCAAGGAGATGGCGGCCGACCGCCATGTGCTGCGGCGGCGCCTGCGTGAGGGGCGCGAATTCCTCCAGTTCCTTCGGGCCCGCGCGGGCGAGCGTTCCTGCGCGCTCGCCGCCTCCGCCCCGGCCGCTCCGAGTACGCGGCGGGCGGACACGCGCCTGCAGGTCCTCCTGTCCGTCCCTCACGGATCCCCGATGATCGCGTCGGTTCCGGTCGCGCTGCGCACCGCCCGTGAGCTCATGCCGGTCCTGGACATCGGCCGGGTTCTCCTGTGCACCGAGTCACCGGGGCGCTCCGACGGTTACGGACGCCACCTCGACGGCCTACCGTGGACTGAGATCAGATCATCCGGAGGGTCCTCGTCCCTGGCCGAGGCCCTCGATCCGGACGCGCCCGTTCTCGTCCTCGCGCCGCACGGGATGCCGGATCCGGGGCGTCTGGTCGACCTGCTCGCGCCTTCGATGCGGGCGCAGACTCGGACGACCTGGATCTGGCAGGGTGCTCCGGTTCTGGCGTACTATCCGGAAGCGAGGACTTTGCTCAAGACGCTGCCCGACGGCTATCGGCAATTCCCCCGACAGTCGCTCACGGATCGCGACACCCACCACGCGCAGGCACCCTCCGACTCCTGGAGCGACGTGAGCGACCCCACGGGCGTCGGGCGCGTAGAGCGTCGCTTGCTCCGTTCCCTGGGCCGGCCGAGCGACGGCTACCTGGCGAGACTGGACCGCACGGTCTCGATAGCCATCTCGCGGCGATTGATCCCGACACGGATCACGCCGAACGCGATCACGGGCCTCAGCCTCATCGCCGGACTCGGCGGGGCGGCATCGCTAGCCCTCGGCACCTCCTGGGTCGCCGTGCTCGGCGTCCTGCTGCTGTGGGCCAGCTCCATCCTCGACGGCTGCGACGGTGAGCTGGCGCGTCTGAAGCTCCTCACGTCACGCTTCGGCGCCCGGTTCGACGTCGTCACCGACCACGTGGTGCACGCGGCGACCTTCGTCGGCGTCGCCCTTCAGGTGTACCGGACCCGACCCGACATGCCTCTGGCCGCCCCGGTGATGCTCCTCCTCGTGGGCGTCGCCCTCAGCATGGTGTCGGTGGTATGGATGATCGATCGCGTCCCTCCGGAGCGGCGCGACGGACTGACGCGGGTGTACGAGCGGCTCGCCAGCCGGGACTACGTATACATCCTGCTGGTCTTGACGGCGCTCGGCCGCATCGAATGGTTCCTGTGGGGCGCCGCGCTCGGCGCGAACCTCTTCTGGCTCAGTCTCTGGTGGTGGGTCCGAGCGCAGCGCTCGGGATGACTCTCGGTCACAGGGCGGTCTTGCCCCTCCTCGGCCTCCTGGGCCTGGCCATCCTCGTGTGGCGAGCCGACACGCACGCCGTGAGGGTGGCCGTGCTCGAGGTCGGCTGGGGCATCGTGCTCGTGGTGGGCCAAGAGGTTGTGGCCCACCTGCTGAACACGCTCGGATGGCGCTTCGCGTTCGCGCGCGAGCACGTCGCTTCGCTCTCCTTCGGCGAGCTGCTGCGGCTCCGGCTGGCCGGGGATGCCATCAACTACCTGACGCCCAGCGCGACCATCGCGGGCGAGTACGTTCGCGTGGCGATGCTGGGCGACCGGCTCGGCGCGGACGTTCGGGCCGCGTCAGTGGTCGTCGCCAAGTCCGCCCAGACCCTGGCCCAGGCGGTCTTCATGGCGGCGGGCCTGTCCCTGCTCGGTGCCGGCTTCGTGATCGCGGGTCCACGTCGGTCGTTCGCGCTCTGGGGGCTCGGCCTGGGCCTACTGCTCGCGATGCTGCTCATCTACGGATCGACTGCCGCACGCTTTGGCCCCGTGCGCGGTTTCTTGCGGAACGCGGCGCGTCGGCTGGCGGAGTTCCTGCGGGATCACCCCGGACGGGTCGTGCTCTCCACTTTCATGTTCGCCCTCGCCTATGGCTGGGGCTCCTTCGAGGCATACTGGATCTGCCGCTTCCTCGGGATACCCGTGCCCGTGTTCACGGCCCTCGCGATCGAGGTCTTGTCCGTCACCGTCGACGGCATCCTGTTCATGGTACCCGCGAAGATCGGCACGCAGGAGGGCGGCAAGGTTGCCATCTTCGCGGCACTCGGGCTACCCGCCAGCCTGGGACTCGCCTTCGGCCTCGTGCGGCACCTGCGCGAGCTGTCGTGGGCGGGGATCGGAATGCTTCTCTACGCCCTGAGCGCCCGCCGACGGAGGTGGCGCCCGCATGATCCGGCCAGCCCGATGGAGACCGGGTCCGTGCTGTCGTCATGATCGTCTCCACCGGGCGGGTCTTGCGCGGCCTGGTTCGCCTCTGCTGCCGGTACCCGGTCTCCACCGTCGCCCTTGCGCTTGCCTTGGCGATCCTCGCCGTTCCCGTCACGCTCTGGAAGCTCCGCTTCGAGACCTCCGGGCTTCACCTCCTGCCCGCGGGGCAGCCGTACGTCAGCCGCTACCGCGAGTACTCGCGGAACTTCGGTGAACTCGACGAGATCATCATCGTCGTCCGGGGCCGGACGCCCGAGGAATCCAAGGCCTATGCCGCCTGCCTCGTCCGCGAGCTCCGCGCCGGTCCCGTCGCCTTCAATCACCTCGCGTACCGCGTCACGCTGCCGGATCTCGACGGGCGCGCGCTCCTCTATCTCCCGAAGACGGCACTCGAGGAGTTGCGCGAGCGCATCTTCGATCACCAGGACTTCATCGAGTCCTTTGCCGCCACACCGGGGCTGGTAACGCTGCTCGAGGCCGTGAACCGGCAACTCGCCGTCGCCTTCGTCAGCCACGTCTTTGATCTCGGCCTGCAGGATGGCGCCGCGGGGAGCGATCTCGGCTTCCTCGGAATCCTGCTCACGCAGATCCGCGAAGCCATCGCCGGCCCGGCGCCCTACCGGTCCCCCTGGGACGGCTTGCTCCGGTCCGTCGAGGACGATCCGGATACCGGCTACTTCTTCTCCGACGACAAGAGCCTGCTCTTCATTCTCGCGGATCCCGTGGGGGGAAGCGGCGGATTTACGAATGACCGCGCGGCCATCGAGGACCTCCGGCACCGCATCGCCGGTCTTCGAGCACAGTTTCCCGGCGTTCACGCCGGCGTCACCGGCGGGCCGGCGCTGTCGAACGACGAGATGCGCGCGGCGTTCGACGACAGCAAGCTCGCCACGGTCCTGGCCTTCGCTCTCACGCTCGGCCTGCTACTCGTTGCCTTCCGACGGGTCGCCCAGCCGCTCGCCATGCTGGCCGTCCTCGCCCTGAGCCTCCTCTGGTCGCTCGGCCTCATCACCCTCACGGTCGGGCATCTCACCGTGTTCTCGGTCATGTTCATCTCGATCGTCATCGGCCTCGGGATCGACTACGGCATCTACGTGCTGTTCCGCCAGAACGACGAAGTGGCGCTCGGCCGCGACGTCGCCACGGCCCTCGACATCACCGCAGCGCGGACAGGACCCGGTATTCTGCTGGGCGCCCTCACCGCCGCGGCCACGTTCTACGCCCTCCTCCTCACCGACTTCCACGGAGTGCAGGAGCTCGGTTTCATCGCGGGCACGTCCCTGCTCGCGGCATTCGTCTCGATGCTCACCGTCTTCCCCGCGGTGCTGGTGCTGATGGGGCGCCGTCGAGCATCCCTCGGACGGTCGGATGTCGGGGCTGTCGTCGCCACCCGGCGCGCGGGCGCCTCCCTCATCGACTCCCTCAGCCGCCGCCCGTTCCCAGTTCTCGCGGGCGCGGCCATCGTCACGGCGCTCTCGCTGTCGTCCGCGCGGACCATCACCTTCGACTACAACCTCCTGCATCTCCAGGCGAGGGACACGGAGTCCGTGACGTGGGAGGAGCAGATCATCAGGGCACAGGCACGATCGAGCTTCGCCGCGCTGTCGACGGCGACGTCCTTCGACGAGCTGCGGCGCAAGCGGGACGCCTTCGCGCGACTCCCTTCGGTGGCCGATGTCGACAGCGCGCTCCTCGTGATCCCGGACGAGCAATCGGCGAAGCTCAAGATCATCGGGGATTTCGCGCCACTCGTCGCCGACCTTCGTATCGGCTCACCTCCCGGGGTGCACCTCAGCCACCTCGAGGTCGCGCTCACAGCCCTGAAGCGGCGCGTCGACATCGCCACCGCCGAGGCGGGCGGGGCCGAGCCGGCCGGTGGCTTGACGGCAATCAGCCGTCAGCTCGCGGACCTCCTCGACGTCCTCCCGAGCATGGACCGGCCCCGCGCCGAGGCGGCCCTGACGCGGTATGAGGCGGCCGTCGCCGGCGATTTCATCGACAAGCTCCGCCTGCTTCGGAGCAATGCGGGCGACCGGGGAATCAAGCCGGACGACGTGCCCGCCGAGCTCCGCCGCAAGTTCATCAGTGAGGGCGGGCAGTTCCTCCTCCAGATCCACCCCAGGGTGAACGTGTGGGACCGGGAAGGCGCGCTCCGGTTCGTCGGTGAGCTGCGCTCGATCGACCCCGACGTCACGGGTAGCCCGGTCATCGCTTACGAGTCCATCGTCCGGATGGAACGCGCCTATCGACGGGGAATGCTGTATGCGTTCGGGCTCGTCAGCCTCATCAGCGCGCTCATGATCCGGCGGCTTCGCTACACCGTTCTCGCCCTGACGCCGCTGGTCCTCGGTTCACTCTGGCTAATGGGCCTGATGCATCTCTTCGACCTCCAGCTCAACCTCGCCAATGTCTGGGGGGCGCCGCTGATCATCGGGGCCTCCGCCGAATACGGCGTGAACGTCGTCACCCGCCTCATGGAGGCGCGAGAGCGCGGCGGCCCCTTCTTCCCTCGCAGCACGATCGTGGCGGTCGCGCTCAATGGCCTCACCACCATCGCCGGGTTCGGTAGCCTGCTGGTCGCTCATCATCGCGGCATTCAGAGCCTGGGACTCCTGCTCACCCTCGGCAGCGCCGCGAGCCTCATCGCCTCGCTCGTGGTCCTGCCCGCGCTGATTCGGCTCGTCGAGCCGGCGCCAGAGAAGGAGGATGCGGCCGCCGGCCGTAACCCCTGACGATCCCTCGCCGGCCGTAACCCCTGACGATCCCTGCCTGCGCGGCACCACTCCGTCCCCACCGCCACGCGGCGGTAAAGCCACGTTCTACCGACGCCGATATCTGCACGAAATTGCTCCGGCGGCCGCTCTGTTGTCAAGAACTGCGCGTGCAGGGCAGATCTCCCTCGACACAGACCAGCAGCGCTGGGGGCCTCGCGATCTCCGTGTTACCGACTCGCCCGGCGGGAGAGCCCGGGTGAGCCTCGGCGGCACCGGGTGGGGCCGGGCCGGGACTTTCCGGCGAGACCGGGAGGCGCCCAGGTTGGCGAGGATCTGGCGTGAAGCCCCAACTCGCCCGGTTGACGCGATGCCTTGTCGGGCCTTCCGCGCATGTGTCGGCGCACAGTAGGGCGAAGGGGTTCAAACCCTTCGCCGCAGGCCGCTGGCGCCGATCCCGGCTGCAAGCCGCGGCAGCCCGGGGGCCGGAGCATAGGTGCGCGGCTGGCGCCGGTCAAGGACGGCCACGCGCGAACCGGGACCGGCCTGTAACACCGCTGAACGCGACGTTCAGGCTACGCTGGACTCCTGGGTTGACTGTGACTACAGCATTCCGTGTGATGCCGGGGTCAAAAACGTCACTGAGGAGGTCCGCGAAAGGACGCGCTTTCAGAGGCGTTCCGAAGGCAGAAGATGCCAGCTCAAAAACAAATGCTTTTGCGCAGGATTGACCGGATAATCGTAGTCTAAGAAGGATCACATTCAGCAGCGTGAAACCAGGCTCTGGCCAAGGAGTCTCCTGATTGGCTCCTCAAGAGCGCGTTCTATAGGATCCCCCAATTTCAGCGCCCCTACTCCTGGGACCGCGAGAACGTCGAGGATTTCTGGAACGATGCCGTTACGGCAGACGATCCTGACTACTTCATCGGATCATTTGTCGTGTACAAATCCAAGTCGCCGTACGAACCCCTGTTTGTGGTCGACGGCCAGCAGCGCCTTACTACCCTGACGCTCCTCCTTGCAGCAGTGCGCGACGACCTCGATGCGCTTGGGCACAAGGGTCTCGCCACCGGCGTACAGCAGCTCATTGAGCGCCCCGACATCAACAATCAGACCCAGTACGTGCTTCAGACGGAGTCGTCATATCCCTTCCTGCAGGAGCACATTCAGAAGTACGGGCCACCAGAGCTGTCGAAATCGCTGGGACCGGAGGAAGAGGCCCTCAAGGCCGCTTACGAGTTCCTCCGAAATCAGATTCAAAGCACGCTTACAGGAATTGAAGCAGATCAGACTCTCACGGAGTCGAAGAAGGCCGATGCCAAGAAGGGCAAGCTCCTCACGATTCGTGACAAGGCTCTCCGCCTTCAACTTATTCTCATCGAACTTACTAACGAGGATGACGCCTATCTCATCTTCGAGACCCTTAACACGCGAGGCAAGGATCTCACCGTATCCGACCTGGTGAAGAATCATCTCGCGCGTCTAACGAAGCCAACCAACAAGGGAGTTGATGCGACGCGTGAGAAGTGGAACACCATCCTCGATCTCTTTGCTGCTTCAACGGCCGAGATCGATATCAATCGGTTTCTTCACCACTACGGGATCGTGTGGCCCGGCTGCCACCACGAGCCGATCACCCTGTCCTTCACCGACGAGACAGATCGGTGGCGATCCGCGGCGGTTGGCGTCGGAGGGGATCTTTCAGCGGACCAGGGTCTGGAGCGGGACGGCTGCCGGGGTCGAGGCCGCGCCCGCTTAGCGTCGCAGCCTTGCTGCCTATACTAGGCACCGTTGCCTTAGGCAGCTGCCGGTAGGCAGCGCAGCCTTTGAGGTGGGCTCGGACCGCCTGCGTGTTACGAAAGTTCTGGCCGCAGAAGTGACATGTTGCGCCCTTCATGGGTGCCTCCGCCGGGGGCCGGGGCTGAATGGCCCTGAGAGGCCTCCGGGGATATACGGGGTTCGAGGTCCGTCTCCAGAGGCCCTGGCGGGGTTTCTGAACGCCCTGGACGGCCCGCCGCAGGCAGGGTCCTGGGCGAAAACCGATGGGCGAGGGTGGGGGAACATGTGAATGGGCGGGCGAGGGCCCGGTAGCTCAACCCTCGGGCCCGGGGGGAATCGGTCAGAAAAAGGAGTGCTCGCGGGCATCTAGGCTGCCCGCCGGCGGACACCTCCTCGCAGTGGAATCGCTAGCCTAAAGCGCTCGGGTCCCGTTGGGGGCTCCAAGGCTAGTTGCACGGACGACCCTAGAGTAGATGGCGGCAGAGCTGGTGGGCCGGCGTGAGATAGCGCCCCGCCGCGAGCCGGACGAAGAGCAGCGAGGCCAGGGCCGTGGCCGCCGCCTGCATGAAGACCACGACCAGCTGATACTTGATAGCCAGGAGCGGCGAAGAGCCGGCCAGGATCTGCCCCGTCATCATGCCGGGCAGCTGCACGAGCCCGACCGTCATCATGCCATTCACCGTCGGGATCATCGCCGCGCGGAGCGCCGCCCGCGCCATGGGCTGAACCGCCTCGCGCCCGGAAAAGCCGAGGGCGAGCCTCGCCTCGACCTCGTCGGCGCGGACGCGAAGATCGCCCTGGAGACGGTCGCCGGCCAGGGCCGCGCTCGTCATGGCGCTGCCCAGGATCATCCCGGCGATGGGAATGATGTACTGAGGGTCGTACCACGGCCGCACCTGCACGATGACGCCGATGACATAGGCGAGCGTGACGGCCGTCGAGACCGTGAGCGCCAGCGCCGCGATCCCGCGAGCACCTGGTATGGGCTTCGCGAGCCGGGACGTGGCCGCCTGTGCCGCGACGGCCGTCATCACGGCGAGGATCAGCAAGACCCAGTACCACCGCGCGGCGTGAAAGACGACGGCCAGGATGAGACCGACCAGGTAGAGCTGGACGATGGCGCGGAGTGAGCCCACCACGAGGTCGCGGCCGATGCCGAGCTCCTGGCGGACCGAGATCATGATGACGACGCCGACCAGCAGCAGCGCCAGCGCGAGCTGCGGGAGCGACAGGTCGAGGACGGAGCCCGCCGCGCTCATGGACGGCCGGTGGCTGGAGAGGCATGCTCGCCGGCGAGGAACGCCAGGAGCCTTGCGTCGGTCACGGCGCCGTCGGCACGCTCGTACGTCACGACCTCTCCCCGCACCAGGTAGAGGAGGCCGCCGCCGAGCCGGCGCACGAGGTCCGTCTGGTGCGTGACCGCGACGATCGTGAGGCGGCGCAGCTCGCGGAGGCGCGAGACCGTCTCCACCACCAGGGCGGCGTTGGGCGGGTCGAGCGCGGAGGTTGGCTCGTCGAGGAGCAGGGCTTGCGGGTCGCGCAGGAGGGCGCGTGCGATCGTCACCCGCTGCTTTTCGCCTCCGGACAAGGTCGCCGCGTCGCGATCGAGCAGCCCCGCGTCGAGGCCCACTTCGACGACGGCCGCGGCCAGGCTCGCGTCCGAGAAGTCGCCCGGGGTGCCCGCCGGCCGGACCCGGAGATTGTCCCGCACGGAGCCCTCGAAGAGCACCGGCGTCTGCATGACGAGCGCTGCGCGGCGGCGCAGCTCGCGAGGATCGAGCGAGCGGACGTCGCGCCCGTCGAAGCGCACGCGGCCGCTGGTCGGCTCGGCGAGACGATTGAGACACCGAAGCAGCGTGGACTTACCCGAGCCCGAGGGGCCGACCAGGACGAGCGCGCCGCCCCGCTCCACCCCGACCGACACGTCTTTGAGGATGGGGGTCGGGGGCTGGCCGCGGGATCCGGCATAGGCGAGCGAGAGGTGCTCGACCTCGAAGAGCGGATCGCGCGGAGGAGGCGGGGCGGCCACGGCGTGGGCAAGCGTAGCACCGGGTCTCCAAGCCCGACAAGGACCCGGTCCCAGCGGTCTGTCCAGATCGCTCCGGTGGACAGCTCCCGCTCGCCGCCTCGAGGCTCCGGTTTGACTTGTCCCGCGCGCTCTGACACGATCGGCGCGCTACCGCGAGAGCGGCTACAGTTCCATCGCCACATGTTGCAGAGGTGAGTCTCATGTTGCACAAGCAAGGCTATAGATTCTGGCGCGCAGTCGCTCAATATTTGTCCGGTGGCATTGCTCTCGCCCTGCTAACCTTTGTCTGCTTCCGTATCGGGCTCGATCTCGCTACGACTGCGGTTCTGTATCTGATTCTTATCACTCTGCTGTCCCTCCAGGGCAGCTTCCTTTTATCGGCCATTCTCTCGCTCATCGGAGTTGGGTGTTTGGCGTACTACTTCGCGCCACCGATTTTCTCTTTTCACGTAAGCGATCCGCTCAATGCCGTGGCCATCATTGCTTTTTTGACAACCTCAGCGGTCATCACTCACTTGGTGTCCAGAGTGCGCAAGTCGACGGAGACGTTACGAGAGCAAGCGGCACTCCTCGATCTGACGCACGACACGGTCTTCGTGCGCGATGTGAACGACGTGATCACCTACTGGAACCGGGGCGCCGAGGAATTGTACGGGCGGACGAGGAACGAGGCGGTCGGCAAGAATTCGCACGACCTGAACCAGACGGTCTTCCCCGCGCCGTTTGAAGACATCAAGGCTGAGTTGATTCGCACGGGGCGTTGGGACGGCGAACTCATTCACACGCGACGGGACGGGACCAAGGTCGTCGTGGCCAGCCGCTGGTCCTTGCAGCGAGACGGCCAGGGGCGGCCTGCGGGAACGCTCGAGACCAACAACGACATCACCGAGCGCAAGCGGGCCGAGGAAGCGCTGCAGCGGTCGCAGGCGGAGCTCGCGCACGTCACCCGCGTGACGACGCTGGGCGAGCTCGCGGCCTCCATCGCGCATGAGATCAACCAGCCGCTAGCCGCCATCGTCGCCGACGCCAACGCCTGCCTCAATTGGCTGGCGGCAGATCGGCCCGACCTCGACAGCGTCCGGGAAGCGCTGGCGGCCATCATGAAGGACGGCGACCGGGCGGCGGAGGTGATCACGCGGATCCGGGCCCTGCTGTCGCGATCGTCGGTCCCCCACGAGCCGTGCGACCTGGCCGGGGTCATCCGCGAGGTGCATCCCCTCGTCCGGCCCGAACTGGGGCGACACGGGATAACTCTGGAGATGTCCCTGGCGACGGACGTGCCCGCGGTCATGGGCGATCGGATCCAGCTCCAGCAGGTCCTCCTGAACCTGCTGATGAATGCGGCCGAGGCCGTGCGGGAGGTCCCGCCGCAACGACGCCGGCTGGTCGTGCGCTCGACCGTGGAAGACCGTGACGATGGCCCGTGGGCAGTCGTCGCGGTCGAGGATGCCGGGGTCGGCTTCGGGGAGGACGAGGCGGCCCGCCTGTTCGAGGCGTTCTACACGACGAAGGCGGATGGGCTGGGCATGGGGCTATCGATCAGTCGCTCGATCATTGACAACCACCGGGGTCGGCTCTGGGCCACGGCGAACCCGGACCATGGCGCCACGTTCCACCTCGTGCTGCCGGGTATTCGATGAGGGTGGCGACGGCTCATCGCTCCGCGAGGCCCTCCCGGCCTTGCGCGTTCTTGCGAAAAGGCCAGCCAACGTTCCTCCGCTCGGCCGTCAACCGGCCTCGAAAGGAGTGCGAGACCGGAGATCGAATGAAACGAGACCGAGACATACACCTATCGGGCGAGCCCCGTCACGGGTGGGCCATTCTCGTCGTCGTCGCGCTCGGAACGTTCATGACCGCGCTCGATGCCTCGATCGTCAACATCGGCCTGCCCTCGATCGCGCGGACGTTTGGCACGCCCGTCGGCGCCGCCGCCGAGTGGGTGATCATCGCGTACCTGGTCGCCATCGCGGCCACGCTCCTGCCGTTCGGGCACCTGTCGGATCTGGTGGGGCGCAAGCCAGTGTGGTTGGCCGGCCTCGCCACCTTCACCGTCGGCTCGATGCTTTGCGGTGCCGCCCCGTCCCTGGCGCTGCTTGTCTTCGCCCGCGCCTTCCAGGGGCTCGGCGGGGCCCTGATCTTTGCTCCCGGGTTGGCGATCATCACCGATGCCTTCCCGCCCGCCGGGCGCGGACGGGCCCTCGGCGTCAACGCGGTGGTGTTCGCCTTGGGCACGAGCCTGGGCCCGACCCTCGGCGGATTGATCACGGAGCACCTGAGCTGGCGATGGATCTTCTACCTCAACGTGCCCCTCGGCG
>WNFA01002377.1_pt1 | contig 30382 bp, 25 predicted proteins | sample 5400481 | NCBI WGS metagenome assembly WNFA01 (sample SAMN13153340, study PRJNA577476) | soil metagenome | isolation source: 120 cm saprolite under Douglas fir tree site 2 hole 1 replicate 2 | place: USA:California | collected 2015-04-18 | reverse complement strand
CATCTATTTTTGGGCCTCCGGGCAAAGAAGAAATAGGAATATTTCCGGTACATGTCGGAACACTCGGTGTGCAGGATCTAAACTATCGAATAACTAGAACCGATAGGACGACTATGCTGACCAAAAAGGGCTACCAGGCATTGTGCGTCGAAGTTAAAGAGAACCATCCAATCGTCAGTTTTCCGATTACCGGGGATAATCTTTACTTCGAAGTTTCGTATTCTACCGCTAATGGTATATGGGAAGAATATCTACGAATGCGAAAGGTAAAAGACCAATGGGAAAGGGCTTTCAGGGCAGGGCGCCAGAGGGAAGGAAACATTGAGATCAAGCAGAATTTTCACACACCTGGATACCCCATTTTTACGGAGGGGCCGAATCAAGGGGGAATAGACTGGGTACCGAGGTGAAGGAGCCGCTTCCCGTCAACTGATGCTCATCTGCGGGCCGACTTGCGGAGGGATTAACTTCTCACGGTTCCCCTTGCTGACCTTCATATCTTCCCGCGTCATCGGCTTGGAATTGAGAGGTTCTTACGATCCCTTCGAATTTGCCCTAAAGCCACAATTTGAACTCTGCTGGTGGGTCAGGAATTCGGAAGCGTCACTTGAACCCGGTTCGAGAACTTGCTCTCGCGGCCTTTCTTATCCACTGCTGTGGTCATGTAGAAGTAGGTTTGTCCGGCTTGGACAGAGGCATCGGTGTAGGTAGGGGCGGGGTGCGGAGAGGTGTTGATCTTTGCGTACGGGCCTTTGGGCGCTGCGCCGCGGTAGATGTTGTAGCCGACAATCGCCCGGCCGTTGGCACGCCACGACAGGGTAACGGTGTGGGCCCGAGCTTGAGCGGTTCCGTTGCCATGGAATGACGCGCGATTGGGAGAGTTCGCTGCGTCGCTGACAAAGCTGATATTGCCCGCGGCAGCTCCCGCCCTGGGTGGGGCGAAGGTTACCTTGAAAGAAACGCTCTGCCCGGCGGCCACGGTGACCGGAAAAACGATCCCGCTTACCGAGTATCCTTCTCCGCTCCAGTTGGCGGACATCACCTTGACGCGGGCATCGCCGGCGGTCAGGGTTCCCGCCTTGCTTACTTTCTGACCTACCGGCACCTTGCCGAAGCTCAGACTGGCAGGAGCCACGGCGAGATCCCCGGCAGCGACTGCCGGTTTTTTGGTGCTTCCGCTCGGCTTGAAGCTTGCGCCACCGCAGCCGATCGAGATTGCGGCGGCCAAAATCACCAGTCCTGTAAGCCATCGTTCATGCATGCCTGCAACGCTCCTCACAACAAAGATTGTCCTGCGAACGAATTGCAACGCCGGATCTGGGGTCCGGCGTCTTCGTACCCTGGTAAAAAAAGGAAATTCCTTAAGCGCGAATCGTGGAACTCTGCAAGTCGCGCCGATCGAATCCCAACTTTGTGCGGAATCCTGGAAGCGCCTGTCTGTCCCACAAAGTAAACCTGAGACTGAAGTGGGAGAAGATGTCACAAGTACATCGCTACAGGTCGTAGCTGGTTCGCGTAGTTGCACACAGGGCTGCCGTTGCGCCGCATGGGCGCGCTCGGATGCAGAAGTGGTTATGAAGTTGCCCGCTTCTCGAATCAGCGTGTTTATAGAGCATTGCCGCAGCGATGGCTGTGGATGGGTCTGAGGATTTGTTGTGGAAAAGTTTTGGTGGGCTGATTTTCTGGACAAAATCAGGGGGCGTGAAGTCTTCGATAGTGGGCCAGTTGGAAATCTTCCGCAGCTCGCCAGAGGGTGGAGCAGGCCTTCAGGCCTGCAAAGAGCCGCCGTCTTGCGATGGGCTTCAGCCCCTGAGGTACCTCAGCGGCTGAAGCCGCACTGCACTATGCCTTTTGTGCAGCGCTAAAGCGCTGCTCCACCCGAAATCAAAATCAGCCCAACAGCAGTTCCTGCGCGGTAGTGGGGCCAGTTTGACATCTTCCGCAGCTCGCCAGAGGGTGGAGCAGGCCTTCAGGCCTGCAAAGAGCCGCCGTCTTGCGATGGTAAATCCACACGCACCGGACAAAATCTTACGGAGTCGGTACCACGGCCTGGGTCTGATTCGAGTTCGCACTCTCTTTCCCGTTCCCATCCACCGCGGTAGTGACGTAGAAGTAAGTTTGGCCGGCATCGACCGAGCTGTCGGTAAAGCTGGTGTCGGCATTCATGGAAGTGATTTTTGCGTAGGGTCCGCCGCTGGTGACTCCGCGGTAGACGTTGTACCCGACAACATTGGATGTGCTTGGATTCCAGGCAAGAGCCACAGTATGTTGCAGCGCCGCCGTGCCGCTGCCTGTCAGAGCCTGCACCGCGGACGAGTTGGAAGCGTTGCTCGCGAAAGATGCATTAGCGGAGGCGGTGCCGCTCGCCTGGGGCGCGAAATTGATGGTGAACGATTTGCTCTGGCCGGCCGCCAGGGTGAGTGGCAGCGTGACTCCGCTCACCGTGAACTCCGAAGTGCTCATGCTGGCGCCCGAGACCACGACGCTCGACCCGCTGGCGGCGAGTGTGGCCGTCAAGCTCTTGCTTTGCCCAACCGTCACGTTGCCGAAGTTTAGCGTGGCCGGGCTCACCGCCAATTGGCCAGAAACGCTTGCCGTCCCGGCCAGGGTAATAGTGAGCAGGGAATCAGTGGCATCGGAGACCACGGAAATCGATCCCGAGGCATTGCCGCCAGAAGTTGGAGTGAAGACCGCGCCGAAGGTAAAGCTTTGTCCCGGACTCAGAGTCAGGGGCAAGTTCAATCCAGTGACACGGAAACCCGTGCCGGAGACGTTGGCCTGGCTGACGGTGACGCTGGAGCCGCCGGAGTTCGTCAGCGTCTCCGACTGGGTGGCGCTGTTGTTGAGCGCTACGCTGCCGAAGTCCAGGCTGGAATCACTCGTACTCAGTACCCCTGCGGTCGGGGTATTTGCGACGGCGACAAGGGGAATCGTGAGAGTGCTGTTGGACGCGTTGCTGGCAACCGAAAGACTGCCACTGGCCGACCCGCCCGATTGCGGAGTAAAGGTCACGTTGAAGGTCGTGCTCTGGCCCGCCCCCAGGGTTGCTGGCAGGTTCAAGCCGGTCACAGTGAATCCACTTGAAGAGTTTGCCGAGCTGACGGTGACGCTGGTGCCGCCAGAATTGGTCAGCGTTCCGGAGATGGTTTTAGGACTGCCGACTTGCACCGTGCCAAAGGCAAGGCTCGATGGCGATGCAGTGAGCGATCCGGCAGTCAGGCCGGTTGCGGTCAGGGGAACGCTGAGCGAGCTATTCGAAGCATCGCTGGTGATGGAGAGAGAGTCGCTGGCGGGTCCACCTGACCGCGGGCTATAGGTTACGCTGAAGGCTGTGCTCTGGCCCGCAGCCAGGATTACAGGAAGGTTCAAGCCGCTGATCACGAAGTCGGACGAGACTCTCGCTCTCGATACAGTCACGCTGGAGCCGCCGGAGTTGGTGATCGTTTCCAACAACGTCTGGCTCTGGCCCACCTGAACGCTTCCGAAACTGAGGCTGGAAGGATTCGAGGATAGCGCGCCGGGCGCGATGGCCTCTGCCGAAACCGGCACGTTCACGACTGAGTTAGGCGCGTCGCTCGCGACCACAACCGTCCCGCTCGCGGTTCCCGCCGCCTGCGGCGTGAATGTCACCGAGAAGTTTTTCTTCTGTCCCGGATGCAGGGTTAGGGGAAAGTTTAGCCCGCTCATTCGGAAGCCGCGGCCGGTGACAGTCGCGTTGCTTACGGTGACCGTGGAAGCGCCGGAGTTGGCAACGGTTGCTGCCAGCGTCTGGCTCCCTCCCAGCGTTACCCTGCCCAGTGCCAGACTCGACGGCGAAATCGCGAGTTGTCCGGCAGCCATCGCGGTGCCTGAAACCGGCACGTTGAGGGTGGTTGGCGCGGTGGTCGATGCAACCGTGACGATTCCGGGTCTCTTCTTTCCGGCACTCACGGTCGCGGTGCCGATCAGGGAGATCATGGCGTTCTTGGGCCCGCCGGAGCCAGGCTTGAAGTTTACGCCGAGGGGGACGCTCTGCCCCGCGTTCAAAGTCAGAGGCACGCTCAGTCCGGTAAGAGTAAATCCCGCTCCCGAGATCGCCACCTGCGATATGGTCACGGGGTTGATGCCGGCGTTAGACAAGGTGGCGGATTGGGTCTGCGTATGGCCCACCGTTGTGTTGCCAAAGCCTATTCTCGCCGGGGTCAACTTGAGCCGCCCGGCAGCGATCCCCGTGCCTCTCAAGGTGAAAGTAGCAGAGGAGCGCATCACGTTGCTGACGAGCACAACCGTACCCTGGGAGTCGCCACCGCTCTGTGGCGAGTAGACAACCTGCAAAGCGATGCGGTGACCCGGCGCGAGGCTTACCGGCAGAGTTACTCCGGTAACTCTGAAATCGGACTGATCAGTCTGGGCCCGGGTGATGACGATGGGTGAGCGGGTGTTGTTGACGACGGTGTTGGTGCGGACTACGCTATTTCCGACATCGGTTGCCCCGAAATCCAAAACGGCGGTAGCGGCGACGAGCCCGGAAGACTGTTGTGAGGCCGGCTTGCTAGCGTTAAGGGCCCCGCAGCCCAGCATGGTGGTCAAAGCGAGAAGTACAAGTGCCAGGTTGCAGCGTGTGCCGAGCTCCTTCACGGAAGGCCTCTATGAGCCGTACGGCCATACGGCGGGGGATTTGTCAGCTTTTCTGCACCATTCCGAGTGTCAATCTGTTACCCGGCTGAAACGCGGGATAGCGCAGGCAAATGCAGTGTGCTCTGAGGGTTGGAAGCGGGGTAGATATCGGAAGTGAATGTACGGAGCGGCCAGACGGCCATTACGAAACAGGAACGCTAGTTACTTGAGTCATCGAACTGCGGATTACACCGATTACTAGCAATGCGATTTCCTGATTCGCCCCAAGGGCGCAAGTTTTTCCCAAAATGTTGCGATCGAATTGTTGCGATCGAAAAATGCGCAAAAAATAATTTGTGGCAGACACGGTTTTTCATCGCCACAGAACTGGATCAACAGAACCGCGTGCTGCACTGCGAACGATGTTGATGCGGTAATCTGGTTACAGGTGCATTGAAGAAGTTTGGAAACCAAACGCGGGGTGACGGCAATTTCCTCCTTGTCAACAGCGAGTCCAAAGCAGCACGAGTATAAGGGCATCATTCTGGCCGGCGGATCGGGCACGCGTCTCTATCCGGTGACGCATGCGATCGGCAAATCGCTCCTCCCGATTTACGACAAGCCCATGATTTATTACCCGCTCTCCACGCTGATGCTGGCGGGAATACGGAATATCCTCATCATCTCCACACCCGAGGATGTGTCCAGATTCGAGCACCTCCTGGGTGACGGCTCGCGCTTCGGTTTGAGTTTTCAGTATGCGGTGCAGCCCCGGCCCGAGGGCATCGCCCAGGCATTTCTTGTGGGCGAGCAATTCATCGGTTCCTCGTGTTGCGCTCTGGTGCTGGGCGACAACATTTTCTATGGCCACGATCTCGCCGGGACTGTGCTGCAAGCCAGCACGCAGTGTGCGGGCGCGCGCGTGTTCGCCTATCCTGTGCTCGATCCCGGACGTTATGGCGTGGTGGAATTCGACTCGCAAAGGAAAGCGATCAGCCTGGAAGAGAAGCCCAGCGCGCCGAAGTCGCGCTACGCGGTCACGGGACTCTATTTCTACGACCCTCAGGTGGTGGAAATAGCGAAGTCGCTGAAGCCCTCCGCTCGCGGAGAACTCGAAATTACCGATATCAACAAGCACTATTTGCGGCGCCAGCAACTGGACGTCGTGGTCATGGGACGGGGCATGGCGTGGCTGGACACCGGGACCCACCAGGCCATGTTAGAAGCCGCGCTTTTCATTCAGACTATCGAAACCCGCCAGGGACTGATGGTCGCGTGCCCGGAAGAAATTGCTTTTCGCTACGGATACATCACGGCCGAGCAACTGGAAGAAACCGCATCGTCGATGAAGAACAATGGCTACGGCTTGTACCTGCAACAGTTGCTGCGGGAAAAGGTGTTCTGAGGACGTCTTCCTGCGCTCCTTTTCCTGCGATTAATGCCGCCAGGAAGGTTACCGATCGGAGCAAAATCTGCCCATAATGCGCAAAGCCTTGCGCGGCCGTTTGCTACAATCGCTGCTAGCCAATGCCACAGAACACCCCTGGGTGTGCGGATCTGGAAGGGTAATTGCGACTTTCATTGCGAGCTGGAAAATAACCCAAAGAGAGTGCGGGGCGCGTCCTCATGATGGCGATGCAATTGGATGATAAACCGGCACTTATCGAACCGCCCGCCAATCCTCCCCAGGCCTCCGCTCGTTGGTGGCACCGTTTTGCCGACATTTACGAGACCGAGTCCGGGGCATTGCGGATCATACCAATGGAAGGCGTCCGCGGATGGGCGGTTTTGCTGGTTTTCTTCGTACACTTTCACGGTGCCTTCGGCAAGTACGTCAGCCCCGGCTCACCGCTGTTTCACGTCTCCGAATTCCTGGGAAATGTGGGAGGCACGGGGGTGGACTTATTCTTCGTAATCAGCGGTTACCTGATCTACGGAGCAGTAATTCGATCCAAGTTCAACTACGCCCGGTTTTTGCGCCGGCGCGTGCAGCGAATTTATCCAACTTTCCTGTGCGTATTTCTCATCTACATCGGGCTCTGGATTTTCTCCAGCGACGATAATTTCAAGTTCCACGGGACCATCGGACAAACCGCTGCATACGTAGCCCAGAACCTGCTCCTCCTCCCTGGCATGTTTCGGCTTCGCGCGATGATCGTAGTCGCGTGGAGCCTGAGTTACGAAATGTTTTTCTATCTTGTCCTGCCGCTGGTGCTGGCTGTGACCGGTATGCGGCGCTCCAGCCGGACGGTGCGCGTCTCTTTCTTCCTGGCTTTGATTGCGGTGGGAATCCTGATTTCGCCGCTGCTGGCACATCCGCGCATTCGGCTGATCGGCTTCCTTTTCGGGATCGTGCTGTTCGAGGTGGAGGAGGGTTTTCGCTCCCGCTCCTCGAAGCTCGCAAATCTTATGGTCCTGGGGGCTTATCTGTGCGGCCTGGGACTGATCTTCGCCATCGAGAAGACCAGCGTCATACCCGATCCCATCGTGGCTCCCTTGACTTCCGTGATCGCGGGCGTGACCTCGTTCGCGTTCTGCGGTTTCTGTTTCCATGGCGGCGGCCTGCTGAGTCGCGCGTTGAGCTGGGGGCCGCTGCGCGCGCTGGGAAATATGAGCTACTCCTACTACCTGATTCACGCACTGGCGATTGGCGTCGTCAGGCAAATCATCCAGCGGCTTGTCCAACCAGGCGATCACGTTCTCGTGTTTTTGGGCCTGCTCCTGGCGGCGCTGGCGGCAAGTTGGGTCGCGTCCAGCCTGCTGTTTATCGCCATAGAAAGACCGTTGTCGATCGACGTCGGGCGCAAGGGAGTCAGACCTCCGGTGCCTGCGGTTGCGGCTAACTGATTGCCATCGGCTGGCGGCATGTCCTTGCAACAATTGCTCCGGGAAAAAGTGTTCTGAGAACGTCTTCCAGCGATCCGCCATGAAGGTTACAGAAACCACGCTGCCAGGAGTGCTCATTCTTGAACCCAGGGTGATGCGCGACTCGAGAGGGTTTTTCTTGGAGAGCTACAATGAAAAGACCATGGCGGAGGCGGGCATCCGCGAACGTTTTGTACAGGACAACCACTCGTTTTCCACGCGCAACGTGGTGCGGGGCCTGCACTATCAGGTGCGCCCGCAAGGCAAATTGGTGCGGGTGGTCGCGGGTGAGATTCTCGATGTGACTGTGGACTTGCGCCGGAGTTCGCCGACCTTCGGCGTCTGGAACGGGGTGAGCCTTTCGGAAACCAACCAACAGATGTTGTGGATTCCTTCCGGGTTTGCTCATGGTTTCCGTGTCTTGTCAGACGGCGCTCACGTACTCTACAAAGCCACCGATTTCTACGATCCGGAGGCCGAGCGCACCATCGCATGGAACGATCCGACGTTGAATATCGACTGGCGGCTTACCACCTCGCCGACGGTCTCCGTGAAAGACAGCCTGGGCACCGCGTTCCGCGAAGCTGAAGTATTCGCGTAGGATACCTGTGCCTCGTCAGTCGTTGCCAATTAAGCAGTTGTCAAGTAATCGTTGCAAGGGGATCGGCCATGATGAAATCGCGACGAGACTTCCTGCGTTCCTTCACTGTTGGCGCCGCTGCGGGAGCGGCCGCAGGCTGGCGGTTGAACAACATTCCGGCTGCGTATGCGGTTGAGCCTGACCGGACCAGGCAGGGGGATGGATTCATCCTTCTGAACAGTAATGAGAATGCCTACGGTCCATCTCCCCGAGTGGCGAGTGCCATAAGTTCCGCCACCAGAATGGCAAACCGTTACGCCTTCAGGAAAAATGACGAAGTGACGGAGCGGATCGCTCGCCTCCACCAGGTAAAACCTGAACAAGTGCTCTTCGCGTGCGGATCGTCAGAAATCCTGCGCGTGGCCGCCTGCGCCTTCCTGGGCGCCGGCCGCCAACTGATCCAGGCTTTGCCTACGTTCGAATCGCTTGAGCACTATGCCAAATCCGCTGGTTCGGAAGTGGTGTCGGTACCACTCGATCGAACCTTTGCCCATGATCTCGACCGGATGCTGGCCCGCGCGGATGCTTCCACCGGGCTGGTGTACATCTGCAACCCCAACAACCCGACCGCATCTCTCACGCCGCGAAAGGATTTGGAGAGCTTCATCGCCAAATTGCCGGCGACTTCTCAGGTCTTGATCGACGAGGCCTACCATCACTTCGTTGTCCGGACCGGCATGTACGGATCTTTCATCGATACTCCGCTGAACGACGACCGGGTCATTGTCACGCGTACCTTCTCCAAGGTATACGGGCTGGCAGGATTGAGGCTGGGCTATGCGGTGGCGTCCCCGAAAATGATCGAGAAAATGCGCGCCTTCGTCACCGAAGACAGCCTCAATTCGATTGTGGCGGAAGTTGTGGGCGTGGCTCTCGACGATGTGAAGGGAGTGGCGGAGTCGGTCAGGCGCAATCGCGACGACCGCCAGGAGTTCCTGAATGCGGCGAATATTCGGAATCTGAAGCCTATCGACCCGCACGCCAATTTTGCCATGGTCGATGTCGACCATCCTGCGGTGGATGTCATTGAGCATTTCCGCAAACACAATATCCTGATCGGACGTCACTTTCCGCCCATGGACAATTACATTCGCGTCTCGTTCGGTATCCCGGGGGAAATGCAGGCTTTCTGGCAAACCTGGGATTTGCTGCCGTGGTCGAAAAATATGATGCGCCACTAAAAAACGGCTGTCAGGCCCGGATGCGGCCGCAATTATCCACAGTTCTGGCTTGACAGAAATCCGCCTGGAGCGCAGAATCCAACCCAACCAAGGTAAGTACCAGCCGCTTTACCCACTAGCTTTGAGGTATTTGCCTCAAATTCTCTCCGGATCTGTTTTGCTTTGGAAGGGCGAAAACGGGTCGCAAAGGAAGGCTGGAGCTATGATGAGCATCGTGCGTGGTTTGTGGAATGACGACCAGGGTCAGGATATCGCCGAATATGCGGTGATGCTGGCGGTGATTCTGGTGATCGTGGTTGGCACCATACGTCTGGTGGGCAGTAACGCCAACAACACGTTTTCCTCAGTAGGCAGCGCCATCCAATAGGGACTCGCTCGAAGCGTCCTGACCGCGCTGCGCATGCCTTTGGCGTGCGTACCTTAGTATTCTCGCGCCTGCGAAGGGGTGTCGCCGGACAACAGGTTCCCTGGGAATTTTGCCCGGGGGCAAGTACGGGTCTATCTTGATCCGAATCGCAGCCGCACGCCCGCACGGGCGAGAATCGGCGGACCGACTGTCAGCACCGGGGTTCGTCCTACGTCATAGCGCTGGTTGAGCACGTTCTCCACCGCCACAAACAAATCTATTCCTGGACGCAGGGTGTGAGAGGCGTTCAGGTCCAGGGTGAAATAGCGCCTCAGTAACAGCGTGTTCTGATCGTCATCGAACTGGTTCCCGCCGAATCGCCCCTGCACTCCGAGAAGAATGAAAGACCGGGAATAGCGCACCTGGAAATCAAACTGGTTTCGCGGAACTTGCGGCACATCAAGGCCCACCAGGCTCGGATTCAAGCCGGCGAGAGCCGGGTCGACGGTGAAACTAGTCACTGTGGCATGGGTGTATTCGTAGCCGCCGGAGACCGCAAGAGAGCTACTCAGCTGGCCGCTGGCTTCCAGTTCCACTCCTTGCGAAACCGTGCTGCCCAGGTTCTGACGCTGCCGGGTGATCAGGCTGGGAGTCGTGGTTAGCGTGACATTGGCCACTGGCCGCGTAATCTGGTTCCAGAAATAATTGCCGCGCAGCATCAGCCGCTGGTTCCATCCCGTGACGATGGCGCCGCCTTCCGCCCCGGTGAGGCGTTCGGCGCGAAGGTTTGAGTTGTTCTCGGTGAAGACATTGCCCGCGCGAAATCCACGGTAGAGTTCATTCAGAGTTGGCGCGCGAAAAGAGCGATAGCCTGAAGCGGTCAGCGAAACGTGGCTGGTGAGCTTGTGCAAGAGCGCAAGGCGGGGACTGAAGAACGACTCGCTGCGATCAGGCAGCGGAGCTGAGCCGACCGGTTGGGCGGGATTGGGAGGCGCGAAGGCATCGAAATTGTTCCAGTAGTCGCCTCGTCCGCCGACTGTAAGCAACCACGTGGGCGCTACGCGGATAATATCCTCGACATAAGCGCCCCAAGTCACTTCCCGTCCTCCGCCCTCGGATTTGCTGGTTGGATGGCCGCCGAAGAAACCCTGCTCGTTGGTCTGACCGTGAATGTTCGATTCTTCCACTCCCGCCACAAGCTGCTGACTCGCGCCCAAATTGCGTCTCCACTGCGCGGAAAACCCCACCTGCTGGGCGGGAACTCGTTGGGTACGAGTCAGGCTCTCCGTGCTGCGATTGGCGCTTATAGAAGAGAATGATTGATCTAGGTTCTGCCGGCCGGCATACGCATGCAGGTCGAACGAGCCCCAGGCGCGCCCATCCCAGTTCCCGCCGAGGTCGAGCTCGCGAATGGTCGTGCTGTTGGTCTGTAGCAGGGTGCCGTTGTTTCGTGACTCCCCGAACACGGATCCACGAACGAAGATGGCGCCGCGATCACCAAACCCTCGCCTCACTGTAACGTCGCCGGTTGCGTTTTTCGAGTTTACCGGAGTATCGACCGCGCCGCGAAGGTCTGCGGGGACGGCAATGTAGCCATCGGTACGAAAGAGTTCCGATGTGAGTCCGACCGCCCACGGCCCCATCTTCCTGCTGGCGGCAAGGGATACGTCGGGCGAGTTCTCATTTCCACCCGCAGCTTCCAGTGAAATCGCGTTTCGGTCCACCGGCGCGCGAAGAATATTAATGACACCGCCCAGAGCATCTGAGCCGTAAAGATGCGAGCCGCCGCCGCTGGCGACTTCGATGCGGTCGATGCTCACGCGCGGAGTGCGGTCCCAGTAGACCCAGCCGCCAAAAGGATCGTTAAGAGGGAAGCCGTCGCTGAGCACCAGGGCACGGCTGGCGCCGCTCGCACCTAGTCCGCGCAGAGAGACGCCCTGCGTGGTCGGATTTGCGGCGCGACTGGTGGTCCGGCGGAAAAGGCTGAAACCCGGCACCTGGCGCAATATGTCGTCAATCCGGAACGCCGCGGTCGTATTCAAATCTTCGGCCGAGAGGATGGTGACGCTGGTCGCATTTTCAATGACACGTACCCCAGTGCGATTGGCGGCGACTGTAACCTGCTCGGCGGCAGTGGCCGGCAGAAGCACGATCTGAAGCGGGGTGGAGGCGCCGCGCCCATCCGTGCCCAGAAAATTCGCGCTTCGCCAGTCCAGGCTGCGAACCTGAAATCCGGGGGCGGAAACTTTCACAACGCCGGATTCGGCCGAAACCTGAGAGAAGGCGAATTCGCCCCGATTGTCCGTGACCTGCTTCGCCACCAGGGAACCATTTGTGAACACCACTTCGGCGGCCACAATTGCGGCGCCGGTCTGATCTGTAACGACGCCCGAGATATTAGTGGGACTGGGAGCCTGGCACAGCAACATCGGCGGCGCCGTGAGCCAAAGCAGACCGAGAATTAATAATGGAAGCGTGCGGGAATGCAGCATAAACAGCGACATCCTTGCCCAGCCGCATATACAAAATGACGGCACGGCGAATATCGATTTTTCTCTCAACCCTTACGCGAAATCCGTTTGGATCATACATTACAGAGTTGGGGCAACGGCGCCAAGCCCGGATTGACTGGAAACCTTTTCAGCTAAGCTTAGACAAAACAACGGCGTTAGCATCGAAGCTTCCAGTGTGACTTTAATGTTGCCTTGACCGTATTCCTCAGCCTAAAGGCGCAACATTTTTCATCCGCCTGCCTCGGATTCTGCTCACCCGTCATTCAAGTCCCTATTTATCAATTACTTGCACAATTTCCCCTGGCACGCCGATTGCCCGTCCAAAGAGCTGCATCGTAAGCCTGGGCTGATTGCGTACCCCCACCGCATGATGGAGTACGAACATGCCACTTCGCAAATTCTGGTCTCTTATCTTCATGGCGTCGGCGCCAATCATGTGCCGCGCTTCGGTCGAGTTCTCTCCGGTATGGACCACGGGTGCGCAGGCATCCCTGTTCGAGCGGGAACGTCGCGTCTGGAGTTCAGCGGTACACGATTCCGAATTCGCGGCCATCCCGCAGACCGCCAGTCGCGCCACTTGCGCTGCGACCCAGCCTCCACAAGCGCTGGCCACGCCCGATCCCTTGCTGGAGGAAGCCGACTTGAATTCCAAGGTCAGCGTCAGCTTCATCATTGGGACAGATGGCCGAGTGCACAGCGCGCTGATCCTGGAGAGCGCCGGGCCGAACGAAGATCGTACGATCCTGGATGCGGTGCGATTCTGGCGCTATCGCCCCGCGATGTGCAACGGTGTCCCCACAGACGCCGAGGCCAAGGTGGAGTTTTCCAGTCGTTAGGAAAAATTTCGACTAGAATGAGCGGTATAACTTTTGTAAACCAGGCACGGCATGCATGATCCCAAGCTGGGCCCTGATTCCAGGGCCGCTGTCCTCCGCGCCATGCAGCAGCTTGCTCTGGAGCAAAGTGCGGAAGAATCCGTGAACGTGAACTCTGAATCTGAAAGCCCGAGCCGGCAGACTTGTCATGCCTGTGGAAGCCCAAATCGCAAGGGAAATAACTTCTGCGCCGCCTGCGGCGTATCGCTGGTGAAGGCGCCCGAGGACGCGGGAGGTGCGCGGCCCACCGCCAGGCCCGGGCCGGAGCAGCCCGGTGAGCATCACTACCATCATCACTATCACCACCATTATTTTTCGCCCACCGACGGGATGGAGCAGGCCGCCAGTCCAGACCTGCGCGCAGCCGCCAGTGGCGCTGCCGCTCGCGAAGTCGTTCGCGCGCGCGCCCCGCTGGGAGGGGCATCGTTGAGCCGGGCGGAAACCGCCCTGCGCCAACTGAGTCAGGATTGGGCCCTGGCCTGCAACACCAAACAACTGGACGACCTGATCGAGCTGTACGTGCCTGACGCGATCGTGCTGCGGCCAAATGTTCCCGCAGTGCGGGGCACGGCTGCGATCCGCGAATTTTTCTTTGGTTTGCTCGATGCGGGGATGAGCGAAGTCGAACTGGATCCGCTGCGGTCAGAATTATTAGGAGATTTCGGCTATGAAGCCGGGCGCTGCAAATCGCTGGTTCCGGTGGCCATGGGCAAGCGCCGCGAGGAGCGTGGCAAGTACCTGGTGCTCCTCAACCGTCAGAGCAACGGCGAATGGAAGATTGTGGCCGACACCTGGTCCAGCGACCTAGGTCTGGGAGTCCCCGCCGAGCCACAAGCCAAGCCCGGCGTGGCTTTGGGAAAGCCAATGCCCGGGCCGCCGCCGCGCAAGCCATAACGGACTTTGATCGATGGAGAGACGGGCGTCCCGCCCGTCCAACAGGTACCTTCCGGACGGGCGAGGACGCCCGTCGCTCCATCGATTCATCGGTTATCAAATCAGATTTCCACCTCCAGTTTGCGCAAGTCACGCCGCAGCTGCTCCACATCCTTCATCTCGATGGGATGCATTCCCAGTTGCCGTGCGGATTCGAGGTTGAGCGCCCGATCGTCGATGAAGCAGCAATCCTCCGGGGACTTCTGCGTGAGCTCCAGCGCCAGGCGATAAATAGTTGGCTCCGGCTTCCGTAATCCCACAAAACAGGAGCTCACAAATACGGAAAAAATTTCGCGAAGCCCGAAGGTCTGGATGCGGTAGAGATTGAGTTCCTTCGATTCATTGTTGATGGTGCCCATGAAATACTTTCCCGACTTGGCCAACTGTTCGGCCAGGGCCAGCACCTTGTGATGGGGCTGGGACAGCGAGAATATGTAGTCCTTGAAGACCTCACGGGCAAAGGGACGGGGACGGTAGAAGATGGTGCGATCGAGATACTCGTCGAATCCTATCTTGCCGCGCTCCAGCGATGAGACCAGCATTTCATGGCGGTCCTGAAACTCCTCTTTGTCCAGTTTGAACTGTTCGAGAGCGCGCTCCCTCTGGCTGCGGTCCCAGGCATTGGTAAGCAGCACCCCGCCGACGTCCCAAAAAATCGCGCTGATTTGAGGCAAGTAAACCTCCAGAAAAATCCAAGACCAACGATGATACACGGAGCAATTCTTCGTAGCGCCGGCATCCCTTCGACCTCGCTCAGGGCCGGCGGGACGCCGGCGCTGCAAAGGAAAAGCCCCGAGCCTGCCTTGGCAGGTTCGGGGCTGTTACGGTTTCGCCGCGATCAACCTAGTAGGCCGAAGACGTGAAGTCCTGGCGATAGCTCAGGTTGTCAATATCGCGGAACATCGGCGTTCCTGGCGGCAGGTTGGCCGGCTGCGAGAACAAGGGATCGAACTTGTATTTACGCGTCGGCGGTTCATAGACGACGTAATTACAGCATTTGAACGTTCCGGTCGCATAGGTGGAGTAGAAAAGGCTGACCAGCGAACCCTTGTAATACAGGATATCGCCGTTCCAGTTCTCCAGAAAGCGGAGGAAGTTATGCAGACCGCCGTCGGTCCCGAAGTAGGTTGTGCTATTGCTGCCGGAAGGGTGCGGGAAAGCGATGGTTTTTCCGGCGGCGATGGCGACCCGGTAGTACGTGGTCACGGCAGGCCGGTACAGAGTGGCATCGGTGGGGTACAGCATACTGCCCACCTTTGTGCCAGCTCCGACTACCCCAGCATCCTGCCACTGGTTGGACAGCAAGGTTACGGTATCGGCAATTACAGCCGCGGCAGCGTGCGCAGGATCGGCAGCCGTCGAGCCGTCAGGCCAAGTCCTGAATGTAGACCGGATTTTCAGAAGCCACAGTAAATCCGCCCAGAGTGCCGTCGGCGTTTGCCACTTTCCTGACAGGCACGTTTCCTCCCGCGTTATTGCCTGCGCCATCCACCAGCTTCAGCGCGTGGCGCGCTCCAGTTACGCGGTTCTTGCGGCCGGTGGTGAAGCAGCTGGTGATGCGTGTGCTGAACGGGTCAGGCGTGAAACCGGCAGTTGTGTTGATCCCGAAACCATTGCCGACGTTCACCGCTCCGTACGTATCCGATCTGCCATTATTGTCGGTATCCTCGGGAGACCGGCTAACCCCCGCGATGGTGACTGCCGTCTCCGCCGCTCCATCAGGCGTACCGTTGTTGGAGCCGCTGTTAATGACATCCTCGAAGCCATACGAACCCGTGATTACGGATGGCGTGGCTAATGGATCGGCTAGCATCCCGCGGCGGTCGGAAAAATACAGGATGTATCCGTTCTGTGAAACGTAGTCCACGTTGCCGCCCGTCGTGCCGATGGTTCCTTTCAACCATTTCCGCAGGTTGCCCACATCGAGTTCGACCGCGTTCATGACGCCGTTGACCGAGCAGGTTGCTGCCCCTCCCGGAGCCGAGAGAGTTGGCCAGTCGCGGGCTTCGCCTTCGCGAGTGTCATAAAAATTGATGGGAAACCAGTTGAAGGCAGCGTCGGATCCTCCGACTACGCTACTCTCCGCAACCCCCGTGACCGTTCCGCTGCCGTCGCGATCGGCCAACATCTGGAACATGAGGATCGCGTTGGGATGAACTGCGAGGGGAATGGTTGACGATGCCGGCGGATACAGGCCGCGGGCAAAACCCAATTGCAGCCATTCCTGGGTAACCGGCCGCCACACGCTGCTATTGAGATCCTGGACTTCCACGCGCAGCCAGCCGCCAATCAGGGGCCAGGGAGTGGGTCCTCCCGCGGGCGGAACGAAGTTAGCGTCTACCTTTACTGCGTTATGAGTGACCGGATTCGTGTACGCGACTTTGGTCCCATACGCAAAGTAGGTATTGTTATCACCACCGGCACCCACGACGCCGGGCACGGGCACGCCGGCTCCGCCCATGGCAGTGCTATCCAGAGCCACGTCACCGGTTGCGTCCAGATTCCAGTCAGGCATGTGCACACCGGCTTGGGTGTCGCTGAGCAACACGCGAATCTGAGCCTGATTGGCCAGCCGTGAGGAGCCGATAGCCGTGGACTCACCGGCAATCGGCCGGCGAATGATTTCGAAGGGCTGGGCTCCGCCGCCCACGAAGGGCAGGGTCAGCTTCTTCACTCCGGTTCCACCTGCGTTGCCGTAATTTCCGTCACGAATGAATCCGTTGAAATAGTGCGAGTCGGTAGAGATCGTGACCCAATTGGGAGTTGCCGAGTTGTTTTGTGCAGAATTCGGGCCGGCCACCACGCTGGCCTGGTTCATTCCTATGGTGCGGCAGGCGGTGGGCGTAGTGGGCGGCGTGTCGCAGCCGGTGCTGGCGTAGGGTATGTTGACCGTACCGTCATTGTTATAGGTACTGGACGGGTTGAGACCGTTGGGAAGATAGTTTCGAATCACGTTTCCGTAAGCCGTCAGCTTGTCATGAAAAGTGAGGGTGTTCGTGCCTCCAACGCCCAGATACAAATCGCCGTTGGTGTGGACCCGGCCTTTGAAGTCAAGATCGGGGCTGGCGAAGAAGGCCAGATCGCTGTCGGAAAATACGCCGAACTGGAAAACCGGAATCAAAGCGATTTCGACGGTACGCAACATGCGCACCTGGTCGCCCAGGGGGCGTTGCGCCGTAACCGCGAGATCGATGGGAAGAATCTGCGCATACAAGCCCTGATTTGGCCCGCTGCCAATCAGCCCGTAAGTGGTCTTCAGGCTGCCGTCCGGGTTGGTACGGGGAGTCAGGGTGTAACCGCCGGAGGGGAAGGTAATTCCCGGGATGCTTGGCGCCTGCGAACTCAAGGCTGTAATGTCGGAAGCCTGGGGAGCCTGAATGTTCTGGAAGGCATTGGCCAGGCTCGAGGTCATGTTTTCGATTGCGCCTTCGGCGCCGCGATAGGCGAGACTATTCTCTACGTCGTTGCCGCCGGCCCGGCCTTCGGTCTGAACCATCATCAGCAGACCGATGGAGACTCCGGTCAGAAGCAGCAACAGCAACAACGACGCAATTAAAGTAAATCCTCGCGAACTCGCGTGTGTAGCTCTCATCGTCTGGTTCCTCATAGAGATCTCAAGTTCCTCCGACTCCCTGAATCGCACTGGTCACTGCTCCAGCCCGCTATTTGTAGCGGTCGATATAGCTCATGTTCCGCGCGCTGATGGAAGTCTGCATATCCATCGACTGGTAGCCAGGCTTGCCGGGAAGCTGGCTGCGCATGGTCAAATGGGCGACATTGATGGTGCGAATCTGGCTGGGGGAGACAGGAACCGGCAGACTCATACCACCGTCACCGGTCGCGTTCAGCAGAGTTCCGGCGCTGTCATAAGTGTCATAGGTGAATCGAAGGTCGGCGACGTTTTCCGCGACCGGCACCGGTTTTCGCGCATTGACCAGACGCATCAGGGTCGGCGTTCCGGGCGTGGTGGTGTTGTCCAGATAGTAAGTGATGGCCCAGATGCGAGTGGCGGTGACCCCTACCGCGGGTCCTGCGGTGCCGGCGGCGGTGGCAATCTGTGCCAGGTCGTTGCTGGTGGCGGCATTCTGATTGAACAGCAGAGTATCGTTATTGGCGAAGGCTACGGCGTACGAGGGACCGCCTCCGGCGGGCACCGGCGCCGTGACTTCGGCGACCGCGTAGGCGCTTGCGGCGTTGCTGGTGAACAGCACCAGGTCACCCTGCTGCAGCCCTACGCCAGTGTTGTTGACCGCCTGGTCGAGCGGGTTGGGTGCGGGAGCGGGCAAGGTAAAAGTAACGGAGTTGCCGTTGACGTCGTTGAACCTTACGGTGTAGTCGCTGAGCAGGAAAGCTGTGTCGGCGTAGACTGTCGTAACTACATCGGTGGCGCCCGCGGTCGCGTTCACTGTGACCCCACCCCTCCATCCCGGAATCACGCCATAGAGGAAGTTAATGCTCTTGCCAGTGGTTGGATCGACCTGATTGGGGTAAGTGATCGAGGCTGAATTGAGCGATCCCAGGTGGCATGCCCCGGTGTAGTCGCAGCCATAGACGGGTTTGGAGGCAGTACCCGAGGACAGGGCCACCCCTCCCGTGGGCAGGCCCGAACCCGCGAGGCTGACGTCTTTGTACAACATGTTCGAGGAGGCGCGAGCATTTTGCTGCAATTCTGCCCGCTGCGAAATCAGCCACGTCGCGCTCATCCCTTTGCTGAACAGATTTACTGCTGCGGCGATGAGGATCAGGCCCAAAGTCAGCGAGATCATCATCTCTATCAGGGTGAAGCCGTGGCCGGAAGTGGTGGATGTGCGCCGCATCTGTTTCCTCATTGGGTTATCGGTACTGCGAAATGAAACCAGAAAGGACATACTGTTTGGGGAACCGGAACTGGGGAGTGGTGTACAGGATCGTGATGGTGATCTGCCGCAAATCAGCCGAAGGAGTGTTGGCGATCGTGATGCTGCGCTGGTAGTTGGTCAATCCTACGACCACATCGTCCGAGGTTCCGACGATCCCGTCGGGTCCCGGCAGAGTCATGGTCTGAGGCGCAGAGCCACCATCGTTGATGGTGTCAATAATGCCGTCGGTTCCTGGCTGCTTGATGGCCTGAAGTCCAGTTCTGAAAATGCCCGGACTCCCCGGTCCACCAACGTTTTGAATCTGGCTCCAGACGATGTTCTGAGTTTCGCGTGCGGTGAAGATGGTTTCCATCGCCTGTTGCGCCAATTGCTTGGCAATCATGTCCTGCTGCGCCGTCTGGGTGGCCGCCATGGCGGTCGCGAACACTCCCAACATGGAGACCAATCCAACGGTCAGAATGAACATTGAAATCAGGACTTCCAGCAGTGTGAATCCGCGCTGGCGCAGCTTGAGGCGCGACGGACCAGATACTCCGTGAGCTCTCACTGTTGCCTCCATATCACTCCGCCCGCCGGATTGGGATAGAGCCGGTATCCCCGCAGGCGTCCGGTGGATCCCCACACCGTGATGGCGCGCGAGCTGTATTTGTCGCCGACGCGGGCCATGTAGACGACGCCGTTATTGCTGTTGCTGTTCACATCCTGAGCCGAGCCGTCGGGGAGGAAGCAGATGACGTTCTTGGCCCCGCCGGCTACGGCTTGATCGAAATCAATGGCCACGCCTCCGGTACCAAAGTGATCCGGGGTGGTGGCGAGAGTGGTGGGAATGCCCGGTTCCACCCGAAAAAAAATATCGGGCGGCAGAGTCTCGGTCGCGATCACCAGGCCGGTGGCTGCCTGAGTGATCGTGATTGCGTTCGGCGTAACCGCGGTGTTAAACGTCACCACATAAGTGCGGCGTTCTGCGATCGCCGCTTCCCGCGCCCGGCGCATGGTCATCAAGGTCGTGTTATATGCGTTGGTTACGCGGGTGTCCTTCAGAGCTGGCTGCAGGCTCATGAAGAACATGCCACTGGCGATCATCATCACGGCCAGGACGATCATCGTCTCAATCAGCGAGAAACCACTCCCCCGACTGGGGCGCAGGTGCGTTTTACCGGGAACCGTTGTCACACTGTTAAAGCCATGCATAAGCCGCAATGGAACCTCGTTTGTCACCGGTTCAATTTCCTTAACTGAAACTGATTCTGGCGCAGTCGGTTGGAAGGATGGGAAATTCAACGGCCAGACTAATGTTCATGTTAGGGGCGTGTCAGGAAGGGGTCAACGCACCAAAGTAGCCGCCTGCACGAGTCTTGGGTAACGTACCTGGCCGGAAAAACTGTGGTCACTTTGGCCATCCAGCTTGGCCCGGGGCGGGTTAAGCGCCGCGTGCCTTGGCGATACTCTTGCCCGTCTTGGGAGAACTCCTGCGGGTGCTGGGCAGGTAGGTGCAGGAGCGAAAATCATAGTGTTGGACGAGACAATCCGCGCAAAGATGGACCTGATGTACCTTGCAATGGATCACCGGCTGGTCGCCGTGGCAAACATCACAACCGCCCCGCACCCGGCGGGTCGAGCTCTTGGTTTCTCCTGACGGCGCCCCTGGTGCGTCTGGGCTTTGCAGCGCCCGGGCTTTCACATAGATGCCCAAGGCAGCAATCATCGAACCCAGAGACACTCCACACGCTCCCAGGGCGATCAGACTGGTGTCCGGATGTTCACCCAGAGCGGCGGGCAACACCAGGACTCCCATGAGCAGCACGACCACTCCCAGGGCGATCATCCAGTTGCCGGTGCGTGATGACATCTTCGATCACCTTTTGAGCCTGAAGAAGAAGGCTCGTTGCAAGCGTAGGGTAACCAACTAGTCCGAACATAGCCAGTTCTGTGGTGCATCTCCAGATGACGAAAGTCATCACTCCGCACCAAATTCGGCTCCGCGTGACTCAAGTAACTTGTCTCGGCTTACCGCGGAACTCTACCATTCTGACGGTATGGCGCTGACGTCACTGGTGGTGTGTGCAGAAAAAAAAGCGGTGCAGGTGCTCGGCCAGATTCTTAAAGAGCTCAGCATCGAAGTGGAGAATTGCGAAGACCTGAGCGCGGCCGCTAGCCGTCTGGCGGCACAGCACTACGACGCTCTCGTGCTGGATTGCAAGGATCAAGCGGCGGCCATGGAATTGATTGCCACCGTGCGCAAACTCGCGATGAACCGGGGCACGCTCATCATCGCCCTGGTGGACGGACGGGAACAGGTTCGCGATATCTTCGGTCAAGGCGCCAACTTCATCGTCTACAAACCGGTTTCAGTGGAACGGGCGGGGAGCAGCCTGCGCGCTGCGCGCGGCCTGATGCGTCGCGAAAAGCGGGGCAAGCTGCGAGTCTCGTTGCACGCTCCCGCCTCGATCGCTTACGCCAGCGCGGAGAATGTCGCTGCTACTCTGCTCGACCTCAGCGAGGACGGTCTGGCTCTTCAGTCCGAACGCAGGCTGCCGCCACGCTGCAAGGTTTACTTTCACTTCAGTTTGCCGGGAGACAAATCTACAGTTCGGCTGTCGGGCGACGTGGTCTGGCAAGACTCTTCGGGACGGGTCGGAATCCGTTTCGTGGATGTTCCCCAGACTTCGCGGCGCACCATGAACGAATGGATCAAGAGTAGTCAGGCCCGGCTGGCGAGAGCGGAACGAAATGCGCCCAAGCCCAGTCCCAGCCACACTCACAGCCCCACTCCCAACCAAGAGCAGGAGCCTGCGTCGGAACCGGTGGCCGCCCGCTTCGCCGGATTGGGGCTTTCGGCTTCCTCGTCGAACCGGCGCATTCAATCGCGATACGCCTGCCGTCTCGGGGCGGACGTGTTTCGTCTGGGCGAGGGCGTGCCCCATCGCTGCACTCTGAGCGATATCAGCAGCGGCGGCTGTTACGTGGAAACGCCAGCTCCGTTTGCTTCGCACACGGCTGTAGAAATCGTGGTGCGCACGCGAGACCTGAAGTTGCGCGTGCGAGGAGTGATACAGGTGGTTCATCCCGGGTTCGGGATGGGCGTACAGTTCAATCTCACCACTGCGGATGATCGCGATCAAGTCTCGCAACTGATCGCCTGCCAGTCTTCCGAGGACAGCCTCGCCTGACCTCGCGGCGGCTGGCTTGGATTAAATCAGCGCTGCCTGGCGAAAATAATCCAGCGACAATCGCAGGCCGGTCTCCAAATCGATTTTCGGTTCCCACCCCAGCAGAGTCCTGGCCCTGGTAATGTCAGGGCATCGCTGCTTGGGATCATCCTGGGGCAAGGCTTCGTATCTGATTTTGCTGTTGGATCCGGTCACGGCCAACACTCTGCGCGCACATTCCAGGATGGTGAACTCGACCGGATTGCCGATGTTCACCGGCATATGCTCGGTCGATTTGGCCAGCCGGAGAAAGCCTTCAATCTCATCGCTGACGAAACAGAAACTCCGCGTCTGGCTGCCGTCGCCATAGACAGTGAGGTCTTCTCCGCGCAATGCCTGCTTCATGAAGTTCGGAATAACCCGGCCATCGTTGAGCTGCATGCGCGGGCCGTAGGTGTTGAAGATTCGAACAATGCGAGTGTCCACCTTGTGATACCGGTGATACGCCATAGTGACGGCTTCGGTAAACCTCTTGGCTTCGTCATACACCGAGCGCGGTCCGATGGGATTGACGTTGCCCCAGTAGGTCTCTTTCTGGGGATGCTCCAGCGGGTCGCCATAGCACTCTGAAGTCGAAGACACGAAATATTTTGCGCCATACTTGTGCGCGACCTCGAGTGCGTGAAATGTGCCCACCGAGCCGACTTTGAGCGTGGCGATGCCGTGCAACGTGTAGTCCACGGGACTGGCGGGGCAGGCGAAGTGGAACACGTAATCCACCTGGCCACAATCAAACGGCTGGTTGATGTCGAGCTCCCGAAGTTCGAACCGGCTTTCGTTGCGCAGATGATCGAGGTTCGAGCGGCGTCCGGTGAGCAGGCTATCCACTGCCACCACCGAATAGCCTTCTCCGAGCAGGGCATCGCACAAGTGCGAGCCCAGGAAGCCGGCTCCACCGGTTACCAGCGCGCGTGGCGGCTTCATGATTTCTTGATTTTCCTCGTCGAGGCGGGCACTGCGGCCGCCGGAGGCACAGGGATTGCCGCCAGCCGGCCCACGCTGTAGTAAGTGAAGCCGCGGGCGGCCATGGTGGCGGGATCGTAGAGATTACGGCCATCGATCACAATGGGATACTTCAACTCCTTGTGCAGCCGGTCCAGATCAAGAGCGGCAAACTCTTCCCACTCGGTCAGGATCAGCAGCGCATCGGCGCCTTTTGCGGCGGCGTAGGAATCACTCACCAACTCCGCCGTGGCGGGGAGAACTTCTCGCGCCCGCTCCGACGCTGCCGGGTCAAACGCGGCCACGTGACAGCCCTCCTGCAACAGCGCCTGCACCAGCAGAATGGCAGGGGATTCGCGGATATCGTCGGTGCCGCCCTTGAACGCCAGGCCCAGCACGCCCAGACGTTTTCCGCGCAGCGTCCACAACGCAGTGCGCACCTTGCGCAGGAAGCGTTGGCGCTGCTCCTCGTTGATGCGCATGACTTCGTCCAGCAGACGGAACTCGTAACCGCACTCCCGCGCCACCGCGCGGAATGCCATCAAGTCTTTGGGAAAGCAAGACCCGCCGTAGCCGATTCCGGGATTCAGAAAGCGCGGACCAATGCGGCTGTCACTACCGATTCCCTGGCACACCTGCTGCACGTCCGCTCCCACCGATTCGCAAATGGAGGCGACTGCATTGACAAAGGAAATTTTCATGGCCAGGAAGGCATTGGACGCATGCTTGATGAGTTCCGCGCTCTTGGCGCTGGTGACGATCAGCGGCGGAGGAATGCGCACCCGGTCCGGGGCTGGAATGGCATCTTTACGCGGGTAGTAGCTTCCGTCCGTCAGCGGCGCATAAACCTCGCGCAACACTCCGGCGCAGCGCTCGGTGTCCGCACCCAGCACGATGCGATCGGGATAAAGGAAGTCGGTGACGGCGGTGCCCTCGCGCAGGAATTCCGGGTTCGAGGCCACATCAAAAGAATCCGGAGCCGCCGCGTTGCGCAAGATGATCTTGCGCACCCAGTCGCTGGTGTAAACCGGGACGGTACTCTTTTCGATGACAACTTTGTAGCCGTTGATGGCTCCGGAAATGCCGCGGGCCACCGACTCTACGTAGGAGAGGTCGGCTTCGCCCTGTTCGGTGGGCGGAGTGCCTACAGCCACGAAAATGGCCTGGCTGGCTGCCACCGCCTGAGTCAAATCATCCGAAAAGGTCAGGTTGTGGCCGCGATGGCGCTTGAGCAGTTCGGGCAAGAACTTCTCGTGGATAGGGCATTCGCCCGCTTTCAATGCGTTCACTTTGGCCTGGTCGTTGTCTACCAGGATCACCTTGTGGCCCAGGTCGGCGAAGCATGCCCCCGCGACCAGACCGACGTAACCCGAACCCACTACCGCAATTCGCATCAAAATGCTCCCAAGATACTTAAATTAAACGAGTTTACCACGGCGTCCTGAAGAGAAACTGTAGCAGCCTTCCGGGGATGAAGCGATGCAACAATATGACCTATACGAGCAATTATAAGGCCGAAATGGCGGTTGGCGGGGCGTTGTTTGCGCGTCATCGGCGGGCGGTCGGCGGTCACAACCGCAATTCTGTGCCGTCCTGCTGTGCAAAATTCTTCCCTTTGCGTTCCGTACCCAGGGCGACGACGGTCATCAGAAGGGCTATGTTCGCGATCTCGAACGCGGCCAGGGCCCAGGCGTATCCCAGCGGCTTGCGCAAAGCGTAGACCACATTGTTGACCGGGGCCGCGATGAGAATCCCCAACTGATAGGCGAAGCCGGGCATTAGTCCGCGGACCGCGTCGGGAGAAAGTTCGCTGAGATGCGCGGGAATTATCCCCCATGCCCCCTGAACCCCTGCCTGCATCACGAAAGCCCCGATGGCCAGTGTCAGCAGCGATCCTCCGAAGGTCCACGCCGGGATCATGGCCAGGGACAGTAACAGCGCGGCGATCATGCTGCGGCGACGACCCAGGCTTTCCGAAAGATGTCCGAACAGGATCGCTCCCAGCACGGCCCCGACGTTGAAGAGCATCACCAGATAGGCCACCACCTTGGGGTCGAACCCGCGCGCCGACTTCAGAAAGTCGGGATAGAGATCCTGGGTGCCGTGCGAGAGAAACATCATGAGCGTCATCAGCAGTACGAGATAAAGAAAAATTTTCCAGTGACCGCTGGCGGTGCGCACGATCGCCCCCACGGTCGGTACGCGATGCTGTTTCCAGGCTTCCGATTCCCGCACGTGAAAACGAATGTAGAAAGCTAACAGCGCCGGTGCGCCTCCGACCCAGAACATGGCCCGCCATCCCAGAGTAGGCAGGACAAAGCGCGCTGCCACTGCGGCCAGCAGATAGCCAATGGAATATCCGCTTTGTACGATTCCGGAGAGAATCCCGCGCCATTTTGCGGGCGCGCTCTCCATGGCAAGCGAAGCTCCAACGCCCCATTCGCCGCCCATCCCGATGCCATAGATGGTGCGCAAGACCAGAAACACCGTGTAGTTCGGAGCAAATCCACAGAACAGTTCGACCACGGAGAAGAAAACCACATTGGCCATCAGGGGCTTGCGGCGTCCGTATCGGTCGGCGAGCAACCCGAACACGACCGCGCCCAATGGCCGCATGGCCAGGGTTGCGGTCATGGTCCACACGATCGCACTCTTTGTGACCTGGAACTGGGCGGCCAGCGTATCCACGAGAAAGACAAGCACGAAAAAATCGAACGCATCCAGAGTCCAGCCCAAGAAACTGGCTGTGACTGCGTGCCATTGATCGGATCGCGAAGGCGGCACGAGTGATGCCGGATTTGATCCCAAACCTGTCAGCTTTTTCCCTCAAAAAAGAGATTGTCGCCGGGGCAGTGTACACCGTTCGAAGTTGTCCGATCGGATGGTAAGGCTCGTTGGCGCGGGTTGTGGAAAAGTAGCGCCGGCGTCCCGCCCTCGGCGCGGTGGGCGATCCCCCCACCGGACAGCCGGCAAGATGCCGGCGCTACGAAAACCGCCATCGTTCCAACGCGCGGCTTTGATAAGTACTTTGTTTTGAGATAATCGCAACCGCCCATTTCTGTTGACAATACGGCGGTTTCAGGCGAAACTCCGCTCAATCGCTCTGGCTAGTCGTTGTGCGCCCAGCCACCAGTCGTGGCTCGTCAACTCATGCTAAAGCCAGATTCAACACGCTATCCCGGCGTGGTCCACACCCGCGTCAGCGGACCGGAGTGGATCGAAGCAGATTCCTCGGAAAATGAATCGGAGTCGAACCTCACCTTAGCGTTTGACCGCCAGGCAGAGTTACCCGCCGATCTTGCCTTGGATCTCCGGCTGCACGAGATACTGGATCAGTCGCTACTTGCAACCGCCGCAACTGGAGCCGTGATTGCCCTGGCTAGCGGAGAAAAGATGGTGTGCCGAGCCACATCCGGCGACAAGGCTCCCAGTGCCGGAGTATTCCTGAATACCCGCTCCGGTCTTTCGGGTGCGTGCGTCCAGAGTCGCGAGATGCAACTTTGCGACGATACCCAGACCGATATCCGGGTCAATGCGACGGTTTGCCGCGATCTCGGGATCCGATCCATCGTGGTGCTGCCCGTGCTGGACGGCGAAAAATTGCGCGGCATCCTGGAGGTTTTCGCTTCCGAGCCGCAGGCTTTCAGCGACTCCGATCTCCAGACCCTGCAGTCGCTCAGCGAGCGGATTTCCAATACTTTGCATGACGCCGTGGAGGGTGGAACCTGGGTTCCCCCGCCGGATGCATTTTCCTCGCTGCGCATAACCGAATCCACGCCGCCAGCTCCTGCGGAGCCCGAGGCCCTGCCGGTGCCGGAGCAAGATCAGGGAGTCAGCCGTCGCGACTACCGCACCGGCGTTCTGACCGCGGCGGTTATTGCTCTGGCCGTGCTGCTCGGCTGGATGGTAGGACGCGTGGGCTGGAGCCTGGCGGTCAGCCGAGTTCAGCCTCAGCCGACTGTGACCTCCGAGCCGGCACAGCCTGCGGGGCAAGCGAATCCGGAGCCTGCGCCGGCCCCACCTCGCAAAGAGGAACCAACCGGACCCGCTAAGGCGGTTCGTTCGACGCCGGTCTCGCCGGCCAAAGCCGCGAAGCGAAAAGCCGAACCCGCCGAACCGGTGGGCGGCCTGGTAATTTATGAGAACGGCAAGGTCGTCTATCGCGCGCCGGCAGACAAGGCAGCTCCCGCGGAAATCGACTCTGGTGGCACTCCCGATTCAATTGCCCCATCGTCAATCGTCCCCGGATCCAATCGAAGTTCGATTCAAAGTGCGGCGCAGCGCGAGCAGGAGCCACCGGTCGCGATCCCTTCCGCCGCTACTCCCGCCAAGAGTAGTTATCTGCTGGAGAGGGTTGAGCCGGAGTATCCCGAGGAGGCGAAGCAACAGCACATTCATGGCCCGGTAGTGCTGAACGCTTTAGTCGGAGAAGATGGCTCGGTTCGGAGAGTCGAAGTGATCAGCGGGAATCCACAGCTGGTCAAAGCTGCGGCCGATGCAGTACGTCAATGGCGTTTCCGGCCTCACCATCTCAAGGGTAGGCCGGTCGAGTTTGAAACCCGGATCACGGTAAATTTCCAACTTCCGTAGCATTCTTTTCATTCTGACGATCTATCCGTAGGCCAGTTCCTTGGCTCTCTGCGCTGCTTTGACTACCGCTTTGATCAGCGTGACGCGAAGCTTGCCCTCTTCCAGTTCCATGATGCCATCGATGGTGCATCCCGCAGGCGTGGTCACCGCGTCTTTCAAGAGGGCCGGATGGTCTCCGGTTTCCAGTACCACGGTCGCTGCTCCCAGAGTGGTCTGGGCGGCGAGCAGTGTAGCGACATCCCGAGGCAGGCCAACCTTTACGCCCGCTTCCGCCAACGATTCCAGGATGATGTAAATGTAAGCGGGGCCGCTGGCGGAAAGCGCCGTGACCGCGTCCATAAGTTTTTCGTCCACCACCACGGTTTTGCCCACGACGTTAAACAGAGCGCAAGCGGCTTCGACGTGGCGGGCATGGGCAAACTTGCCTTTGCTCAGGCCGGTCATGCCGCAGCCCAAAGCGCAAGGCGTGTTGGGCATGGCCCGGACTACCGCCACCTCGCAGCCCAGGGCCTTTTCGATTTGACTGGTGGGCACGGAGGCGGCCACCGAGATGATGAGTTGCTTGCCGGAGACATTGGGGCGAATTTGCTCCATCACTTCCTGCACCACCTGCGGCTTCACGCAAACGAAAATGATGTCGGCATCGCGCACCGCGGCCAAATTGTCGGTCCCGACTGAAACTCCCAGCTTCTCCGCCAGAGCACGGGCCCGCTCCTCATGCTGGACCGTGGCCAAGGTCGACTTGGGAGAAAGCAGACCCTTGGCCAGCAGCGCCTTCAGCAGAATTCCTCCTATTTTGCCCGCGCCCAGCACTGCCACTTTCTTTCCAGAAAAATCAAACCCCATCCGATGTGTCCTCCGTGTCTTCAGGTGGAGCAGGCCTTCAGGCCTGCATACAGCTGCGGTCTCGCGATGGGCTCCAGCCTCCGAGGCACCTCAGCGGCTGAAGCCGCACGCACTAGGCCGTATTTATTGCAGCGCTAAAGCGCTGCTCCACCCAAAATCAAAATCAGCCCAACCGCTTAGGCTAGTTGGAACCCGTTCCGCGCCATGTCCACAATATACCGTCCGATGGGCAGGGACGCGGTCGCCGCAGGCGAGGGAACATTCCACACGTGCAACATCCTCTCCGACTGCACGAAGTGAAAATCGTCAACCAGGGATCCATCCGGACGCACCGCCTGGGCCCGGACTCCGGAGCCGTCCGCAACCAGATCCGAGCCGACAATCTCGGGCACCAGTCGCTGCAGCGCTTTTACGAACGCCTTCTTGCTCAAGGAACGATAGAATTCGCTGGCTCCATCCCGCCAGTATTTTCGCGCCATGTGCCAGAAGCCGGGATACGTCAAAGTTCCGGCCAGGTCGCGCAGATTGAAGTCGGTGCGGCGGTAGCCTTCCCGTTTGAAGGCCAGCACGGCGTTGGGTCCGGCGTCCACGCCGCCCTGAATCCGGCGCGTGAAGTGCACGCCAAGAAAAGGGAATTTTGGGTCGGGCACGGGATAGATGAGAGTGCGGACCAGATGCGCTTTCTCGGGAATCAGGTCGTAATATTCTCCGCGAAAGGGCACGATCCTCACTTCCGGCTCCTGCCCGGCCATCTGGCTGACGCGATCGCTGTGCAGTCCGGCACAATTGATCACGTTTCTGGCGGCGAATGCTCCGCGAGTCGTCTCCACGATCATTTCCGTACCCTGCCGGACCAGTCCTCGCACTTCCGTCGCTGTGCTGATGGTTCCGCCTTGCGCACCCACGATTTCGGCGTACTTTCTTGACACGGCCGCGTAGTCGGTGATCCCGGTGCCCGGCACAAGCAGTCCAAGTACGGCGCTGCAGTGCGGTTCAATCTCACGCACTTCTTCCTTCTGGAGTAGCCGCAACCCGGCAAGACCGTTGGCTTGTCCGCGCTCGTGCAACACCTTTAAGCCGGGTATTTCTTCTTGGCTGGTGGCCACGATAACTTTTCCGCAGACCTCGTGCGGCAAAGTGTGCTCGCGGCAGAAGTCCACCATGGCGGCGGCTCCCTCAACGCAAAGCTTCGCCTTCAAGGATCCGGGCTTGTAATAAACGCAACCGCATCTTCTTTCTCGACCAGTAACAGGCGCAGGTGTGGAAACATGCGGGTGGCGTGCATCGCGGTGGAGAGACCGACGATTCCGCCACCGATAACCACGATGTCAAAATGTTGATCAGGCATAGTGATGCAGAAAAGGCGAAGCCGCCTGCTCTTTATACATTGTCGCTTAGGTTGAGCGAAGTTACTGCGATTATTGTGAGGGGGTGGAGCAGGGCTTCAGCCCTGCATTCCGGTGGCTTAGGCGGCGGGCTTTAGCCCCTGAGGTACTTCATCAAGCTTCAGGGTGGCCGAACTGTATGGGAACTCCTCGGGATCAGGTACCAGACCTCGTCTTACCGGGTTCATGTGGATGTAATGGCGGAACCGCACATATTCATTTGTATCTCGCACGCGGCGATCGTAGAAGCTCGTCTGCCAGATTTCTCCTGCGATTCCTAGCTCTTTCTTCGCTCGGAAAGAAAAGCCACCCTTGATGAACTGAACAGTCTTTTCCAGGGTCACCGAGACTGTCGGCGTGATTAGCAAATGAAAATGATTGGGCATCACCACAAATTCGTGGAGGCGATACTTGCCCTGCTTCTGGTATTGAAATAGAACCTCGATGAGCAATTTCGCCATTCGCTCAGATTGAAGGATGCACTTCTTTTCCCAACTTGAAGCAGTGATGAAATAGGTAGCACAGCCTGTAACGCCACGATATGGAATTGCCATAAGTACCTCAGGGGCTGAAGCCCAATTCGGCTAATTGCCGGCGGCCGA
>WNFA01002353.1_pt1 | contig 30411 bp, 28 predicted proteins | sample 5400481 | NCBI WGS metagenome assembly WNFA01 (sample SAMN13153340, study PRJNA577476) | soil metagenome | isolation source: 120 cm saprolite under Douglas fir tree site 2 hole 1 replicate 2 | place: USA:California | collected 2015-04-18 | reverse complement strand
TACTTGGAGAAGCGCTCGATCCAATAGTCGAAGTTGTCGAACTCCAGTTTCTTCTTCTCGCCCTGGACTAGCTGCACGATCTTGCCGTCCATGAGGTCGATCGACGGAATCAGCATGGCCACCTCACCGGCACGTTGGCAGCGTGCAATTCGCGTTTTAATTGTCCGATGTTTTCGATACCGAAATGGAAGATGGAAGCGGCGAGAGCCGCGTCTGCACGCCCGTTGCGAAATACGTCTATGAAGTGTTGTGGCGAACCGGCGCCACCCGACGCGATCACGGGAATCGAAACTGCGTCGGCCACAATTTGCACCAACTCACAATCAAAACCCGCCTGGGTTCCATCGCGGTCCATTGATGTGAGCAGGATTTCTCCTGCACCGCAATCGGCTGCCTCCCGCGCCCATAGAAGCGCGTCGCGCCCCGTGGGAATGCGCCCTCCGGCAACGAATACTTCGAAACTCCCGTTCATCCGCCGGGCATCGATTGCCACTATTACCGCCTGCGAGCCAAAACGGGCGGCGATTTTTCCGATCAGAGTTGGGTCCTTCACCGCGGCCGAGTTGATGGCGATCTTGTCGGCGCCCGCATCGAACACGGCCGCCGCGTCGGAGAGTTCGCGGATTCCTCCGCCGACCGTAAACGGAATAAACAAACCGCGTGCCGTGCGGGAGACGACATCGAGCATCGTCTGTCGTTTATCGCTGGTGGCCGTGATATCGAGCAGAACGATTTCGTCCGCACCATCGCAGGCGTGAGCAGCGGCACAGTCGGCGGGGTCGCCCGCGTCGCGCAGATTATGGAATTGCACGCCTTTCACGACTCGGCCGTCGTCCACATCGAGACAGGCGATGATGCGCTTGGTCAACACTTGCTAAACCTCACAGAAATTCTTCAGGATGAGAAGCCCCACGGTCCACGATTTTTCGGGATGGAACTGCACTCCGAAAATGTTTTCTTGTTCGACGACGGCGGAAAACTGCGCTCCGTATTCGCTCGCCGCCGTGGTGGCGGCAACTACCGGCGCTTGAAAAGAATGGGTGTAGTAGACAAAGGAGTCGGGCGCGACGTTACGCAACAAGCGCGAGCTTTCTCCGGCCGAAGCTTCGCGGACTGAGCTTTCCCGAACCACCAGCGAGTTCCATCCAACGTGCGGCGATTTCACCGATGACGGAAACGGCCGGCATCTGCCGGAAAAAATTCCTGCTCCCACGAACTCGGGCGCCTCATCGCTGCCCTCGAACAGCCACTGCATTCCCAGGCATATGCCAAGGAAGGGTTTGCCAGCTCTCGCGCCTTGCAGAACGGCGTCTCGCAAGCCCGTGTTGTCGAGGCCGCCCAACGCGGAGAAGTGGCCGACGCCGGGCAGTACGATCTTGTTCGCCGTTGCGACGGTTTCAGGCTGCGCGGTTACGACGGCTTTAGCGCCGAGATAGTCAAACGCCTTCTTCACCGAATTCAGGTTGCCGGCGCCGTAATCCACGATAGCGATCACAGCAGCCCCTTGGTGCTCGGCAGCATGCGTCCGAGCCGCCGGTCGCGGGAGCAGGCTACCCGAAGCGCGCGCGCAAAAGCTTTGAAGAGCGCTTCGATCTTGTGGTGGCTGGAGCGCCCGTAAAGCACACGGGCGTGAACGTTCGCGCGCGCGCCGCGTGCGAAACCTTCAAAGAAGTCGGACACCAGTTCCGTTTGCAGATCGCCGACTCGCGTCGCGCGGACCTTAGTCTGGACCACGGCTACCGCCCTGCCGCCAAAGTCCACTGCCGCCAGACCTAAAGTCTCGTCCATGGGTATCAAGAAATATCCGGCTCGCAGGATCCCGCGCCGGTTGCCCAATGCGCGATCGAATGCCTCACCCAGAGCGATTCCGACATCCTCCACGGTGTGGTGCTGATCCACATCCAAGTCGCCCAGAGCGGCGAGTTTCAAATCGAACCCTCCATGACGCGTGAACAGTTCCAGCATGTGATCGAGAAAACGGATTCCAGTGGAGATTTCGTACTTTCCACGGCCCTCGATGGTGAGAGCAATTCGAATTTCTGTTTCCGCGGTCTTGCGGTGCAGATTGGCTTTCCTCACGCCCGCGCTCCTGTTGGCAGACCAGTTCGCAATCCAAGCTGCTCGACCACGTCCCGCAGAGCAGCAATGAGAGTCTCTGTATGTTCGTCCGATCCCACAGTTAGGCGGATGCAACCCTCGCATCCGGGATCAGTGTGGCGGTCGCGAACCAGAATTCCGCGGTTGCGCAGGGCTTCAACGAACTCCGCGTGGGCTGAGCCAATGCGTACGAGGACAAAGTTGGCGTGGCTCGGCCAGTAATGCAATCCGAGATTGCCAAGTTCCTGCTGCAATTTATCGCGGTTGCTTAGCACTTGCGCGACATAGCGGCTGACGTACTCCTGATCCTGAAGAGCCTCCGGCAGGACTGCGAGGGCGGCGGCGTTGACGTTGTAGGGCGAGGCAACGCGGCGGACCATCGCCATCTGGCGGGCTTTTCCCGCAAGAACGCCGATTCGCAAACCAGCGAGGCCGTAGGCTTTGGAAAAAGTCCGCGCCACGAAAAGATTCTCGATCTGCCGCGGATGGTCAATGAGCGTCTCTCCGTGAAATTCGAAATAGGCCTCATCGACGAGCACGGCAGCTTGCGGCGCCGCTTGCGCAATCTGAATCAGGACGTTGCCTGCAACTGCTGCTCCAGTTGGATTGTTAGGATTCGCCACTGCGATGAGCCGGGTCCGTGGGCTGAGTCGAGCGAGCAGGTCTTGTGCGGGAAACTCGAAGTTGTTACCGGCACGCACTTCGACAACACGCGCGCCTTCAGCCTGAGCGAAGATGGCATACATGGCGAAGGTGGGCGTAACGATGAGCGCTTCGTCCCCGGGATCGAGATACGTGGAGCTGAGAAGATGAATCGCTTCGTCGACTCCGTTAGTGAGCAGAACCTGCCCCGGATCGAGTCCGAGAAAGGCGGCGACTTCTTTTTCAACCGGCTCGCGCTCGGGATAACGCGCCAGCAGTTCGGAATCGAGCGAGCGCAACCGGGCCAGCACGCGCGGCGAACATCCCACTGTGCTCTCGTTGAAATCGAGGCGCAGTCCGGTTCGCCCAGCTAAAGGAGGTCGATAAGTGTGCAGATTTTTCACCGCGTCGCGAGCTTCAAGCATGGGAGCACCTCACTCGGAATGCCTCCGCGTGCCCCTTCAAACCTTCGGCATTAGCCAGCGTAATGCCCGGCGGCGCGATTCCGCGGATTCCCGCGCGGGACACTTGCTGGCAGGCAATCATACGCACGAAATCGAGAACGCTAAGACCGCCGCGCACACGAGCCATCCCACCCGTGGGCAGCACATGGTTTGGTCCGGAGATGTAATCGCCCGCGGCTTGCGGCGTGAACTCATCCAGGAAAACCGCACCCGCGTGTTGCACTGCCGGCACCAATGCCGCCGGGAGCGTGAGATGCTCGGGCGCGATGCGATTCGATATCTCGACCGCCTGGTCAAGTGACGCGACCAGAAGGATGGCGCCGCGACGCGAGAGTGATTGGGCGGCGATAGAATTGGTGCGCGTGCGCTTCTGCACCTCTTTCTGAACTTTTTTCGCTAATGCGGGCGCAGTTGTTATGAAGATGCACAGCGCGTCGGGATCATGTTCAGCCTGGGCTACAAGGTCGGAAGCGATGCAAGCCGGATCGCCGTCCGCGCTGATGATCACGGCTTCAGTAGGACCGGCCAGGAATTCAATGGCGCAATCGAAAGCCACGAGTTTCTTGGCTGCGGTCACGTACCGGTTGCCCGGACCGACAATCTTGTCCACGCGCGGGATTTCTTCAGTTCCGCAGGCAAGGGCGGCGATGGCCTGTGCCCCGCCGACTCGGTAGAACTCGCGCACGCCGAGGTATGCAGCCGCCGCCAAAGTTGCCTGGGCCGGGTGCGGAGACGCGACACGAATCTGCTTTACACCGGCGACCTGCGCGGGAATCACCGTCATTAGCAACGTAGACGGCAAGGGATAGCGACCGCCCGGGACATAGCATCCCACCGATTCCAGGGGGCGCACCAACTGGCCCACGAAGACGCCGGGCTGGATTTCGCGGCGCCATTCGTTGTCCTTGTCGTTGGGGGCTTGCCACTCCGCATAGCGGCGGATGTTACCCGCAGCCTGCTTGATCGCGTTCTGCAGTTCTGGATCAGTTAGCTCCCAAGCTTTCTGGAGATCGGCCTCGGGAACACGGAGTGACTCGCCCTTGTCCAATCCGTCCCAACGTGTGGCGTAGCGGCGTACTGCGCGATCCCCGTTGCGGCGGACGTCATTCACAATGCGACGCACTGCCGGCTCGACCTCTGCCAGATCAGTCGCACCGCGCCCGGCCAGCGCAGTCACAAGACGAGCTTGCGCGGCGCCTTCGAGAATGCGCATCACGTTGCCCATCACATCACCACCTTGTTCAGCGGATATTCGACGATCCCCTGAGCGTTGGCTTGCTTCAGCTTCGGAATCAGCGACCAGGCGGTGTGCTCTTCAATGACCGTGTTGACCGCGACCCACTCGCCATCCGCCAGAGGGGCGACAGTCGGATTCTTCAATGCGGTCAGAAGGCCGAGAACTGCAGGCAAGTCCGCTTTACGCACGTTGAGCATCAGACCGACTCGCCCATGCGCGGCCATAGCCCCGGTGAGCATGACCGCCAGGTTCTCAATTTTTTCTCGCCGGGAAGGATCGGCCCATGCGGCCTTGTTCGCGACCAGTTGCGTGTTGGACTCAAGAACTGTTTCAAGGATTCTCAAATGATTTGCGCGTAGCGAACTACCCGTCTCCGTGACCTCGACGATGGCGTCTGCCAGCAACGGCGGCTTGACTTCGGTCGCGCCCCAGGAGAATTCCACCCGCACGGCAACATTCCGGCTCGCAAAATAATTGCGGGTGAAGCTGACCAGTTCGGTGGCAATAATTCGGCCGTCAAGGTCTTCGAGTTTCTGAAAGCCCGAATCCTCCGGGACGGCCAGTACCCACTTGACCGTGCCCATGCTCTGTTTGGCATAGATCAGGTCGGTGACTTTGACCACTTCGAGGCCGCTTTCGAGGACCCAGTCCAGTCCAGTCAAGCCCGCATCCAGGGCGCCATGTTCGACGTACCGGGCCATTTCCTGGGCACGAATGAGCAGGCATTCGATCTCGGGATCATCGGTGGAGGCGAAATAAGAGCGGGCGTTGGTGTACACGCGAAGCCCGGCGCGCGTGAAGAGGCTCAACGTCGCTTCCTGCAAACTTCCTTTGGGGATGCCCAATCGCAGTTTCATCGCGTAGCCCTCTCTTGCTCGAGTGGGGTTTCGAGCACGCTCCCTAGCGGCAGTTCCTTCGTGAAGCAAGAACGCGTACCGGTGTGGCAGACCTTGCCTTCGCCCAACACACGGACGCGCAGCAGTACCGTATCCCGGTCGCAGTCGGTCCAGGCTTCAACCACCTGCAAGCGGTTGCCGGAACTCTCTCCCTTGGTCCACAGTGTCTGGCGGGTGCGGCTGTAGAACGTCACGAATCCAGTGTGCAGGGTTTGGTCCAACGCTTCTCGATTCATAAAGCCCACCATCAGGAGCTCGCCGGTGCCCGCATCCTGAATGACTGCGGGCGCCAGGCCCTGCATCTTGTCGAAGTCGATTTCCATTTGGATACTCCTAATCTCCGAGCCAGATTTTGGAGCTCGGCCAAAAGCAAAAAGCCCGCTGGGCGAGTTGCGCGCCAGCGGGCTTGGATTTCCTATGAGTGCTTTTTGGTTATCCGTTGTCCCTCGCCGACACGCTCATCGCATGGTGATGATGGTGGTGGCGATGGGTCAGCGAAGTCATCGTGAACATGATATTAGGGTAGTGGAGATATGGTTGTCAATCCGTTGCGGATGGGCTAACTGAACGATCGCTCCAAGTCGCAATGAAGGTCTGAATTTTGTAAAGAGGCGTGAAGGGAAAAAAGCCCAGCTCTCGTTCTAGTGGGTAAGACCTGAATCCAGTTCTAAAATAATAACGGCCGTAACGGTCGCCGCATTTTTTTAAACTCCTTTTGCTTGATTACGGTGAAACGCTGCCCGTCCTTTCAGCACTATTCCTTGGGATTGGGATAACGATGAGAAGAGCGCTGTGGGAGATGGCAGACTCCAGGTAAGGCCAGAGCCATCTGCAGGGAGAATTAGGATGAAAGCGAAAGCCGCCAGTGCAGTAACGCTGAGTCCGATGGTTGATCATGTCGTGATCATCGTCAAAGAAAATCACACCTACGACAATTACTTCGGCACCTTCCCAAACTCGGAAGGCGATAACCAACTGGGCCGGGCGCAGGATCCGCCGCCCGACGATCCAAACCATCGCCACGAAACCTGGATGGTGCGGGCCGCGGATCAGGTGCATCGGGTTCAATACTCCGAGGACAATATCCCAACTTACTTTGCCCTGGCGCGCCAATTCACGCTTTGTGACCACTACTTCTCGGAAGTAGCCGGGCCCTCGACTCCCAACCACCTCATGCTGATCGCCGCCGATTCTCCGGTCATCAACAACCCGCACAATCACTATCGGCCCTCGCCGTCAGATGTATACGATTTGCAGTCGCTGCCCGGTGCACTGGAGAAGGCCGGACTTACCTGGGACAACTATGGCGGTTACGCGTTTCACTACATCCATGAACTGGCACAACATCCGGGGAACCATACCTCCGATTTGTTTGCCCATGATGCCGCCGCAGGCAAGCTTGCTTCGGTCTCCTGGGTGTATGCCGAGGGTAAGCCCTCGTACAGCGAGCATCCCAGGCAGGACATCACGCCCGGGTCGGAATGGACCGGGAAACAAATTCAGGCCATCGTGGACGGTGGTTTGTGGCCGCGCACGGTCATTTTCATCACTTGGGATGATTGGGGTGGATGGTACGACCACGTTGCTCCTCCTAATGTCGAAACATGGGACAGCCGTCGAGCGCAGCGTCCCGAGGATGCTTTTCCCCAGTTTGATGGCCAGCAGTTTCGCTACGGCTCCCGTGTTCCCTGTCTCGTAATCAGTCCCTATGCGCGGCAGGGATATGTCTCGCAGACGCAGCGCTCTCACATCAGCCTGGTGAAGTTCTGCCAGAGTTTGCTTGGCATTCCGTCTATCAATCCGCGGCTGGATACGGCCGATGACATGTCTGATTGTTTTGATCCGACGCAAGCGCCGCTTGGGCCACCGAAACTTCCGGCGCCAACAGTGCTGAGCGGCGGCGGAACTGGGGGAGGGCCTGGGCCGATAAATCCGCCGACACCAAAACCGAAGCCTCACCCGAGACCGAAACCAAAACCAAAACCGCGGCCGCGCCGGCCGCGTAGGTAATTCCGGGCGATTCCGGTCCAGGATTGCCGCCTTGCAGTAGGGGCTACATCACAGGAAAATTGTGAGGTTGGGCGAAGCCGACGGAGAGTCTACCCGATAATACTTCGGGCGGCGGCTGTCCCGCTGATAGCAGGTGTCGTTGGTAGCAGGAATCAAGAGCAGAGGAGGTTACATGAGCACCAAGGGAATCACAGAACCGCGGCGTCCGATGAATGTTTATGTTCGGCGAGGCTCCAGTGCGGAGAAGGCTTTCAGGAAACGCGCTGGATCAGTTTCGCCAAAGGCGATTGCGCCGGGCATTGCACCCACTCCGGAACACGATCTCAAATATCAGGGCGGGAAAACAATTCAGGACTTGAGATTCATGAATTTCTACGTTGGCGGAGATGCCTGGGACAAGGGTGATATCGCGAATATCGATAAGGCCCTCTCCGAGGCGATGTCGGACCAGGATCTCAACAATGTGATGGTGCAGTACTTTCCTGGCCCGATTACTACCACGTTTGACGGTTCCCAGACCCTGCCTGGCTCCCCTCCGGCGATCATGTCACAAGGGGACGTCGAGCAATTGGTGGCGACGTTCTACAGCGGGGGTAAACTGACCGGTCGCGACTTGACGACGACGCTCTTCAACTTCATGCTTCCGCCGGGAACCGTGCTGAATACCGACACCGCGACCACGGGTGGCGGAGAGCATGTGGCCTCCGGGATCAAAAGGCAAGCGGGTGCGGTGAGGCCGCATGCCGTCGTGCCCAAGGCTCTCGTACCCAAAGATGAAGCTGATTCGCTCAACGGATTGGGTGGCTACCACGGCTCGGTTCATGTCTCCGGTACCGACATCGTCTATTACGCGGTTGGCGTTTATTCGCAAACCGAAGCCGATGGGACGGTGAACGGCATCCCGGTGTTTGACCAGCCGTGGAAGAATGTGGTCGCCACCTTCTATCACGAACTGAATGAGGCTCGAACCGACGCGGATGTTGAAGATGCAATCCGTGCCGGTAATGATCCCAACGCCAACTCGTTCCTCGGGTGGGTATCCGATCAGGGCGAGGAAATCGGTGATTTTCCGGTGTCCGAAGCCGGTGGCGATTTGACGGAGGTATTTCAGGAGGTGGAGCTCACCGACGACAGTGGTACGGTTCCGGTGCAGTTCATGTATTCAGATGCGGTCCACGGACCCGAGGGGCCTATTGCTGAGGCGCACGAGCCCGTCAATAGCCTTCAACAACGGAGCGCATAAAACCATAGCGGGCACATTAGGGAGCACGGCGTAACGGCTTCGTGCTCCTTTGTGCCCCTGGTGGATTAAAGATTTCCTCCGTGTTGCTCTGTGCCCCCAGTGGTGAAGGCCGTGGCGGTTGCTACTTGCCCGTGTAGAGATCCGGAAACTGTTGCCGAAGGTGAGCAACTTTTGGCGCATCGTTATAGATGATGTAGGGACTGTCGGGATGACGGGTGGCGTAATCCTGGTGGTAGGCCTCGGCGGGATAGAAGGCTTTCAACGGGACCACTTGAGTCACAATGGGACGCGGGAAGACTTTGGCTTTCTCCAGTTGCGTGATGTACGCCTCGGCGATTCGTTTTTGCTCATCGTTGTTGTAGAAAACGGAAGAGCGATACTGGCTGCCGGTGTCTGGTCCCTGACGGTTCAACTGCGTGGGATCGTGCGCGACGGAGAAGAAGACTCGAAGAAGTTGTCCGTAGGTGATCTGCGATGGATCGTAGGTGATCTTCACCGATTCCGCGTGGCCGGTATCGCCGTTGCTTACTAATTCGTATTCCGCAGTTCCGGCTGCTCCGCCGGAATAGCCTGACGTGGCACCGATCACGCCCTTCACGTGCTGGAAGACGGACTGAATGCCCCAGAAGCAGCCTCCGGATACGACGGCAGTTTGTTCAGACTTGGCCGTCGCCAGCGTGGCGTCCACAGCGGGGTTAGGGACGGCGGCACCAGCACGGTCGCCGGCATTGCAAGCGACTACGCCCACGAGGGTTACCATCAAGAGCACAGCAGATACGCGTGAGTAGAAGCTGGACATAGATATAACGAACTCCTTCGAACGCTCAGTAGTCGATTCCGAGCGCCTCTTTAATAGAGTCGGCAGACGGACAAAAGTTACGGATATTGCCGGTGGAGCGCCGGGCGTCCCCGCCCGGCTGGCACAAACTTGGGGGCCGAGCTTGGACGGTCGAGACGCCCGTCGCTCCATCGGATGACTCGTCACTCATCACGAGGTCACGAGATACTTCTTCATGCAGCGCATACAGGGAGTGTAACCCTCCCGCGATGCTTCGGCAGCGGTGATGGTTCGCAGCTTGTCTTTTTCGTGGATAAAATCGCATCCAGCAACGTGAAACAGTTTCCCATCTTCCGAAACCACAACCATCATGTTCGGAGGAACGCCGGTGCCGGGTTGCGCGTGTTCGGAACGCAGCTCAGGAGTGTGGAGCGCTGAGGAACGGGCCACCTCGATGGTGCCGGCGACCAGGCAGGCCGCCGCGGCGGCGACCATCCACCCCAAGAAGCTCCTCCGGGTGGGCGGTATATTCTCGTCCAGTCGCTGATGCAGACGCTGGCTGAATCCGAGGGGCACTTCGAGCATCCGTTCATCGCCATATAACTGGAGCACGTTACGCGTGCCGTCCACTACGGCGGCGCAGCGCTTGCACCCGCGGATGTGTTCCTGCATGGCAACGCGCAGACCGGGTTCAACTTCGCCGTCGAGATAGTTTGAAACTTCGCGCCAAACTTCTTCGCAGCTGACTACCATGGCTTTGTCCCCTTTACGAAAGACAACTTACTGGTCATGCTCCAGGCGCCGCCGAGGCCGGGCGCGAGCAAATCGCGCAACATCAGGCGTGCCCGCAATAGCCGAGTCTTGACCGATGCGGTGGAGATTCCGAGCGCCTTAGCCGTTTCCTCGATGCTGAGGTGCTGCATGTCGCGCAGGACAAAAACTTCACGGTAGATTTGCCCCAACCCGGCCAGCGCCTCGGCGAGCTTCTGCCGGACCTCGTTGCGTTCCAGCGTTTCCGACGGAATCTCTCGCCAGTCGGCGAAGTCGCGAGGTGTATAGTTGCCTTCCTCGTCCTGGCGATCCGCGATTGGTTCCATAATGTTGGCGTGTGCTTTCCTTCTTCGCATACGCGCCTCGTTGACGGTGATCTGGATGAGCCATGTGCTGAACCGCGACTCCGCGCGAAACTGCCGGATATGTTTGAAGGCCTTCAGCACTGCCTCCTGCGCCACGTCCTCGGCGTCGGCCTCGTTCCGTAGAATCGCAAAGGCTGCCGCGTAGACTCGCCGCTCGTGGGGGCGAATCAACTCATAAAAAAGTTCGTGCTCGCCAGCCAGGACACGCCGGATCAGCATCTCTTCGTTGAATTGTTCGGCTGGACGCTCCAGCGAAATCATCCTCTCCGGCATCGCTCCTCACCGCACTGAACTTAGCGTTGACTCGGCACCATTATGCCCGAAAAATTACGCAGTTGAATTTGGCCGATGGAGCGACGGGCGCCTCGTCCGTCCAGCCGGGCGGGGACGCCCGGCGCTCCACCGGCAAGCTTGGATCGACACGGCACCCGTTTGATGTGATTCCCAGTGGGGAGCAAAGTTTCGGCCTTGCGTCGTTCGACTTGGCTCCGGTTCGAATTAACTCCAAAAGATCCACGCAAGGCAAGAAAATCCACCACTTTTGTGCCATTTTTGCCCGATTCTCCACAGCCTTCCACCAGCTTGCTACTTGCATTCCCACATACAAGTTCCGGATAATCATGGACAAGAGTTGATCGCCGTGTATCGCTATAGCCGCGTAGACTTGCTGCGTATCCTTCGGCTCGTTCCTCGCCAGCTTCAGACCTGGGAGAAGGCGGGACTGGTAACGGCGGGCGCAGATTACTCCTTCTTCGATCTCGTGCAGATAAAGAAAGTGCGCGACCTCTGCGCCCAGCGCGTTCGTCCGGCCGTCATCCGGCAATCGCTCGAAGCCATGCAGAAACAGGTTGCGGGCATGGAGAATCCACTGCTCGAGGCCGGCGCCTATCAGAGCGGACATCGCATCGCTTTCCGGCATCAGGGGCGGCTGCTTGAGCCCATCGCCGGGCAGTTTATGTTCGATTTCTCCTCCGAAGAAAGAAAAGTGGTAACCAGTTCGCCGCGTAATGGACCGGAACTGGTGGTGACCGACGTTGCCGACTTGTTTGCGCGCGGGATCACGCTGGAAGAGAATCCCTCCACGCAGAACGAGGCGATCACAACTTATTTAAAGGTTCTCGAAATGGATCCCATTCACGCCGCCGCGCACATCAATCTGGGCACGCTGTACTACAACCGCCAGGAATACGCGCTCGCCGAGAGGCACTACCGTTCGGCGATTCAGATCGATCCACGCTACGCGCTCGCCTATTTCGACCTGGGCAACGTGCTCGACGAAACCGGACGCGTCGAGGAAGCCATCAACACTTATAAGACCGCGATTCAACTCGCGCCCACTTACGCAGACGCGCACTACAACATCGCGCTGGCCTACGAGAAGATACGCGAACCGCGCAAGGCGCTGCAACACTGGCGTGCCTACGTGAAACTCGACACCACCGGCCCCTGGACCGTGCACGCCAAACATCAGATCCAGCGCATCCTGCAAAGCGATAGCCTGAAGCTGGTGCATTCCCGCAAGACGAACTGAACAACGCTGGGTAATGCGTCCGTCTCGGCTGCGGGTCAAGGAGAGTTGTTTCCCGCGTATACTCAGGCGTCACCTCTCAAGGAGTGCAGGAGATCAAGATGAACCTCTATCGGCAAATTTTGATGCTGAGTCTCGCGCTCAGCGTAGCGGCGAGCGGAGTCTGCTTTAGCCAGGCGGCTTCAAAGAAGAAAGAGATTTACTCCGAAAAAGCCGATGCGCACGCCGAAATCAGAGAGGCTCTGGAGAAGGCTACGGCGGAAGGCAAGCGCGTCATTGTCGTGTTTGGAGCAAACTGGTGCTACGACTGCCACGTGCTCGATACGGCTTTTCATCGTTCAGACTTGGCGCCGATACTCTCCGCCAACTACGAAGTTGTGCATGTCGATATCGGAAAGGGAGAAAAGAATCAGGACCTGATGAAGCAGTACGAGGTTCCGATGAAGCGTGGCATTCCAGGCCTGGCCGTGCTTGATGCCGATGGGAAGCTGGTTTACAGCCAGAAGAATGGCGAATTCGAGAATGCGCGAGCGCTCGCCCCGGAAGATTTTCTGGCGTTCCTGAACAAGTGGAAACCGGCAGCGCAGAGCCGGTAAGATTTGCGATTACTGAACCTCCCGATAAAAAAAAGGCGCGGCTTGTTGCGCCGCGCCATAGGAGAGAAAGTCAGTCGTCCGCCAGTTAGTCCACCACCAGCTTATTCTCAACGCTGAACGCGCCGGGTACGGAACTCGCTCGGATTCCGGCAATGGTCTTGTCCATCGCGCTCTCGACCGTTCCATAGAGCGTCACGTGTCCGTTATCAACCACGATGCGGATCGGATGCACCGGGTCGGTCGCGTAGCGGCCAAGCACCGAGTCGCGGTAAATCGCGCGAGCCGTGCGCACCCGGATCGAATCGTCAAACAGAGAAACCGGCAGCACGTTCACCTCGCTTACGACGTCCTTGACACCGGGCGTACGCGCCACGATTGCGAGCGCCGAATCCTTCGCTACATCGTTCAGGGTATCGCCGTTGATGGTGGCGACGCCATCTTTCACGCTGAGCACAAGATAGTTGAACGCGTTGTCGTAGTATCCGACGCGGTCATAGGCCAGCTTCTTTGCCAGTTTCTGCTGGAGCAGGCTGTCGGGCACGGTTTCTCCCGCGACCGCGATGTCATTTCGCACTCCGGTGACGTTTGCGAGCTTCTTAACTTTCTTGGCGGCATCGAGTTTGTCCTGATAAAGGCTGACCGTTCCGGTCAGAGTCACAATGCCATCTTCGACGCTCGAGTTCACGCTTTGCAGTTGCTTCGCGTCATGAATCTTGTGGCTGACTGTCTGCTGAATCTGCTGATCGTAGCGGCCGGTCGAGGCCATCGCAGTCATACTCAGCAGGACGAGCGACACTAGAGTCACAACAAATACTTGTCTTTGCTTCTTCATGGTTACCATCCCTACCGGAATCCGCCTTTCTCGCGGTATTAACCGGTTAGTTAAATAGATGCGCGACGGGTCGTCCAGGATTGTTGCCGGAGGGTGCTTTTACAAATCATTACAAGGGAATGAGTTGCGTTGCCATGTTTCTGTTGACAGGAAAAGAGGTAAAATCTCAACGTGACCACTGACGAACGCCTAAATCGCCTGACTGAAAAACACGAAGCTTTGGCTGAGAGTCTTCAACTGCTCACGGCGGACGTGCAGAGCCTGGCGAACTCAGTGAAAGAACACGACCGGATCCTCCGTGGGCACGCCGATCTCGTTGGCGACCTGGCGAGAATTGCGTCGGGACACGAACGCCGCAGCGAGCGGTTGGAAGGCCACCAAGGCTGAACTGTAGCAAACTCATCCTCAATTTGACAGATACTTGTCATAACGACTAATCTCTTGCCATGCCCCGTGGTTTGCAAGCGGAACTCAAACAGAAGATTCCGTTCACCAGTCGAGAAGCGGAAGCCTATCTTTCTCTGTTGCGTACGGCCGATGCGCTCCAGACGCAGGTCGAGGCTCAGCTCAAAGAGTTTGGACTCACTGGAACGCAATACAACGCGTTGCGTATCTTGCGGGGCGCTGGGCCGGAGGGTTTGCCGTGTCGCGAGATTGGCGAGCGCATGATCACGCGCGATCCTGACATTACTCGCCTGCTCGATCGCCTGGAAGATCGCGGCTTCGTCCAGCGCACGCGTGCCAGGCACGATCGCCGCGTCATCTACGGAAAGATCACTCCTGCCGGGCTGAAGCTCCTGCGCGAAATGGATGGACCGCTTGAAAAGTTTGGCCGGGAAATGCTCCGTCACGTCGGGCAGGGAAAATTAAGGCAGCTGATTGAACTGCTGGAACTGGTGCGTCGGGGAAGAGCTTTTCACCGCCGAGACGCGGAGAGCGCCGAGTAGGAACTTTAAGGTGCTATCTCTTTCGCTCTTTAACTTTGCGCTTTGACGATACAGCATTTTTCTTAACGGCAACCTTGCCCGGAAACACCCGTGCAAAAATCTTGTCGATGTTCTTCAACTGCCGTTTTAGATCGAAGGCGCGCTCGATCTTCGCTCGCGGCACGCGTCCGCGAATCGTAGGATCGTTTACGACCAGGTCAAGGAAGTCGAGGCCTTCTCGCCACGCGCGCATGGCATGATTCTGCACCAGGCGATACGCATCCTCGCGGGATACGCCGCTCTCGACGAGGTCCAGCAACAACTGTCCGCTGAAGACGAGGCCGCGTGTGCTCTCGAGGTTCGCCAGCATCCGTTCGGGATAGACGAACATGGTCTCGATCAATGTAGCCGTCTTGTTTAGCAGATAGTCTGTGAGCGTAGTCGAGTCCGGGATGACGCTTGTGCGGCATGGCTGATGAGCCCTTCTGCTTTTCGCTGAAATATTCCTCGGCCTCGCGGACTTCGGTACGCTGCAGGTGGCGGATTTCGGTTGCGATCTTGTCGAGCGTCGAGGCGATCGTGGCGAGCGTGGCCATATAGTGGGCATGGCGGTCGCGCTGAATTACTTGCGACGAGATCGCGGCGGCTTTTAGTCCCAGGCGGGCGCAGATCTTCTCTTCGAGTTCCGGCGTGAGATGGGCAAACGTTCCCACGGCGCCCGAGAACTTGCCCACTCGCAGATCTTCGGCGGCGACCTTGAAGCGCGCGATGTTGCGCTGCGTCTCCGAATACCAGTTGGCGATTTTGAATCCGAAGGTGATAGGTTCGGCGTGAATGCCGTGGGTACGCCCGATCATTGGGGTGTCCTTGAACTCGAAAGCGCGGCGTTCGAGCACTTCAGCCAGAAGCTCCAGGTCGGCTGCGATCAGCGACGAGGCTTGCTGGATGAGCAGCGCCTGCGCCGTATCGACTACATCGTTCGAGGTCAGGCCATAGTGGAACCAGCGGGCATGCGGGCCCACGATCTCGGCCACGGCCGTGGTAAAGGCGATGACATCGTGCTTGACCTCGGCCTCGATCTGGAAGATGCGGTCCACGCTGAAATCGGCGCGCGCATGGATCGCCTTGGCGGCTTCTTTCGGCACGACGCCGGCGGCCGCCAAAGTTTCGGTGGCGGCGACTTCGACCGCCAGCCAGGTGCGGAAGCGGTTTTCGTCGCTCCAGATGCGAGCCATCTCGGGCCGGGTGTAGCGTGGGATCACGGTGGGCTCTCTCCAAAGGGGAACTGGGGATTGTAAATCAGGCGGGCGACTGCGTGCAGTGTGAGCGCAAGTGAAGAGAAAACGTGCGTTGGTGGAACGGGCGTACCCCCCGGCTTTTTGCTCAACAGCGGTGGGACGGGCGGGGACCTCGCCCGTCCGAGCCAAGCGCAGCTTGGCTCTGGACCGTGCATCTCCGCGATTCCTCTATTTTCCGCGAAGTACGGTTTTTGCCGTGGCGAGATTGTCAAAACGGTCGTAGGTGCGGACCACGACGACGTGGTCGTTTGCGGTGCTCCCGGCCATTAGGGACGGCACGGCTTCGGGTTGCTGCACGGCCACGCGAAAGTCGTAGTCTTCCGTTTTCGAATCGGCCAACTGGCCGACCGGCTCTACGAACTGCCAGTCACCACCATCCAGCGAGTACTCCGCCCGCTTGATTGGCGAAAACGAATCGCTGGCCCGGAAATGCACGTGAATCTGCTTTCCGTCGAGCGTGGCAGTCAGGTTGTCGATGACAGGAGGAGTGGTGTCAACCTCGAACCGGTTGCCGACACGTTGGGCATAGAGGGCTTCTCCGGGCGAATGCGAGGGCGCGTCGGAGGCGATGACCTTCACGGTGTAGCCGCCGTCAGGTAAAAGACTGGCGTCGAAGGAATAATAGCGATCTGAGAGGTTATTCTTCAGCAGCAGCCAGCGCGATTCCCCGTCGCCGCGGTAGTAAACGCTGTAGACAAGCTGATCGTCGTTGTCGTCATGCGCCAACCAGCGGATGCCAATCGAATCGCGGTCGCGAACGGCGGGAGGTGGGGGATCGAAGCGCGGCTGCCCGGGAGTGGGCGCCTCGGTGCCGGTCACATGGGAAATCGTCTGATAACGGTATCCGGGCTGAACAGTGATGTCGTCAATTTCGGGGGCAACATTCTTGGGCAGGTAGTTCAGCAGGACAGAGTCAACCCGAGGAGCGGGATTACCCGCGTGGAGCACGGACTTCCACTGCACGAAGCGCGCCGGCGGAATCTTGAGTTCGGAACCGGCGGCAAGGGCGAGGGCGAAATCAATGCGCGTCCAGGGACTCCAGTTGCGGTCGGGATTGTCCACATTGCCGCTGCGGGCGTAGAGTTCGACGTTGGAATTGCCGGCGCTGCGGACGCTGACGCGTCCCCAGAGGGAAAAGATCCGCGCATCGAAGACATCGCTTTCGTACGTGCCTTCAGACTCGGGGCCAGGTCCGAGGACGAAAATTTTCCCCAGGTTGCTGCTGGAAGCGTAGAGTCCTCCACCGGGCGCGGCGGCGAAGGCGGTGATTTGTGTGGCGCCGGCTTTGATCAGATCGGTGAAATCGTCGACGCCGTTGATGGCAAAAATGTGACCGCGATTGCCGGTGCCGGCGACGAGGCGTCCGTGCTGATCGAAGGCTAGGGCGTAGACGAGATCTTCATGGGAACTCCAGAGGCGTGACGGCGCGCCATCGGGCGCAATGCGATAAATCTCGGAGCCGCCGGTGGCGCCAAGTCCGGGAGCGGGAAACGGGGATGTGGGCGTGGTGGAAGCTGCGGGGGCATTGAGTGTGCCGCCGGGTGCCGAGGAGGTCTGCGCCGGAGTTGAGAGAGTGACGCCCATTCCCGGGGTCGTGCCTCCGGGGCGCTTCTCTCCGGCAGCGGCGGCATAGATATTGCCGGCGCCGTCGATGGCGAGCGCGGTAATTTCCTTCTTGGGGGCGCTGTATAGAACGAACGCCTCGCCGTTTGGGGCGATGCGATAGACCAATCCGCTGCCATCGGAACCGGCGATGAGATTTCCGTTGGGATCGACTGCGAGAACACGAATGTGTACTTCATCGCTCTTGAAGAAGAGCGAGTGCTGGCCGTTTGGGCTGACTTTGTAGATCTCGCCGTGATCGCCGGTCGCGACATACAGTGTGCCGGAATGATCGAGAACGATGTCCCAGATGTACTTGGAACCGGGATCGAAGTAGGGTGTCGCACTCCAGGAGGCGTTAGATACAGGCTTGGCGGCAGCGCCTTTCGCGGGTTGGAGACGCCCGGGGTCGAGACGATACACCTTGCCGTCGGGGGCCGTGGCAGCGTAGACGATGCCTTTCTTGTCGACGACCAGGGCCTGCACTTGCAATTCCTGCGGCTCGAAAATGGTCGCGCTTTGACCATCTGGCGTGATGCGATAGACGCGGGCCGGAGATCCGGCGGCGGCGTAGACGTTGCCCCCGGAATCGGATGCGATCGACCAGATGTAGGTCGAGGGCGTGGTCGCGAGCGCCTTAAAGGCCGGGGCGAGTTCAAGGCCGCCCTCACTGCGCAGAGCGATGCCTGTGGCAGTGCCCTTGGTCAGCTCTTCGAATTTGGATTGTTCCCAGGTGCGGGTACCCTCGGCGAGGGCACAGGTGGAGAGAATAAGTGCTGACAGCAGAGCGAGCGTCTTACGAGCCAAAGTCATACCTCATTTTAAAGGGAATCGCTATTCGGGTCCCGCTCCAGACGGCTGCTCGGCTGCAAGCAGCCGTTCGCGGGCGAGGGCGCCCGCGCTACACGGACTGGGCTACTTGATGCTAATCGTCAGCATCTGCGCGCCGGAAACGACATAGTCGAGCGGATCGGTGGAAGCTTCGCTGACTGACGATTCACCGAGCACGACCATGTCCTGTGTGCCGCGCATGTTGTCCATGACGTTCATGACGGAGAGCGGCAGCGTCGGCATCACTTTGTCGGCGACCATCGCTTCGGGACCGGAATCGAGAAGCGAAACATATACGCGATCATTGGCGCGTTCTTTGTTCAGCAATGCGATCGTCGGCGCCAGGCCCAGACCGTGGTTCATCATCGGCGTACCACGGTGCATGCGGTCGAGCGTGTCTCCGTCGCTGACCAGGATGCGCAGCGTTCCTTTCGAAGTGGAGGTCGGAATCCGTAACGCAATCTGGCGCACCAACCGCTCGCCCCGATACGGACGAATCACGGTCTCAACCATAATCTGGTCGCCGGGACGGGCTTCGGTCATGTCAGTGCGCGCAGCTTCCAGACGAGCGGAGCGGCGCTCGCGGACAAGATCGAAATCGAGCTTCAGGCCCTGAACGTCGGGAACGTCGAAGGCGTTGGTATAGATGCGTCCAAAACGGTCGCCGATGGTGGCGGCGGCCAAAGCCGCCGCGGGCTGACCGTTGTCTTGCGGGGCAAACATATTTCGCAGCGTGACGTCGGGATAGCCCTTCACGCTGAGCACGCCATTCATGCGGTAAGTAATGTCCTCGCCGTATTCGTTGGTGCCGTGCAGTGCGTTGAAGACGGTGGCCATCATGGCCAGTGGGCTGAGCCGAGCATTGTTGAGAACTTCGTAATGGAATTCTTTCGTCGCCTGTCCGTTGTGCATGGCGACGGTCACGGGAATCATCTTCGAAGCCTGCCCCGGAACTCCCATAATGCCGTTCTGGCGATCCTGCACGAAGGCGCCCACCGTCTCAGTTGTGTTGACGATCTTGAACGCATTCAGTGGCGAAGGCAGCGTGGCGAGCACGGTAGCCTTCGTCATGGGCAGGTCCACTTCGCCAAACTGCAAAAGCGGATGTCCGCAGGCGAGCAAGCGCTGCGGATCGACATAGGTCACGGTACAGGTGGCGGCAATATCCATGTCGCCACGAACCAGCACGGCGCTGACGGCGGATCCCGGCTCGATGGGCTCCGGCTGCCTGCGATCGCTCGCGGAACCAATGCCCATCACGGGAACGATGCCCGCCGCGGCGAATTGCGACGCATAGCGCTGCAAAGTCTCATTAGAAAAACCGTTGAACACGAGAGGAGTTTCAATTGGCTTCAGATAGTTGCTGTAGTCCTGGGCTGGAAGAGCCGCGTTATCGCCCGGGCTTGCGGTTTGCGTGGTTCCGCTCTGGTTCGGAGCATTCGCTGGAGGATTTGCGGCCGGAGCATTGACGCGCGCCGGGGGCGGACGATGATCGAGCGCATTGATCTCCAGCATCTCCTCGATCGGCGTCACGCCCGCGATGGGCTCCTTCGAGAACTCGCCGATGCGGAAGGCAAGAGCACCCGCGAGCTTGCCGTCGAAATAGACCGGGCTTCCACTCATACCAGCAACCACGCCGGTATATTCAGGCTTGGTACCATGCAGGCGCACCAGGATCATGTCGCCCTTGGGGCCGTTCACGTTGTGCATCACGCCCAGAACTTCCACGTCCATGGATTCAGGTTTCACGCCCTGGAAGACGGTGAGCGCGGTGCCTTTCATGCCTTCGTGGATCTGATCGAGCGGCATGATGTCAGGCGATGGCCGGTCTTGCGCGCTAACATTTTGTGCGGTAACCAAGACGGAGGGCGAGAGACACAAAAGGACGGCGAGTGAGAGTGCAGCTTTACCCATGAATAGCCCCGGAGGTCACAAAATGACCTTGTTGCTTGCCAAGACTCCGCTAACCTTCAGAAGGGTTTTTGCCAGGGGAGGCGGCGTTTTTTACGGCGCGCAAATTATCCCAACCGCAGAGTTCTTGCATCTATACTAGCATAGGAGTTTCGAGGATTTCCCAATGTTTTTTGGCGTATTTACCAGGCAAGAACCGGTGCCGCCGGCTTCCCCTATGCGGGTGACCCTGCTGGCGTTTGTTGTTCTCTGGACGGTTGCCACGACTTTCTCGGCACAGGCTCAAGACACGTCGCAGCAACCCCCGGCGAATCCGAACCAGCAGGAGGCTCCGCCCGCTGCCGGTGGGCCGCAAAACGATGTCGGACCGTATGTAGTCCCCAAGAAAAAGGAAGAACCACCGCCTCCCGCCCCCGAAAAACCGAAAAAGATCGAGAACATGCCCGACTACTCGATCAAGGTAGACGTGCCGCTTGTGAATCTGGACGTGCTCGTCACCACCAAAGACGGCCAGACCATCCCGAACCTCAAGAAAGAGAACTTCAAGATCATGGAAGACGGCGCGCCCCAGCAGATTTCGACCTTCAATCAGACCGAGGCTCCGATCACTGCTGTGCTGCTGGTTGAGTTTGCGTCGACGAATTACGACTTCATAGTTGAAGCCTTGAATGCCTCGTACGCGTTTGCGAATACCCTGAAGAAAGATGACTGGGTGGCGGTGATTTCCTATGACATGAAACCCCAGATTCTCGCGGACTTTACCCAGGACAAGCGCGCTGTCTATGCGGCATTGAACCAATTGCGCATGCCGGGTTTTGCCGAAACCAACTTGTTCGACGCGGTGTTCGATACGCTGGACCGAGTCGACCGCATTGATGGCAAGAAATACATCATTTTGGTGACCACCGGAGTCGACACTTTCAGCAAGCTCACCCTGGACAAGATCCTTAAGAAGATCAAGTCAACAAAGGATGTAACGATCTACCCAGTCAGTGTTGGCTTCGTGGCCCGCGAATATTGCGAGGTACACCATTGCCGCACCCGCGGGTTCATACCCGTCGGCAACATGGACTACCTGCAAGCGGATAATGAGATGAAGACATTCGCGAGCCTGACGGGTGGGCGCGCCTACTTTCCCCGCTTCCAAGGCGAGTTGCCGGGAATTTTTGGCGACATCGCGTCGGACATCCGCAATCAGTACAGCATCAGCTATCACCCTACCAATACCAAGCTTGACGGCACCTACCGCAAGCTGAAAGTCGAACTCCGCGCGCCGGACGGTGGTCCGCTGAAGATTCGCGACCAGAAGGGCAAGGACTTAAAGGTCATCGTTTACGCGCGAGAAGGCTACACGGCAAAGCACCAAGTGGAATAGAAGAGCCATACGGTGGAGCGACGGGCGGCGCCCGTCTCTCCACAAACTCTTCTGCGTTCTCTTACTCCTGCGCGAAAATGACAGACGGATTTGGGTTCGTCTTGTCCACATCGATCATCAGGAAATCTTGTATTGCGCAAACAAGGCTTTGCCCGGTGCAACCTGAAGTGTCAAGAACGTAGATCACGTAATTCTGGGGCGCCGGAGGAGGCTGAGCAGTCAGCGTGATCGTAAACGCACCGACGCTGCCGAAGGGGCTGTTCAAGTCTAATGTCCCGGTCACCGTCTGACTGCCTCCTGGGTACTGATACTGCGTTCCGGAGACGTTGAAGACTCCGCCGCCCGGGAATGTCAGAAGCAGGTTGGCCGCAATCGGGCTGACGTTGAAGCTTCCGCTGCTGGTGGTCGCCGCGCCAAACGTACCTGGCAACTCCGAACCGGCAAACCCCCCGCCCCCCTTCCCCTGCGGATTCATGGTTCCGGTCATCACGGACGAACTCTTTTGATCGAGCAGGAATCCGCGGTTTGCTCCACTGGCATAGAGGACGAACGGAATCGGTGCCACCACCGGGTTCGCAGTCGGATCGCCCAGCATGTTGAAGATATAACGCCCTTTGGGGGGTGTGTCAGGGGCCTTGTACGTGTAAGCGGTGGAGCCTGTGGGCGGAAATTGGGCGGCGGAGAGGATCACACCGGCGTTATTCTGATCGAATTGACCCGAGAAGTTCCCGCTACCATCCGTCGTGCCCAGCGTCAGCGAGACGTTAGCGCAAGGTGGTGCGGTACACGTGGCATTCGCCGCCGTCACTGTCCCCGTCAGAGCGGAGACGGAGGTGCCTTTGAAGTGAGAGATGTCATATGGCAGCGAAGAATCCTGGAGCACCATCGTTCCTGAAACCGCCGGGTGCGTCGCATCGACCGGATCGGTGGAAATGGCATAGAAAGTCAGCGGATTCGCCTTACTGGTCGATCCGGAAGAAATAAAGAAATCGAAATTAAGCGTCACGCCCGAGGTCAGCGTCAGGTTCTTTATATTCCATTCCCCGCTGATGTTAGGGTCGGGTTGGTACATGCCCCCAACGTTGCTGTAGCTATTCGGCGTGCCGTTGTCGTTCACATCCACTTGGCCGCCGACTATGGTTCCACTGCCATTCATCGGCAAAACTCCGACATATCCAACGCGGCTACCGTTGGAATCCACACCCGTGAAGCCGAACGCGTAAGTCTGGTTACCGGTGAAAAGGTTGGAGTTGGATGATTTCTGCGCGATGCCAGAGCCGGAGCCATGACCGTCGGATTCGATCATCTCAATGTCACCGGCGCCGTCGAGAACGACTTGGTATTGATTCGGGAAGGACCCTGTTGTCAGCGTTAGCGTGCCGGCATTATTCGAGTTTTGATCCGAAGGAGAAATGGGTGCATAGGAGCCCCCGCTAATCGAATGTTGTGCCGGTCCGCTCGAAGTCATTTCGTCTTCGACGCCCGAGATTGTGCCATTCGAAGCCACTGTGAACGTTCCGACCACGCCTGTGGCGTGGTTGCTGCTGTCATATCCTGAAAACCGGAATGCGTATGTGCCGCTAACACGGGATGCGGCCAGCGAAGCTTTGGCGATGGTGCAGTTCTTGGGGGTGGGCGAGCAGCCTGTCGGATCGAGTGTGGAAGCCGCCGATATCTGAACATTGCAATTGCCGCTACAGGTGTCATTCGCCGTGTAGACTGCCAGGCCGGACACATTTGAATCCGGAACGAAGCTCGCGCACTGCACTCCGTTCGCCGTGCAGGACCATGTGAAGGTTTGAGGCGCATCGTCAGGGACGGCTACGGCGGTAAATTGCTGGGTCAGACCCTTCCCCACGCTCAGCGTCGACGGCGCTACATCGGTGGTGATGTCAACGATGGACAACGTCAGCGAACCTGTTACCGTGGTGTCAGCCGCCAATGTCGCGGTGACCGTCGCCTGCGAACCTGCCGTTCCCGGGGCCACATAGGTCGCGGTTGCCGGGGTTGTTGGCGGCGTGACTGGCGTGAGCGTCCCCGGGCCGCTTAGGCTCCAGTTAACGGCCGTAGTATTCGCGTTCGATACCGTGGCCGTAAGTGTGAGAGTCTGTGTCGGGTAGATCGCGTTAGAGTTAACGTTTTTGGGAGAGGTAACGGTAACGTCAATGGCTGGCGGAGGAGGAACCACTCCGTTGCCGCCCTTCGCGCAACCACCGGCCAGCGCCAGACTCAGCAAAGCCACCGCAAACAGACATTTTTTTATCATGATGATTGGATCTCTTAGAACCAAGTCTATGTGAACTTAGTCTCCCTGGACCAGTCTCGCTATATCAGTCTCTTTGAACCCGCCAGTAGTGAATCTGTTGCCCGAAAACATCGGCCGGAAGACATTGTCCGAAAAACACGGCTCCATCTGGGACCATCCCAATTTCCAAGCAGCCATAAGGCCAATTTGTTATTCAAATCAGCAGGTTACAAATGTACCTGAATCCAAGGTACTTTGCTTGTGCAAGAAGAGATTCGGACGAAAGGCGGCAGAGCGGCCTGCGCAAATAATTGCAGCTTTGGGGATGGGAATTCTGCCGAAGTTCCCGCCAAGTCAGTTCTAAAGTTACAGCGAACCGGCTCTCGACTGAGAAACTGAGAACCGGGAACTGAGAACTAGCTCTTCAGCGAACGACGGCCGCCGTCTCCAAAGCCGCGCGTTTTGCGGTTTCCAGCAGCGGACGCAACTCGGAGGCGGTGATCCCCAGCGTGCCTCCGGAGAAGCCGTCGATGTAGGCGGAGTTGATGCCCACGACTTCACCGCTCAGGTTCAGCACCGGTCCGCCGCTGCCGCCCCGCGCCGTGGGGGCGTCATAAATCAGCTTGTCGCCAGTTACGTCGCCGATGTGTCCAAAGGTCGCCGAAGGCCTGATCAGCGACAACGCCGCCAACTCCGCTGCCGTTTCGGCATTATCCGGATGCGACGAAAGCCGCTCATACACTACCGCTGGCGACTTTGCGACCATGCCCGTCACTCCCATCGGATAGGCCAGCACGCTCACCGATTCGCCCACATGGGGAAGCGCCTGGGACAGAGTCAAGGGGCGCAGTTTCTTCGTGAATGCGGTCGTTTCGAGGCGCAGCACAGCCAAATCTCCATGTTTGGCAAGTACGGCCGTCTCCAGGTTTACCGGAAGCGGCGAGCCGGGGAAATATGCCACCAGCGTTTCGAGCACCGGCGTTCCGCCCTGCCGTAGTGCCACCGCGACCTCGCGGTCGCCATACCAGGGTTCGGCTACATGGCGATTCGTGGCCAGCAGGCCCGGCGCCACTACGAACCCGGTGCCAGCCACGCGGGCGCGAAAATCTTGCCCATGGCCGGAGACATGATAAATCCCGTAGATGTAAGCGACCGAATCGCGAGCATCGTCCACCGCCGCCGCCGACACCGATTGCTGCCGTTCCAGATCTGCCACCTGGCGCGAGAGCTGGTGCACCTGTTGCTCCATGGCGGTAGTATCTGGGGGCGCGTAGTAGTGCGCCATCACTCCGGCGCCCACCAGCGCCAGCACGCCCAGCAGCCCTTGCACGAACCGCTGCCAGGTTTCAACCACTTCGCTTTCCCCACTATCGGAATTGAACATGAGCCGTCAGGCCCGGCATGAAGGTAGATGTCCGGGTAGCCACTATCCTGACGCATTTGGGGCACGGCGTGTAGGGTACAGAAGTCTGGTAGAAGAAGGCCAAAGGTAACTGAAGTATCCCTTAGGGACACGGCTTGTCGGGTCTCGGCAGTGCCGACGGAGACGGGGCAAGCCCCGTCTATATAGAAGCTATTGCTCAAGCCTCAGCCGCTTCGCCATCTCTTCGTAGAGGAACCCTTCGCCCGGACGGTAGGGCTGGACCCATTCTCCATCAATCACAAACTGCGGGATGGCGCGCTTCCCCATTCGCTTGACGACCTCATCGGCGGCTCCCGGAGTGGTCTCGATATTGATCTCCGTATATGGGAGCTTGTGACGGTCGAGAAAGCGCTTGGCCTCCCGGCAATCCGGACACCAGGGGGCGCAGTAAACGGTGATTTCCATTTGGTAAAGTTTCTTCGATATTTAGAATAGCAGGCTGCGGAGCTCCAGGTTGTTTCCGGGTGCCGCCTCAGTGATACAGAATGTTCTCCAATTTTTCCTGCCGCAGCGTCCCAAGCCGAACGATACAATGACCGCCGTATGAGAATGCTTGCTGCGTTTCTGGCTTGTCTTTCGTTGCTCGGGCTCGTCGCCTGTGGCAGCGGCGGATCAAGCTCCAATGGCGGGGGAAACTTGTCGCTCTCGTTTTCACCCGGTTCTGCGCTCGTGTTCTCCGGTCAACCCGCCACCACGGTCAACGTCACGCTCACCCGTCAGGGCACGACTGGAAACGTAACACTCACCGTGCAGGGATTACCGACAGGCGCGGCGGCGACCATCCAGTCGCCCGGTTCTTCGAATAGCGGCAGCATAGCCCTCTCCGCGTCGACGGCTGCGGCGGCAACCTATCCTCTGACCGTGACCGCCAGCGATGGCACCGTCAGCAGTTCGGCGGCGTTGTCGCTGGTGGTGGGAGCGGTGGCCCAGATCGGCATCACGAAGAACGGCGGCTTCCAAGTTGCGATGTCCACGTCATTCCAGCCGGCGGAGTGGGATTATCAGTTCTTCACGCTGAATCCAACGGCGACTACGGCTCTAGGGAACCTGCAGCCGGCACACATCCGCTTGCAGGGTATTTCGCAGGGAGTGCCGCAGACGACGGCCAACACGTGGGATTTCACCGTTCTGGACGACGTCACGCAGCCGGTGCTGGGTGTCGGTGACCATAGCCCGGAGTTTCAAATCGCGGTAGCGCCGGCATTCATGTACGACGCAAATCATAATTTTCTCGATCCGAGTTATAAGACCTTCGGGGCTTACGCCCAGAATCTGGTGCGCTACTACAACACGGGCGGCTTTACTTCGGGTGATGGTTCGTTCCTTGTCTCGGCGAGTTCCTATCCCATTACATGGTGGGGCATCTACAACGAGCCTAACTTCAATAACCTTGATTCCACTCAATACACGGCGCTTTACAACGTCGTAGTACCAGCGATGCAGGCAGTGGATCCGTCATTGAAATTTGCAGCTGTGGAACTCGGCGACGATACCGGACTGGCGAATACGTTTATGCCCGCCTTCGTCACCGGCGTGACCGCTCATGTTGATGTGCTGGCGACGCACTTCTACTCGACCTGCAACCAGAAAGACAGCGACGCCCAGCTTTTTTTGACGATCCCGGACTTCGTAAGCGAGGTGGGAGACATCTATGCGCAAATGCAGACGAACCCAGCACTCACCTCGGTTCCGGTATGGGTCACGGAGAATAACGTCAATGCCGACTTCGACAAGGGCGGCGGCATCAGCGCCTGCAACGGCGGCACCTTTGTTACCGACTTACGCGGATCTTCCCCTCACCGCCAGGCGCGGAACTGTTGAGCTATACAACGACGGACACTTCCGACATCGAGGTTCTTCCGGTCGTCAACGGCGATGGCAGTGTTGTCGTGATGGTCGCGAACTATGCTGTCAAATCATCCGGCGACAATAATGGCCCCGGCGCACCACGTACCATTCTGATCGACACGACAGCTTTGGGGAACTTCGGCTCGGGCAGTCTCCTGACGATTGATGCCAACACCAACGTGGACAGCGGACCGGTACCCTCCGCAGTTACACCCGCGCCGCAGATTTCCGTAACTCTCAACGGCTACGGCGTCGCTTTTCTTACGTTGAAATAGCAGGGTAGAACGACGAGCTCCTCTCTCGAGAGGCTATGCTCGCTCCAGTTCGTGCACCGTCAACTCGTTCTCGACGTTACCTGTATTCAGCGTCGTGGCAGGTTCGAACAGCACGACCCAGCATTCTTCCTCTCCCACCGGACGGTGTTCCACCCCGCGCGGCACTACGATAAACTCGCCCTCTTCGATCCATTCATGGCGGTCGCAGAAATCCACGCGAAAGCGGCCTTTGACTACCAGAAACATTTCGTCTTCGTGCTCATGATGGTGAAAGACGAACTCGCTGTTCAGCTTGACGAACTTGACGTGCTGTCCGTTGAGTTCGGCGGCGATGCGGGGCTTGTAGTATTCGGTGATGTTCGCGAACTTCTCGGCGATGTTGACTTTGGACATGGAATCCTCGATGGCACGCTGCTGCGCAGTTACTCGCTACTGGCCATTTAATGGATGGCGCATCTTGCTCGCGGGTCGCAGGAAAATTCCGACGGCTGAAAAGGCTGCCGAGCTTCGCTCGGCTTGGACGGGCGAGGGCGCCCGTCCCTACACGAGCGAAACAAAGCAAAAGCCGCCAGCTCGCGCTGACGGCTGAATGCTGATTGCTGACGGGTTCTAGAATCCCGTCACTCCGGCGCTTGGGTGTCCACCGCGCAGCGTTACCCGTACGCCGCGTTGGCTATTTACGCGAGTGGTCGTGCTCCAGTCCACTTCATCGGTGCTGATCACGCCGTTCCCGCCACTGGCCAGTTCGTAACTGATGCGGCCGTCCTGATAGGTGTAATTGCCCACCGCCAGAACCATACCTGTCTTCAGCACAAACACCGGCACTCCCGGCGCCGTCCCGCTGCGCACTGCCGGATTTCTGGCAACGTAGCTGGCGTAGGTGACCTGTGGAATTTCCTCAGCCATCGGCTGTGAGCTGGCTGCAGGCCTTACCTCGCGCATCGCCAGCTGAGGAACCGCATTTGTGTTCGTGGCGCCGTAGGACGAACCGCGATAATACGAATCGCTTGTCGGCTCGGGACGTCCAAAGAAATGCCAATCTGGCCCGTTGGTCGCTGCGACCTGCGGAATCTGCACATCATCCATCAAGCGCAGCGTGAGCTGGCTTTCGCCCTTGAGCGTGGGACGCGGACCGCGTGCCGGCAGCATGATGATCTTCCATGGCCATAGCGGCGGCAGCATCCATTCGACGATGTCGCGCTTGGCGTGCCCTTTGCCCCGGATGTCGCCGTCTTTATTGACCTTGTAGCTGCGGGTCGCGATCACTTTGGCGTCCAGCGGCATGTCGCCGTTCGGCATGCCGATGCGATCGAACATCAGCTTCATGTTGCCCTTGCCCCAGAAATGGCCCGGGTCCTGGGCCGATTCCAGATGTCCCACGAGGTAGCTTCCACGCGGGAACGCCTGCTGGCCGAATTCGGTTACCGAGTGCAGATGACAAAGCACGGGGTCGCCGACAGCGACGGTCGAAGAAGAAAAGTTCGGTTCATTCAGTGTGCACTTCAGAAGGGTACCGGCGGGCAGGACCATCTCCCGCGCACTGGCACTCAGGGTCAAAGCTAAAAGGGATACCACCAGAACTGCATACGAGCTGGACTTCATGACGCACCTCGGTCTCACGCCCCGGAATTTTTAGTACCATTCCAAAACTACAGCGGTGAGCCCGCCCCAGATTGAACGGAGTCTTACATAAGTTGGCACGGGCGTCAATCGAAGTGGGGAAAAAGATATATCTTTGCGGCTGCAGACTGAGGTGCGAGTGCTTTGACGAGATTTCAATAGGTGTTGTACCCCCCCGGATTCCCGCTAAACTATTCTAATTAAAGTACTTAACTCCATCATCTACATGAATAAGGACTTAGCTGTGGTCACTGCGATTTGGCGTGCACTTTTCGGGGTGCGGGATCGCCGCTTTACTGCTTGTCTTTCATGTTGTCAAAGAGTCCCCGAAAATGGTTTTTGCGGCGGATGATCGGTTCCGTCTCTGGAGACGGCACCGTTTTTGATGCTGCACTGTCGGGGGAATTATTGCGCGATTGCGATTTGGTGTCTGTAATGGGCGTACAAGAAAAGTGTGATGAAAAAAGGCAGGCACTCACGCGCCCGGCTTTCGGGTGCCGCCACTTCGCGGCTTCAAGGGAGAATAACTTTCGATGCCGAACTTGCGGAACATAACACTAAACAATCGCAAAAGCCCGCACCGGGAATGTTCCGAACCCTTTCACCTTCACGGGTACGGCAAAGAACCTGAAATCCACGGGCGGGAGCGCGGCTAAGTTCGTCATGTGCTCGACGATGGGAATTTCGTTTCTTAGAAGAATGGTGTGAACAGGGCGCCGCAAGTCCTGGACATCATCGATGTTGTGCGAATCGATTCCGACCAGCGCTGCTCCACTGTCGGCCAGAAAGCGCGCCGCATTCTCAGTCAGGAAGGGATGCCCCTCGAAATACTGGGCAGTGTTCCAGTGCCTGGACCATCCCGTTTCGACCAGCACGGCTTTGCCCGCGAGATCTTCTGCGGGCGGAAAGCACGAGATGTCGACCGCCTGCTTGTGCTGGCCCGGTATTTTGATGGCGGGGAGGTTCGCGAGCTTTTGCAGTTCCAGTTGCGACAAGTCCTTGCCATCCGCATAGCGGTGAAACGGAGAATCCAGATAGGTCCCGGTATTCGCCACCATCTCGATCTTGCCGATCTGAAACTCGGTTCCTGTGGCGTAGTGCTTTCGGGAGGCTTCGCGGCTCAGGTAGTCGCAGATTATGGGGGCGGGCAGGCCTTTGTAGGTTATGAGGCCGTGGGCGACGGTGTGGCTTAGGTCGATCAGTTTGCGGTCAGGCATAATGATGGAAGCCATTTTGCCACACGGGTGCCACCTTCAGGTCGGCCTTCCGCTGGCGATTTCGCCTTGTGTTCGCCGAACACCTATGTAAAACTCTGAACGTAAGTCTCAGAAAATCCACAATTGGCACCTGTTTTGCGAACGATTCACAGTTGCTACTATGAACAACGAGAGTGTACAAGGGATATTCCCCACGATGGCCACTGTTCTCCAGCCGCTTCTGTCACCAAGAAAGCCTCACCTAGGCAAGGACAAGGTCTCAAAGTACGACCCACTGCCATCCGTTTGGGACGGGGAAGACGCGGAGTTGCTTGAGAGGATGCTCGATTTTTATCCGCGCAAAAAGCCGAGGAGAATTCTCGATTCGACTGTGAACGGTGG
>WNFA01002028.1_pt1 | contig 30525 bp, 26 predicted proteins | sample 5400481 | NCBI WGS metagenome assembly WNFA01 (sample SAMN13153340, study PRJNA577476) | soil metagenome | isolation source: 120 cm saprolite under Douglas fir tree site 2 hole 1 replicate 2 | place: USA:California | collected 2015-04-18 | reverse complement strand
ACATATGTTTGCCCTCAGACGGGCGGGCGGTGAAGCCTTGCGACGGCAACAGCAGCGTCGCGCCAGCCCCAGTATATGAGGCTGGCTTGACCTCCGAAGAAGTCATGCGGTATGACACGTACCGCTTGGTTTCATGATAAGTGACCAGATATGCCATGCCTAAACGGGCAATGTTGAGTGAAGCTGCGTAATCACGTGCTCCATTCCACAAGCACGTGGGATTGCTACAGCAGAGCCAGGCCCCCCACTTGATGGACTTTTTGCGGTCTGTTTGTGCCGGCGAGGCATACGTTCTGGCAGGCTGGTGGCAATGTGGGCACGTATGACTGGTTCCACGCGGTTCGACCTGGCGTGCTCGGATACCAAGCAGATGACACTTGTACTTGAGCACACGCCATAATTCGCCTCGCACGGTCGTATTGTTGCGCCAATTCCGAAAACGACCCCGGACACCTCGGCCCCGCCCTTCGGTTTTGAGCGTGGTCAGATTTTCTCCACAGATGAGCCGACAATCGCAAAGCAATGCCAGCAGAATCAGCAGATTCGAGGCCAGGTGAGCGAGTTCGCGATTCCGCCGCTCGTACTTTTTCCAGCAGGTTTTGATGCGCGCAGAGTACGCGTTTACCCGCTCTTGCCAGCCGGGAAAATGAGTAGGCAGGGGAGCCCCTTGCTCCTCTTTCGCTTTGAGCGCTTGCTTGACCAACAGGGCAGAGCGATCCCGGCAGGCTTTGAGACGGTCAATTTCGCGGCGCAAGCGTGCCTGCCTGCCATCGATGCCCCCGGTATCCAGGAACATCGGACGGCTCACCTGGCGGTAGGGCTCATCGCCTTCCGGCGAATCTAGGACCGAGACGGTGATAAGCGACCTCACGCCCCAATCAAACCCCAGAACCCGGCTTTCTTGCCCAAGAGGAGAGACATACTTCGCTGGTACTTCGAGCATGAGATCTAGCACGACCACGCGGTTGTCATCATCACTCCTGATTTCCCGCAAAGTCGGAGCTTGCGTGGTGGCTTCTTGCCACAAATACGTGCATACCGTAGGAGGCAAGGGGATCTCTTCGCTCCATGCGCCCCAGGCCCATTTCCCCAGGGCGTCTGGGCTGCGGAGCTTGAGCCAGAGACTGGCCCTGCACTGCTCCTGCCTAGTTTGGATATCACAGCAATATGACACCTCGATGCGTGCCCGATAGGTCTGTCCAGCCCGCATGCCATCATCCCCAGCAAACGTGAGATGTCCCACGGAAAGAATCGGAGCGGACTGAAGCTCTTGATAGGTGGTGGGGAACTCATCGGTTTGCAGGTACCGATTACAGGCTTGCTCCAGCACGTTGGTCATCGCCATGAATGCGTCGGCATCTTCTCCCGCGTCCTGCATGTGGGCACGCAGCGTGCGGACTTGCTCTTTGATCTCCTGGTGATCTTTCTTGGCTGGTCGCTTGCCTTGAGCTTCCCGAATCAGCCCTTCCGAGAGCAGCGGCAGGACGGTGTGGAAGACCTGCTTGCGGGTGGCCTGGGCGCGAAGAATGCGTCCGGCCTGCTCCATTTCGCACCGCTCCTGTCGGTTCCCATGCCCAGATCGATATAACAGATGGCGTTCCACCTGTTTCCAGGCTGGCCCACTGCGATCTGCGACAAAAAGATCGAGCTGCGGCCACAAGTCGGTGATGATCTCGTTGATAGCGATGGAGCTGGCATCTAAGAGACGCAACGCCTCAGCCTGCATCGCGTTGGGCAGGCGGATGGGAAAGGAGAGTGTTTGCGTTTTCGCCACGTCACTCCTCCTGTTCTGCAATCACTTGCTTGGCACAGGCGACGAGCGCTTGTTGTTTGTGTGAGCGCATCCCATAGAGCCGACCGGAAAAGGAGGCAATCAACGCAAGCAAATCGTGCGTTAATTCTTGTTCCGCTGTTTTCTCTTCCCCTGGCTCTAGCACCGTGAGCGTCACGTCAAAGCAGGCAAACAAGGTTTCCAAATATTCCTGTCCGAAGCGGGTTAACCGATCCTCATAGGTGATAGCCACTTCTCCCACTTTGTCTTCACAGACCAGCTTGAGCAAGCGTTGCAAATGCCGCCGTCCAGCTTTCAGGCCAGAGCCAATGTCTGAGAGCACCAGCGTGGCGACGCCTTTGCGCGATGTCGCAGCCCAGGCTTGCAGCCGTTCGAGTTGGATATCGAGATCCGTTTTTTGTCCATGCCCGCTCACCCGACCATAGAGAATCAGCAATCGCCCATCGATTTTGCCCACCAGACGCTCGACCTCAGCACGCGGGACGCGGACTTCGCGACCCATGGGCACCGCCTGGATACGGCCCGCCTTAATCCAGCGACGGACCGTGATCGGATGTAAGCCCAATTCGTGAGCGGCTGCGCTTATACGCAACAGCTTCGGTTCTCGTTTTGTCATACCGAAGGTCCACCTCTCTCCTGCCATCCCAAAACGGTCACACGACTTTCCCTCAACTCGTTGGCAAAGCGCTCCTGAATCAGTACAAGTAACTCATCAAGAGGGATTGGCGAAACCGCTTGTGAAATCATCAAAGGAGAGGGAGCATTTGAACGGTGATAGAGCGACATATTCGTTTTCATGAGCAAACGAGAGAACACATTCTTTGCTCTTTGTTCGATGATACGAGCAATCATGGCTTCAGGATCGCGAGGCACAAAGCTTTCTGAACTGATAGGACGCCCCATAGAGGTCCACGTGGAGAGGGTAACCGTGGAAATATCGCCCCATTGAACCACGGTAGGAAGAACAGACGCAAAGAGGATTCCTTCATGGTTCATACGTACAAACTGTCTGGAGACCTCCTTACTGGCCCATGCCATGATAACAGGACTAATGAGAAGGAGAAACCCAGCAGCGATAAGCACGAGAGGTAAGAGCAGCCCAGCTTGGAGAACGAGGAGAATGATACCACCGCCCAGCGGGATAACTCCAGCAAGAGAGGTCTGAAGTGGATTGCCACGTGGAAGTGAATGCTTGAGGCTGAAAGGAAGAAATATTTCTGTTTCGGTCACTTGCAAGAGTCAAGCTCCTTCCTTCTGCTAGTTCCCAACAAATCCGATTACAAAAGATACATATAGTATATGATAGATATGCAAATATGGCAACTGTCAACAACCCTTTCAATATGGTTGTATACTTAGAGTAGGTGAAAAGAAGGATACACCGTATGCAGTTTTCAGCTTCTCGGATTCCATCTTCATGATAGAGGGAGTTCATAAGAGGGGCTGCTGGCCCAAGATTCGAAAGGAGAGGTATGCGATGTCAACATTGCAAGGCGCTGTTGTCGTTGTCACCGGTGCAAGCAGGGGCATAGGGCGTGCGATCGCCGAGGAACTGGGGCAAGGCGGTGCAAAGGTCGTCGTGAACTATGCTCGCAGCAAAGAACCGGCAGAGGAACTCGTCACGCAGCTCATGGAGCACGGATCGCCGCAAGCGGTGGCGATCCAGGCAGATGTCGCCGATGCGGCTCAGGCTGCCAGGCTCATCGAGAGGGCAGTTCAGCAGCTTGGCCGCATCGATGCGCTGGTCAATAACGCGGGCATCAATCTTGACCGGACGATGAAGAAGATGACCGTAGAAGATTGGAACACCGTCATCCAGGTGGACCTGAACAGTTACTTCTACACGGTCAAAGCGGCACTTCCCTATTTCACGGAGCAGAAAAGTGGGAAAATCATCAACATCAGTTCCTTTGTCGGACAAATGGGCAACTTCGGCCAGGCCAACTACTCAGCAGCCAAAGCGGGCATTATCGGTTTTACCAAGACAGCCGCCTTAGAGCTGGCTCGCTCGAACGTCACCGTCAATGCCATCTGCCCAGGCTTCATCGAGACGGATATGTACGCGACAGTTCCAGAGAAGGTGAAGGAGGCCATTCTCCAGCGCATTCCCCTGGGCCGCGTTGGTACCCCGCAAGAGGTAGCTCGCGCAGTCCGTTACTTGATTGTCGACGGCGAGTATATCACCGGTCAGGTGCTTAACATCAATGGTGGCATTTACATGTAGGAGCGTAGAGGTCAACTGTAGGGGGCCGATTTATCGTGCACCCCGATTGCGGGAGGGTGCACGTCATGGCTCCTCCCGCTCAACAAAGCGATAATTTCAACAACCAGAAAGGGAAAGTATCATAATGGCTGAACTGCAAGAAGCGGTCATTGTGAGTGCCGTGCGTACCGCGATAGGCACATATGGCGGTGGCCTGGCCGAAGTGCCAGCCGCCAAACTCGGCGAGATTTGTATTCGGGCAGCCCTGGAGCGGGCTGACCTCAAATCCAGCCAGGTGGAAGAGGTGATCATGGGCAATGTGCTCCAGGCCGGCCTGGGGCAGAATCCGGCTCGCCAGGCAGCTATTCATGCAGAGCTGCCGGTGGCTGTTCCTGCAATGACGATTAACAAAGTGTGTGGCAGCGGCCTCAAAGCGGTCATGCTGGCAGCACAGGCCATCAAGCTGGGCGACGCTGAGATTGTCGTGGCCGGTGGGATGGAGAGTATGAGCCTTGCGCCCTACCTCCTGGAGAAGGCGCGCTTTGGCTACCGCATGGGGGATGGGCAACTGGTCGATTCGATGATCCGGGATGGCCTGTGGGATGCGTTTAACGATTGCCATATGGGCATCACGGCGGAGAATATCTGCACGGAGAGCCACCTGACCCGGGAAGAACTGGATGCGTTTGCGCTTGAGAGTCAGCAGCGAGCGGTGCATGCGATTGAGGCCGGGAAGTTCCGCGATGAGATTGTACCGGTGGAGGTGCCGGGCCGAAAAGGTCCCACCCTCTTCGAGCAGGACCAGCAACCACGTGCCGATACGACCGCCGAGGCTTTGGCCAAGTTGCGCCCGGCATTTAAGAAGGACGGGATGGTGACCGCAGGCAACTCGTCCGGCCTCAACGATGGAGCCGCGGCAGTGGTGGTGATGAGCCGGAGGAAGGCGGAAGAGCTCGGTTTGAGGCCACTGGCGACGATTCGCAGCTATGCCTCGGCGGGCGTCGATCCGCGCATAATGGGCATGGGCCCCGTACCCTCCACCAGGCGTGCGCTGGAGAAGGCCGACCTCTCGGTGTCGGACCTGGACCTGGTTGAGGCCAACGAGGCTTTTGCCGCACAGTCGGTCGCGGTGGGTAAAGAGCTCGGCTTCGAGCGCTCGAAGCTCAACGTCAATGGCGGTGCCATCGCCCTGGGCCACCCCATTGGAGCCAGCGGCACGCGCGTACTGGTGACCTTGCTCTACGAAATGCAGCGGCGTAATGCCCACTACGGCCTGGCAACGCTGTGCATCGGTGGTGGTCAAGGCGTGGCGATGATTGTAGAGCGCTGAAACCCAGTGCCTTCCCTCTTCGCTCCGCTTGCGCCATAGCTTCATCCTTGCGTTCGATGTGAACGAAGTATTTCGTAAGATGTCAGCAACAGCCGGGACCAACAAGTCCCGGCTGTTGTTGTGACTTACAGTGGTGGTCAGAACGATTGGTTTCCTCGTTGCAGAAACACTGGGTTGGGGCAGACTGGTTAGGAATCGTCGCCGATCAACCAACAGGACGAGACTTACCTCCTGGGATGCTCGGTGAAAAAGCGCACCATCTCGGCAGAGGCATCAGGTCCCTTTGGATCGGTATACGAACCACTGGGACTCCCTCCTGACCAGGCATGACCCGCCTTGTGAACCATCCACTTCTCCATGATGGCTCGACCGCTGACATCGTGGTAGATGGAGCGGGTGTAGGCATGCCCGCTAGCTACTTGCCCTCGTTCCACTTTCACGTCTCGCACAGACCTGCGCACGCTCCCCAGCCCATCACTAGCCGCCTGCAGCCATTGGTCACACAGGCGGTCTGCATTGACCGGGGCGACTGTCGTATCGCCATCCCCATGGAACGCGATCAGCGGGATGATCTCCCTCAGTGGTCGTGCGGGTTGGCGTGTCCCCTGTTTCATCGCCGCGAACGCAGAGGGGAGATTGCGTGCGGCACCATAGGCCAGGCCGGAATGCACGCCGACGGCGGCATAGAGGTCAGAATACGTCGCCGCCATGATGGCGGCCATGGCCCCGCCAGCCGACAGCCCGGCTACATACACCCGTCTCACATCGACGTGATACTCGCTCATAAGCTGTCGCGTGATCCCAGCAATGAGGGATGGCTCGCCCACATCGCGGTGCTGGTCGGTCTCCTGGAACCAATTCCAACACTTCGAGCCATTGGCCGAGGATGCTTGCTCGGGATAGGCAACGAGGAACGTCTTGCCTTCAGCGAGCACATTCATGGCCGTGCCAGCGGCGAGATCAACGGGTGTCTGGGTACAGCCGTGAAGCATCACTACTAGAGGCACAGCTTGTCCTGTATAGCCGCTAGGGATGTAGAGCTTGTAGATGCGTGTCCCAGCTGTATTAGTATAGGCCTTCTCCACAAACTGCCCGCTTGCACGGACAGAGGAAGACACCAGGCCAGGCATGACTGGGCGCATGGGCCCTGTGGTCCTGGGCATGCTGCCGGGTACTCGTGGTACGTCCGGGGAGAGCGTTCTTCGCGCGGCAGCAAGGTACGCCGTCGCAGATTCTCCTCCTGTGCTGCGGCCGCCGGCCGCGCCCCCTACCGATGTCTCCATCGAAGGTGATGAGTCATCAAGAACGCGGAACTCTGCCTCGATTGGTGCACCAGCACGGTTGGGCTCAGCCGCCGATACGTTGGTAGCTGGCACACCCGCAAGGGTGCGCTGAATAAGTGCGGTCGCCTCCGCAAGTCGGCCAGCGCGCGTGAGGCGCGTGGCTTCGGCCATCCCGGTCTGTATGCGGTCATTCATCCGAAAGCGCTCCTTCCTTCTGTGTGACGCCCAGCGCCACAGTGACAGCATCCCCCTGGTCTCTGGTGTGTCTCGGTGTGCCCTGCGGTGGCGACAAGCGCCCAGCCATTTGCAAAGTGAGCAGAGCACGTGGCTCACCTGATACGCCCCGCCAACGCTGCCTTGACGGCGGCACTGGCCCGGAAGGCCCCCAGCACCTCGATCGAGTCAATGGTCGCCAGAGCCAGCTCTGGAGAGACATCCTCAGCGATACTCGCCAGACCGAGCACGTTGATCTGCAACATTTCGCCAGCCGCACGCACCGCCTCCAAATCATGGCGGGTGTAGTGCTGCACACCGAGCACGAGCATCTTGCGTGCCACTGTGCGCTTGACCACCTCCACATGGGTGGCGAGCTGCGTGCGGATGGCCGTGCGGATAAAGTCGGTACGGTTAGAATAAAAACCCTCCTGCACCAGCAAATCGATCTGTCCTAAATCCACGAGTCCCAGGTTGATCGTGATTTTCTCGGTTTTCTCAAATTCGGGCATGGTACCATCTCCTTACCATCTAAGTAGATGGTACACGGATGGTCATCGCGTTGTCAAGGGGAGAAGGCGCCTGTTTATTTCCTAGTTTTGGAATGGATATCCTAAGTAGCTAATACAGGGATACTATCACTGACTGGAGTGACACCCTGATCAGGTTTACTTTCAGCAATAATTCACAAAATATCAAGCCGCATTTGACACAGCACTTTGATTATTCTATAATAGTAACGCTCCACGAACTCGAACGGTGTAGCGGATGTTACGCTCGTTCACGATGTGCATTGGTGTCAGCCATCGCCACCATTATTGAGCGTCTCTACCCGCTCCCCTCTGGCAGTACCATATCAACTCTTGGAGGTATCAATGGACATCCCGAGCTATGTCACCAATGCGAAGCTCCGCGCGTGGGTTGAAGAGATGGTTGCGCTGTGCAGGCCCGACCGCGTCCACTGGTGCGACGGTTCGCAGGCGGAGTACGACCGCCTGTGCGAGCAGATGGTCGCGTCCGGCACCTTCATCCGGCTCAACCCCGGCAAGCGCCCCAACAGCTTCCTGGCCCGCTCCGACCCCAGCGACGTCGCCCGCGTCGAAGATCGCACCTTCATCTGCTCCCTGAGCAAGACCGACGCCGGCCCGACCAACAACTGGGTGCACCCCAGGGAGATGAAGGAGACGCTCCACAGCTTGTTCGGTGGCTGCATGCGCGGGCGCACGATGTACGTAATCCCGTTCAGCATGGGGCCGCTCGGCTCCCCGATCGCGCACCTTGGCGTCGAACTGACCGACTCGCCCTATGTCGCCGTCAGCATGCACATCATGACCCGCATGGGTCGCGCGGTCTACGACGTGCTGGGGGCAGACGGCGACTTCATCCCGTGCATGCACTCCGTCGGCATGCCGCTTGCGCCGGGCCAGCAGGACATCCCGTGGCCTTGTAACAAACAGACCAAGTACATCGTGCATTTCCCCGAGGAGCGCGCCATCTGGTCCTACGGCTCGGGCTACGGCGGCAACGCGCTGCTGGGCAAGAAGTGCTTCGCGCTGCGCATCGCTTCGGTGCTCGCACGCGACGAGGGCTGGCTGGCCGAGCATATGCTCATCCTGGGCGTTGAGACTCCGCAGGGCGAGAAGACCTACGTCGCCGCCGCCTTCCCCAGCGCCTGTGGCAAGACCAACTTCGCCATGCTCATCCCGCCCAGGGAGTTCCAGGAAGAGGGCTGGAAGGTGACGACCGTGGGCGACGACATCGCCTGGATCAAGCCCGGGCCTGACGGCACGCTCTACGCGATTAACCCCGAGGCCGGGCTCTTTGGCGTCGCGCCTGGTACGAGCGCGCACTCCAACCCGAATGCGATGGCGTCGATGCGCGCCAACACCATCTTTACCAACGTCGCGCTGACCGGCGACGGCGACGTGTGGTGGGAGGGCATGTCCGAGGTGCCACCCGCGCACCTGGTTGACTGGACGGGCCAGGACTGGACGCCGGGCAGCGGGCGGGTGGCCGCGCATCCCAACGCGCGCTTCACCGCGCCGCTCAGCCAGTGCCCGGTCATGGACCCGGCGGCCGACGACCCGCAGGGTGTCCCGGTCGCGGCGTTCATCTTCGGCGGTCGGCGCGCGAGCGCGGTCCCGCTGGTCTACCAGGCGTTCAACTGGATGTACGGGGTCTACGCTGCGGCAACGATGGGTTCGGAGACGACTGCTGCAGCCGCTGGCAAGCTCGGCGAGGTGCGCCGCGACCCGTTCGCGATGCTGCCGTTCGCCGGCTACCACATGGCCAGTTACTTCAACCACTGGCTGAACTTCGGGCGGCAGCTGCCGAACCCGCCGCGCATGTTCAATGTGAACTGGTTCAGGCGCGACGCACAGGGCCATTTCCTGTGGCCGGGCTTCGGTGAGAACATGCGCATCCTGAAGTGGATCGTCGAGCGAGCGCGCGGCCGTGCGATCAGCATCGAGAGCCCAATCGGCTGGATGCCGCGCTACGAGGACCTGGACTGGCGCGGGATGGAGGACTTCACGCGCCAGCAGTTCAACGAGTTGATGTCGGTGGACCGCGACCTCTGGCAGCAAGAATTGCTCTCGCACGAGGAGCTGTTCGTGAAGCTGTACGACCGGCTGCCGAAGGAACTGCTGTTCATCCGCGAACTGATCCTCTCCAGCCTATGGCGCTCCCCGGAGCGCTGGGGCCTGGCGCCAGAATGAAATGCCTTAGCCTAACAAACTGTACGGGTTTTGCAGCAACCGCTTGACCTCCTGGAGAAAGCGTGCCGCGGTCGCGCCGTAGATGACGCGGTGATCAGCCGAGATGGTCATCGGCATCAGGTCCCGGAGAACTGGCTGTCCGTCAACCGGCACGAACTGTTTGCGCGTAGAGGCTACCGCCAGGATGGCGACTTGCGGTGGGTTGATGACGGCAATGAAGCTCGAAGCGTCCATCATGCCCAGGTTCGAGACCGAGAAGGTGCCACCCTCCAGGTCGGTGGGAGAGAGCTTGTTTGCGCGGGCCTTGCTAATGAGGGCTTTCGCCTCGCGGGCAATCGTACGTACCCCCTTGCTATTCGTATCGCGAATCACCGGCACCACCAGCCCGCCAGGCACGTCTACGGCGAAGCCAACGTTGATGTGTTTATATTCTATCAGTTGATCCTCCTTGAGCGTGCTGTTGACCTCGGGGAACTTTTCAAGGGCAAGCGCACATGCCTTCACGATCAAATCGTTGACCGTAACCTTCACGCCGTCCTCTCCGGCGCTCGCGTTGAAGGTCTGGCGCATCGCCAGCGCGTCGGTCATATCAACCTCGCTGCTCACATAAAAGTGTGGGATGGTCTGCTTCGACTCGGTCAGTCGGCGGGCTATGAGCATCTGCACCCGCGAGAGTTTGACGACCTCCGCCTCCGCAGGTGGCACAGCCGGTGCTGGAACCGCCTGTGGAGGAGCGGCTGGCACGGCTGCGGGAGCAGGAGTGGTAGGCGCACCGCGCTGCACGAGAAAATCATCAATGTCATCGCGGACGATACGACCGCCCGGGCCGGTTCCCTGGACCAGGCCCAGGTCGATGCTGTGTTCTCCGGCTATGCGGCGCGCCAGTGGAGACGCTTTGATCGCTCTCCTCTCGTCGCCCTCGGAGACGGTGAGGCCATCGCTCCCGGTGCTTGCGCGTGCCTTCGCCGGAACCACCTCTGCCTTGTCCGCCCCTGTCGCCACAGCAGCAGGCTGGACGGGGGCAGGGCTTGCCACTACATTTTGGGCGACCGCGCCGGTTCCGATGAGAGCCACTACCTGGCCGATGGGCACTGTTTCACCCTCCTGCGCCAGTATCTGGTGCAGCGTGCCTTCCTCGTAGGCCTCCAGGTCCATCGTGGCTTTGTCCGTCTCGATTTCAGCCAGGACATCGCCTTTCTTGATCTCGTCACCAGGCTTCTTGAGCCAGCGGGCAATGGTGCCTTCTTGCATGGTGTCGCTGAGCCTGGGCATGGTTATTTCACTCATCGTTATCTCCTCCTTCGGCGCGGCGCGAGTTCGTTGATTGCATCCTCCAACTGCCTGGCACCCGTCAGCGTTGCCAGTTCCAGCGGCTTTGAGTAGGGCAGCGGCACTTCCAGGCTCGCCACTCGTTTGACAGGCGCGTCCAGGTCATCGAACGCCTCTTCCTGCACGAGCGCGGCAATTTCTGCGCCAATGCCGAACGAGCGCCAGTCTTCTTCGAAGACGATGGCCCGGTTCGTTTTCTTGATGGAGTTGATGATGGTCTCGTGATCGAGCGGTCGCAGCGAGCGCAGGTCCACCACTTCGATGCTCAACGTGTTTTCCTGTTCCATGCGGCGGGCAACATCCAGGGCCACCACCGCCATACGCGAGTAGCTAATTACGGTCAGATCAGCGCCCTCTTTCGTCACTTTCGCCTGGCCGATGGGTACCATGTAATCACCGGCAGGCTCTTCACCCTTCGTGTTATAGAGGGCAAGGTTTTCGAGAAAGATCACCGGGTTGTTGTCACGTACGGAGGTACGCAGCAGCCCTTTCGCATCGGCGGGAGTGGATGGGGCAACCACTTTGAGTCCGGGCACATGCGCGAACCAGACCTCCAGGTTCTGCGAGTGTGTGGCCGCGAGTTGCTGGCCGCCGCCACCGGGAGTGCGAATCACCAGTGGGACCGGGCACTGTCCACCGAACATGGCATAGATTTTCGCCGCATGGTTGACAATCTGATCCATGGCCAGCACGATGAAATTGATCGTCATGATCTCCACAATCGGACGCAGCCCAAGCATAGCGGCCCCTGTAGCCATGCCGATAAATCCATTTTCGACAATGGGCGTGTCCACCACGCGTTTAGGACCGAACTCGGAGAGCAGTCCGGCAGTGATCTTATACGACCCCTCGAAGACACCGATCTCCTCGCCGAGGAGGAATACGTTTTCATCGCGCAGTAGTTCTTCGCGCAGTGCATCGTGGAGTGCCTGCCGGTAGGTAATCTCAGCCATTCCTTCCCCCTTTCTCCGCTGCTTCGCCTGGCGCGTAGACGTAGCCATACAGATCGCTCATAAATTCCTCCACCGAGGGAAAAGGGCTTTCCTCGGCAAACTTGACCGCTGCATCGACATCGCGCTCCACCTGTTCCTCGAGCGCGTGCCTACCACTCTCATCGAGGAGCCCGGCCGCTTTGAGGCGTGCTGCGAATGCCTCTATTGGGTCATGCGCACGCCCTTCCTGCACCTCCTCTCGGTCTCGATAGCGATCAGGGTCCACCACGGAGTGACCGCGGAAGCGGAAGCTCACCGCTTCGATGAGGCTCGGTTCATGCTTTTCACGAGCAAGCGCTGCTGCCTTGCGCATGGCATCCCGTACGGCCAGGATATCATTGCCGTCCACTCGCCAACTCTGCATGTCGTAGGCACACGCCTTGCGGTATAGCTCGCTGATGGCAGATCCCCGCTCGACACGCAGGCCCATGCCATACAGGTTGTTCACTACGAAGTAGATGATGGGGAGGTGATAAATCTTAGCGAGATTGAGCGATTCATGGAAAGCTCCCGTATTCGTGGTTCCATCACCCATCTGACATGCCACCGCCTCGGTAGAGCCGCGATATGCGACCGCAAAGGCGGCGCCCGTAGCCAGGGGAATCTGGCCTCCAACGATAGCATATCCACCCATAAAGCGACGTGCGAGGTCAAAGAGATGCATGGAACCTCCGCGCCCGCGCGAACAGCCCGTGTCCTTACCGAAGAGCTCTGCCATCACTGCACCGGGAGAGATGCCGCGACCAATGGCATAGCCATGTTCCCGGTAGTTCGTGTAGACATAGTCTGTCGGCTCGAGTCCGGTGCAGAAGCCGATCACCGTTGCCTCTTCGCCCAGATTGAGATGGCAGTAGCCACCAATGCGGGCTTTGGTGTACATTTCAGCAGATTTTTCCTCGAAGCGGCGGACAAGCAGCATCTGGTTGTAATAAGCGAGGAGTGTATCACGATCTTCTCCCTCGGGTATCGGAGGAAGTGCTTGCTCGCGGACAGATGTTGAGTTATCCGTACCCGCTTGCTTTTTGCCTTTTGCGTCCACAGTGTACTTGATCCTTTCTTATTCTGGGGGATAGTAGCCCCGGACTCCCCAGCTAGCATGAGATAGAAAGAAGTTCCATGTGCCCGCCTCTTATGAGCCGGGAGGCTCCGGCTCATAAGAGGCGGGCACATTTTTTGCGTGGCAGCGTGGGCAGCGCTCGGGCTGTTCCTCGCCGTGAACTACTTCCCCGCATACAGGGCACATCCAATGCAGAGCTATCTCTCTGACCAGATCGGCGCGGCTTATAATGCCAACCAGCCGACCCTGATCGAGCACGGGTAGACGCCTGATGCGCTCATACACGAGGAGATGGCTCACCTCTTCCAGGTCTGTATCCGGCGTGACGCTGATGACTCCGCGCGTCATCAGCTCACCGACTTTCTGCCCCTCTTTGCTAATGATATCGTACTCGGTGACAACACCCACCACAACATTTTCATTATTAACGACGGGTAAGCCGCTAATGCGATGTTGAGACAGCAGACGCGCCGCTTGCTGCCTGGTCTGGTTTTCTGTCACTGTAATAACCCTGGTGGTCATTACATCCTCAGCCTTCATAATTCCTCCTTCCGCTTGTTCGTTGGCCTTCTCCGCGTACCAATGGTAGCATATCATACTATGTGTGAAAGGGGGTACGCACTACCAGCACCCCCTCTACACGATGCAATTTGCTATCCGAGGTGGCAGACTGCTCTCACATTATTCTCCTAATTGTTCAGCGATAAGCTGTGCTAAGTGCAACACCCGCATCTTCCTCCCACCCTTTGACCCCAGCGATGTAATCAGTCTGTATGAGTTCAGGCTCACGCTTGAACCGCCGGCTGCGCGCCTGGCTGCGGAACGCATCACACCTCACGAATTGCGGGAATTGCGCGAGATGGTTGCCCTCAACCGGCAGAGCGCGGAGACCCAGCAACGCCAAGAGTGGAGCGAGAGCGATGCGGCCTTTCATCGAACGATTGCCGAAGCAACGCACAACCCGTTCCTCGCCTCTGCGATAGCTATGACGACCCGCACACAGAGGTGGGTGTTCGACATCGCGGCAGGACGCACACAGGCATTGCTACTGACCTACGCAGAGCAACACATGGCGATACTCGAGGCCATTCAGGAGGGGGAGCCAGACGTCGCCGCTCAAGCGATGCAGACCCACCTGGAATGGGCACTGACCCACTCCAAACAAGAGATGCGGCGACGACTTGGTGTTGAAGCAGTTGAATAATCAGCATTGATCCTACCCTACGATGTTAGTGACATCCCAACCCCTTTGGTCATCCAGCGGGGGTTTCTTGAGCGGAAGCCAGATATGGAATGCACGCGTACCTGCGGGCGACTACGGCGCAGCGACTTATATTGAAGGAACAACTGCCTGATCCATCGGGAGCGCAATGAAGAAGGTCGAGCCCTGGTCTTCGACCGACTCGAACCAGATGCGCCCACCGTGTTGCTCGACGAGGGCCCGGCAGATATATAGCCCCAGACCGGTTCCATCGATCTTACGGGCATTGTCTGCCCGTTCGAAGCGACCAAAGATGCGGGCTTGCTGGTGCGCAGGGATGCCGATGCCCTGATCTTCTACATACAGCTCTACGGTATCTGCCTGCGGGTCTTCACGCAACGTGAGATCGATACGGCCTCCCTCGGGGCTATACTTGATGGCATTGGTAATGAGGTTGCCCAGCACCTGCTCGATGCGGAGGGGGTCCGCTTCGGCGACGATGTGCTCCTGCGCGGCGTGAATGGCGATGGGATGGCGCTCGCTGGTGACCTGCAGCCGTGCCGCCACCCGCCGTGTCAGGGCGACCAGGTCCGTCGGCTCGGCGTGCAATGCCAGCTGTCCTGCCTGCAGGCGCGTCACATCCAGCAGTTCTTCGGTAAGATCGACCAGGCGGTGCGTGGCCAGGTCAATATTTTGGAGCGCCTCTTTCTGCCAATCGGCCAGCTCGTATCCTCTCCCCCGTCTGGCCTGGAAGAGGAGCGCTTGCGCATAACTTTTCAGGACGGCAAGGGGATTACGTAGTTCGTGTGCAGCGATGGCGATGAACTCGTCTTTGAGCCGTTCAGCCTCTTTCATGGCACTGACGTCCTGGTGAACCACGAGGGCTGCAGGCTCGGTTCCCTCAGCAAGAGGTTTTGTTGCATCCACTGTTGACGAAAACAGATGATGGAGATCGAGTGCGACGGCATTGACCAGGACATGCATAGACGTGCCATCAGAATGGCGGATGACCTCCTGGTGTTGATACACCATCTCACCATCCCGTACTGCTCGCAGCGTCGCAAGCTGCTCGGGGGCAAGCGCGAGCCCATCCATGCCGAAAACACGGATACCATGCTCCCGCAGGAACTCATCCATAGGCTGGCCGGGCGGCCAGGATGCTCCCCAGACGGTAGCGCTAGCGCGATTGGCGAGGATCAGCCGTGCGTCACTCCCATGGACGAGGTAAACGCTGCTGGGCAATTCATCCAGGATCATTTGCAGTAAGGCCCGCCGTGCTTCTGTTTCAGCATGAATTCGTCGTTCAAGTTGTTCCAGGCGATGACGCTCCGACATGTCCCGAAAGGTCGTGACAGCGCCTGTTATTCGTCCTTCCTGGCCCCATAAAGGAGCACCACCGATACTCACCTGCACCTCCCGTCCATCGAGAGCACGCACTTGCACCTCCAGCGCATTCGCACCCGTGAGCACCTCGCCTTTTAGGAGACGCGCCGGTGCGGAGGTACCCCTGGGGAGGCTCTGCCCCTGGGTATCACGCATATCGAGCAGAGCAATCCGCTCCTCCAATGGACGAGCGGTGTAGTCAGGAACTACATCAAGTGCGAGTAACCTCCGGGCCGCTGTATTCACCTGCACAATGCTGCCATGGCGGTCATAGACGAACACCCCGTCGGTCATCGCCTCGAAGATAGCCTCAAGCTGGCTCGCATATGCCTGCGCCTGGTGCTCAGCCTCCTGCAAGCGGCGCTCAGTCGCGTCGTGCCAGGTAACCACCGCACCAAATACACCGTTTTGTGGAGTATTCATCGTATCGTTCTTCTGCGACAAAGGGCCCGTGGTAAGAAGACGGAGCGGGGTGGCATTGACCAGGTACTCGCGCGTCTCGTTATGGCTATCAACTACACTCAGCGGGAGATCCTCTACTGCCTTGCCGTTCAGTGCATGCCGCGCCGGCGTGTAGAGCAATGCCTCGACTACACGCTCTCCTTCAGGAGTGTCTTTGAGTTGCTCGCGCAACCGGCGAGCGGCACCATTCTCACGCACAATAGTTCTCTGGTGATCCATCACGGTGACACCATCAGCAATACTTTCAAAGATGGCGTTCAGCTCCTGGGCACGCCTCTGAGCCAGGCGATATAACTGCGCATTCTCCAAGGCAACGGCGGCCTGGGCAGCCAGTCCGACTAGCAGCGCTTCATCATCCCGCGTAAATTGACCTGGTTCCCTGTGCCCCAGGAGCAAGCCCCCGCGTACCTGTGCCATGCGGTCGAGCAGCGGCGCCCCAAGAAAGCTACGCACGACTGGATGGCCGCGCGGCACGCCCATTGAACGCAAGCTTTCCTCAGGGTATCGGCGACGCGCACCGGGACCCCGTGGCGGAAGATCGGCGCGAGCAGCCCCTCTCCACCAAGCGGCATGCGGCGAAACAGGGCTTCCTGCTCTGGCGTGACCCCCGCCACGGCTGCGAGATGAAAGCGGCCGCCCTCCGCAGGCACCAGCGGCTCTCCCTCGTCATTTACCGGCCGTAACGTGAACGCTGCAAATTCGGCACCAGTCAGTTCACAGGCAGTTTCCGCGAGACGGGTCTCATCCAACGCGCTCATGAGTTCGATCCCTACCCGACTCAGAGCCACAGATCGCTCTTCCACTGTACGTTGTGCGTTCCTTTCATGCTGTTTCATGCTCCACCTCCGCAGTTGTGAAGAAAAATTTCACGTGCGCCACCCATTAAAGCAGCACAATCTTCTCGCGGCGAATCTCTCCGCTCGTGGGATGCCAGGAACCTATGGTCTATCACCGGCAATGCAAACAAACCGAATATGATAAAGTGCTTGGCAATGTTTATGACATCCTCATTTTATGATAATAAATAGCATAGATACAGGTACTTCGCCTGGCATGCTCAGGGCAATCGTACCTAAATGGGGAGGTGGTAGAATAGAGTGTTGGTTGCGTCGTTGTTGCCAGGCTTACCACACTGCTCAGGCAACGCGCTGGGCAGATTTCTGTCCGTGAGAGGGTAGCGTAACGAGATTTCCCCTATGAAACTTTGGTGACTGTCAAAACGTGTACAAAACGAGAGAGGGATACCGCATTCCCCATCACTCCAGCCCTCGCGGCGTCCCTCACCACTTGCTTATTGTCATCCAGCCCTATATTACCCCCTCTTGACATTTATTGCATATAGATTTATTCTGCATATAGATGCTCAGCCTTATCTATATGAACAATGATTTGGAATTGGCTCATTGTAAAAGCATAGATGACGTGTAAGCAAGCAATGAGATACAAGGGGGATCATCATGCAGCATATCAAAAGGAGACTTACAAGACTTCTAGGCCCTTCCGCCCATTTTTTCCACGCGCGGACAGGCACTTTTCTCAGTGGCGATTTTTCCAATGGAACGGGTTCACGGCCCTATAAGCTTTATATTCCACGCAATTATACAGCCGGTACCTCTATCCCGCTGCTCGTGGCTTTGCACGGCTGTACGCAAGACCCAGATAACTTTGCCACGGGTTCTCGCTTCAATGTACTGGCCGATAAATACAACTTCCTGGTACTCTATCCACAACAGACCGGCAGAAATAACCTCACCAGGTGTTGGAACTGGTTTATCCGTAAGAACCAGGTGCGCAACAGCGGCGAACCTGCCCTTCTTGCTGCTATGGTTGATTACATCGCATCGCAATATGCCGTCGACACAGGTCGTATATTTATCACCGGTATATCGGCGGGCGCAGCCATGGCTGTCATTATGGGCGCTTGCTACCCTGATTACTTCGCAGCTATTGGCGTACACAGCGGCGTGGAATATAAGGCTGCCTTCGACCTGGTCAGCGCCCAAATCGCCATGAGCAGGGGTGGTCCAGACCCTAAAAAGCAAGGGAATCTTGCCTACTTGAGCGCTGGTTCAGCAGCGCGTGTGTTACCGGTCATCGTGTTTCATGGGAACAACGATCGCACTGTTTCTCCTATCAATGGGGATCAGGTAATCCAGCAGTTTATCAGCACCGGTGATTATGCAGACGATGGCAGCGCGAACAATTCAGTCAGCGCCGATCCAGATAGCGTCCGGAACGGCCAGGTACCTGGTGGCTATTCCTACACCATCTACACCTATGTTTACCAGAAACAGGTGCTCTTGCAGCACTATAAAATCGATGTGCTTGGACACGCCTGGAGTGGAGGTGATACCACCGCACCTGCGACGTTCACCGATCCTAATGGTCCAGACGCCTCCCTGTTGATGTGGAACTTTTTTGCCAGCCATCCGAAGGTCCAGCGTACCGCGACTCCTGTTACTCCCGTCAGGCACGGGGATTGGTCTCGGTAGACGCCGTTTCATATGCCTGTGACGTAATTGTGATGAATATTACCGATTTACCCCTTGACAATAGCAGCAACTAAGTGTAAAATGCATATAGATGCAATTGCATATCGTCGTAATACACATCGTGGCTAGATGCATATAGGTGCGATAATGGCGGAAGTAAACAGAGAAAACGAATCACAAACCGGGGCGAACGAGTCCTGGTCAAAAAACTGGCTCGTTCCTATCCTTCTCTTGATGTTACGGGAATGGAGTTCCTACGGCTATGAATTGATGGAGAGAGTGGCGACCTTCGGGTTAGCCGCAATGAACCCGGGCACGTTTTACCGCACGTTACGGCAGATGGAGAAAGATGGAATGGTACAATCGAGCTGGGATACCTCAGAAACGGGGCCAGCCAGGCGTATGTACTCGATCACAGAAGCTGGTGAAACCTACCTGAAGTACTGGGCGGACTCTCTGAATCAATACCAGAAGCTGATGGAGACATTCTTCCGGCTGTACACCGGTCGTCCATCACAAAAAGATCAGTCGTAAGTGAGCAGATAAAGGCATTTGAGCCTTGGAGGCTCATGCAAGCGAGTCAAGTTTAAAGGGTACTCCCGCGAGTACCACTAGTGCAGGTAACTGCTAAAAATCAAAAGGAGTTAAGACAATGGCAAAGAATAAAGATCAAGTGAATGATGCGGCCTGGAGTCTGAGCAAGTCAGTACAAGAGGCAAATCAGGCAATTACCGACAGTGCTGTTGCAGCTCAGGAGCGCAATGTGAAGTTTGTCCAGGGCGTCTTCGACAACGGCATTGAGGTACTTAAGAGCCACGCCGAGAGCACACGCGCCTTGATGCAGGAGTTTGTAGGACTGCCGGAGAAGCAGCAAGTGGCAGTTCAGGCAGTGGCCGATAGCGCCGTTGCCGCCCAGCAGCGGAACATGCAGTTTGCCCAGAGTATACTTCAGAGCAGCACAGAACTGATGAAGAGCCATACCGAGAGCACGCGCACGCTGGTGCAGACACTGGTAGAGCAGACGCAGAAGCAGCAAGAAGCTTTTCAGGTGCTGACCCGCGAGTCATGGGATACATACATGGGCTTCCTCTCTGCACCGTTCTCCTATTACCAGCAGGCCTTGGAGACTGCCGAGTCGATCGCCTCGCAGGGGGTAGAGACCGCGCAGAAAATCACTCGCCAGGGATTGGAGGTAGCTCAGCGGGCGACTCGCCAGGAAAAGCAGGCTGTTCGGGCAACTACTGAATAACAAGGCATCCAGCAAGTTCACTGGGGCCGGAGCGCAAGCCCCGGCCTTTTTTGCTTTTTCGTCTCCCAATGGGTGGGAATAGACACAATGACGAGTGGTTCCAGCAACTGAGGGGAGTGCTTACATGACCAAAGAGGAAAAGCCAGAAGAACCGGCAGATTCCAATGTATGGAAGAAAAGCATGGACGGGGACAAAGAAACGTCCCTTGATCCCTACGGTCTTTATCGAGCTTGGCTGAAAAGTGTAGGTGAAGCTCAGGAGCAGATAAAGCCCAGTTCTATGAAGATGTTTGATCCGAAAGAGGTATGGCAGCAATGGTTCGAAGCGACAACTGCGGCCTGGCGAAACGCTGCAGAAAAGGGAGCCGACCCATTAGGGCTTACCACTCAGTGGTCGGAGATGATGGAGGAGGCCCGGGCCAAAATATCAGCAGAAGGCACCATAGCAGCGGACCCATTTACCTTATTTAAACAATGGTATGATGCCACGAGCGAAACATGGTCAAAGGCAGTTGGGGACATCATCGGCAGCGACAGGTTCATGCAAATGGCCAGCCAGTTCCTGGAAAGCTACACGAGTTTCGCCAGAACGTTCCACCGTGCGAGTGAAGAGTATTTCAGTAATCTGCAACTTCCCACGCGCTCGGATATTGCAAGAGTAGCAGAGCTGGTCATCAATGTAGAAGAGAAAGTCGATCAGTTAGACCTCGCCTTCGAGGGCCTCGAGGATACCTACGCGCAATCGACAACAAGCGAGGCCATAGCAGGCCTGGCTGGACGACTTGATGGCGTGGAAAACAAACTGGACGCGCTGCCCGCTGTTCTGCAAAAGCTGGCAACGGTAGAACGATTGGAAATGCGCCTGGACAGGGTTGAAAGCAAGCTGGATCAACTGCTGTTAGCCCTGGAGAAAATCGAAGCAACTCCGCAGGTGGTCAGGTCCACCAATTCAACTCGTAAGTCACCAGGACCCAGAAGTGGGTCTACAAAAGGTCAGGCAGGGAAGACCAAAGCGTAGCTCCACTATGCACTTCGTAAGAATAGCACACAGAGGAGGACCACATGAGCCAGGGCAGTACGACACCATCCGATTTTGAAAGCGCTTTCCAAAAATACCAGATGGGTATGGAGATTATTCTGGAGGGCGCGAAGGCTGAGACGGGTAAGACGCCTAAAGAGGTCGTCTGGACCAAGAACAAAGCGAAGCTCTACCATTATGAACCGACCGCCGAGAAAGAGTTCCCGGTTCCCATCCTGCTGGTCTACGCGCTGATCAATCGTCCCTACGTGCTGGATTTGATGCCCGGCAACAGCCTGGTGGAGTACCTCGTTGGCCGGGGCTTCGATGTGTACATGCTTGACTGGGGAACGCCAGGAGACGAAGATAAGCATCTCTCGTTTGAGCACTATGTGCTGGACTACATTCCCCAGGCGGTAAGGAAGCTGCTGAAGCATTCCCACGCCGGGGAGTTCACCTTGATGGGATACTGCATGGGTGGGACGATGACGGCCATGTACGCAGCGCTTTTCCCCGGCAAGCCGCTCAGGAACCTGTTACTACTCACCGCACCAATCGATTTCACCCCCGATGAGATGGGGCTTTTTGGCCTCTGGACCAGTGAGAAGTACTTCAACCCCGACCGCATCGTGGAGGCCTTCGGGAATGTTCCGGGCGATTTCATCGATACCGGCAACCGCATGGTGAAGCCTGTCACCAACTATGTTGGTTCCTATGTCACGATGTGGGACCGCATTATGCAGGGGAAGTCCATGGACACGTGGCTGGCAATGAACAAGTGGGTGAATGACGGCGTACCGTTCCCCGGTGAGGCGTTTCGCCAGTGGATCCGTGAATTTTACCAGCAGAACAGGCTCGTGAAGGGAGCCATCAAGCTTCGTGGGCGCCAGGTAGACCTCGCGAACATTACGTGTCCGCTGCTGAGTATCGCGGGTAAAAAGGATCACATCTGCACCTTGCCCCAGGCCGAAGCCATTATGCACCTGGTGAGCAGTAAAGATAAGGAGTTCTACACGCTCGACGCCGGGCACGTTGGCCTGCTGACGGGTTCGGATGCGAAGAGGGGGCTGTGGCCTAAATTGGATAGCTGGCTGGAGCTGCGCTCAAAATAACGGCGCGTGCGCTCACTAATCAGCGCGCCTCGCTTTCTACTCATCTGTCAATCCACGCGGGTTGCGAGCAGGGAAAGTACCTCACAGGGTTATTTTCTTGCTCGCTTGTGTCCTTCCCGTGAAAACTGCCGGGTTTTCCCGTTTCTAGATAAGAGGAAGAAAATCTGCCCGCCAGGTTCTTTGTAACCGGAACGGGGGATTTCGCATAAAGGAGAAGAGTGCGTGCGTATTTTGAAACGAACATTCCCGGTACATCGAATAGCACATTTCGGGATTCGCCCTTTCATCCTCTTACTGTTCGTCATCATGACAGTTGCCATTCTACCAGCACAATTTCAACACGGTGCGCGTGCCAGTAACCCGCAGTGGCAGCAATTCTTCTACAATGGCCCAGCCGGCAGTCGTCCATATTTTGTCTACACTCCCGAACACTACCAGGTTGGAACAGCAGTGCCACTCATCGTCATGTTGCATGGATGTATTCAAACGGCGGTTGACTTTGCGACAGGCACACAGATGAACCAGTTAGCGGAGCAGTATAACTTCATTGTCGCTTATCCACAGCAAACAAGCATTTACAATCCGTCGTTATGTTGGAACTGGTTTAATCCCGCAAATCAGTTTCGTGGAAGTGGCGAACCCGCCATTATTGCCGGGATTGTACAGGAAATTGAGCGGAATACTGCCCGGTGGACGATTGATGGACATCGTATTTACGTAACGGGCATATCTGCCGGAGGCGCAATGGCTGTGATTCTGGGCGCTACCTACCCGGATATCTTTGCAGCGATTGGCGTCCATTCAGGTGTGGAATATCGCGCCATAACTTCTCTCCTCAGTGGAGGAGAAGTTTTTCTCGATGGCGGGCCAGATCCAATCCAACAAGGGCAAGAAGCCTTTGCGGCCATGGGCAGTTTCGCCCGTGTCGTTCCCACCATCGTTTTTCACGGGACAGATGATGTTGTGGCTAACCCGATTGATGGGAATCAGGTCGTACAGCAATGGATGGAGACAGATTTTCTTGCGTCGCATGGCACCTACGATGCCGGCTTTAACCATCCCAGCAGCACCATGCATGGTCAGGTCCCGGAGGGTCATTCGTACACCGTGTACCGGTGGAATGACAACGGTGGCAACGAGGTTCAGGAGTACTGGCTCATCAATGGTATGGGGCACGCCTGGTCGGGAGGTAATCCAGGCGATTTCACCGACCTTCAAGGCCCGAGTGCAAGTCTGGCAATGTGTATGTTCTTCAAGAGCCATCCCATGCGCGAGTGAATATGTGGTTCTCATATCGGCTTGAATCGCTACTGCCTCTGGCGATCCGTTTTGCCGAAGCCCGGCTACCACATCCTCAGCAGCCTCCTTGCTTTTAGAGTAGCTCACCACCACTCTGGCCCCTTCATGCCCCAGTTCCTCGGCTATAGCACGCCCTATGCCCCTACCTGGTGACGTCGTTACTGGCGGGTGCCTATCTCAACGGGGGGATTGGGCGAGAGTTGCAGCGCGTCACCAACCGTGATAGAGTGTAGCAGCCCAACGAATAGGGATTGTTTTGTGATACTGATTCACCACTTTCGTGATAGATATGTGAGAACAGTGCTTTATAGTTGCTGTACGTGAACAAGTGAGTGCTAGCTACTCTCAATTGCGAGCGTTGATGGTTCCATCGTAAACCAACCTGAAGTGCGAATCAGGGTGGGTCCATGAGAGGAATAAAGTCGTCGTAGTCAGATTTGTTTAACTATATTAGGAATAGCAGAAGGAGAGAAAAGAACATGGCACAACGAGAAGTCGTCGTGCTGAGCGGTGTGCGCACCGCGATTGGAGACTTTGGCGGCGGTTTGAAGGACAAGCCACCTACTGAACTGGGCGCGACCGTTGTGCGCGAGGCGGTCAGGCGTGCGGGGATCCAACCGGAGGAGGTAGAGCATGTGGTCTTCGGCAATGTGATCCATACTGATGTCCATGACATGTACCTCGCTCGCGTGGCCGCCATCAACGGCGGTCTTTCCATCGAGACCCCGGCCCTCACACTCAACCGCTTATGTGGGAGCGGCTTGCAAGCGATTGTTTCGGCAGCCCAGACCATTTACATGGGTGATGCGACCGTGGCGCTAGGCGGGGGCGCCGAAGTGATGAGCCGCAGCCAATACTGGCTCCCGGGTGCCCGGTGGGGGCAACGCATGGGTGATGGGAAGCTGATTGACGCGATGGTGGGAGCGCTCAGTGATCCATTTGACGATTGTCACATGGGCATGACCGCTGAGAACGTAGCGGAGAAGTGGGGTATCACCCGGCAGGAACAGGACGCGTTGGCCTTGCAGAGCCACCAGCGGGCGGCGGCAGCCATCCAGGCAGGCTATTTCAAGGAGCAAATCCTCCCGATTGAATCCAAGGTCAAAGGACAGACCGTGGTCTTTGACACCGATGAGCATGTCAAGGCGGACACCACCCTGGAGAAGTTGGCGAAATTGCGCCCCGCCTTCAAAGGGGATGGAAGTGTGACCGCAGGCAATGCCTCGGGGATCAACGATGCAGCAGCGGCAGTGGTGCTGATGGAGGGAAGCCTCGCGCAGCGGCGCGGATTGCACCCGTTGGGCCGGCTGATAGCGTATGCTCATGCGGGAGTAGACCCGAAATACATGGGCATCGGACCCGTCCCGGCGGTGCGGAAGGTGCTCGAACGTGCCGGGCTGACCATCAAGGACATGGATGTGATCGAGCTCAATGAGGCCTTTGCCGCCCAGGCGCTTGCCGTCATGCGGGACTTGGACTTGCCGCCCGATCGCACCAACCCGAACGGCAGCGGGATCTCGCTTGGGCATCCCATCGGCGCGACGGGCTGTATCCTGACAGTGAAGGCGCTGTACGAACTGCGCCGCATCGGAGGCAAGTATGCACTGGTCACTATGTGCATCGGAGGCGGCCAGGGCATCGCTGCTATCTTCGAAGCCATGTAAGCGCGTGACTGGTGGAACACGGTGAGTGGACTTTCGAGCCCACCTACCAGAGCATGGGGTGACCAGCGAGTGAATCTGTCGTGGTCATCCTCATGCTTGCTCTCGAACAAAAGGCAATTGGAAGGAAAGGAACCCTTATCTACCATGAGCGAACAACAAGAAACGCCCAATCCACTCGATCCTTTTGACACCTGGACTGCGATGCGTGATGCCAGCCTGAAAAGCTGGACTGCGATGCGTGATGCCAATCTGGAAGCCTTGTCCAAGATGCTGATCGACCTGGTCAATTCGGAGGCCTACAGCCAGGCCACAAGCCAGTGGTTGGATGCCTATTTGACGATATCGCAACCATTGCAGCGCGTGATCGAAACGACCATGACGCAGGTCCTGACGAGATTGAACATGCCGCTGCGTACTGATGTGATAAGCCTGGCGGAGCGTCTGACTAACGTTGAAATGCGTCTGGATGACCTGGATAGCAAGCTCGATGACATCCAACACGCAATCAAGGCCCTCGCTGCGTCAAATCGTGCGGCGGACACACCAGCAGAAGCAAAGGAGATCCACTAATGTTATCCTCATCCCTACCCATGATCCCAGCTGCGCTCGAGAGCGAACTGCGGCAGATTGAGGAGAATACCCGTACTTTGCTGCGGGTAAGCACCAGCCGCGCCCGTGTTGCCCAGACGCCCAAGCAGGTGATCTGGACGCTCAACAAAGCCAGGCTGTACCGCTACATTCCAGTCGTCCCCGCCGAACAGCGGCACAAGGTACCATTGTTGCTGGTGTTCGCGCTGATGAACCGGCCGTATATCCTCGATCTGCGGCCAGGCAATAGCTTCATCGAGTACATGGTCAAGCAAGGCTACGATGTCTACCTGCTTGACTGGGGAGCACCCGGTCCCGAGGACAAAGGGCTGAAGTTCGATGATTACGTGCTGGATTACCTGACACGCGCCATTCGCAAGCTGAAAGCGGTCTCAGGGTGTGATGAGTTGAGCATACTGGGCTGGTGTATCGGCGCGATTCTCACGACCATCTATGCCGCCTTGCGACCCGACGACGGTCTCAAAAACCTGCTGCTGCTGACGGCACCGCTGGATTTCACCGACAAGACGGCGGGGGGCTTTGTGCGCTGGGTGAACGACCAGTACTTCGATCCCGATAAGATTATCGACGCCTTCGGCAACGTGCCGGGCGAGATGATCGACTACGGGGCCAAGGCGCTCAAGCCGGTCGAGAACTATATCGGCTCCTACCTGACACTGTGGGACAACCTGGATAACCCGCGTATCGTGGAATCGTGGCACGCCATGAACACCTGGGTCACCGATCTCATCCCCATGGCTGGGGCCACCTATAAGCAGCTCATTCAGGAGCTGTACCGGGAGAACCGGCTGATTGAGGGACGGATGATCATTCGTGGTGAGCGCGTAGACCTGAGTCGTATCCGCGCGAACCTGCTCAATGTGATCGCCCTGGCCGATCACATCTCGCCGCCCTGCCAATCGGAGAGCATCATGACGAAAGTGAGCAGCAAGGATCAGCTCTTGCTGAAGGTGAAGGGAGGCCATATTGGCATGATGGCGGGAAGCGGTGCGCTGAAATATACATGGCCACACATTGACTCCTGGCTCTCGGCACGCTCAGATTGACAAAAGAGTCGGCTTCAATCCAAACACCCACTTGTCCCATGCCGTGGATGTGCACCTGATAGCCGCCGTGGAGAGACTTGTGGCCTCTACCAGCCCCGATCCTCTCTACCAGCAGAAAATCAGCTAATATGTGGCTGATAAGTGAGCGCATGCATAAGATACGCTCTGAACTCGTCGTATTGCGTTTCGTCGAGGATTCCCATATCTTTCATGAGTGTAAGCAAGGCGATCATCTGACCAGTAATAAGCGTGTTTTTGATAAGTGCCCGCACTTTTTCATCCTCGATATTTAAAGAGGCTTTAGCTACAGTCGTGCGGTGTATGAGCATATGACCTAGAGTCTTTTGAAAGTCGCCGGAAAGCCTGTCTTGCAGATCTTGTACAGCTTGCAGATAACTTTTGTCTTGCATCGGTTTTTCTCCTGGGTAAATACATGCATATTCTTGTATGAGATCTGCATTCCTACTAGTAGCAGTGCACCTCGTGAAAGCAATAACGAGAAGCTATGCGCCTTGCTTTTCTGGAGAGAAGAAATCACCTACACGATATCCTCTTCACAGTCCTCTAAAGAGACGCTTCCTCTTTTGCATAATGATTATCTGCTGTCGTAAAAAAAGCTGTGGGCAGACCTCATACTTCTGTTTATTATAGCGAACGGGAGGGGATTATTGTAACTCACTTTTTTTTAGCCCTACAGTGCCATTTTTAACGCCAATCGGCTGCAGTAGCGCATGGGCGTCATAGACCTGTTTTTTGATGATCTGGCTGAGGAAGCCGCTTCACCAGAGATAGGAGTGTATGGTATGAGCGAGTGTATGAGGGGTGTAAGCAGCCAAACAACGAAGGTGAATGCATTTGGCTGCTGTTTCAGAAGCCAGGGCGGGAAGAAATACTTTCAGATCCGTCAACCGGCTTCATCCATTTATGTGCCTTGTGGTTGTTTATTGCCACTCTTGCCTGTCGGACCCCTCTTTGGAACCTGATTCCTGGCCGGTTTCCTTTGGAGACACTAGAGTATCCAGAGCCTTCACAATTGCAGGGGCAAGAGCTTCTGCAAGCGCAGGGGCAAGAGCTTCTGCAAGTGCGGGGGCAAGAGCTGCTGCAAGTATGGCTTTGTCGAATGAGGATGCCTGTGATACGGCGCGTGCCGGGGAGATCAGGGATGCCATAAACGCTTCGGTCAGAGCCGCTGTGATTGCACCTTCCGTTCGCGATGCTGCTTTCGGATGTGATGCAGTTTCAAGCAGCTCTTTAATAAGCGCTTCGACCATAGGATCTATACGATCCTGGAATGTTGCTTGTCCAGAATTAGTCGTCATGATGATTTCCTTTTGAGCAGTTTGGGCTTTGTAGAGTTATCCAGAGCTCATACGCGAGTGTGTATGAACTCCGGATAACTCATCATTTCACTAAAATCGCCAGATAGCCTCCCTGTTCTTAGCGAATGCCGAGAGAGGCGAACAAAAGAGGAGCCAGAGCCTCGATGTGCTACACCATCTCCTTCTCCCGCTCCTCGCGGCGAGCCATCAGGGCGGCCATCAGGAGCGGATATATCTCCTCACTGCCCTCCTCCCGCTTCTCGCGGCGAGCCATCAGAGTGGCCATCAGGAGCGGAGCTATCCCCTCACTGCCCTCCTCCCGCTTCTCGCGGCGAGACATCAGAGTGGCCATCAGGAGCGGAGCTATCCCCTCACTGCCCCCCTCCCGCTCTCCGCGGCGAGCCATCAGAGCGGCCATCAGGAGCGGATGTATCCCCTCACTGCCCTCCTCCCGCTTCTCGCGGCGAGCCATCAGAGTGGCCATCAGGAGCGGATGTATTCCCCCCTCGCGCTCCTCGCGGCGAGTCGCCAGGGCGGCCAACAGGAGCGGAGCTATCCCCTCACTGCCCTCCTCCCGCTTCTCGCGGCGAGTCGCCAGGGCGGCCAACAGGAGCGGAGCTATCCCCCCCTCCCGCTCTTCGCGGCGAGACATCAGGGCGGCTAACAGGAGCGGATGTATCCCCCCCTCCCGCTCTTCGCGGCGAGTCGCCAGGGCAGCCAGCAGGAACGGATATATGCCCTCGAAAGGACCCTCCTGCTCCATGCCACCTTGCTCTTCATCTACTCGCCCACGAACTCCACCTCGGACGGTTGTTGTCATAAAATTCTCCTTTTTAGTGTATCCATCTAATAAATTAGATGGGGATGAACTCTCCATCTATGGGATGTAGGGGGTAGCTCACCACGAGAAACGTTTACGTAGAGAGAAACCCCGACAGGCCCTCAGTAACCGGACTACAAAGGACGCGAAGCGAAAGGGAACATCTTGGAGCAGTTATGCTTGCACTCCACCGGCGAATTCTCAGCAGGAAACACTCACTCCTGACAGGAACCGATGAGAGTCTTCTCTATTGAGGAACACACTCCAAGAAGGTATCTACTCAGGTGCCTTTCTCAAGTCGCCTCTAAAGCTAGATGATTCAAAGGCGACAATAACGAGAATAGATCATGATCTGATCTATTAGGGCTTTCACTACAAGACCATCTGAGCAGTTACGTTTTTAGTCGCATTGATATTATAAAAAGATATCTTTCTTTTTGTCAAGTAATCGTGCTGAGATTAGTCTTTTTGCGGAAAACTCAACTTTTACTATAGAAGACGTGGTAATGATAGTAAACAACTCCGGGTCAGGGTTTGGGGCGCCCCACATGACGATGCTCATGGCGCTTTCATGACGCTTCCTCCTTATGCTCAGAGAGGACGATGGTCGTGGAAGGCGCTCTGAGGAGCTTCTCGGCGCAAGTTGTAGGCAAGATAGGAACATTATAAGGGATTGTGAGGCCATGTGACACAAAAATTCTGGTGGCTGAATCTAGTTCGCGGCATTGTTGCTCTGATCATTGGTATGCTGATTCTCGAGTGGCCCCAAACCGTTCACGTCTTTTTTGTGAATTTTTTGGCAATGTATTGGTTGAGTAGCGGATTGGTGGGTTTGCAATGGGGCCGGTCTACGCACCAGGAGAAAGGATTATGGCTTGTTGCTGGTCTGCTTGGGGTTATTGTTGGTGCGGCCATCCTTCTTCGCCCGGTATACCAATATGCTCTCAATCCAGTACTGGCCGTCAGAATCTTTGGTGTGTTGGCGGTATTTGTGGGTCTCTCCCGAATTTTTGGAGGGTTCACAACTATAAACATGGTGCACCAGCGATCACAGGGCAGTCTCTTCCTGGGCGTATTCGAAGCATGTCTGGGGTTGCTCCTGATCTTCTCTGACATGCCAGAACCATTTACCAAACTGCTTGCTGGAGGGTGGGCCTTTCTTGGAGGGATACTGCTCATCCTTCAGTCTCTCCAGTTGCGAGGAGTTACATCAACCCGTACCTAGTGCATACTATCATTCCTTTCAATGAACTCATATGGAAGCCATGCAGCTCCAGCGCTGCGCCACCTCGTTCCAGGCGGCGATCTGAGCGGTCCGAGGCGCAAAGACGCGCGTGGGCACGTTCTGCGCGATGGCGCGTACCTCCTCCAGGCTGTGCAGCTCGCCCAGGCCCACCAGTTGCATCAGCGCGTTGCCATACGCCGTCGCCTCGTATTGCCCTGCGATCACCGGCACGTCGAGCGCATCAGCCAACCACTGGTTGAGCCGCGCATTGCGCGCACCGCCTCCCACAATATGTACCTGCTTGATTAGAGCACCTGTGAGCTGACTGATCTGCTGAAATACCGCGCGATAGCGCAGTACAAGGCTCTCCATAATGCACCGCGCGAAGGCCGCCGGAGCGGCAAGCGGCGTTTGTCCATGTTCAAGGAGATAGGCATTAATGGCACCCGGCATATCCTGTGGGGCAAGGAAGCGTGGGTCATCTGGATCGATCAAGGCGGCGAAGGCTGCAACCGCATCCACGTCCGCCAGCAGTGTGTCATACTCGATGGCGTGACCAGCGCGCGCGAAGCTTCGCTGGCATTCCTGTAACAGCCACAGTCCCATGACATTCTTGAGAAAGCGCGTCGTGCCAAAGACTCCACCCTCGTTCGTGAAGTTGGCAGTAAGCGTCTCGGGGGTCATGATCGGTCGCTGGAGTTCGACGCCCA
>WNFA01000718.1_pt1 | contig 30582 bp, 26 predicted proteins | sample 5400481 | NCBI WGS metagenome assembly WNFA01 (sample SAMN13153340, study PRJNA577476) | soil metagenome | isolation source: 120 cm saprolite under Douglas fir tree site 2 hole 1 replicate 2 | place: USA:California | collected 2015-04-18 | reverse complement strand
AGGGGGTCAGACCGCCAGGAGGAGGAATGATGTTGAAGCTTGGGGGCGCGGGGATGTTCCAGATCGCGTCAAAAGCGGCGAGGTCTTTCTGGATCGTTGGGCTCTGGAAGGCGTCGATGATCACGATCGTGCGGCCCGTTCCAGTGATCCCACCGTCCAGAACCGGCTGAATGTCGTAGGCGGCTCGAATCTGGTCGGGGCCATAGCAGAATGCTCGAGCCGGAGGTCCGAGACGGGGGCGTGTCTGACAGCCGAATACGACCGCGCCTTGCGGCTCCGCGCTACCGATGTACTCGTAGCGGACATTGCTGCCGACTGCCGGGGTCATGGCATGGGCGACGATTGCGGCAGACGCCGGGACGGCGCCACCCAAGAGCATCGGCACAGCCAGCGCGACTGCTCCAGCCCGTGCCGCCAAGGCGCGCGCCGACGACGTGATGGACCGCATCTCCACTCTCCTCCCCTTCCTAACTCGACCCGTCTAACCCGACGGGCAGGTGCTGATGTGGCGGGAATTCTAAGCCCAAACTCCGCCGGCCCAGCAGATTAGGCGATGATTTTTTCCTGGGTCTCTCGGCTCGGGCCGGCGGGTGGCGTGCAGCGTCAAACGGCGACACTTCAAGGAGGTCTGACATGACCGCGAAGCCGGTCGTCATCGTGGGTGGCGGCGGCGGCGGGGACGCTGCGGCGTTCGCGCTGCGCAAGAAGGGCTACGACGGCGAGGTGGTGATCCTGAGTGCCGATCGCGACCGGCCGTACGATCGGCCCTACCTTTCCAAGGAGTTCCTTCGAGGCGAGGTCGACCTGCAGAAAGTGTTCCTGCACGAGGAAGCCGAGTACTCGAAAGAGAAGATCGAAATCAGGCTCCAGGAGAGGGTGGTCGGGGGGTCGCTGCACGATCGCACGCTGTCGTTGCAGAGCGGAGTCGAGGTCACGTTCGGCACCCTGGTGGTGTCCACCGGCGGAACGCCGCGCCGTCTGCCCGACGCCCCCGATTCCTACAACGTGTTCACGCTTCGTTCGCTGCGCGACAGCCAGGCGCTCCGCGACGCGTTCAAGCGAGCCACGCGGCTGCTCCTGGTCGGCGCCGGTTTCATCGGCGCCGAGGTGGGCGCTTCGGCAAGACAGCTCGGCAAGGAAGTCTTGATGGTCGAGTCGGCGCCCGTGCCCCTCGCGCGTGCTCTAGGCGAGGAAGTGGGCAACGTGTACGCGTCCATCCACCGCCAGCACGGAGTTGACGTGCGCACCGCCACCACGGTCAAGGAGTGGCATAGCTACGGCGGTCGCGTCACCGGGGTGACGCTCTCGGACGGGCGCCGCGAAGAGGCGGACGTGGTGCTGATCGCCATCGGCATCGATCCCAACCTCGAGGTGCCGCGAGCGCTCGGCCTCCCCATCCACGAAGGGGGCGTGCGGGTTGACGAAGGTCTCCTGGCGGCGGAGGGCGTGTACTGCGCCGGCGACATCGCGCTGCACCCGCACCCGCTGCTCGGCGAGTCGATTCGCGTCGAGCACTGGGAGGTGGCCAAGCATCATGGTCGGGGCATCGCATCCTCGATCGCGTCCGGCCACGGCCCCGTGACGAGGCTGCCGTACTTCTGGTCAGACCAGTACGACGTCAGCCTCGAGTATCGCGGCCACGCGTCCGGTCATGATCGCGCGATCTGGCGAGGAGACAAAGAGGCCCTGAAGTTCTCGGTCTTCTACATCCGGGACGGGCACATCCAGGCGGTGCTTTCGATCAACGACAAGAAGGTCAACGAGGTCGGCGGCAAGCTGATCGAAAGCCGCCGGACCGTGGACGAGAAGACGCTGGCCGACGTGTCGACCGACCTCTCGGAGCTGCTGGCAATATGAGCGGAAACCTCGGCGGTTTCCGCTCATCGGGGCGCTCAACGGCCGCTCGCGCTCGTACTGCGTAGAGTCGTCAAATTCGGCCGGATTCGCGCCCCTGCTCACCTTCCCCGGGAAGGGATGTACCTAGTTGCCACTCCTCGCGACATTGGCGGGGACAAGGCACGCCCAGGGAAGGCCGGAATAATCCGGCCTACTGGCATCAAGCTCTGCTGAAAGAGGCCGTTATTCGGGCAGGAGCCAGGGCAGGGCCTCTGCCATCGGACGCAGCAGCGTCGCCTGCTGCTCCTTGCTGATCAGCCCGTCCGCAAGAAGTCCCAGCGCAGCTGCGAACGCCGCGCTCTCGGCCTTGTGGCCGAGCTCGCCGTGCTCAGCCCGCCAGGAGATGAGCGCCTGGCCGGATTCCGTCATCCCGAAAAGGGTGCGGCGCACCTCGTCCCAGGCGGGACCCCGGTCGGCCTTTTCGATGGCATGCAGGGCGGCCTTCTCGGCCTCGCGGAACGCGGGCAGGCCTCTGTCGCCGATGTGTTCGTCCCAGCCGGCCGCTACGCGTTCGACGCCGGAAGGCGACAGAACTCGGACGTCCTCCATGAGGCGCGCGATCGTGCGCTGGTGCTCCGGGAACCCGTATCCCTCCGCGTCGACGCTCATGTTCGTCAAGAGTAACCGCGATTAATATCCCTGCGAACCTTTCAGCTTCGCCGCCAGGAATGAGCGCTCCGGCCGGCCGAGCCGTTCCCACCATCGCCGCGCCGTCCGTCCTGCTTCCAGCCTCAACACGTCGAAGCCCCGAGCCGCCAGCGTCACGCGCAGAGCCACCACATCGATCGGGTGGTAGCGAGCGGCCAGCTCGGGGAATCCTGCCTCGGCGTAGTAGGCCGCGGAGCGGGCCTCAGCCAGCGCTTGCTTTCGGCGGTCGCGGTACATCGGGCTGTCGACCGCGACGATCAGGCCTCCGGGACGGAGCACCCGCGCCGCCTCGCCGATCGAGTCCGTGACGGGTGCGTAATGGAGCGAAGCTGCATAGAACGCGACGTCAACCGTCGAGTCGCGCAGCGGCAGGCTGCGCATGTCGGCCCGCACCTGCACGACATCAGGCTTGCTCTCGATGTTGAGAAGATCGATCGCGATGACGTCCGCGTCACCAAAATAGCGCCCGGCCCAGCCGCCTCCGGATCCGATGTCGACCAGGACCGGCCGCCCCGTTTCCGTCCATTGGCGCGCCACTGCGGTGGCGGCTTGGGACACCGACTCGACACGACCGCGCCACAGGCCCGGCCGGCCGGCATCCGGGTCCTCTCGACCGTCCGGGCCGATCCAGCCCTCTTGCCTGCGCAGGGCGGTGTACTGCGCGGCGAAATGGTCGGCGGCCTCGCGGCCCTGCTCGTCGAGCAGGTCCAGGCCGCCTCCAACAGCAGCGATGAATCGGCCACAGCCCTTGCACTGGGCCAGACCCGGTTCTGGTGCCGTACCGCACGACGGACACCTGAGGAGCTGATGGAGTTCGCTCAACGCCCTCAGCGCAGGATGGCGGGCACCCAGGCAAACCGCGACAGGGCGATAGGGCCCGCACCCGACGCGATGACCTGCGCATTGACCAGCACGGCGAGGTAATAGAGCCATCGGAACCCGTCGTCTTTGACCTCGAACCCGACGGTGAGCGCAAGCCCGGTCGCCAGCAGCAGGCCGAGGATGGCGGCCCAGCGGGTGGCCAATCCGAGAATCAGCAGTATCGCGGCCACCGTCTCGCCCACGGTCTGGCCCACGGCGAATATGAACCAGTTGGGCGCGACCACGTTGGTCAGGAGCTCGCGCAGACCGGGGATTGGATTCGCGGGTCCGGCCGACTGCATCAGACCCTGGACCCAGCCGACCCCCAGCCACTTCGTGCTGGCGAAGTACAGCCAGTAGAGCCCGACCGTGATCCGGAAGAGGCTCGGCCAGGCCCCGGTCATCGTTGCGTCCACGCTAACGCAGAACGCGCAGCAACGGGTTGGTGGCGAGCTCGAAAGCCCTTGCCGCCGGTCGCAGGTGCAGCTTGTTCAGCCGGTGCTGGATCGCGCCCTTGAGGATCGCCGCGCGCAGCTTGTTCTCCGAGAAATCGGTGTTGAACAGCAGCCGGTTGTGCCGGACCTTGTGCCACTCGCCTTTCTGGCGCCGCTCGTGGACGCGATCGTAGAAGCCAGTGCCCGGCAGCGGGTAGGCGATTGTGTAGCTCACGTAGTCGAGGGGCAGGCTGCTGGAGAAGTTGATGCTGCGTATCAGCGAATCGGTGGTCTCGCCAAGGTATCCGACCATGAAGAAGCCGGCCGCCTTGATTCCAGCCGCGACGCAAGCCTCGACCGCGGCGCGCGCCTGGTCGGGCGTGATCCCTTTCTTCATCTCCTTCAACACGTTGGCGTCGCCCGACTCGATGCCGAAGAAGATTCTCTTGCACCCTGCGCGATGCATCTGCTCGAACAGGGCCTGGTCGACGTGTGTAACGCGGCTGAGGCATTCCCACGTCAGCGGCAGGCGCTCCTTTTCGATCGCCTGCGCCAGCTCGAAAGTGCGCTTGTAGTTGAGCGTGAAAAGGTCGTCCGACATCCATATGTGGTCGTAGCCGAGCTCGGCAATCTCGCGCATCTCCGCGACCACGGATTCCACCGGACGCGCGCTGAACAGGTCGCCGAACACGGACTTGTGGCAGAAATCGCACCGGAACGGGCAGCCCCGCGTGGACATGAGGGGCGTGGTGGCGTCCTTCCAGTGCTTGCGCCAGTAATTGATGTACTCGGCATTGGGAATGTCGCCCCGATAAGGCAGGGGGAGGTGTGACATGTCCTTGCTGCGGACGCGGGGCGTCGTGTGGACGATTTCGCCGTCGCGTCTGAAGACCAGGCCGGGAATCTCTTCGAAGCGCCGGTCGTCGAGGTGCTCCATGACCTGGACGATGGTCTCCTCACCCTCTCCGACAGCGACGAGATCGAACTGATCGACGAAGGTGTCAGGCTCGCCTGACGGGTACGGGCCGCCGACCACGGTCAGAGCCTTGTCGCGGACCTGCTGCGCGAGAGAGAGCGCCTCGTCCTGCATCGTGATCATGCAATAGATGCCGATCACCGACGGCCTCAGGCGTTCGATCTCGGCGAGCACGTCGCCGCGCTCGAGGAAGGTGTGGTCGATGTGATGCACGCTGTAACCGGCGCGCCGCAGGGCCGCGCTCAGATACATGAGGCCGAGCGAAGGCATGATCCAGTGCCGGCCATGGGCCGGTGCTCGCTGCGGATAAACGAGAACGACATCGGCCCTTTCCAACTGACTCACCTCGCTTCTTGAACCTTGATCACGTAGCTGGCGCCGGTGAACGAAGGCCCGAAGATGTAGTCGAGGCCCGCCCAATCGAAGTCCGGCAGTATGAGCTCGCGGCCGCCGTGCAGCTGAGCGCCCGCGATTGAAGGCACCGAGAACTGCACGCCCAGGCTTTTCGACTGAAGCCGCGCCCACGCGCCGTCGACCGGCACCCAGCTCCCGAAGTTGCCATCGATCAGGGTCTGGCTCTTGTCGGCGGCAAAGTCGTTGAAGGCGGACGATTGCTCGTTGAGGATGCCCACCTCGGTGAAACCGGGCGCGAGCCGGACCACGTGCACCGTGACGGCGATGCCGCTCGGGTCGATGGTGTACGTCACCTCGACCAGGCCCCGCGACGCGATCGGAACAAATGCGTAGCCGTGCGCGGCGTCCCCTCCGATCTCGTTCAGGTCGTAGGTTCGCCTCCAGATCGTGCTGGCCGGCGTCGACAGGTCGTCGGTGGTCGCGGTTCTCGAATAGACCCAACCGTCGGGGTACTGGACGATCGGCACTCCGAAACCCATACCCTCAGCCGCAGCATCATGGCCGGCGATTTCCAGGATCAGGCCTTTGGCCAGCGGCGCGGTCTTGCCCTTTCCGAACGCACCCTCGATGCAGGCGTTTACCCCTGGGTAGATCGATTGCGTCAGCAGCGCTGTTCCGAACCGGTACGCGTAAACCTGCTTACCGCCCGGCACCTGATACCGCGCCTGCTCGCCCAGCGGTCCGAACGGAGCGGTCGGGTGACCGCTCGCGAGGTCGGGGAAGATCGAGGTGGCCCGGTAGTAGCTGATGCCCTCGAGCACCACGGCGGTCACGCCATGCGTGCCCATCCACGCGATCGCCTGGTGCCGGTCCGGGGGCAGCACCGCGGAGCCGGAGATCTCTGACGGCGCGCGGCCGCTGTAGAAAGCGACCACCGGCGAGTCGGTGATCAGCATGCCGTGATCGCCGGTCGCTGCCCGTCCCGCGGCGATCAGCCCGGTGTTGCCGGCGGCGAAGCTCGCGAAGGTCGGCAGGAAAGCCACCGCGAGCAGCGCGCCCGCGGCCACCGCGCCCAGGCGGGCAAGCGCGGGCTGGCGGTCGAGGGCTGCCGCGGCCAACAGCGCCAACGACGGAAGCGCGGGGTAGAGGTAGCGGTGACTTCCGCTGTAGGCGCCGGCGGCGACCAGCCCGAACACCGCCACGAGATAGACCATCGCCGGCACGTGCAGGAAACGTAAAGCGCCGGGTCCGCCGACCGCCTCCGGGCGGCGAATGGCCCACACGAGCCCGACCAGACCCAGCGCAAACAGCGGCAGGGCGGCGAGCCCGAACGTGGTCGTGAGCTCCAGCAGCCGGGCCAACGCCCCGCCCGGAAGGCTGCCGCGCGCGGTGGCGGAGAGAACCTCTGCCGACCCGCGCGCGATCGAATGGGTCGCGGGCGCGTAACCAAGCTGCACGAACACGAGCAGTGCGACCGCCGGCAGCGCCCAGGCGGCGGCCGGCCACGCTCGGGCGGCGCGCGTGGTCACGCGCGCATAGACCTGCTCGATGACGACGACCGCGACGGCGGCGCCGATCCAGATCCAGGCTTTGGTCGCGGTGAGCGCGGCCAGCGCCGCGAGCAGAGCGGCGAGCCGCATGCGGCGCCGCACGGCCGCGAATGCCGCCCCGACGAGGAGCGCTGTCAGCAGTGGCTCAACCACCGCCGAGCCTGATGCGAAAAGGAACACGGGGTTGAGCGCGAGCATGATCACGGCGATGCGTCCCTGCCGGACGTTGGGCGCGATCCAGTAGACACACGCGAGGGTCGCCAGGCCGAGGAGAGCGCCGAGCGTCTTCAGCGCGCCCAGCTGCCACAATCCGAACACACGCAGGATTGCGCCGGCGAGCAGGTGGTAGCCCGGCAGCCATGTGTCCTCCATGCCGAAGAGCGGGTCGTGCAGCTGTCCAGTCGAAGCGAGGTTGGCCGCGATGAGCCAGTGCCCGTAGCCGTCCTCGAATGGTTCTGGCATCTGCGCGGCGACCAGGAGCAGCAAGCCGCACAGCGCCAACAGGCCCACCGCCGGCGCGGCCGCGCGCACACCCGCCAGCGCCCGTCGGCCCAGGCGGCGCAGGGCGAAGACCTCGAGCACCTCGACGCCGCTGAGCGCGGCGACGGAGAGGAAGCCGACCGCAAACAGGCAGGAGTAGATCGCGACCAAGAGCTGGTCCGCGGCCAGCGCCGCCGGCGCGATGGCAAGCGCCGCCAGCCCGAGCAGTCCTTCGGCCACCGCTCGCGGGTCCCCGACCCGGACATATGCCTGGTCGCGCCACTCCTGGCCGCGCTCCACGATGCGGTACTTCGGCGTGCGCACGAATTCGCCACCGTGACGCGTGGCGCGAGCCAGCGCGATCAGCGTGTTGAGCGACATTCCCGCCCCGACCACCTGGCACAGCAGCGCGGGCGCACCCGACCACCACGGGCGCCCGCGTCTGGACTGGGCGACCATGAAGCCGATCCACGGTGAGATCCCGATGGCGATGACGAGAACGGAGGCATACCCCACCTGCCAGGGGAGCCCGAAGGGGTGGTGTGGGGCGGTGAGCAGCAGCACCGGGTAGCACGCGAGCTGGACGAGCATCACCGGCCCCACGCCGTAAGCGACCAGGTGCACGAAGGCCTGGAACTTGACAGCGAGTCGGTTCGGGCTGCGGAGGACCGGGATCAGCAGGTCGAAGGCGGACTGGAAGCTTCCCGTCGCCCAGCGCGACTGCTGGCGCCGGTACGCGTCGATCGACACCGGCAGCTCCTCGGGCACCACGAGGTCCTCGATATACGCGGCGCGCCAGCCGCGGAGCTGCGCGCGGTAGCTCAGGTCGAGGTCCTCGGTGAGGGTGCGCGCGCTCCAGCCACCGGCGTCCTCGATTGCGAGGCGCCGCCACACCCCCGCGGTGCCCGTGAAGTTGGTGAAGTAGCCCTTGGCCGAACGCACGGCCTGTTCGACCAGGAAGTGGAAGTCGATGGCCAGGGCCTGAAGGCGCGTGAACCACGAGTAGCCCTCGTCGAGGTGACCCCATCGTGCCTGGGCGAATCCGACGCGAGGGTCGTCGAAAACGCCCAGCGTCCGCCGGAGGAAATCGCGCGGTGGAACGAAGTCGGCGTCGAAGATAGCGATGAAGGGGGCCGCGGTCAGGCTCAGCCCGTGCGCGAGCGCGCCTGCCTTGAAGCCCTCGCGCGTGCCTCGTCTGACATGGGTTACGCGTACTCCCTTGCGGCGCCAGTGCGCCGCGCGCCGGCTCGCGATGGCGTACGTCTCGTCGTCCGAATCGTCGAGGAGCTGGACCTCCAGCCGGATGCGCGGCCACTCGATCGCGCATACGGCATCGATGACCCTCTCGGCCACGTAGCGCTCGTTGTAGATCGGGACCTGGACGCAGACGTCGGGCTCGGCGCCAATCGCGATCGATGCGCGGGCGGCAGGGCGCAGGCGTGTTGAGCTCCACGTCAGATAGAGCAGGTTGATCCCGAAGCACAGAAGGGCAAAGCTGCTCGTCGCTAGGACGGCCAGCGTGATGTTCGTGATCACGTGGCGTCCGGCTCGTCGAACAGCGAGTACGGCCGCATCGTGGCGCGAACGTATGCGACCCGAGCGAGCGCCTCCGGCTTGTCACGGCGCGTCCACTGCATGTAATGCCAGGCGGCGCCTCCGACCCGGCGGGCGGCGCCGTCGAGTGCGGCAGGAAAGATCCATGCCGGCAGGCACGGGCGCGAGGCGGAGTCGATGACCAGCGCCGGCGATCTGTATCCGAGCTGCGGGAAGTAGTCGAGCAGAGCCGGGTTGCCGTGCACCACCTCATCGAAAACGTCGAGGCCGAACACCGGCTGCGACATCGCCATCTCGAACGCCATGTCTTCGTCCTGGCGGAGGAGCGGGTGGCACTGCGAGCGCTCCAGGATGAGGTTTGCGGTCATCAGCCGAGGCGCAAGCGGCCGGCGCGTCAGGTCGTCCACCGGTTTGGAGCGATGGCGGAGCGCATGGAGCAGACCGAGGGTGTTGACAGCCACATAGGCGAGATGACGGCGGCCGTCGTCGACGATCAGGTTGAGGTCGACGTCATCGGAGGCGCGGAAGCCGCCGCTCGCCAGCGAGCCGGCGATGGAGACGCTGCGGATGAAAGGCGCCAACGTGATCAGCATCTGCACGAAGCGCATGGTCATCCCCAGATAGCGCGGAGCGTCAGAGTTGTGATCTGCTGCCCTGGACGCGATCTCGCGGGCGCGAACGCTGTCCGAGCGCATGAGGACAAGGCCGTACTCGAGGGTCAGGTCGGATGAGGCGGCGACGGCCCAACGCACGTCCGCCTCTGAGACGGCGCCGCCCAGGCACAGCGCGGCCAGACGATCTGGACCGAGGGCGAAGCCCCGACGCGACAGCAGCGCGACGGTGCGGCGCACACGCTCTGACGTGGACGGGACCTGGACTGGAGATTGGCCGATCACCGCAGTGCCTCCAAGAGTCCGACGGCTCCTAGGCCGATACGACCTGAGGTTACTTCTGGCCTCCCGCTACCGGCACTATCATCGATGCTGGCGCCAGCCGATTCACACCAGGAGCTCTCATGACCGCCGACGGACATTTCAAGGTCCCGACCCCCGTCAACGAACCGGTGCGCGCTTACGCGCCAGGCGACCCACACCGCAAGAGCCTGAAGGCCCGGCTGGCCGAGCTGACCGATGCCCGCACCGAGGTCCCGATGCAGATCGGGGGCGAACGGCGCTGGGGCGCCTCGAGGGGCGACATCCGCTCGCCTCACCGGCACGAGCTGACGATCGCCGAGTACGCCGTCGGCTCGGACAAGGATTTCAACGACGCCATCGACGCTGCCCTCAGAGCGCGGCGCGCATGGGCCGCGACCTCGTATCACGAGCGGGCCGCTGTGCTGTTGAGGGCGGCTTCACTCCTCGCCGGTCCGTGGCGCGACACCGTCAACGCGGCGACGATGCTCGGGCAGTCGAAGACCGTCCACCAGGCGGAGATCGACGCCGCCGTCGAGTCCATCGACTTCTGGCGGTACAACGCGTACTTCGGCGACCAGCTGCTGGCGCAGCAGCCGTTCAACGACGGCACGGCGTGGAACCGCCTCGAGTACCGGCCCCTGGAGGGTTTCGTCTTCGCGGTCAGCCCGTTCAACTTCACTTCCATCGGCGCCAACCTGCCCACCGCGGCAGCGCTCATGGGCAACACCGTCGTCTTCAAACCCGCGACCCAGACGCTGCTCGCGAGTCACTTCTTGATGGAGATCCTCAATGAGGCAGGCCTGCCCCCTGGCGTCATCAACATGGTGAGCGGGAGTGCATCAAAGATCTCCGAGCAGATCCTCGGACACAAGGACCTCGCGGGCATCCACTTCACCGGGTCGACCGAGGTGTTCCACGGCATGTGGCAGACAGTGGGCCAGAACATCGACCACTACCGAACGTACCCTCGACTGGTCGGCGAGACGGGCGGCAAGGACTTCGTGGTCGCACACGAATCGGCCGACTCGGATGCGCTGCGCACCGCGCTCATCCGCGGAGCATTCGAGTACCAGGGTCAGAAATGCTCGGCCGCGTCGCGCGCCTACATCCCACAAGCGATGTGGAAGCAACTGCGGTCAGAGATGGCCGACGAGGTCGAGGCCATCCCGCAAGGAGATGTCGCCGACTTCCGCAACTTCATGGGTGCTGTGATCAATGGCGACGCGTACTCCAAACACATGGGCGCCATCGAGTTCGCGCGGAAGTCTGAGTCCGCGAAGATCGTCGCGGGCGGCAAAGGTGACGACAAGGTCGGATGGTTCGTCCGGCCGACGGTCATCGAAACCACCGACCCGGACTTCAAGCTCTTGAAGGAGGAATTGTTCGGCCCCATCCTCACCGTGTATCCATACGCGGACGGGAAGTTCGAGGACACGCTGGAGCTGGTCGACCGCACGAGCCCCTATGGGCTGACCGGCGCTATCTTCGCGCGTGACCGGCACGCGATTCGCAAGGCGTCGGAGACTCTGGTCAACTCCGCCGGCAATTTCTACATCAACGACAAGCCGACCGGCGCGGTTGTCGGTCTGCAGCCATTTGGGGGCGGACGCGCCTCCGGCACCAACGACAAGGCCGGCTCGATCCTCAACCTCATCCGCTGGACGAGCCCGCGCACGATCAAGGAGACGTACGTTCCGCCCACGGATCACCGCTATCCGTACATGGATGCGGAGTAGCCCGAAGGCTCCGTGACCGTTCGGTACGAGCCCGACGGCCAGGTGGTCGTCGTGACCATCGACCGGCCTGAGGTGCGCAATGCGGTCGACCCTGACACGGCCGGCCGGCTGGTCGATTCCTTCGAGCGCTTTGCGGCGGATGACGCATTGGCGGTGGCGGTGCTCACGGGCGCGGGCGGCAACTTCTCGGCGGGTTTCGACCTGAAGGCGCTGGCTCGTGGGGAGGGCAACAAGCTCGATGAGACGGGGCCAGGCCCGATGGGGCCGACCCGGATGATCCTCGACAAGCCGGTGATCGCGGCGATCGAAGGCTATGCGGTGGCGGGCGGGCTGGAGCTGGCGTTGTGGTGCGACCTTAGGGTCGCCGCAAGGGACGCGACGCTGGGTGTGTTCAACCGGCGTTTCGGCGTCCCCCTGATCGACCTCGGCACCATCCGCCTTCCCCGCATGATCGGACAGGGCAGGGCGATGGACCTCATTCTTACGGGCCGCCCAGTATCCGCCGTCGAGGCCCTGGGCATCGGCCTGGTGGAGAGGCTGGCGCCGCCGGGCTCCGCGCTGGCCGAGGCGTTGGCGCTGGCGCGCATGCTCGCAGACATGCCTCAGGGCGCGCTGCGAGCGGATCGCCGCAGCGTGCTCGGGCAGTGGGCGCTAGGCCTCGATGACGCGATGCGAGCCGAATATCGCGGAGGCATCGAGGTCATCGAGTCGGGCGAGGCACAGGCGGGCGCCCGGCGTTTCAGTGAAGGCGCCGGCCGTCATGGGACTTGACGGGTGACGACATCGCCGGTGGGGCGATTGTCGGCATCGCCGGCCTGACGTCTCAGCGCGGCGATTGAGAGCAGCACCAGGGCAGCGATCTCGCCCGCGATCAACGGCAGCGGTCCCCACACGGGTATGCCTTCGGCCGCGATGACCAGGGCGAGCACGAACGCCCACGACCAGCGCGGTCGCCCGGGAATGCCCAGGTAGAGCCAGGCCGCGAGGCCGAGCATCACGAGGTCGTCGAGGTGCAGGTAGGGGGTGGCCAGCAGCCCGCCCAGGATCGCCAGCACGAACAGCCACTCCGGCGATTGCTTGCGCAGGCGGAACACGAGCGCAAGCGCCCAGACGGCAATGGCCCCTTGCACCAACCGCGCCGCCGTGAGTCCGCCGATGACAAGCGCCAGGGTCAGCTGGCGATTCACCGGCACGTCAGCGGCGAAGCTCAGTCGCTCCGCGTAGGCTGCCATGCCATCCGGCCCGACGTTGACGCCAGACGCGACCACCAGCAAGCCGATCGAGACGCCGGCCCCGGCAACGGCACGAAACCGCCCGCCGGCCAGCAAGGCGATCGGGAGCAGGAATCCCAGCTGCGGTTTGAGCACGATGACACCCAGCGCCAGGCCGGACAGGAACGGCCGGTGCTTGTGCAGCAAGGCGTATGAGGCGGCCACGCCGAACGCCACGAAGAGGCCCGGCTGGCCGAGTTGGAGGGCGTAGATGACCGGAAGCCATGCGAGCGCGGCCAGAAGGTGGATGAGCCGCAGCCGGCCTGCTCCGGGGGCGGCCAGGTACCAGGTGCCCACGAGAGCCGCCAACAGCAGCGCGCTCCACAACAGGTAGGCAATTGGATAAGGAAGCCACGTGAATGGGAGCGCCAGCCACGCCACGGGCGGTGGGCTGATGTATCGGGCCAGCTCGGCAATCCGTATCCGCGATCCGATGGCGTCGAGCTCGGATTGCTGCAGGTTGAGGTCGTAGATCGATTGCCAGCCGTGGGTCACCCCGATCCTCGCCGCGGCGTAATAGAACGTGAAGTCGTTGTGGAAGTGGTCCGAGCCGTAGGCGACCGCCCACTGGAAGAGGTCGAAGCCGGCAAACATCGCCGCCGCGAGCGCGCCAGAAGCGATGCCGAGGTTTCGCCAACGCCGCGGGTCGCCCATGAACGCGGATCGTAGGGCCAGGTTCCCGTACCTTGTTGTGGCGATGCCTTCCCCCGGTTTCGAGCCGCGTGTGCTGGAGCTGAGCGACGGGACCAAGGTTCACGTCCGCCCGATCGTCCCAGAGGACGAGCCGCTGCTGATCGACGCCGTGGCGGCGATGTCGGAGCGGAGCGTGTACTTCCGGTTCTTCTCGCCCCTGAAGCGGCTACCGGACGCGCTCGCGCACCGACTCGCGGTGGTCGACTACAACGACCGTTTCGCGCTGGTCGCGACCACGCACAAGAGCAGCGAACGGATCGTCGGCGTCGCCCGGTACGACCGCGTCGTGGGCACCGACATAGCCGAGACCGCGGTCGCTGTGGTCGACGAGTTCCAGCGGCGCGGGTTGGGGAGCGCGCTCCTCACCATTCTGGGGAAGGTGGCGCGCGACCACGGCATCAAGACGTTCACGCTGATCGTGCTGCCTGAGAACCAACAGATGCTGGGCCTGCTCCGAAAGATGGGCTGGATCCATCACGCCAAGCTCACCGGCGGCGTGTACGAAATCAGCTTCGACCTCCCAGAGTCTGCATGACGTTGGACACGCAGCTGCTCGCGTTCGTTGGTATCTCGCTGCTCCTGGCTGTGACGCCCGGCCCCGACATGGCGGTCGTCACCAAGAACGCGTTGGCACACGGCCGCCGAGGTGTTGTGCTGACCACGACCGGCATCGCGTTGGCGCTCGCGATCTGGGTCAGCGCCACCGCGGTCGGCCTGTCGGCATTGCTGAGGGCATCGGGCGAGCTGCTTTTCGTGCTCAAGCTCGTCGGCGCCGCTTACCTCGCATACCTCGGAGTGCGCACGCTGCTGGAGTCGCGGCGGCGCCCGGCGGATCTGCTCGCGGACGCCCCGCCGCCGGCGCCCGCCCACGCGATCTTCCGGCAGGGCTTCCTGTCGGCGATCTCCAACCCGAAGCTGGGCGTGTTCTTCGTGACCTTCCTCCCACAGTTCGTGGTCCCCGGTCAGGCGCTCCTGCCCCGCTTGCTCGAGCTCGGGCTGGTCTTTGCCGTCATCGGCTGGTCGTGGATGAACGTATACGGCCTGCTCATCACCCGCATCCGCGAAGTCATCACGGCGCCGCGCGTGAGGCAGTGGATGCAGCGCGTGACTGGTGTGGTGCTGCTCGGTTTCGGAGCCCGCCTGGCCTTAGAGCGCGTCTAGCCCCACTGGAACTGCTGGCACAAAGCGTCGAACTGTTCGCCCTCCGGGATGCCGTTTGGATAGTTCTTGAGGTCGGCGGAGTTCGCGCCGAAAATCACCACGGTGACGCCACTCCTGGTCGCCGCAATGACGACGAATCGGACTTTGGCGGCCGTCGCGTTCGACCCGACCAGATTCGCGGAGTACACAGCCCCGATTCCGTCCTGATCGCCGATGTGGGCTCCCTTGAGGTCGCTGACATGGGTGACATCCTGCCATTGCGACGTCGGCAGGGCGCTGACCGCGGACTGCATGACCTGGTCGAGAGGCTGGCCCGACTTCGCGCCCACGACTGACAGCTGCCCGAGCTTGGTGGCGAGGCTGACGCTCTGCGCGTCCTGGTTGCGCACCGTCCAATTGGGGTTGTAATCGACCTCGAAGCCGTAGGCAGAGCTCTTGTATGAGGCCGGCGCCGGCAAGGGGGTCACAATCCGCGCGCCGCAGTTCTGGGTACATGGCTTATGGGTGCCGAGCACCTGCGAGACTGCGAACGAGCTCACGGCCACCGTCAGCACCGACAGGATGATCAGGAGCCCGGCGGCCACCATCACTTGGGAGCCGCTAACCCTGCCCGACCCGGTCCGCGCGCGTCCAGGCGCCGATGAGTACGCGTACGCAGGCGAAGCAGCGAGCGGGAGCGCTGCTTGAGGCGCCCCGCATCGCCCGCAGAATGGCGCGCTCGGCGGAACCGGTGCGCCGCAATTCCCGCAGAAACGCACTATGACCTCCGGGCCGAATGCATGCGCGTCTGCTTGGCTGCCGCGCGCGCGACACCGCAAGCCGGGCAGAACAGCATGGTGGGCACGATCCGATGGCACTCGGGGCACGCGGCTTCAGGGCCGATCTCGTGTGCGGCGCCTTCAGCCAGCAGCGACTGGTGGATCACGAGCCTCATGTACACAAGCAGGGCCACGGCCGCGACGGCGTGGACGACGACCTTGAGCACGAGGTCGGGCACTACGACCGAGAGGATGCCGAGGATCACCTGCGCAGCTACCGCGACCACCAGCGTGGTGAGCACGCTCGCCTCCCAGCCGCCGGCCGCGCGGCGCAGGTCATATCGGTTGAGCCAGACGGAGGCCGTGACCAGCGATGTGGTGCTCGCGTTGATGAGCATGATCAGGATCCCCGAGTTCAGCAGGCGCAGCGACCAGTCCACCGGCGAGCCGCTGCCGACCAGCGGCCCGGCCAGGAGCGGCCAGATCGACGTGAGCATCGTGGCGAGCGTGAACCCGAGGGCCGAGGCGGCGCCGAACGTGAGTCCGTCCAGCGGTTCCCGCAGCCCGGGCCGATAGAAGTACAGGAAGAGCGGCCCGACGAGCATCAGAGCCTGGGCGACGATGGGGATGACAACGCCGGCGAAAAGAATGTTGCTTCCGACATCACCGCTGATCTCCAGGCCCGAGACGGTCCCTCCGGTCAGAGACGCGAAGGCGTAGCCGAGGATGCCGCCTGCGACCATCGTGGCCGCAATCAGCAGCCACGGTTCGGAGTCGTAGACCTCGACCTCGTACACGTAGAGGAGATAGAGCACAGGCAGCAGAAAAACCGCCCCAATCGTTGCGGGCGTGAAAAGGTGGAGCCCCGCCAGAAGGACGACCAGTGCGGCGCCGGCGAGCAATGCCCATCGGAATGCACCTCCGCGCCGGTGTGGAAGGTGAGGAAAGAGCGTCGAGACGATGGACAGGTGCACGACCGGCTCCGACGGCACCGCGGCGAATGCGTGCCGGCGCCCGGCATCGCCCCTCGTGAGGTGGGCGCCGCAGTGCCCGCAAAACTCTCCAGCCGGCACGATGGACCCGCAATGCGGACACAAGAGCAGTGGGGGTCCGGGCGCTTGCTGGCCGGCCTCCTTCTTGGGCGTGCCGCGAGCACGCCGCGTGGCGCCCGCCTCGTCCGTCACGCTCCCCCACCTTTTATGTAGAGGATCCAGGCGGCGTCGAGCGCGGCGCCATCCATGCTTCCCCACCCGGTCGCGAAGTCCCAGCCAGGGGTGGCGTCGTACGCGAGATTGTTGCCGACGGTGACGTCGTGGAATGGAGGCGCGGGCAGCCTGGATGCATTCGCCCCCATCCAGTAGATGGCGGGGTTGGCGTATCCCGTCTCGCGGAGGCCTTTGCGCTTGAGGTCCTGGTCGATGAGCGCGACGGTCGCGGCCCACAGTGGAGCCGCCGCCGACGTGCCGCCGGCCTGGCCCTCCTGGCCGCCGAAGATGATGTGGAACCCGGTGGCCGGATCCGCATCGGCGGCGACGTCGGGCACCTGCCTCAACCCGTGCCCTGCAGCCTGGGCGACGGTCTTCTGGTAATCGGGCACCGGGTAGAACTGGCTGGCGCCGCCACCCGAACCGATCTCAGCCACCGGGCCGCCCCAGGCAGCCTCCTTGAAATAGATGCCCTGCACAGACTCGAACACGGTCGTGCCGCCAACCGCCGTGACGTTCGGGAGCGTCGATGGGAAGCTTGCCGCGGGAGGCGCGCTCTCGCCACACGTATATGCGCCGCTGTCGCCGCTCGCGATGAAATGCGACATCCCTTGCGCCACCGAGCGGTCCTGGATGCTGGCGTAGGCCGCCCGATGCCCGCTCGGCGTTTCGGGTTCGCACGCGCCCAGGCTCTCGGAGATGACCGAGCCCAGGTGGTCGCTGATCATCTGATCAAACGCCCGGTCCGCATGGGCGAAGTCCGGAGCTGAGAAGTAGACGACGAGCTTGGCTGCCGGCGCGACCTGGTGAATGATCTCGAGGTCGAGGACCGTCTCGCCTTGCGGCTTCATGGGCGTCCCCCATGAAGGGTCACGCTTGAGCGTCAGCAGCGGCTCGTAAGGCGGCAGGTTGAACGTGGTCGCGAACTTGTCCAGGTCCGTGAGGTTGGGAAGGTCGTCGATCTCGGGGAGGACGATCGTCATGCCCGAGCCGTCGAGTCCCGAGTCGCGAAGCGGCTTGAGGTTGTAGAAAGCGAGCACGTCGGTCGGCGTCAAGCCGCCCGGCCGCACCGCATACGTGCGTACGTGCCGGTAGTTGTCGAGTCCGGTCACGCCGGTGACAACGGCCGCGATCGGCAGGGGAATCGTTGGGGTGTCCAGCGAGGCGTAGAACGTGGTGCCGTCGGCGAGCCGGTAGGCCTCGATGTCGACGCCGAACAAGAGCGCCACCGCAGGCGCGGGACCTTCTGCCGCAATCAGCGCTGAGCCGGGGCGCCACGTGGCATGCAGACCGCCCGATGTGAGCGCACCCAGGGCCGCCTGGAGCTTGACCGGGTCGGGCCCGAACTCGGCCGCGTACTGCTCGGGCGTGACGGTCTGGCCCGAAGCGATCAGCTTGGCCAGCCGGTCTGGCGAACGAGTTTTGAGACCGAGATTCAGGTCGACCTGGATGGCAGTGCCGGCCGGGCCGAGGTGAGCGGCCTGCGCAATCGCTGTTGAAAGCAGCGGGGTGGGCGAGCTCAGGTTCTGACCCGCGGGCGTGCGGTGAGCGGATGACGGTGAGCTGCAGGCTGCCGTGGCCAAGATCACAAGGGCCGCCAGCACCCCCCACCCCCGCATCAGATCAGTGTGGCGGTTTGCCGCGTTGCAATCCCGCTTCCCACACCTCCGACTCGAACGCCAGTTCGAACCCGAGCTTGCGATATACATCGAACGCCCGGGTGTGGTTCCAGCCGTCGACATACAGCGAGGCCGAGCGGGCGCCCTCCTCGCGGAGGCGGCCCAAAAGCTCGGCCACGAGCCAGGTTGCCAATCGCTTGCGGCGATGTTCGGGGACGGTGCCGACGGAGCTCACGATGCCCACCGGCTGCGGTCGGGAATCTTCTAGATAGGACTCGATCTGGCCCAATGCGAGCGCGGCCGGTGATCCGTCTGAACTGATCCCCATCAGTGACAGGTGAGGCGAGCGTCCGATCGCCAGCTCAGCCTCCTGGCGTGGCGAGAACCGCCAGTGGTCCGCGAAGCATCGATTGTGAAGGTCCGACCAGCTGCAGCCGGCCGCCCGACTTCCGTCGCGCAGCTCGTAGCCAGGCACAGGCCGAGGCACGGGTAGCTCGCCCGCGAGGTTCGTGTCCATGCGCCACCACGGGCGCACGAACTCTGCGCCCAGCTCAGCCATGGCTTCGCTGTGGCCGCGGCCGCACCACATCTGCGCCGCGACTGCGCCGGCCGCCTTCGAAAGGTCGATACCCCACCGGACCAATGCGTTCCTCATGTCCAGCCGGTCGCATGCAACCGATACCTGCGTCACGGTGCCCACCGGGGTCGATCGCCCGGCGACGAGGACGGCACCCTCCAGGCCTCGCTCGGCTTCGACCACCCGCGACCGTGAGCTCCAATCGAAGCCCGCCAGCATCCGCTGGAGGTAGGCCTCGCCGGGCACGCAGTCCTGCCGTCCTGCGCGAACCTCGCCTTGCAGAAGCGCGAGCACCGCGGGCAGGTCGCCTGCGCGGCCTGGCCTCACGCCGTCGCCCTGGCCGTGACCTCATGGACTTCGGGCAGCGCGCGACGAATCTGCTCTTCCAACTCGGTCTCGACCTGATGTGCCTGCTCGAGGCTGACATCGCCGGCCAGCTCCGCCACGACGTGGGCGTGGATGCGGTTGTGCCGATGGCTCAGCTCGACGTCGACGCCGCGTTTCACGGCCGGGTGCGCCTCGACGATCTCGCGCATCCGTTCCGCCAGCAGTGCGCGGCGCTGGGTGACGTCCTCACCGCTGACGACGTGCGGCTCCATCGGTTCGAGGTGGATGTCGATGCGCGTGGCGTCGGGCAGCTCGGCACGCAGCGTCTTCTCGAGCCCGGCGCTGGCCAGTGAGGCCGAGGCAAGCGTCATGTCACCGGGAAGCTTGGCGTGCATCGTGAGATGCAGCGAGCCATCGCTCTCGCGCTCGACCGTGACGTTGTGAAGATCGCGCACGCCGCCGTTGCGGGCGGCGGCCGCATGAACGCGTTCGACGAGGTCGCTCGGGCGCGATTGGCCTTCGACGAGCACAGTCAGGTCGAGCTCCGGCAGCGCGGCGCGAGCCGCCCGTTTGACGTCGTCCACGAGCCTGCCCGCGGCTTCGAGTGAAAGCATTCGCGCGGTGGCGATGACGGCGTCGCCCAGCAGCTTGGGTCCGGAGCGCCGAACCCGCACCGAGCGCACCTCGCGCACGCCATTGACGGCCTGGATGGCGGACTGCAACTGTTTCTCGGCGCCAGTGGCGGCGCGGTCGATCAGGATGTCGCCAGAGCGCCACGCGACGCGTCCCGCCGCTCGGACGATGATCACCGCGACGAGAAGCGCGGCCGCGGAGTCGGCCCAGGTGATGCCCATGCGAACGCCTGCGAGGCCGGCCAGGACACCAATCGTTGCGAGCACGTCAGCCACCCGGTCCGTCGCGTCGGCGAGCATCGCCTCGCTGGAGGCGAGACGGCCGACGTACCTGAGGACGACCGCTCGCCCGGATTCGATGCCCAGGGTGGCGATCAAAAGCACGAAGGCGTAGGCCGCGGGGATGACGGGCGGGCCACCTTCGGCTAGGCGACGGATCGCCTCGTATGCGATTACGGCCGCTGTGACGAGGAGCACGATGCCCTCGGCGAAGGCGGCAAGGTTCTCGGCGCGCCCGTGGCCGTAGGGATGCTCCTTGTCGGCCGGCTTACGCGCGGTGCGGATGGCAAAGAGCGTGAAGGTGCTGGCGGCGAGGTCGAGGAGCGAGTGGACGGCCTCGCTGATGATTCCGAGGCTGCCTGTCAGCAGGCCCACGACGAGCTTGCCCACGACAAGGGCCACGCCGATGAAGACCGACATCAGCGCGACGAGCTCCGGCCTGCGTCCGAGCGCCTTCACGTCATCAACTCTAGGGCGCGGGTTTGGGTCGGCCGGTGCCGGCCGCCCGCTACCTGAGGTTCGCCGCGGATGCGAAGAGCTGGTCTTCGGAGCCTAGAGCGACTACCAGGTCGCCTTCCTCGAGCCGCAGGTCGCTGCCGGGGTTGACGTGCAGCGTGCCATCGCGGCGCTGCACCGCGAGCAGCTTGGCCGCGTCCGGACTCAACAGCCCGGCCTCTGCGATCGTCTTGCCAACCGCCACCATCTCGGGCTTCACCAACATCTCCTCGACCGCGATCCCTGACACTCTGTGGTGCAGAGTGTCGAGCACGTCGACCAGAGCAGGGCGCAGTGCGAGCTCCGCCATTCGGTGCCCCGCCATCTGGTAGGGCGAGAGGACGCGATTGGCGCCGGCGAGCTCCAGGCGCCGCACCGATTCGGGTCTGCCGGCGCGAGAGAGGATGTAGAGCTCGGGCCTCAGTGCTCGCGCGGCCAGCGTGATGTAAACAGCCCGCTCATCCGAGTCGACCGCCGAGATGAGGCCACGCGCGCGCTCGATACCCGCGAGCTTGAGGATCTCCTCGCTGGAGGCATCCCCTTCGACGTGGAGCCGGTCCTCGTTGCGCAAGCGCACCAGCGCCTCATCGGTCTGGTCGATGACGGCGTACGGCACCTTGTGCTCTTCGAGCTCAGCGACGATCTGGGTGCCGATGCGGCCGTATCCGCAGATGATGAAATGTTCCTGTAGCTGGTTCAGCGAGCGCTCCAACTGCTGCTCTCTCCTGTATGCGACGAACGTGTTGTCTGTGAGCGTCTCCGCGAAGACGCCGAAACCGTAGAGCATCGTACCCACGCCGACCACGATGAGCGTGGAGGTGAAGATCTCACCCGTGTTCGAAAGGGGCTGAACCTCTTTGTACCCGACGGTCGAGATCGTGATGATCGTCATGTAAAAGGCATCGAGCAGGTTCCAGTGCTCGATGAGCACGTAGCCGGTGATGCCGTATACGATCACGACTGCCAGCAGCGCCGCGGGCAGCCGGAACCGGCGCAGCGGATGCGGTAGGCGCCTCTTCAATTGCGTGCGGCCGTCTAGCGTTCTGCGCCCGATGTCCGCAAGGAACTTCGGGTGCGGGACACTATCCGCCTCCGCCCGGACCTTCGAGTCCGGGTTTGGTCATCTTGCCCAGGTCGAGCACCTTGTTCAGCGCCGCCTCGGAAACGCCGCGAGCGCTCGCCAGCTGGCGGATCGACTTGCCGGTGCGGATCGACTCCTTGGCGATCTTGGCCGCGTCGTCGTAGCCGATCACCGGGTTGAGCGCGGTCGCGAGCATCGGGCTGCGCTCCACCAGCTCGGGGCCGCGCTCGGTCGCCTGAAGCCCTTCGATGCAGCGCTCGCGGAAGTTGCGGGCGGAGGCCGCCAGCAGCGCGATCGACTCGAGGCCGGCAACTCCGGCGACGGGCATCATCACGTTGAGCTCGAACAGGCTGCCGGACTGGCCGCATGTCGTGACCGTGAGGTCGTTGCCGAGGACGCGAGCCATCACCATCGTCAACGACTCGATGATGACCGGGTTCACCTTGCCCGGCATGATGCTGGAACCCGGTTGCGTCTCTGGCAAACGCAATTCGCCAAGGCCGGCTATCGGCCCCGTGCCCATGAGCCGGATGTCGGAGCCGATCTTCCAGAGGCTCACCGCGATCGTGCGCAGCCCACCGTGGGCCGCCACCAGCACGTCCAGCGTGGCCTGCGCGTGAAAGTGGTTGCGCGTTTCGTGAATCGGGAGCCCGGTCGCCTTGGCGAGACGTGCGCAGGCCAGCCGCGCGAACCGCGGGTGCGAGTTGAGTCCGGTGCCGACCGCAGTCCCTCCCAGCGGCACGCTCGTGAGCTCGTCCAGCGCCGCGCGTGCCCGCCGGATCGACTCCTCGACCTGCCCCGCGTAACCCTTGAACTCTTGGCCCAGCCGGATGGGCGTCGCATCCTGGAGGTGCGTCCGGCCGGTCTTGATCACCGGCCAGAACTCTTTGCTCTTCGTCTCCAGGGCTCTCTGCAGCAGCTCCAGTGCAGGGATCAGCTCATCGGCGATCGCGACTGCCGACGAAATCTGAATTGCGGTCGGGATGACGTCGTTGGACGACTGGCACAGGTTGACGTGGTCGTTCGGATGCACGAGCTTGGACCCACGCTTGCCGCCGAGGATCTCGGTCGCGCGATTGGCGATGACCTCGTTGGCGTTGGTGTTGGTCGACGTGCCCGAGCCGGTCTGGTAGATGTCGATTGGGAACTGGTCGTCGAGCTTGCCGTCGATGACCTCCTGCGCCGCCCTGGCGATGGCGCTCGTGCGGCGCTTCGAAAGCAGGCCGAGCTCGCTGTTGGTCTGGGCGGCGGCCTTCTTGATCAGCCCCAGGGCGCGGATGAAACGGCGCGGGAAGGGCTGCCCGGAGATCGGGAAGTTGAGGACCGCGCGCTGAGTGGACGCTCCGTAATACGCCTCGGCGGGCACTTCCACCTCGCCCATCGAGTCGCGCTCCATTCGTACTCCCTTCTTTTCCGGCACCCACGGAGATTCTAGAGTGGGCCCATATGCGGCTGGCCGCTGTGGACATCGGGAGCAACACCGTGCACGTGCTGGTCGCGGACGTCGTGCGCAACAAGCTCGTGGACGTCGCCCACTACGTCGAGATGCCCGAGCTGGGGCCGCGGGTCGCCCGTACCGGCGCGATCGGCACCAAGGGCCGAGTGGCGATTCGCGCGCTGCGATTTGTGATCGCGCGGGCCCGCAAGCACGGCTACGACACGCTCATCGCTGCATCCACTGAGGCGGTTCGCCAGGCTTCGGACGGGGAGGCATTCGCGAGGCAGGCCGGCGAGGCGATCGGCGTCCCGGTGCGCATCATCTCGCGCCGCCGCGAGGCCGAGCTGAGCTTTCTGGGCGTGGCCAGCCGCCATGCCGCCCGCCGGGAATGGGCGATGGTCGATCTTGGCGGCGCGTCCACCGAGGTTGTGATCGCGCGTGGACACGACCTGCTCCGCTCGGTCACGCTGCCCATCGGCTCGGGCGTCCTGGCCAGCACCTACCTGTCGGATCCGCCCTACCCCGACGAGCGCGCCCGCATGCGCAAGGCCGCGCTGCGTGAGCTTGCCCACGCCCCAGACGGCGAGGTCGAACGCCTGGTGGCCACAGGCGGGACGGCTTCCAACCTGCCCTTGGTGCTGGCCCGGCGCAACCCGCCCAGCGTTCTCACCACCGCCGATCTGCTTGCCTGCGAGAGCCGCCTCGACCGCGGCCCGGCCGCTAAGGTGGCTGTGAAGGTAGGCCTTCCGCCCAACCGGGTCAAGGCGATGCGCGCCGGGGTGGAAGCCTTGCTGCTATTCCTCGACTGGTACGGTCTGGCGGTGCTTCAAATCAGCCACGAAGGCCTCCGCCACGGGATGCTCCTGGCCTACCTGGAGCGCGGCGAAGAATGGTGGCTTTAGACCGTTAGGCGGTGGGTAGGATGAGTTCATGGAGCACGTGACCGATCAAGGGGCAACGCTGAAGAAGGCGCTTGCCCTCACCTGCATCATCCTCGCGGTCGAGCTCGCCGGCGGCGTGGTCTCGCACTCGCTGGCGCTGCTTTCCGACGCCGGGCATGTGCTCACCGACGTGTTCGCCCTCGGCCTCGCCTGGTTCGCGGTCGAGCAGTCCAAGCGCCCAGCGGACCGCCGGCGCAGCTACGGCTACCAGCGGGTCAGCATCCTCGCCGCGCTGGTGAACTCGGTGACGCTCATCGTGATCGTGCTCGCCATCACCTTCGAGGCGGTGCGCAGGCTCACCCATCCCGAGCCGGTGCAGGGCGCGGTCGTCATCGTCTCCGCCCTTGCCGCCATCGCCGTCAACGTCTACGTCGTCTTCGGCCTGCGCGGACATGGCAAGAGCCTGAACCTTCGAGCCGCGCTCCTCCATGTGACCGGGGACATCGGCGCATCGGTAGGGGTGGTCGTGGCCGGGCTCGTCATCCTGCTGACCGGCTGGCTGTACATCGACCCGCTCCTCTCGCTGGGCATCGCCGTGCTCATCGCCTATGGCGCCTGGCGGATCGTGCGCGAGACCGTCAACCTGCTTCTCGAGGGCACGCCTCCGGACATCAACCTGGGCGACGTGACGGGTGAGATCGCCGACACCGAGCACGTCATCAGCGTCCACGACCTCCACGTCTGGGCGCTGTCGTCAGAGGAGATGGCTCTCAGCGCTCACGTCGTTCTGGAGGAGTGCCCGCTCAGCGACGCCGAGCACGTCGTGCGCGAGCTGGAAGGCCGCCTGTGCGGTCGCTTTGCGATCGGGCACACCACGATCCAGGTGGAGAGCTGCCATCCATGCGGCGAGATCCATCACGGCGCCGGCGAGCACAACCACCCGCACGAGCACGTCGTGCTGGTCAGCTCATCGACTGCGCCGGTAGTGCCTCCTCCTGCTGCAGGATCCTCCTCGCGAGGGCGATAGCCGCCGCGTACGTCGAATCCATACCGCGGTAGCTGAGCCCCCGCGCACCCAGCGTGCGGGCCTGCGTGTAAGGCGTGTCGGAGGCGTAGAAGACAATCCCCAGGTCGAAGCCGAGCTTGGCCATGTTCACGCTCTCGCCGAGCGGATAACGGTCTGGCTGCGTGATCTCGTAGCACGCGTCGAGGTAAGGACCCGCCTCCATCTCGACCACCGTGTAGCGGCCCTGGTAGTACATGTCGAGGTACTCGCGGTTCTGCAGGAACGTTCCGCGCACCGCCACAGCCCGCTGGTTGTCGAGGGCCGACCCGTAGACGAGGTTGGGCTGGACGTCGGCGGCCGCGATGCAGTTGTCGAGCCAGTAGGTGTTGCCCGAATGCTCGTTGAACACCGCGTTCGGGATCATGACGTCGCCCACCTCGGCGTTGAGTGTCGCGGCCTTGCCCAGCACATAGACCCCGGCGACCCAGGCGCTGTGCTCGGCGACCTGGCGGAGGATGTGGTACGCGGCAAGGCCGAGCGGATAGTCGACGTTGACGATGCATGCGCCAGACCCCCGCAGCCGTTTCTCGTCGACCGGCCCGACGCGAGGGTCGATCGCTGCCGGGTCGAGCTGCGAGATCTTGAACACCTGGGCTGCCGAGTCGACGCCGGTCCCCCGGGCGGGTATGTGCCGGATTCCGTTCGCCGTCTCCATCTCCGCGCGGCGGGCCCGGAGACGGGTGCGGTTCGGATGCTGGTCGAAGAGCTGACGCGCCCCGAAGTAAAGCCAGTTGTAGCGCGAAGCGCGGCTGTGGCCGGCCTCGAGCTTGCGCCGTTCCTCGTCGAGCTCCGGATCGTTGGTGCGGACGAAGTCGAGGATGTCTTTCTCGAAATGGCGAGCGACACCGGTGAGGACGTTGACGAGGCTGTGTGTGTTGGACGACACGAAGTAGATCGGCGACTCGCGCACGCCCATCTCGTCCATCGCGGCCGCGATTGGCTGCCACCAGCGGCTCGCGTTGCGCGCATAGCCGAGATGGCTGCCACCGATCAGCCGGAGGACGATCCGGCACTCCTCCCGTTTGATCTTGGCCAGGGTCGCGTCGAAATCATCGCCCCAGGTGAGGCGAAGGCGCCGCCAGTCCTCTTCGCCTGCGCCCGTCGCCAGTCGCGCATCCTCGTCGTTGAGGGGCACGTCCTGGAGCAGGCGGTGCATCTTGTTCCACTCGATCTGGAACGCGACCAGGGTCGGCACCAGGTCGTCGATGTTCGGAAACCCTGCGGGCTCTGGCCCATGACCACGCGCCGGCATCGGACGATGGCGCCGGGGAGCCGCCGGATCGCGTAAAGGAGCGCGCCCATGTCCACCTGCGGTTCGGCGGCGAGCGGGTGCAGGACCGAGCCCATGTCGACGTGTGCGTGAGCGAGCGAGTCGATCTTGATGTCGCCCGAGCTCTGCAGCATCGTCGTGTAGGTGCGGACGTAGAGCTCGACCGCCTGTTTCCCGGTCCAACCGGTCCGTGTGGGCGACTCCATCTTGCGGTGAGTCTAGAGACCTTGCCTCACGGCCAGCGCCTACCTCTCGGAAGTTCCTTCCGAACCTTCCTCGGGCGGGGCGCCGAGCCGGCGCATCAGCTCTTCGAGGAGCTGGCGGGTCTCCGGGTCTGACATCAGCCGCTGCTGCATCTCCTCAGCCGAGCGGCGGATGTCGGGGTCTGACAGTAGGCGATCCGACATCGCCTCGAAGCGGGTCGCCATGTCCTTCATGGACGCCTCCTGCGCCACCTGGATGAGGATGGGCTGGCTGGCGGCGGCGACGACCGCCTCGGCCTGGACCCGGACCATCTCGATGCCCTTGCAGCCCAGGCACTCCCCCTTGAGGCCGCAATGGCAAAGCTGCGGGCGAAGTCGATCGAGCGCAGCGTGCAGCTCTGACATATCCGCCGGACCGGCCATGCCGACTAATCTACGCGGGACTCTGAGGCTTCTGCTTCCGGTCGTACATCGACTCGATCTCCTGCCGGTAGTGCTCCTGCACGACCTTCCGCTTGACGTCCAGCTTCAGCGAAAGCTCGCCTTTCGCCTCCGAGAAGTCCTCAGGCAAAAGCGTGAAGTATTGAATCCGCTCCCAGCTGCCGTGGCCTGCATTGGCGGCATCCACCGCATTCTGGACTTGCTCGTTGATCGCCTCGTCGTCGAGGCCCGCTTTGCGGGCCGCGTCCCAATCGGGCACGACCAGGGCTGTGACGTACGGCCTTCCGTCTCCGACCACGACAGCGCGTTCGATGAGCGGGTCGCGCATCATGTCCACCTCGAGCGGCTGCGGCGCGACGTATTTGCCGACCGCGGTTTTGAAGAGTGCCTTTTTGCGGTCGGTGATGCTGAGGAAGCCATCGCCGTCGATGACGCCGATGTCGCCGGTGCACAGCCAGCCGTCCTTGAGGACCTCGGCGGTGGCCTCGGGCTTGTTGTGGTAGCCGAGCATGTTGCCTGGGCTCTTGACCAGGATCTCGCCGTCGTCCGCGATCTTCAACTCCACTCCCCGAAAGGGCTTGCCCACTGAGCCGAAACGGTGGGCATTCGGAATGTTGGAGGTAACTCCCGAGCACGTCTCGGTCAGGCCCCAGCCTTGATAGATGGGCACTCCGATCGCCCAGAAGAATTCCTCGACGTCCGGGGCCAGGGCGGCGCCGCCGCTGATGAACATCCGCAGGCGTCCGCCGACCAGCCGCTCCCGCAACGCATGGAGGACGAGCCGGTCGGCCAGCCGGTGCTGCAGATGCAGTGCGGCGTGCTGGTCGTGGGAGACGCGACGCCCAACCCGAATCGCCCAATCGAACAACACACGCCTCACAGCCGGTGCGGAGTGCACTCGCTCCATGACGGCCGCGTGCATCTTCTCGTACACGCGCGGGACGCCAGTCATGACGGTGGGATGCACCTCGCCGATGTCTGCGACCAACCGGTCGACGCCCCGCGACATGTACACCTGGCCTCCCATGGACATGCAGATGAAGAGCGTCGTCCGTTCGAACACGTGCGAGAGCGGCAACCAGGAGAGCGCGACGTCGGATTCGCCCAGCGGAAAGGCCTCGAGCTCAACCCGCGAGATGTCGACGAAGCTGCGGTGCGCCAGCTCGACGCCCTTCGGCTCCCCGGTGGTGCCGGACGTGTAGATGACGCTCGCGACGTCGTCCGGACGCAAATCCTCGAGCCGGCGACCGATCTCCTCCAGCTCCGCAGCCGACGGCTCTTGGGCAAACCATTGCAGGAGGTCGCTGTCCATGAGTGCGACCGTTCGCATCACGCCCGTGGCCGGAATTCTCGCCGCGAGCTTCTCGTCGCCGGCGATCGCGAACACCGCGCCCGCATCGGCCGCAATCCCCTGCGCCACGGCCGGCGGCGTGGTTGCATAGATGGGCACGGTGATGGCGCCCACGGACTGGATGGCAAGATCGGAGACCGGCCACTCCAGCCGGTTCTCGGCGATGAGCACCACATGGTCGCCCGCCCGCACGCCGGCCCGAATGAGAGCTGAGGCCTCGGCCAGCACCATCTGCCTCGTTTCGGACCACGTATGTGGACGCCAGCCGCTGCCGTCGTGGTGATAGAAGAGCGGGCGTTCGGCGAGGCGCTTAGCCTGGCGATAAAACACGCCGACCGTCGTCCGGTCGGAGATGGCGTCGATGTTCAGGTCTTGCGCCGTCTGCCTACTTGACCGCCTTGACCGAAAGGGTGAGCGTGCCCGAGGGCACGCTGACAGTGATCCTGTCGCCCTTCTTCTTGCCCACCAGCGCGCGGCCGACAGGCGAGTCGATGGAGATTCGGCCGGCCGAAGGATCGCTCTCGACCGCGCCGACCAGGTGGTAGGTCTCGGCCTGTCCGTCGGAGTCGACGACGTCGATCGTCGAACCCGGTCCGGCGACGCTCGAGTGTGACTCCTTGATGATCTGCGCGCGCCCGATCATCTCCTGGAGTTCGTAGATGCGGCCGTCGAGGAGGCCGACCTCCTCCTTCGCCTGCTCGTACTCAGGGTTGTCTTCGATGTCGCCCGGCTGGAACGCCTCCTTCAGGCGCTCGCCCGCCTCGGCGCGCCGCTGCAGCGCGATCTCGAGATCGCGCTTGAGCTTTTCGAGCCCCTCGGGCGTGAGCAATACCGGTTCTGTTAGGTCCATCTCCGATTTGACATGATAACCGCCGCATGGACCCCTCCGATCTGAGGTCGGGGCTGGCGGATCGGCTGGCCGGCGGCGAGCCGATCGACGCAGAGACGTTCAACGCCGCCTGCTTCATGCTCACCCGCGCGCTGGAGGCGATGTCCTTCTCCGTGCCCGAGGCGGCGCCGCTGGTGCGTCGCCTCCTACGCGTGGCCGGTCGCGTCGTGATCGACACCGGGCTGCCCGAGTCGGCGCCCGGGGTATGGCCCAACACCGAGGAGATGGCGCTGCAGTGGATCGACGAGGCGCTACGTGCGCTGGGCTACGAGGTTCGCCCAGCCGCCGTCAGTTGATCAGTCGCGCGGCAGGCGGAGCAGCAGCGTAGTTCGGGTTGAAGTCGATGCCGGCCTGGCCCCCGCCGGTGACGGTCGCGGTCGAGCAGATCACCTGGCCCGCGAGCGGCGACTTGTCGGCGCCCTGGATTTGCCAGTCGGCGCTCGGCGAGTAGATGGTGCCGATGTACTGGGTCAGCGCGTTGCCGTTCATCCGGTTCGGGCTGCAGGTGGGCGCGTTGGGCGGGATCGGGAGAGGTCCCGAGACCTGGTAGATGACGATCCAGTTGTACTGCTCTCCGCTGAACACATGGGTGTAGCCGCCGGCGTTCTGGTCGATGCACGAACCGACAGGCATCCAGAACTGCACCGCGCCGGGCGTGATCTTGGACGACGCGCACGGCTGGGCGGGGTCACCCCCTGAGGTGAGCGCTGCCTGGCAGTAGTTCTCGTTGGCGGTGTCCCCACTGGTATTGAGGGCGTACTGAAGTTGGAATGGGGCGTTTTCCTGCGGCACGGCAGGCGCCGGGGGGCAGTTACTGAAGCAAGTTGGCGCGGTCTCGTCGTCCGGAGCCCTGCAGTTCTTCGCGGCGCGTAGCCAGCTGCTGCAAGTGTTCGTGCCGAGGAGGCTGTTGTAGTTGACGTTGCAGATCGTGACTCCGGCCGCCGGGCACGTCCATGCGGTCGGTACGGTGGCGCCCACGAGGGTAGAACCCGCCACGGGAGCCGGGAAGGTGTTGACGTACGAGAAGTCACTGCGGCTTGGGGTCAGGTAGAGCGGGTCCCCAATGCAGCCATGGGGGTTGATGTACACGTTGTAGTACTGCGCCCCGGGCGAGTTCACGGTGATGTTGACGTTGATCCCCTGGTTGCTGAGGTCAATCGTGCTCACTGAATGGCACGCGGAGGGAGCGCTTTCGCGCCAGCACCCCGGCGCACCGAAGCACACGTTCCCTGAGTTCGAGTTGTCGAGGAACCGGTCATACCGCGCCGATGTAACCTCGATGCCCCAGCTGCCGAGGCCGCTCTGGTGCTGCAAACCCTGGCCGCCTCCGACACCGGTGGGGGTGACGGTGAAGCTGCCGGCGCACCCGCCGGCGCCCCAGAACGTGTTGATGGGAATGCCGGTCTGCGAGGTGGTGCCCGCCGCTGAATACAGCTCCTCGTCAGGCGGCTTGAGCTCGTTAGAGACCATCCCGCCGTGGGACGTGTAGTTGCCACTCCATTGGTAGACGCCCGCGTCGAGGAAGTAGCACCCGGGCCCGCT
>WNFA01002287.1_pt1 | contig 30604 bp, 27 predicted proteins | sample 5400481 | NCBI WGS metagenome assembly WNFA01 (sample SAMN13153340, study PRJNA577476) | soil metagenome | isolation source: 120 cm saprolite under Douglas fir tree site 2 hole 1 replicate 2 | place: USA:California | collected 2015-04-18 | reverse complement strand
TCATCGTGCCCGCGATGGTGCGCACGGCACCCGATCCGACACCGTATTTGCTCGTGGCCTCAAGCGCCGCTTCTCGCAGTTTGGGATGCGTCGTAAAGCCGAGATAATTGTTCGAAGCGAGGTTGATGACCCGCTTGCCATCGAAAGTGCAGACCGGCGCCTGCTCGTCATCGAGGACGCGCAGTTTAAAGTGCGTGCCCTTGGCCTTGAGTTCATCGAGTTGATCGGTCAGGAACGACAGCGGATTGGTGCGGGTGGCAGTGGGCATGGGTCCCTCGGATCGGTGTTTGAAAGTCTAATTAGTCTGATGCCGACGCCGCAACCGCATGTCGATGGAGAGCCGGGCGTCCTCGCCCGGCCACCAAATCGCTGGACGGGCGAGGCGCCCGTCGCTCCACCGTTTGGATCATCGCACGGCAACGTCCTGGCTCTTCTTGGGTTCCGCGAGTGCCGCGAGGTGGCACTTGGTCGCGCGCAGATAGTCCCTTGGCGCTATCAAAATCTGCAATCCTCGGACGCCCGCCGAGATGGAAACAACATCGAACAGCTCGATAGTCTCGTCCGCATACACAGGAAAGTCGCGCTTGGCCGCAAGCGCGGTCACTCCGACCGCGAATGTAGCCGGTGAGCGATTGCAGCTCTTTTACCGGGACAAGCTGAATTTTCCTCTCTCCCGCGACGGCCGCCAGCGCCTTCAGGTTCAGTTCTTGATCGCCGGGGATCACCGCCATAACAATTCCGTTGCGCTCGCCACGCGCGACCAGCGTCTTGAAAACCTGCTCCGGCGGCAGTCCGATTTTGGCGGCAACGGTTTCCGCGGCGAGGTCGTCGGGATCGACCTCGTACTCACGCAACTCGTAGTGGATTCCCATCTGGTCGAGGAGTCGCGCGGCATTTGTCTTTTGAGCCTGTTTCACGTGTATAGTGTCCAATCATTGGATGAAGGAGGCCTATCGTGCGACTTCTACTGCATTGGGTTCTAAGCGCTCTGGCGGTGTGGATCGTGGCCCACGTAGTGCCAGGCATTAGCGTAAGCGGTCCGGTAGAGGCGCTGATCGCGGCTGCGGCCATCGGCCTGATCAATGCCACGATCGGTTTGGTGCTAAAGATCATCACCTTCCCGCTGACGCTGCTGACTCTCGGCCTGTTCTGGTTCGTGATCAACGCGCTCATGCTGGAACTGGCGTCGGCGCTGGTGACAGGATTCCATGTGCGAGATTTTGTGGCGGCTTTTATTGGCGCCGTCCTGCTGAGCATCGTGAGTTCGGTATTGCAATGGCTGGTGATACCGAGACGCAATGCTAGCTAGGAGTCTTGCTCGGCTTGGACGGGGCAGAGCCCCGTTACCACACGAACTTTGCTTGTTGTCAAAGAGCTTAGCGCAGCGCGGCGAAAACTCGGCGCACCTGCTGCTCCGTCGCATCGAGCGATCCGGAGTTATCGATTACGAAGTCGGCAGCTTTGATTTTCTCTTCGTCGGGGATCTGTGCCGCCATGCGGCGCGCTACTTCGGCGCGGGCGACGTCCTCGGAAATTCCAAGGCGGCGGGCGAAACGCTGAACTCGCTGTTCGGGCCGGCAGGTCACGACGATTAAGTGGTCGAAACGGCCGGCGCCACTAGATTCGAGGATCAGGGCAGCCTCCACGATGGCGATGGCGTTCGGATCGCGCCGGCTGATTCCTGCCATCCATTTATTCTCGTGCTCGATCACGGCGGGATGGACAATTTCGTTGAGTTCCTTGACGCGCGGGGGCCCACCACCAGGTGTGCCGAACGCGGCTTCGGCCAGCCGGGGACGGTTGATGCTTCCGTCGGGATTCAGAATTTCCCGGCCGAAGCGGCGCACGACTTCCTCATAGACCGCGTGGCCGGGCTGCATGAGCGAGTGCGCGACAGCATCCGCCTGAATCAGGTGCGCTCCCAGTTTGACGAATATCTCGCCGACGACTGATTTGCCGCTCGCGATGCCGCCAGTGAGTCCGAGTTTTAGCAATGGGTGCTCACGGTTGTGGATGCCCAGCCCCTGAAGGGGCATCTGGTTTCGAAGAACTACGGCATCGCTAAAGCGATGCCCTGATACGAATCCCACGTCTTTCCGCAGAAGGACTCCTAAGCCCGGCTCAACTCGGGATGTCTGAGTCCACGCCGCAGCATGGCGGCTTTTACCGTGTTAGCCATCAGCATGGCAATAGTCAGCGGACCGACACCTCCGGGGACGGGCGTGATGGCTCCGGCGACTTCGGCTACCTCGGGGTGGACGTCGCCAACCAGGGTTGAGCCCTTCGCCAGAAATGTTTCTTCGCGCTTCTTGTTTCCCGAAAAGAAGCGGTCGAATTCCTTGCGGTCAGTGATCTTGTTGATGCCGACGTCGATCACGGTGGCTCCGGGCTTGAGATAGTCACGAGTGACCATGCCGGCACGGCCAATCGCGGCTACCAGGATGTCGGCGCGGCGGCAGACTTCGGGCAGATCGCGCGTCTTCGAGTGGCAGACGGTGACGGTGGCGTTCTGATTCAGCAGGAGCATGGCGACGGGCTTGCCGACAATATCGCTGCGCCCGACGACCACGGCTTCCTGTCCAGCGACCACAATCGCGCTGCGCTTCAGAATCTCCATAACGCCGGCCGGGGTGCAGGGCACGAGGCCAGGACGCTGCGTGGAAAGGTAGCCCACGTTCATGGGATGGAAGCCGTCAACGTCTTTGGCGGGATCGACTGCCAGCAGAATTTTCTTGGCATCGACGTGCGCGGGCAGCGGCAACTGCACCAGGATGCCGTCGATTTCGTCGCGGCGGTTCAGGTCGGCGATCAACGCGAGCAGTTCTTCGGTGGTCGCGCTTTCGGAGGGCGTGTGCTGTTCGCTGTAGAGGCCGACTTCCTGCGAGCTCTTGACCTTGCCGCGAACGTAGACCTCGGATGCGGGGTTGTGCCCGACCAGCACCACGGCGAGCCCCGGACGCAGGCCCGATGATGCCAGGGCTTTTGCCTGGGCGACGACTTCCGCGCGGATTTCAGCGGCTATTTTGGCACCGTCAAGAATCCTGGCTGCCATCCCACCTCGCTTCAGTGAACAGTGAATTGAAAAGCGATTCTATCGCATCGCGAACTTGGCGGTAGACACTCGGTCGTCGCTCCGGGACTTCGCCGGTTTTTCCCGATCCTAACCCCGCACTGAAGCGGGTGTTGAAGCCAGCTCGACTACCGGGGCTGGATTCTCGCGCTACACGGTTCGCTGTAGAATGGAAGGGCTATGATTTCGCAGGATCTGCTTGACATGCTGGTCTGCCCGGTTTGCAAAAAGCCGGTGGTCCTGAGTGCGAACGGGGAAAGTCTGAAATGCGGCGAATGCCGCCGTGTGTACCCCATTCAGGACGATATCCCGATCATGCTGGTGGACGCCGCCAAGATCGACGCGGCCTGAAACCGGAGCCGCCCGACCACCCGACCCAGCCCCCCGACAAAGTTCGGTTTCCCGACCCCGAAACGACACTTAGTGTCACCCTGGCGACAGATCCCGCTGTTTTGTCTTCCGCCCGCTTGGGGGCAATATCCGCGCAACCTTTTGCAAAATCTTGGGTTCTAAGAGATGGAGGTGCCACCAAGCGGTCCCTGGTGATGTACCAAAGTTACGGCATTTCGATTGCATGTAACTAAGCAGGTTGCCGATGAATCTAATTGAGCAACGGTAAGGGGGTCCAAGGTGAGAATGGCCATGAAAGAAAGATTTACGGTAACGGAATTATGCGCCTTGCGAAACGACCTGGTCCAGGGCGGTATGGTGGATTCCCGCGAAGCAGCGGAGTTGCTGCAGGTTTTTTTGATGGGTCGCGGCTACGGCGTTTCGCAGCAGGCTGCAATCGACGCCGCCGGCCGGGTGGAAATGGCGGGCTGTTCTCTGCCCGTGCTGGAGCGTGAACTGGAAGGGCTCGCGTGGGTGATGTGAGGTTTTTGCGTCATAATTGAAATTGCAGAAATTGAACGAGGTTAATGGGAAACTGATCTAGCTCAACTCAGCGATTGACAGTTTTCAATACGAAACGCCGGGCACAATCGCCCGGCCTTTTGTTTTTCCGGGGATGGAGAGCCGGGCGTCCCCGCCCGGCAGGGGGCACTCATCCGTGGCGAACGCTAGAGATCCTCAACCGCCTTTTGCAATGTCCGCGCGATTTCCTCGGGATCGCTTTCTGGGGCAAACTGCATTGGCTTGCCGATGCGCACCTGAATTTTTCCAGGCGCCGCAAACTTCTTCCCGGCGTTCTTGATTTCAAACAAACCGTCAATCCGCATCGGAAGAATAGGGATGCGCAGATTGTTGGCGAGCAGGCCGACCCCGGTGCGGAACGGGCGCAGTTTGCCGTCTTCGGTGTGCCTGCCCTCCGGAAACACCAACACGCTGTAGCCGCGATCGACCGCCTCTCCGGCATAGGCAAAGCTTTTGCGGAATCCGGACTGGCGCGGCAGCGGGAACAGGTTCAGCAGGGCGACACCGAACGTCCACTGCACGCGGTTGTAAATACGTCTGAGCCAGACGCGCTCCGGATCGGGCGATCGCAACTTTTCGAGCGCCTCGCCACCGGTTGCGGTCGCCAGTTTGTGCCGGATACGCGCGGGAAGCGCCGTCTGGATGAAGCCGACATCGACATCAGCAACATGGTTCGAAATGACGAGCAGCGGCCCGCGAACACAGCGCAGGTTCTCGCGTCCGGTCACGCGGGGCCACCCCAGAAGAAACACCGCCGGGCGCGCCAGCAGATAATGCGACGCCAAGCGAAGCCATATAGCCGGCCACGGAAGAGCCCAGTGGGGATAGTGAAAACCGGAGTCATGGAACTTGCTGCGAGCGCCTCGTTCGCTCTGCAGCAGTTTTTCCAGATCGCCGACGGTCGCTGCATTCGCGAACTCGGTTTCGCTCAGGTCGACTTGGTAGCGGTCTTCGAGCGCGCTGAGCAGTTCGACGCGTTCGAGGGAGCTCAACCCCAAGCCGCTTTCCAAGTTTGCATCCGGCGTCAGGTTCTGCATGTTCTGAATGCTGCGGCCGGTAATTCGCGTCACCAGTTCCGACAGCGGACTGGCTGCGTTCGCGAGCGCTTGTCCGCGGAGGCCCGCTTCAACCGCATCGCGAATCACGTTGCGGCGCGGTTTCTGCGTGGAACTGCGGGGGAAATCTTCCTCGGGCCAGACGAACCAGGTGCGCATACGCTGATATTCGGCAAGTGTTTCGTTGGCTCGCTGCACGATTGCCTTCACGTCGGTGGTCTTCTGATCGATTGCCTTCGCATCGACCGCCTGAACGTTGAAATTGCGGTCGCGCAAAATGAGCACGGCACACGGTTCAGCATTTCCGCCGCGCTCAAGTCCGACGACCACGCAGTCGCGAACCTCTTTCTGACCTCGTAACGCCGCTTCCAGGTCCTCGGGATAAATGTTCATGCCCGCGGGCGTAACGATCACTTCTTTTTTGCGGCCCTTGAAAAAAAGATTGCCTTGCTCGTCGAGCGCGCCCAGGTCGCCGGTGCGATACCAGCCAGCATCTTCCGAACGCGCGACCGGCTGCAGATCGCGACCGTTCCAGTAGCCGCTGGCGACGCCGCTGCCGCGCACGAGAATTTCTCCATCGTCCGCCAGCTTGATTTCGCGCCCCGGCAGAACCTTGCCGATGGAGCCGCGGCTGGTATGGAAGGGATGGTTCAGGCTGATCAGCGAAGTGGTTTCGGTCAATCCGTATCCCTGGACCACGGCATATCCGAGGCGATGCCAGAATTCCTCGGTTTCGCGCTCAAGAGCGGCGCCGCCACTGATTATGGCCCAGAACTTCCATCCGAACTGGCGGTGCAGGTCGCGGAAGGTCCACCAGCGCCGCAGGAAGTGCTGGCTTTCGGCAGCGGCGTAGCGGGCGGCAAAATTCTTTCCGCCACCGCTACGAAAGCCTCCATCGAGATCGCGCTCGATCTTCTGCTTCAGGGACTCGATCATCCGCGGAACGGCTACCAGTACCGAGACCCGCTCCCGGCGGATCGTCGTCATGACTTCGGTCGGGTTGAATGTGTTTTCGAACACGACGGTTGCGCCCAACAGCGGTGGAAGAAAAATTCCCAGGAATTGGCCGAAGACATGACTCAACGGCAGCAGGTTCAGGAAGCGAATCGGATGGACCAGCCGCTCGTACTTCAGATATTTTCTGATTTCGGTTTCGATCGGGGCGAGGTTGCCGACCACATTGGCGTGACTGAGCACGACTCCCTTGGGCTCGGCCGTTGTGCCGGACGTGAAAACAATTTCGAGTGGATCGGAAGGCTGAATCTGAACTGGACGAAAGCGCTCGGTCGGACGTTCTGCGACTGCGGCCACTAAATCGGCAGGATCGATCACGACTATACCCTCGACCTTTTCGAATAGCGGAGTTCGCTCGCGCGGACACAGCACCAGTCTGGTTCGCACCTGCGTGCTGATCCGGCGCGCAAAATCCGGACTGGCGGCATCGTCGATGGGGACGGCAATTACCCCGCAAAGCGCGCATCCGAGAAACGCCGCCACCCACTCGGCACAGTTCGGACTCCACAACAGCACCGCATCGCCCTTGGCGATATTGCGCGCTTCGAGCTCGCGGGCGAACTGATACGCCACTCCGGCGACGTGCCGGTAGCTCCAACGCTCACGCCGATAGCCTCGCGGAAACACGTAGGCGCGGTCGTTATCCCTGCCCCAGCGCTCGAAATCGTCCAGCGAATCCAGCACACTTGCCCGCACACCCTGTTTAGTAGCACAATTCCCAGAACTTTACAGGGATACCGGCGCTCGGTGCCATAGTCTGGGGCTGGATGGGGCTGGATGACAAGATTTTTTACAGTTCGTAGCGTCATCGTTCGGATCGTTTTCGCGCTAGCGATGTGCGGGCTGATCTCGTGCCAGCCCGCTTCCACGAATGGGGCGAGTTCGGCGGCGCGATCGGAGTTCCGCCAAACGAATGGCCCGGTGCGCGACCTCAGCCACGACGAGACCGCCGGCGGCCACATTCTTCGCAAGCATGTTGGACAAACCGATGAGCAACTGCGCGAGCGACTGGAGCAGGAGCGCCACATAACCGGCGCGTCGACCTACACGGACCGATCGACTGCTGAGCATGCAGTGGGGGCGGCGATCGCGGAATCGCAAAGCCGAATCCAGCGCTGGCTCTACAGCTCGGGCGGACATCCCAACCTGGTGCTGGACTACGATAGTGAGGGTCCGATTGGCCGCACCATGAATCGTGGCGAGAACCAGTCGCATCCGTGCACGCACGCGCTGGTCGTTCTTAAATACGACCTGAAATATGCCGGGCCCAACAGTTACTATGTCTTGACGTCTTATCCGGAGTGCCGCTAATGAACTCGAAACTGGAAATCACTGCCGCCAACTTTCCCGCGCTGCATACCTTCCTGCGGGGCTACTTTCACGAGGATGTCGCTGACGAGTACGGAACGCCTCCGGAAGCGGCCGATCAGTTTTGCGACGATGCCGAGACCGACGAGCGCATTCCAGTTGCCCGGGAGTGGCAGCAGGTCGTGGAACTGACGGGAACACAGCCCGCCCCTCTGAATGCGGCGTTGAAGAAACTGGGCAGCGCTATTCGGTTGACTGAAGAGGAGATTCCGCAGGTGGCGGCGATCTTCGCCCGTTGCCTGGCAGTCAGACCGCACCGCCGGGTCGCCAACGAGTAAGTCGGAAGGCCGGACGCGCGGCGGACGCGGCGACAAACAGGTTCGTATCAGGGTATCGCTTTAGCGATACCGCACCTTCTCAAGATCAAATGCCCCTTCAGGGGCTGCTTACGGTTCCCGCCCCACGCCCAGCGCGTCGGCTACGCGATTGATGTAGTTGAACCAGGACGCAATCAGCGTGATCTGCAGGATGGCCTGATCCTCGTAGCCTGCGGCCCGTAATTTCTCGTGATCGTCTTTCCATATCTTGGTCGCGTCTTTGGTGAGTTTCACGACGTAATCGATCATCACGCGCTCCTGCAGCGTAATGCGCGCGGTGGTGTAATCGCGTTCCAGCGCTTCGACCAGTTCCTTATCCAGAGTGACGCGACGCAGAAACTCTGCGTGGGACTCGATTCAATACACGCACCGGTTGGTCACCGAGACCATGGTCGCGATCATCTCGTGATGACGCCTCTGGAGCGGCAGGTCGGGGGACAGCAGCGCGCCATAGGTCGAGAACGCGTGGCGAAGCGCCTGCGGAATCAAAGAGTGCGAGGCTACGATCAGCGAGCCGCCGCCTTCGGCAGGATGGATCGGAACGGCATACTCCTGCGGATAGAGCGACTTCTGCCCCTCCATTGCCTGTCGCAGTTCTTCGTCGGCTTCCGAGAACGGAATGGTACGAATCCAAGTCATGATTTCGAGTTGCCCTCCACACCCTACACGCTGGCCGCCGCAGTTGCCAATAGTGGGAAAATGCTACGCGTTCAACTTGATTTTATCGCGGCGGGCTTTACGCAATCAGCGCCCGGTGCTGGTAGCATTACTTTGAGTCGCGACAGAATGCAGGAGGGCTCGGATGCCGCAAGATAGCCTGACAATCACCGACAACCGTACCGGGAAAAACTACAACGTTCCGGTCGAAAACGGAACTATCCGCGCGATGGATCTGCGCCAGATCAAAACCGGCCCCGACGATTTCGGCCTGATGACCTACGACCCCGCCTTCATGAATACCGCTTCTTGCCGGAGCGCTATCACTTACATTGACGGCGATAAAGGAATCCTGCGCTACCGCGGTTATCCCATCGACGTACTGGCCGAACACTGTACGTATCTCGAAGTTGCCTACCTGCTTCTGTTCGGCGAACTGCCCACCGCGAGTGAATTGAAGAATTGGGTGCATGACATCACGCACCATACCATGTTGCATGAAACCACGAAGAAGTTCATGGAAGGTTTTCGCGACAACGCCCACCCCATGGCGATGCTGGTGAGCACGGTAGCAGCGCTGTCTACAGTGTATCCGGATTCGAAGAACATTCACGATCCTGCGATCCGGCTGTTGCAGATCAAGCGCCTGATCGGCAAGATGCCCTCCATCGCGGCCATGTCGTATCGCCACATTTCCGGATTACCCTACATCTATCCCGACAATGACTTCACCTATACCGAAAACTTCATGAATATGCTGTGGAAGATGGTCGAGCCGAAGTATGTTGCGAATCCTGTGATTGCGCGAGCGCTCGACATCCTCTTTGTTCTGCATGCCGACCACGAGCAGAACTGCAGCACGAACGCCATGAGAGCCGTGGGCAGTTCCCACAGCGACCCTTACCTGGCCACAGCTTCGGCCGCCGCCGCGCTCTCCGGACCGCTGCACGGCGGGGCTAACGAGGAAGTGCTGCACATGCTGGACGAGATCGGTTCCAAGGACAACGTCCCCGCCTACATCAAGAAGATCAAGGAAGGCAAAGGCAGGCTGATGGGCTTCGGGCACCGCGTTTACAAGAACTACGATCCGCGGGCCAAGATCATCAAGTGGGCCGCCGACCGCGTGTTTGAAGTTACTGGACGCAATGCCAAACTTGAGATTGCTCTCGAACTGGAGCGCATCGCGCTCGAAGACGAGTACTTCGTGCAGCGCAAGCTCTATCCGAACGTGGATTTCTACTCCGGCATCATGTATCAGGCGATGGGCTTCAAGCCCGAGATGTTTACCGTCCTGTTCGCGATTCCGCGCACCATCGGCTGGCTATCGCAATGGCAGGAAATGCTGACCGATCCGGAACAGAAGATCGCACGCCCGCGCGAGGTGTGGATTGGGCACGATACGCGGGAATTCGTGCCGATAGAGAAGCGGTGAAGCCCGCTCGTGTGGAGATCGGTCGTGTGGGGACGGGCGCCCCGTCCAAGGTTGCGTAGGGACAGCCGCCCCCGGCTGTCCAAGCCGAGCGCAGCTCGGCAGCTGCCGGTGGTCACAGCAATTTTGTATTTCTCCCTAGCCCCCGGCGATGGCCCCAATGATAATGAAAGGCTCCTTCCCCGACACGACCGCATCGGGCAGTGGAGCATCCGTCGGCTCATGGGACAGATCCTCCTCGCAGGCGAAGAACCGCAAGAACGGCCGACGCTGTTGCGTGACCTGGTCGCGGATCGTCCCGCGCAGCATGGGATAGCGGGCCTCGAGCGCGTCGAGGACCGACCGCAGCGTGACCGGGCCGTCGAGCTCAAGTTCTACTTCGCCGCCAACGTGCGCCAGCGTTCGGAGATGTTGCGGGATTATGACTCGGATCACTTTGGCATCCCATTGCGACTGTAATGAGCAACATGTCTAGATCGTCGGAATAAGTATTTCGGTGACCAACTGCTCTTCGGGTGTTGTTCTTGGATCGTTGACATAATGTTCAATGCAGTAGTCATCTCGACGCTGTATTCTTTTCTCGGAGACAATCTCGAAAACGCGACCACTTGCTTGCGGCAAGTTTGAATAAGGTCCTGTCAAAACAAAACGACTGTACTTGCCGCCTTCGAATTTTGAATATCTAAGGCCCGCTGGCAACTTTACCGGCTCTGCCGCGAGCGACACGCCTGCGCGATATATCTTGGGCTGCACTTTGTAAAGGCTCAGGTATCCCGTGATCTTATTGTGTTCTGAAATCCCGGAAACAAGTTGATGCAAGTTTTGCCAAGCTTGAGGAGCCGTATTCTGGAAAGGCCCAATTTTCTCGAGGAAAACGTAGTGGGTTTTTGGCCAAGTCACAATTTCGGGTTCTTGCGTGAGATTCATAAAAGTCTCCTTTTGCGATAGCTCACGCAAGGGTTTGCACCTCAACCGAAAGCACTCCCGGAAGATCGCGGACAATCGGGGCCCAGCTATCTCCGGCATCGGCCGACGCGTATACCTGCCCGCCGCTGGTGCCGAAATATATGCCGCATTTGTCGAGCGAATCCACGGCCATGGCGTCACGCAACACGTTGACGTAGCAATCCTTTTGCGGCAGGCCTTTGGTCAGCGCTTCCCACTCGTTGCCGCCACTGCGGCTACGGAAGACGCGCAGCTTGCCATCCGGCACAAAGTGCTCCGAATCGCTCTTGATGGGGACGACATAAATTGTTTCCGGCTCATGCGCGTGCACGTCGATCACGAACCCGAAATCGGTCGGCAAATTCCCGCTGACTTCTTTCCAATTGTCGCCCGCGTCGTCCGAGCGCATCACATCCCAATGCTTCTGCATGAAGAGCACGCCGGGGCGGTTCGGGGACATGGCGATGTGATGCACGCAGTGGCCTATCTCTGCATTTGGATCGGGGATGTATTGCGACTTCAGTCCACGGTTGATCGGCTTCCACGTCTTACCGCCGTCATCGGTGCGGAAGGCGCCCGCCGCCGAGATGGCGATAAAAATGCGCTGCGGATTGCTTGGATCGAGAATGATGGTGTGCAGGCACATCCCACCCGCGCCCGGCTGCCATTTCGGGCCCGTACCGTGCCCGCGCAGGCCGGAGAGTTCCTTCCAGTTTTGTCCGCCATCGGTGGACCGAAAGATGGCGGCGTCCTCCACGCCGGCGTAAACAGTATTCGCATCGGTGAGCGACGGTTCGAGATGCCACACTCGTTTAAACTCCCAGGGATGTTGTGTGCCGTCATACCACTGGTGCGTGGTGAGCGGCGCGGCGGCCGCGTCGTAAACGAATTTGTTGCTCTCGGCCTTGGGCGGGCCAGCGGGAGCGGTCGCCTCCCCGGGGGGCGTTCCGGGCTGGTGCCAGGTCTTTCCGCCATCGTCGGAGCGCTGGATGATCTGGCCGAACCATCCGCTAGTCTGCGAAGCGTAGATGCGATTGGGATCAACCGGCGAGCCTTTCAGGTGATACATTTCCCAGCCCGCGAAGTGCGGACCACTGACATCCCATTTTTCGCGCTTGCCGTCCGATGTAAGAATGAATGCGCCTTTGCGCGTGCCGACAAGAACTCGTACTCCACTCATGCCTCGCTCCTTTTTTTCTTATTTATTCAACCCAATTTATTCATCGCGATTTCATTCACCCCGATAAGCTCGCTTCAAGCCTTCAATATCGATCTTGGTCATTTGCAGCATGGCTTTGAAAACCCTTTGCGATTTCACCGGGTCTTTGTCCTGTATCAGTTCGAGCAACGCCTTGGGGACGATCTGCCACGATACGCCAAATTTGTCTTGCAGCCATGCGCATTTATCTTCTCGCCCGCCGGCGGAGAGCTTTTCCCACAACTCATCCACTTCTGCCTGCGTCTCGCAGTTTACAAAGAACGAGATGGCTGGAGAAAAAGTAAAGTGCGGGCCACCGTTCAACCCCATGAATTCTTGCCCTTCGAGTTGGAAAGTCACCGTCATCACGGTTCCTTTCGGTCCCGGTCCCGCTTCTCCGTAACGGGCAATGTTCAGGATTTTCGAGTTCTTGAAGATGGAAGTATAAAAGTTTGCCGCCTCTTCGGCTTTGTCGTCAAACCACAAGAATGGAGTAATTTTTTGCATATCGTTCTCCTCTTTAGCTACTTCGCACCTGAGCTACCTCGCACAGGGATGAGCGCGCGCAGCCGGTCGTCGCGCAAGAAAAGCCCTCCCCGGATCAGTACGCCGAAATAAACCGGGAACAAGGAACAGTTTCGACCGGCCCACCTTGGGCTCTGCTTACTCGTCGAGTGACGGGCAAGAAGATCGACACTCTCGGCAACTTTTATCTAGCTGGCGTTCCCGTATCCGTTCCTTTGCGCAATTCGTGATTGAGAAAATCCGTTGCTTGTGGCATTATGGATATGTTACTTGCTAATTGCAAGTGATATTGAAAAGAAAATATGCCCGGTCAAAAGCCGAAGCGCCGGTCGGAGTGTCCCCTGAATGCTTCGGTGGAGATGTTGGGTGACCGCTGGTCGCTGTTGATCATCCGCGACATGATGCTGCGCGGGTTCCGAACTTACAAGGAATTCATGGAGTGCTACGAAGGCATCGCAACAAATATCCTCGCGGATCGTCTGAAGAAGCTGGTTGCTTACGGGATCATCACCGCGGAACCAGATCCATCGGACGGGCGGAAGCTGATCTACTCGTTGACCGCGAAAGGAATGGATCTGGCGCCGGTTCTCACGGAAATGGTGCTCTGGGCAGCAGCGCACGAAGACACCGGCAATCAAGCGCTCGTCCGGCTGATGCGCGCGGACAAGGAGAAATTTCTCGCGGGCATACGGGAACGCTGGGCCAACCGCCGTTCATCCCCAGCCTGGACTCCCTTTGCTGGTCAGAAATCTCGGTGAGCGCTCGCCGATACTCTTGATCTAAATCTACGCGACCTTTTGTGCCTGCTGTTGAGGAAGCTTAGCCGCCAGCACGTCGATCTTCTCGATGGCGGGTGGCTGGGCGAAAAGCTCCGAGGCTTTCTCCTTCAAGGCAGCGGCCACGCGGCCTGACAGATGAGCTTGCCGCCCGGTCTCGTCCGGGAAAACGTCGAAGATGCCAAACGTCGATTTTCCGAGGCGGATCGCGAACCACGCGACCGTCGCCGGTTCCTGTTGGACTAGAGAAAGACCACCACGAAGAAAGTCTTCTACCTCTGTCTCTTTCCCGGGCTTTGCTTCCAGTCGAACCCACAATCCAAGTTTTATTGCGTCAGCCATGGTTTCCTCCTTAAGGGTTGTGTTCAGAATGCCCTTACTTGGATGTCCTGGCAGTGACGAATGTTACATTTCTAATCCATTTCGGAGCGCCTTTCATTTGCAGTGTGAGGGTGGTGGGGTATCGGGGCGCCGTGTTTGCTCCCATTCTGGAAGCAGGGAGCCGGATTTTTCCGAAAACCGGACGTACACGCCCTTTCGGTAACCCCCGGTAATCGTCGGTAACCATCGGACTGACACTACCCGGCCTTACAATTAGCTTATTCCGCGATCCGGGTTGCGCGGCTTGCGGAGTTTCGTCTGGGAATCTCCCGGCGAGGTTCGGACCCGTTCGGCTGCGCTGGCGGAAATCGCGAGAGTACGACGGAAAGCACGGCGGGGAAAAGGCTGGAGTCCGCACACCTTATGGCGTTTGGTTTTGGCTTTAACAAACAGAAGCTTCTCAGCGCCGCGGAAAAGTTTGTCCAGCAGGGCAAGCTGCAGAACGCCATTGCTGAGTACGACAAGATCCTGAAGAACGATGCCAAGGATCTTACCGTCAACAACACCATCGGCGATCTCTACGCGCGTCTCGGCGACCTCCCCAAAGCCATCGAGTGCTTCAAAACAGTCGGCGATGCCTATGCTGCGCAGGGCTTCACGGTCAAGGGCATCGCCATGTACAAGAAGATCACCAAGCTCAAGCCGAGCGTGGATTCAACTCTGAAACTGGCGGAACTCTACACCCAGCAAGGGCTGTTCAACGACGCCCGCGCCCAGTACCTGCAGGTCGCCGAAGACTTCATGAAGAATGGCGACCTCGACCAGGCCGTGCGTCTTTTCCAGAAGGTCCTCGAAATGGACCCGGAAAATGTGCCCATGCGGGTCAAGCTCGCCGAGGTCTACGTCCGGCTGGGAAAAAAGAAAGAGGCGTGGGAAATTTTCAGCGCGGCGGCTGAAGCGTTGCGCGCGCGCGGATCGCTCGCCGCCGCCGAAGACATTCTGAAGCGGATGCTGGTGCTCGATCCCGGCAACGGCCACGTTCTGCTGCTGCGCGGGAAGGCCGCCCTCGAGAGCGACGATCCGAAGAGCGCCATCGGGTACCTGGAGAAGGCTCCCGACCTCGACTCTCATCCCGAAGGTTTGTGCGCTCTGCTGAAGGCGTACCTGCAGACCGGAAACTCGACCAAGGCCACCCCCATCGCGGAGAAGCTGCTCACGGTGCACAACGATTCCGAGGGTGCTGGCCAGCCTGCATACCATGATCAGCCATGTGCGCGACGATTCGGGCGCACTGGATGAGCTATTGCTGCTGCTGAACAAGGCCGGCGAGAGCACGCACGTCAACGAAGTGTCCGAGCTTCTGGCTCACTCCTCCGTCCAGGACGGGAATCTGGCCCGCGCCCGCGACCTGTACCAGATGCTGGCTACCACCGAGCCCCAGAACCAGCTGCACATGCAGAACTATCAGCAGGTGGTGGCGCGCATGGAAGGAGCAGCGCCCGCTCTCGGGATCACCGCCGAAGAAGGGGCGGTCATAGTAGAGGAGTTGGAAGCGACCGCGCCGGTCATCGATCAGTCTTATCCCGACCACGTCGCGATCGCGGTGCGCTCCGCGGTCACCGACGCGGACCTGTTCCTTTCTTACAATCTGCCGGACAAGGCGGTCGTGCCTCTGCTGGGCGCTCTGCCACAGGCACCGCGAGACGTGCGCCTGAACCAGCGCCTGGCGGCGCTTCATACCCGCTTCCAGCGCTTTACGGAAGCCGCCGTCTGCTGCCGCACGCTGGAAAGTGTGTACCACGATGCGGGGTACCCGGATGAAGCCGTGCGCTTTGGAGAATTGGCCGCGCGCTACGAGCAGAACGCGGAAGCTGCTCCATTGACTTCTAATTTGATGGCTTCTACTTTGACGGCTACTTCGGCGCGCGCCATCGCTTCGTCGGTTGCCGCTGCGCCCGCGCCTTGGCCGACGTCCGCGTCCGCGGCTCCTGGTCACGAAATTGCCGCTGCCGCGCATCCGGAATTCGCTATCCAGGAACCGGCGGCGCACGCGCACGCAGACGCGCACGAGCCTTCCTCCGCACTTTCCTCCGAACTCTCCTCCGACCTGGCCTCCGAGTGGGAGAATTCCCTTTCCGTCGACGAGCACGCTCCGGCCCCGGGACGGCCGGCCAGTGTCGAAGCCGACTCCGATGCGGATGCTTCGAGCAATCCCGAGATCGCCGAGACGGTCGAAGAAATCCGTTTCTATCTCGAGCATTTCATGACGGACCAGGCCCGCGCCGGGATCGAGAAGCTCGAATCCCTGACTAGCGATGCTCGCATGCTCGATCCGTTGCGTGCCGCTGTCGAATCTGGCGGCCAGCCGGCGCCCGAGCCGGAAATCGCCGAGATCAACGCCGACGAGCCCGCGGATTTCGAAGTTGCAATGGAGACTCAGCACGGGTCCGAGATCGCCGCCTCGCCCGATCTGATGTCTGGTTACGATCACGAGACCCACAACGAAATCCACGGCAACGCTCCGGCGGAACGCGCGCCTGAACCGGCACATGCAGAACCCGAACATGCCGAACCCGTGCATGCGGAGGCAAGCGAACTAACCTCGTTTGTCGCGGATCTGGAAGCTTCGCTTGGCGATTCTTTCCCGCAAGCGGCGCCGCCTGCAGCCCAGCCACCCGACACCCATCCACCCGTACCTCCGCCGCTGCCGGAATGGCCGACGCGGAAACGCCCCGCAGTGCCAGCGCCGGCCGCAGCCAGAACGCCCGAGCCGCAACCCCAGCCCGTGCCACATATCGAAATTCCTGCTGCGCCGGCGGCGATGCCCGCGATAGCGGCATCGGCGGGAGGCGCCGCAACCGCCGCCGCTCCCGCACAAGTTAAAGCTGCCATGACCTACAGTCCTGCTCCCGTGCGCCCCTTGGGCGCCGGAGCCCAGGCCATGCATCCCTCCGACAGCGTCGACCTTTCGGAGATGTTCGGCGAGTTGAAACATTCCCTCGAAGAAGAGGTTGCGGCCGGTGATGATGACCCGGACACGCATTACAGTCTGGGCGTTGCCTTCCGCGAAATGGGCCTGCTCGACGAAGCCATCGCCGAATTGCAGAAAGTCTGTACCTCGATCGAACGCGGCAAGCCATTTTCGCAGCCGATCCAGACCTACACCTGGCTGGCTCAGTGCTTCCTCGATAAAGGAGTTCCTGAAGCCGCCATCCGCTGGTATGAAAAGGCCCTTAGCATCCCCGGCCTCGATGACGAGGCGCGACTGGCCATCAACTATGAGCTGGGGTCGGCCTGCGAAACGGCCATGGACAAGCCCGCGGCCCTGCGCCATTTCACCGACGTGTACGGTGCGAATATCGATTATCGCGACGTGGCCGAGCGCATTCAGGCTCTGAAGTCGTAGAATGCACGAAGTGGGTTCGAAACTTGCGCTGGGGATGCGATCCGATCCCGCGCCGCCCCACGGCCTTACTGAAGGCCTTACTGACGGCCTTACTGACAACGACGCGTGCAATGATTTCCGACCCTAAGCTACCCTTTGCCAGCGATCCCACCAGTATCGGAGGACTCAAATCCCCGGCGGAAACATCTGTCCCCGTCGTTCCTTTGCAAGCGCCGGTGCAAGCGCCTGTGCCAGTTTCCCTGTCCAGTCCCGCGCCTTCGGTCGCGCGTCTGTGGCTCCGCCGCATCGGAGTGCTTCTGTTCGTGTTTTTGTGTGCCACGCTTGGGGTAATGCTCATGATCCTGCCTTGGCGGCCCGAGTGGTCTGACAACCCTCTGCTCCTTCCGTATCCCACGCTTCGCGCCGTGGTAACCAGCGGCTTCGCGCGCGGCCTCGCGACCGGCTTGGGCGTACTCAATGTTTGGATTGGATTTTGGGAGGCCATTCAATATCGGGAAGAGGAATGAAAACCCGGGTCGTTAGTCGGTGGTCGTTGGTCGTTCGCGAACAACTGCCATCGGCTGCAGCCCGATTTATTGAACCATGCTTGACTAACGAGATTGACGAACGACCACCGACTAGCGACCAACGACCGATTTATTAACGACAGATTTATTTATGACTGATCAAGAACTCAAACCCGCTCCACTCGCTTATCAGAACAAACCATTTCTCAACAGTCCTGACGGCAGGATTCTGCGCCTGCTGTCCGAGTACAGCGAACCGCTTTCGCGCTTCCGCCGCGAGCAGATTCAGGATACGGTCGTCTTCTTCGGCTCCGCCCGCATTCACAGCCGCGACAACGCCAGCAACCGTCTGACCGCAGTCCGCGGCAATGGCGCACAAGTTTCCGCCGCGCAGCAAGCCAAGGATATGAAGCGCGCCGAGGCCGCCGTTGACATGGCTCGCTACTACGAAGACGCGCGCCGGCTTGCCTTCCTGTTGACCAAATGGTCCACCCAGATCCCCGCCAAGCGCCATCGCTTTGTCGTCACCACCGGGGGCGGCCCGGGCATCATGGAAGCGGCAAATCTTGGCGCTCACGAAGCTGGCGGAAAAACCATCGGCCTCAACATCAATCTGCCCTTCGAGCAGAATCCGAATCCCTACATCACGCCTTCGCTCAATTTCGAGTTCCATTACTTTTTCATGCGTAAGTTCTGGTTCGCGTATCTGGCCAAAGCGCTGGTTATCTTTCCCGGGGGCTTCGGCACGCTCGACGAGCTTTTTGAGATCCTCACCCTCGCCCAGACCGAGAAACTGGCCAAGAAAATTGTTGTCGTCGTCTATGGCAGTGCGTACTGGAAGAAAATCATCAATTTCGATGCTATGGTCGACGCCGGCGTCATCTCACCACCAGACCTCGAACTGTTCAAGATGTCCGATTCTCCAGAGGAAAGTTTGGAATTCCTGAAAGAAGGACTGACCAAGTACCATCTAGGCCCGCAGCAAACCAAGCCCACCGGCGAGGCAGCCGCCCCAGAAATCGCCAAGACGCGACCGTAGCCCGTGTGGCGCGGGCGCCCTCGCCCGCGTGCCCTCGAAAGATACGCCGGAGTAGCGAGCGCCCTCGCACTCCATCTGAACATCTGCGGCCTTGCCCCGGTATACAATCTTGGCTCGTAGTATCCGGAGACAAACTAAGATGACGTCGCGAACCGGCTTGGCGACAGCACTCTGTTGTGCGATTTTGCTATGCATACCCTCCGCGCTCGCTCAACCACCAGCCGCGAATCAGATGCCCTCGGTGGTCCAGGTTCCGGCCGAGGCACAGGCCACACTGCACTTCGATGCCACCGCAGCCACCAACGCCTACCTCGCGCAGATTCCTGCCGATAAAACGGCCCGTTCCGACGCTTATTTCGAGGGCGGTTACTGGATGATTCTTTGGGACTTTCTCTATGGAGTCGCAGTCGCGCTGCTGTTGCTGAATCTGCGATGGTCTGCGCACATGCGGGATCTGGCGGAGCGAGTCACTCGCTTCAAGCCGGTGCACACGTTCGTGTATTGGATGCAATACCTCGTGCTCAGCACTATCCTCGTTTTTCCGCTCACGGTTTACGAAGATTATTTCCGCGAGCACAAATACGGGCTCGCCACCCAAACCTTCGGCCCCTGGATGGGCGATCAGATGAAGGGTCTTGGGGTGAACCTGGTGCTGGGCGGCCTGCTTGCAATGCTGCTGTTCGGCATTGTCCGCCGCCTTCCACGATCCTGGTGGATCTGGGGCGCGGTCGTGACTACCCTGTTCCTGATCTTTGTTTCGCTCATCGCGCCTGTTTTTATATTTCCCATCTTTAACAAGGTCACACGCCTCGACGATCCGAAGGTTGTCGACCCCATCCTGAGCATGGCGCGGGCCAACGGCATCCCCGCGAGAGATGTGTACGAGATCGATGCCTCGCGGCAGACGACGCGCATGAGCGCCAACGTAAGCGGCTTCGCCAATACAATGCGCATCACCCTCAATGACAACCTCTTGCGCCGCGGCTCACCGGAAGAAATTCAGGCGGTTATGGGACACGAGATGGGGCACTACGTTATGAATCACGTCTACAAGGGCATCATGTTTTTCCTGATCGTGACGGTGCTGGCTTTCGCCTGCTTGCACTGGGCTCTCGATTGGACGCTCCAGCGATGGGGCGAGAAGTGGCAGATTCGGGGCGTGGGCGACACGGCCGTTCTTCCGCTTGTGGTGCTGTTGGTCTCCATCTTTAGTTTTGTCATCACTCCCGTCACGAACACCTTTATCCGCACTCAGGAATACGAAGCGGACATGTATGGCCTTAACACGAGCCGGCAGCCCGATGGCGCTGCACAGGGGGCAATCCATCTCGGCGAATACCGCAAGATGAATCCCGGCCCCATTGAGGAGTGGATCTTTTTCGATCACCCCAGCGGACGCAATCGCATTTACGCCGCGATGCGCTGGAAGGCTGAGAATTTGAAGTTGTGCACCAGTCACTAGTAATTGCCCATGTGGGGACGGGCGCCCTCGCGAGCCTGCCCTGAGCGAAGTCGAAGGGTCCAAGCCGAGCGCAGCTCGGCAGACTGCTGTAGTCGTAACGATTCCGGATTTGCTGTAATGCCCCCGTTTTCGCGGACAAAGCCTGCCCTGAGCGAAGCCGAAGGGAGTGTCCGCGACGCACAAGAATCTCCCGTAGTACGCTGAGAGTTGATGGCGGACCACTGTCTGCTCTATTACATCACCGACTGCAGCCAGTTTCCGGGCGACGAATGCGCCCGCCGCCACGCCCTGCTCGCCAAAGTCGGCGAAGCCGCGCGTGCTGGTGTCGATTACATCCAGCTCCGCGAAAAAGATCTGAGTGCGCGGGAGTTGGAAACTTTGGCGCGGCAAGTGGTCGCGGCCGTGCGCGAAAATTCGTCGTCAACGCGCCTCCTAATTAATTCACGCACGGACGTCGCTCTTGCCGCGGGCGCCGATGGCGTTCATCTGCGTGCCGACGATGTCGCACCTCATGAAGTGCGTCAGGTGTTGGAAGTTTCTGCCCACCGGCCACTGGCCACTGACCACTTTCTCGTGGCCGCCTCCTGCCACACCGCCGCCGATGTCTTCCTCGCCGAATCCGAGGCCGCCGACTTTGCCGTCTTCGCTCCGGTGTTCGGAAAAATAGGCGCCGCCGGAACGTCATCGGCCGGCCTCGCCGCCTTGCGGGAAGCTTGCCGGGCGAAGATCCCGGTCCTTGCTCTCGGCGGTGTCACGATAGAGAATGTCGCATCGTGTCTGGACGCTGGAGCAGCCGGCGTTGCCGGAATCCGCTTGTTCCAGGAGAATAAAATCGAAGACGTCGTCCGCACGCTGCGGGCGCTCTGACACCATGGACTCGACGGCACGGACGCAACTGTTCTCTCGATCCCGAGCGCAAGAACAAGACTACCCTCCCGCGCTCGCGCGCATCCCTGCGGGATGGTTTCTCATGGGCTGCGACGGCGGACAGGACAATGAAAAGCCGGTGCATCGCGTCTGGGTTGACGAGTTTCTGCTCGCCGCCCGCCAAGTCACCAATGCTGACTACGAGCGCTTCGTGCGCGACACCGCGTCTCCACCCTCTCCGCCACCGTTCTGGAGCGACCCCGCCTTCAACCATCCCGAGCAGCCCGTAGTCGGAGTGTCGTGGTTCGAGGCAATCCGCTACTGCGAGTGGCTCAGCGCAAGCACCGGCGGAAAGTTCCGCTTGCCGACTGAGGCCGAGTGGGAGCGCGCGGCTCGCGGAGGCCGCAACGACGCAGACGCGCTATACCCGTGGGGCGATGCGCCTCCGCAGTCGCTGCCCGGCTACGCCGATCGCTGCGCTGGTCATTGGCAGACGGGTCCAGAGCCCGTTGGCCGCGCCGAATCGAACGCATACAGCCTCTACAATATGTGCGATAACGTCCACGAGTGGTGCAGCGACTGGTACGCAGCTGACTACTACGCAGTGTCGCCCGAGCGAAATCCACGCGGCCCCGAAACCGGCGACCGGCGCGCCTCCCGCGGCGGTTCCTGGCGTCACCACGTAAAGATCTCCCGCTGCGCGGCCCGCTCCAGCATTCCCCCGGAGTTCAAGTATGCGGACTATGGGTTCCGCATCGCGTGCGACGTACAATTGCAGGTCAGAGGTTAGAGGTCGGATTGCAGAGGTCAAACCTCCCGCAGAAAAGGGTGTCGAGAGCTCAAGCTCTTACCTCTGCAATCTGACCTCTGACTTCTGCAATGGGATTTCGATGACTGACCTCGCTTCCGACTACCTCGAAGAGATCAAGCGCCAGTTCCGCGGCCACAAGCGCATGGGCGAAGCCGCCATGGCTCAGCTTGAAGACATGGATTTCTTCGTCACGCTCGATCCGGAATCGAATTCGGTCGCTACGCTGGTCAAGCACATCGCCGGAAATGCGCGCTCACGCTTTACCGACTTCCTCACCAGCGATGGCGAGAAGCCAGACCGTTTTCGCGATCAGGAATTCGAAGTCTCGGCGAAGACCACTCGAGAAGAAGTCCTGCGTTGGTGGGAGCAGGCGTGGTCGCATGTGTTTTCCGCGCTCGATTCGCTTCAGCCCGAAGATGTGCAACGCACCGTGACCATCCGCCAGGAACCGCACACCGTCATGCAGGCGCTCAACCGCGCGCTCGCCCATTACGCGCAACACATTGGACAAATCGTCTTCCTCGCCAAACACCTGCGCTCTTCACAATGGCAGACACTAAGCATTCCTCGAGGCAAGTCCGAAGACTACAAAGCCGTGAGCCCGAAAACACATAGTCGCGGAACGTACAAAACATAGCTGTAATCTCAAATTGGTGGCCAGTCATCGGCAGTAGTCCGCGGAAAAACGGAAATGCAGTTTCGACGGTGTAAAATAGCTAGTTTGCTCTTCTAATTCCGCACTCATAAGGGAGCTTCCATGCCCAGCACCATGCTCGCAGTGGTCAAGCCGGAAGCCGCGCCGGGCGCGGAAATCCGCGAAGTCAAAATTCCCAGCTACGGACCCTCCGAAGTCCTCGTCAGAGTCAAAGTCGCCTCCATCTGCGGTACCGATCTCCACATCTATGAATGGGACCGCTGGGCCCAGGGACGCATTCATCCGCCGCTGATCCCCGGACACGAATTCTGCGGCGAGGTGGTGGCGTTCGGCGATGAAGTCACCAGCGTCAAGGAAGACGATTTCGTCTCCGCCGAAATGCATGTGGCTTGCGGAAAGTGTCTGCAATGCCGCACCGGCGAAGCCCACATCTGCCAGAACGTAAAGATCATCGGCGTTGACTCAGACGGAGCGTTCGCCGAGTACGTCGTCATCCCCGAGTCGAATATCTGGAAACTCGATCCGGCCATCCCGCAGGAATACGCTTCCATCCTTGATCCGCTAGGCAATGCGGTGCACTCTGTGCTGGCCGGAGAAATCGCCGCGAAAACTGTGGCCATCACCGGCTGCGGACCGATCGGCCTGTTCTCGATCGCAGTGGCGAGAGCTGTAGGCGCAACCACTATCTTCGCGATCGAAATCAACGAACACCGGCGTAAGCTCGCGACCAGGATGAAAGCCGACTACGTGCTCGATCCATCCCAAGAAGACGTCCGCGCTATCGTCGCCGAAAAAACTGGAGGCCTCGGCGTGGATGTGGTCCTCGAAATGGCCGGCCATCCCGACGCCATTCGAACCGCCTTCGACATCGTCCGCCGCGGTGGACGCATCTCTCTCCTCGGCCTCACCTCGAAACCCATCCCACTCAACTTCTCCGAGGACATCATCTTCAAAGGCCTCACCATTCAGGGCATCAATGGCCGTCGAATGTACCAGACCTGGTACCAGATGACCGCCCTGCTCAAGAGCGGACGCCTCGATCTTCACCCCGTAATCACCGACCGCATCCCGATGAAAGATTTCTCCAAAGCCATGGCCCGCCTAAAAACGGGCGAGGCGAGCAAGATACTGGTGTATCCAAACGGGACGAAATGATCGATAGCTTCAGTGGAGCGCCAGGCGTCCTCGCCCGGCCACCTCACTGCCGGACACCCCCGTTCTCCGTTAAAATTGCGTCTATAGTAAAACTGTAATAGCCGGAGAGGTGGCCGAGTGGTTGATGGCACCGGTCTTGAAAACCGGCATACCTGAAAGGGTATCGGGGGTTCGAATCCCTCCCTCTCCGCCATTCGCCTTATGTTCAGCACTCAGGCGGCTTTCGTGGCCGTTCAGCTGCATCAGGCAAAAAGAATCTTGCTTCGGGATACTGAAGGCCGTGAAGAAACCTGCACTGCGGGTCACCAAATGGCTGGGAGACATTCCCATCGAAGGCTGCTGCACTTTATGTCCCGAGACGCTCTTCCAGGCCGCATCATCTCATCACCGCCCCCAAAAGGCTGAATACACCGTCAGATTGCAACACGCGTTTGACCGCCATGTTGCTGATTTGCACAGCGGGAAAACGCCGGTCTGAACTCATGCCGGTCCCGTGTTTAGGGTTTACGCGGCGCCTTCGTTTTGGGCGCTTTCATTGCCGCCGGTCGCGGACAGCCACAGACATTTGAGCCCGGGCCCTGTTCCCGGTAATGAACCAACCCGCAACATGTCATGTCGCTCCCAGACAAGTTTCCAGCGTAGGACCGAGGTACCCTGTCTCAGCCCGATTCGGACAGATGCCGAAGTGTGTGACAATGGCGGGCGAAAAAGTGGTATGCGCTTATCTGCTGCCCATTGTTGTAGCGGCATGCGAGTCGGCTGCCAGGGAGGGACCATGAACCGCGCTAGATTTCTGCTCTTGTCGATCTTGGTGGTATTGACTGTCAACGGAACTGTCTTTCCACAAACTTCGTCCACTTCTCTGCAGGGGACGGTAACGGATCCGAGCGGAAGCGCGATCGTCGGGGCTACCGTCGTGCTTGCCAACAGCGAATCGAAGCTGGAACGCACCATAGAAACCGGGATGCAAGGGGAATACCGATTCATCGCCCTTCCCCCTGGCACTTACACGCTGACCGTGACCGCGAAAGGTTTTTCACATTACCAGCAGACCGATCTGCAACTTCTGGTCAACACTCCAGCCACGGCCAACGTCCGGCTTAAGGTCGGCGGCACCAGCGAAAACGTGACGGTCATGGGCGAAGCACCCGTATTGAACGAGGTGGACGCCTCCTTGGGAAACTCTTTCGACCAGAATCAGGTTCGGGAGATCCCGATCGAAGGCCGCAACGTTGCGGAGTTACTGAGCCTGCAGGCTGGCGTGGCCTACACGGGCAACCGCAAAGATATCGACAAAGACCAGGACACGCGCAGCGGATCGGTCAACGGCGCGCGCAGTGACCAGAGCAATATCACACTCGATGGCGTCGATGTGAATGACCAGGTCGCCGGTTACGCATTCACTTCCGTTCTGCCGACGACACTCGATTCCGTGCAGGAATTCAGGGTCACCACTGCGAACTATAACGCCGACCAGGGGACCGGATCAGGAGCACAGGTTGCGCTGATCACCAAGAGCGGGACAAACAGTTTCCATGGCTCTCTCTACGAATACCACCGCAACACCATCACCAGCGCCAACGACTGGTTTGTCAAGGGCGCGGAAGCTAGGACCGGCGCCCCGAATGTGCCAGACAAGCTGATACGAAATATCTTCGGAGTTTCAGTGGGCGGGCCGGTCCGGAAGGATCGTCTCTTTTTCTTTGCCAATTACGAAGGGACGAGAGACCGTGAGGAGCAAAGCACGGTGCGGACGATTCCGTCGCCGTCCCTCTGTGCCGGCAACATCAATTACCTGGACGGGTCTGGCAACCCGGTTACGGTTACAGCTTCCGATTTGCAGCAACTCGATCCCCTCGGCGTAGGGATTAATCCTGCGATCGAGAACGCCACCCACGCCGGCTATTTCGACAAGACTTTCTGCACTGGCCAATTTGTAACCAATGACCCCTCAGTCGGCGATGGCTTCAATTACTCCGGCTATCGTTTTCGCGCCCCGGTGAAGGAAAACAATAACGCTTTTATCGTTCGCCTCGACTACCACCTCTCTGCCGACGGCAAGCATTCGTTGTTCTGGCGCGGCAACCTGCAAAATCTGTCCAACCCGCAGGCCCCGTTCTTGCTTGGATCTCCTCCCGAGCAGACTTTAGTTGATCACAGTAAGGGTTTTGCCCTGGGATACACAGCGGTTCTCAGTCCCACCATGGTGAACACGGCCACCTGGGGATTCACGCGCCAGAGCACCGGCTTCATAGGGAACACCAATCAGGAGTGGAATGTCTTCTACGGTCTCGACCAGGGGTTTGCCTACAGCCACAACGCGCAGGTTCCGGTAAACAATTTTCTCGATGATTTCTCCTGGACAAAGGGGAAACACACCATGCAGTTCGGAGGCAACATCGGCATTGTGCGCGATCCTCGCGTGAGCCTGGAACATTCGTTCAGCGTGGGGAAAGGCGCTACGAATTGGATGTCGCCAACCGGCTTCGCCAACACCGGCAGCCCGCTGGACCCCGCGAACGTAGGACTCGCCGAGCCCGCCTCCGTCATTACCTATGACTACCCGGTGCTGGGCTTGATGGGCTTGGTTTCGGACATCGTTGGCAACTATAACTACGACAAGCAGCTGAATGTGTTGCCTCCGGGAACTCCGGTGAAACGGAATTATGGGCTGGAATGGTATGAATTCTACGGACAGGACTCCTGGCGCATTAAGCCGAACCTGACGGCAACTTTCGGTTTACGCTGGTCGCTGTTCCCTCCACCGTGGGAAGTCAATGGATACCAAGCGTCTCCCGATGTTAACCTTGGACAGCAGTTCAATCAGCTCGTCAAGAACATGAATCAAGGGATGGGATACCAACCCGTCCCGCTTCTCAATTTTGTCCCGGGGGGATCGGCCAACAACGGGCCCGGGTGGTACAACTTTGAGAAATCCGATTTCTCTCCGCGCTTGTCCTTCGCCTATTCACCCCGCCCCTCGGGGGGCTGGTTGAAGAGCCTCTTTGGCGAAGGTGACAAAACCGTCATTCGCGGAGGATTCAGCAAGGTGTACGACCGCTCGGGAATGCAACTGCTCAGTACCTTTGACGCGAACCCTCCTGGTGGCTACGGTGCGACCATCCAAAACTTCTGCTGCACGGTTAACTACGACGACGCCGCTCACGTTCCGCGCATATCGGATATCCACACCATTCCGATCTGCGGTCCGGTAGATAACTGTTCGGACCCGAACAACCAGGTCTTCTTTCAACCGCCGCCGCCAGCGATGAATCCTCCAGCAGGCCTCCAGGCGATTACCTGGGGAGTGGATCAGTCGATCAAGACGCCGCACTCATGGGCTATCGATTTCTCCATTGGTCGCGAGCTGCCGAAGAAGTTTTCCTTTCAGGTAGCCTATGTGGGTCGATTGGGTCGAAATCTGCTCACGCAACGCGACCTCCGTCAACCCCTGGACATTGTGGATCCGAAGACCGGAATTGATTACTACGCGGCAGCCACAGCCTTGGCTAAGGTGGCCCGGGCACAGCTAGCCGCATGCTCCTCCCCCCCCAACCCCCCCTGCATCAATCCCTCCGCAGTCACTGACGCCGTGGTCGACGCCGTGGGCAAGCCAACCTCGGCTTACTGGCATGACATGTTGCCCACGCTGCAAGCGGGCGCCGCCAACTATACGAGCTATTCGGGATTCCAAAGTAGTTCGGGAAACGCGGGGCTGATTCAGTCCGTGTACGACCTCTACTACGATCCCTCGTTGTCATATCTCGGTAACGAGGTCGTGGGTATCGGCAACATCGACCTCTATGGCGGTTTAGGGGACAACCTCGGCAATTTCTATTCCTCCTGCGCTACCGCGGGATGTGCAGCCTCTGGACCGGGGACCTTTACGCAGCCCTTTGGGGGAGGGTTCGGCAATTATTTGAACAACCAGGCGACGAGCATGTTCGCCTGGAGTTCCATCGGGAAGTCAAACTACAACGCCCTCCAGGCTACCCTGAGAAAGCAGTTCAGCAACGGGCTCCAGTTCGACTTCAATTACACGTATTCCAAATCGATCGACATCACTTCCTCAGCAACGCGTCTCAGTTGGAGTTCGAGTGTGAACGTTGGCGCGCCCGGCACTCGCCTGGTCAATGCGTTTTCTCCCAATGCGCGACGGGCGGTGTCGGACTTTGACACGACGCATCAGCTCAACGCGAACTGGATGGCGGAGTTGCCTTTTGGTAAAGGCCGGCGCTTCGCTGCCGGTGCCAGCCCGCTCGTCGACGCACTGATCGGCGGTTGGGAGCTTTCCGGCGTGGCCCGCTGGACCAGTGGGTTTCCCTTCACCGTGGATAACGGTAACAACTGGGCGACGAACTGGGACGAGCAAGGCATCGCTCAGATGATCGCAAAACCGAAAATCGGCCATCACATCGATCCCAAAGGAACCGTCAGCGTGTTCGCCGATCCGGTGGCTGCTTTCAACGACTTTCAAAAGCCCTTCCCCGGCCAGTCAGGCTCGCGGAACGCGATTCGCGGTGACGGATACGCCGGCTTGGACATGGCACTCAACAAACGCTGGAGGATGCCCATCGAAGGCCATAGTCTGCAGTTCCGCTGGGAGGTATTCAACGTCGCCAACCAGCACCGCTTCAACGCTCTATCTGGCTTAGGAACCCAAGCGTGTGACTGCATTGCCTCGCTGCAGCAGCAGGCGGCAACCAGTGGGAACACTTTTGGCAATTACACCGGCTTGTTGACCCAACCGCGTGTCATGCAGTTCGCCTTGAGGTACGAATTCTGACGACTCACACCGGGCTCGGGCGGCCATTCGCCACGGCCGCCCCTCACCAGAAAGTCTTGCTATTCTTCCCTGACGCCCGCCGGCAAGGCTGCGGTTCAATCTCATGACGACCCTCGCACGCAAACTGCGTCTGGTGGATTACTTTGCGCTGGCCTTCGGCGTGATGGTGGGGACAGCGTGGCTTGTAGTGATGGACGACATCCTGCAGCGCGGCGGTCCGTTGGGCGCGCTCCTAGGATTCACCGCCGGCGCATTGATGTTGTTGCCCATCGGATACGTTTATGGACACCTGGTGCGTGCCATCCCCGATGCGGCCGGAGAAGCAGCTTACGTCGCCCAGTTCTTTCCGCCGAGCGTCAGCTTCGCCACTGGCTGGATGGTTTTTCTCAGCTACTTTCTCACTTGCCCCTTTGAAGCGCTCGCCGCCGGACGCATCGCGGGATATTTGTTCCCGTCGCTGAATACCCATGAACTGTACCGGCTGGGCGGTTACCCCGTTTATCTTCCACATGTTCTGCTGGGGCTCGCGATCACCATCCCGCTGACCTGGGTGAACTATCGCGGCATACGCGCCGGGGCGCGCCTGGGAAAAATCACCACCTTTACTTTTCTCACGCTCATCATTCTGTTTGCTTTGGCGGGAGCGCGGCATGGAAGCCCGGCAAACTTTCATCCGCTGTTCAGCCATGCTCCCTTGATTTCCATTTTGCTGGTATGGCAAGTTGTGCCCTGGCTGCTGGCGGGCTTTGAATCGGTCGGCAAATACGCGGAGGAGGCGAGCCCAGACTTTCAAGGCGGCGGATTTTTCGTTGCCATCGCGCTGACCATCTGCACCGGGCTGGCATTTTTCTGGGTGGTCATCTCCGCCGTCGCCTACGTCGCGCCCTGGGAAAGCCTGAAGAGCAATCAGCAATTTCCGACGGCGGTTGCGTTCGAGCGCGCGCTGCATGCGCACTGGATTGTTGTGCTGATCATGGCGTCGGCCTTGGTCGCGCTGGTGCAGGCATTTAACGCCAACATGATCGCCTCGTCTCGATTGCTGTTTGCCATGGGTAGGCGCAACCTGCTTGCGCCTAAATTGGGTTACGTTCATCCGGTAAATCAGACGCCGTCGCACGCAGTCATTGCAGTGGGAGTGGCTACGGCCGCTGCCATGCTGCTCGGCGAGGCTGGCTTGATCCCGATCCTTGAGGTCGGAGCCGTTGCTTCTGCCGTGGCTTGGATGGCGGCTTGTGCCTCGTACTCCTGCATGAAGCCGCATTTGAGCGGGCGCCTGGCAGCTATCTTTGGACTGCTGGTTACCTCGCTCATGGTTCTTGTGAAAGTGGTGCCGATTATTCCGGGACACTTCACGCGCCACGAATGGATCGCGCTCGCCATCTGGGCGGTACTCGGCCTGATGATTAGAGTGCCGGGAGAGCGAGAGCGGCAGCGGCAAAAGAGGCTGCTCGATCCGACTGCTGAGAGTGTCTCGGCTAGAAAGTAGTCAGTTCGCGCCCGCTTGTCCGCGAGGTGTCGGAGGAATCTGGGCCAGCTTCCAGGAACTGGCATGCGAACGAAACTCTCGTGGGGAAACGCCAAACTCCTGCTTGAAACAGTGACTGAAATGCGCCGAGTCGCTGAAGCCCCATCCCAAAGCGATATCAGTGATGTTCCGCTCGCGCAAATGCGGGTCTGACAAATCTGTGCGGCAGCGTTCCAGCCGTCTTTCACGGATCCACTCCGCGACCGTGCAACTCTTGGCAGCAAACAGCCGGTGCAGGTGCCGCACGGAGATGCCGGCCGCCGCCGCGATGATGGCCGGGCAGAGAGTAGGTTCCTGCAAATGTGTCTCGATGAAGTATTCGACGCGCGGCCGGAGTTGCGCGCAGCATCCCAGTTTGGTTGAAGCTGCCTCGGGGCGCGTGACGCAACGAGCGAGGATGTCGAGATAGGCTCCAATCGCCACCAAGCCATCCCCCATATTCATCTCCTCCGCCTGCTCGTAGAGAGACATCGCCAGGCGAAACAATGCCACTCCAAGTCCAGATTTCCCCGAAATTCGCGGCAACACCGGCAGCGAAGAGGTCTGTGCGTGCTCGTGAACCAGCCAGCGCGGTATTCGCAGATAGAGCCTGGCGCAATCCCCAGCACAATCCGATGTCCAGGGGAGGCCCGAATCGATCAAAGTTGTGTCACCAGGGGTCAGCACCGCCATGGCCCCGCTCTGGCAATACTGGCGCACTCCTTCAAGCTGCGTAATAACGATGCAGCCGCGGTCTTCGGAGTTCCCGGCGACGATCGGAAATTTGGCAAACGAAACGGGCGTAGAGGCAAACCGCGTTAAGGCC
>WNFA01000540.1_pt1 | contig 30634 bp, 31 predicted proteins | sample 5400481 | NCBI WGS metagenome assembly WNFA01 (sample SAMN13153340, study PRJNA577476) | soil metagenome | isolation source: 120 cm saprolite under Douglas fir tree site 2 hole 1 replicate 2 | place: USA:California | collected 2015-04-18 | reverse complement strand
GGCGTTCTACAAGGACCACACGGGAGTGAAGTCGATGCCTTACGAGGACGCGGTTCGCGAGGCGCTGTGCTTCGGATGGATCGACAGCCTAATCAAACGTCTCGATGACGACCGGTACGCCCGCAAGTTCACGCCGCGACAGCCGACCAGCAAGTGGTCGGACATCAATCGCAAACGCTGGGTGGAACTCAAGGCGGCGGGCGTCCTCACCGGGGCCGGGCTGGCGGCAGCGCCAACCGACAACACATACGCGCCGCGGCCGGCAATCCCGGACCTGCCGGCCTACATCGCCAAGGCGCTGAAGGCGAATCCGAAAGCATGGAGTTTCTTTCAGGAGCTGGCGCCAACCTACCGGCGTCACTTTGTGGGTTGGATTCATACGGCCAAGCGGCCGGAAACGAGGGAGAAGCGCATTCGCGAATCGATCGCGACGCTGGCGGCAGGAAAAAAGCTAGGCTTGAAGTAAGCTAAGGCAGGTCCAAGAGACTCAGGGGCTGGACACCAGCACGCTCGAGAGCAAGCTGCGGGCGCCGTTCCACAGGATTTGCACGCCGATACAAACCAGCAAGAAAGACGAGAGCCGCATGATTACACTCATCGCGATATCCATTCCAGGATGCCGCGGCTCATTTGCTCCGAGGGTGATGGCCACGGAAATCGATCCGGGGCCGACCGTCAGCGGCAAGGTCAAGGGATAGAAAGCGTGCCTGAGGACATCTTTCGGGCTCATGCGCTTGTGCACTTCGCCGCGCTCTTCTTCATCACCACTTTTTAGCATCGCCCAGCCGGTAGAAATCACAATCAGTCCTCCGCCAACCTGGACGACGGGCAAAGAGATTCCGAAGAATGCGAGAATGTGCGTGCCAATGAGCAAGGAGCCGACGAGGAGGAAAAAACTATTCATGGCGACGCGCCGCGAGAGCATCCTGCGGGCGGAGGCCGTGTAGTCCCTGGTCAGCGACAGAAAGATGGGGCTGCCGCCCAGCGGATTCACGATGGGAAAGAGCGCGCTGAGAATCAGAACAGTGCTTTTCGCGGCCTCGAGCACGGGGAATCTCCAGGGCACGCAGTATAGCCGACCAGCAGGCGCGAGCAATACGCGAGCAATGACACGAGGCGTGACGCGAGCGGTGCGCAGATTCGGAGGACCAAGCCTTGCTCGCCGAGTCCGACGTGCGCTAGAGTCGCGGTTCCACGTCGAGGAAGACCATGGCAAAGAAGAACAAGAAGAGCGGGCTAAGACAAATCGTGCCGGGCGAGCAGGTCCGCATGTTCATTCCCCGAAGCCGGATACAGCGGCGGATTCAAGAGGTGGCGCGCCAAATCCGGCGCGATTTTCCCGATGAGCCGCTTCATCTGGTTGGGGTGCTCAAGGGAGCGGTGTTTTTTCTCTCGGACCTGGCGCGGGGAATTCCCGGCGAAGTGTCATTTGATTTCATCGCCGTGTCGAGCTATGGAAAGGACACGCGCTCCTCGGGGCAGGTGAAACTTACGCGCGACCTGGACTCGAGCATCGAAGGGAAGACGGTGATCGTCGTCGAGGACATACTGGATACCGGCATGACGCTGCAATATCTGCTGCGGGTCTTCGAACAACGCAAGCCGAAGCGTTTGCGCGTTGCCGTCCTCCTGGACAAGCCGTCGCGGCGCATTGCGGCCGTGCGCGCCGATTACGTGGGCTTTACGATCCCAAATGAATTCGTGGTGGGGTTCGGCCTGGACTACGCGGAGCGGTACCGCAACCTGCCTGGGGTCGGAGTGCTCACGCTCGCGAAAGAGAAAAAGGCAAGCGGAAGTCAGTAACATTGGCTGGGCTGAAGCCACTAGAAGAACCAGAAGTGGCGTGTGCCAAAATGGAACCCATCGTCTTAAGTGTTCGCCAGCGGACTGCCCAAGGCCCCCTGCTATAATGTTCTGAGTTCATGAATCCCATTGATGCAAGCACGGAAGCGACCGAGACAAAGGCGGGCCCCGAGGTTTCCGCCGAAGTTCTGAGCACGCTCGCCGAGATCGGGGAAGAGGTCAACGCCTCGCTCGATTTGGACGAAGTGCTGGCGCGCTCCGCGGCTCTAATCAAGCGGCACATTGACTACGAAATCTTCGGAGTTTTGATGCTTGAGGGAGATGGCGCCTATCTCAAGCACCGGTTTGCCATCGGCTATCCGCGGGAGCTGGCGGAGAGCCTGCGCGTCCCCTTGGGGCAGGGAATCACAGGAACCGCGGCGTCCACCGGCCACCCGGTGCGAGTGAGCGACACTTCGAAAGACCCGCGGTACATCAACGCGATCGACAGCGTGCGCTCGGAACTCGCCGTGCCGCTGATGCTTCAGGGCAAGTGTATCGGTGTGCTGGACATTCAGAGCCGGCATCTCGATTATTTTACGCGGGAGCAGCAGAGCATTCTGACGCTGCTGGCGAGCCGCCTGGCGGTGGCGATTGAAAATGCGCGACTGTACCAGCGCGTCCGTTCGCAGGCGGAAACACTTCTATTGCTCAGTGAAGTCGGGCGCGAGACGGGCTCGACTCTCGACGTTGAAGAGTTGTTGCGGCGCGCCGCAGAACAAACCAAGCGCGTGATCGACTACCAGATCCTCAGCATCATGCTCTATGACGAGGAGCAAAAAGTGTTTCGGCATCGACTAGACGTAAAGCACGGCCAGCGGGTGCAAGGCAAGCTGCGCGTGACGGCGAGCGAAGGGATCGTGGGCGCGTCGGCCACCCTGAAAGAGCCGGTTTTGGTCAATGACGTGACCACCGATCCTCGCTACCTGATGGTGAATCCGGAAACGAAGTCGGAACTCGCCATTCCGATGATGCACAAGGGCAAAGTGATCGGAGTCCTGGATCTCGAGAGCCCGCAATTAAACTATTTCACCGAGGATCACGTTCAGACGCTTTTGATTCTTTCCGCGAATCTCGCCGTATCGCTGGAGAACGCGCGGCTTTACGAGCAAGTGGCCCGAGACGAGGCACGGCTGGAGCGCGATCTGCAGGCGGCAAAACGCATTCAGGGAGCACTGCTGCGCCCCGTGCCTATCGAAGACTACGGCGTCGACATGGCGGCGCGCTATCTTTCCGCAAGAGAAGTTTGCGGAGATTTGTACGAATTCCTGCGCTACGGTCCACAACAACTGGGCATCGCCCTCGGCGACGTCAGCGGGAAGGGAACTGCGGCGGCGCTTTACGGTGCCGTGGCCATCGGTATCATGCGAAGTCTGGCGCCGCAGAAACTCCAGCCCGCCGAGCTGCTCCGCCAGATGAACCAGATTGTCGGCGAGCGGCGCATCGAGGGCCGCTTCATGACCGCGTGTTTCGCAACATGGCAAAAGGGGCGGCGCAAATTGCGAGTTGCAAATGCGGGGCAGTCACAGCCATTGCTGTACAAGGACGGACGCTGCGGAAAGATTGAGCTGACGGGTTTTCCGCTGGGTATTTTTGAAGAAGTCAGCTATGACGAGTGGGGAGTCAGTCTCGACCCGGGCGACATCCTTGTTTTCCACTCCGACGGAATCGCGGAAACCATCAACAGCGAGGGACAGTTTTTCGGGACGGAGCGGCTTCGCCGGCTCATCGAGCAGCGACATGAGGTCGGCGCCGCCGAGCTCGCCGATCTGATCCTGCGCGAGGTTGATTGGTTTGCGCAGAGCGCCCCGCTTGCCGATGACCGCACTCTCGTCGTGCTGAAAGTACGATGAGCGGAACGCGGGCAAGCTCCGATGAGAAGCACTCCTTCGCCGACCCCACCGAATTCACGCCGCATTTTTCATGGAAGAGGACGCCGCGAAATAACAATCTTGAAACCGTCATGTGCGAGGGAGTTTCTCTGGTCCGTGGCGCCGATAAGATTGGAACGCCCACATACTTCTATAGCCGCGCTGCGATCGAAGACGCATATAGGGAGCTGAATCGCGGGTTAGGCTCTTTGCCGCATACATTGTGCTTTGCGGTTAAGTCCAACGGAAGTCTTTCGATCCTGCTGCTCCTCGCGAAGCTGGGGAGTGGCTTTGACATCGTTTCCGGAGGAGAACTCGCCGAGCTCCGGCAGGTTGGCGTGAGCGGCGAGCGCATCGTGTTTTCCGGCGTGGGGAAAACGCGGGAAGAGATTCGTGAAGCGCTTCGTTATCCACCGAGGCGCCGCGGCGAGGGCAGCGGCATTCTGCTCTTCAATATCGAGTCCGAGGCGGAGCTGGAGGTTCTGATCGAGGAATCCGCGCGGAACATGCGGCCAGGCAGCGCCGCCCCGGCGGTTTCCATCCGCGTGAATCCTGACGTGAAGGCTGGAGGACATCCGCACATCGCCACGGGTCAACACCAGCACAAGTTTGGAGTGGATTGGGCGGAAGCGAAGCGGCTTTATCTGGCCCACCGCGCGTCGAAATGGATCGAATGGCGGGGAATCAGCGCGCACATCGGTTCTCAGATCACGTCGCTGACTCCGTTCCGGGAAGCCCTGCAGCGGCTGTCGGGCTACGCGCAAGAGCTGCGGCAAGAGGGCATCGCGCTGAGGTACGTTGATTTTGGCGGGGGGCTCGGCGTGCGCTACACCGATGAACGCCCGCCGTCGCGCAGAGCCTACGCGCGGATGATTGCAAAAACTCTGCGGCCGTTGGGTGTGCACTTGCTACTGGAACCGGGGAGGTCAATCATTGCGCCGGCGGGAGTCCTGCTCACGCGCGTTCTCTATATCAAAGAAAACCACGGAAAGACTTTCGTGGTCGTCGATGCGGCGATGAATGATCTTTTGCGTCCCGCGCTATACGGCGCGGTGCACCCGATCACGCGCTTGACCCGCGACCGGAGGGAAACGCGTACGCCTCGCAAGCGGGCAGACATAGTCGGACCGGTCTGTGAGACAGGCGACTGCTTTCTTCATGATTGGCCGCTGGGAGAAGTGAAGCCGGGCGATGTGCTGGCGATCTGGACAGCGGGGGCCTACGGAATGTCGCAGGCATCGAATTACAATGCGCGATTGCGCCCCGCGGAAGCGTTAGTGGAAGGCAATCGTTACCGAATCATTCGCCGGCGGGAAACGACAAAAGACCTGCTGCGCAACAATAGTCTCTCCTAGCCTACACTTCACCCCACTTGAGCTTGTTGCGCAGTATTTCGAAATAAGATTTTTTCGGCGGTTGGATTAGTTTGAGGCGCTCGTTCGACCGGGTAATCCGCACGCGGTCGTCAGGCTGCATGGGAATACCCTTTTGGCCATCCAAGGTCAAGAAAACAGATTCTTCGTGCTCCGCCAGCCGGACGTCAATGCACGACGAGTCTCGCACCACCACGGGGCGGTCGGTTAGTGTATGCGGGCAGATTGGCGTAATGACGATTGCCTCCACGGCAGGGTGCACGATCGGCCCGCCCGCGGAAAGAGAATAGGCTGTCGAGCCCGTTGGGGTGGAAACAACCAGGCCGTCAGCGCGGTAACGACACACAAATTCCCGGTCGATGGAGAGCTCGAGCTCGATCATGCGCGCTACCGCGCTCTTATTGACCACGGCGTCGTTCAGCACGTGTTGGTGCTCAACGACGGCTCCTGCACGTTCCAACTCGACGTGGAGCATGACGCGGTCACTCATCGAAGAGCGCCCGCCCAGTGTCTCTTCCAGGGCCGGGTAGAGTTCTGCGAGCGTAAAACTCGTAAGAAAACCCAAACTGCCCAAGTTTATCGGCAGGATGGGAATTCCGCGCGCCGCAGCCACGCGCGCGGCGGCAAGCAGCGTGCCATCTCCCCCCAGCACAAGAAGGATTTGCGCCTGCTCCGCTATTTTCTCGCGCGGCATTGCGTTGGACGGCGGTGGCAGGGAACCGGCGGTTTCCTCGTCGTACAAAACCCGAATGCCCCGGGTTTGGAGCCATTGCAGGAGCGCTGGCGCGACTGCGGAAAGGTTCGAGCGGCGCGGGCGGGAAATAATGCCGATCGTTTGAAAGGATTGAACTGGCTGCATGTGCGCCTGCGATTCTACTCCAGCGCCTCTTTACGAGCGTGGAGAAAATACTCCTGATTGCCCTCAGCTCCGAGGAGATGGCTGGGACGCACCTCCAGACTGGTGAGGCCGGCATTTTCCGCTGCTTTGCTAACGCTGGCGATGGCCTTTTCGTGGAGTCGCGTGTCTTTCACGATGCCACCACGGCCGACGTCTTCACGCCGCAATTCGAATTGTGGCTTCACGAGAATGAGAAAGGTCGCGCCTTGCTCTGCGCAGGCAATCACGGGGCCAAGCAGCTTCGTGACAGAAATGAACGACACATCCACGACGACCAAGCCGGCCCTTTCAGGAATGTCCTCAGGTTTCAACCTGCGCGCATTGCGTTCGATGCGTACGACTCGCGGATCTTCTTGAAGTTTCCAGTCGAGCTGGGCGGTGTTCACATCAACGGCATAAACACGCGCCGCACCGTGTTGCAGCAGGCAATCGGTGAATCCGCCCGTGGATGATCCGACGTCCAGGCAGACCAGGCCCCTCGGATCAACCGAAAAGTCCTCCAGAGCTCCTTCCAGCTTGAAGCCGCCCCGGCCCACGTATTTTTGCAGGCGGCTGTTCACCTCGATGCGGGCATCGCGTGAGACGGGAATCCCAGCTTTTTCCGCGCGTGCTCCGTCGACCCGAACCTCGCCGGCTAAGATCATGGCTTGTGCCTTCTGCCGCGATTCAGCAAGGCCGCGTTCGACGAGGACGACGTCGAGTCTTGAACGTCCTGTATTGGATTTCATGATAGTCAGCCCGCCTCAGGCGCGGCGCTGCACGAGGTATTCCGCAATTTCGCGAAGACGCGACGCGCGATCGCCGTACGCAGCGGTTTCCGCCACAGCTTTGGCGGCCAATTCGTTCGCAATCTGATGCGAGCGTTCCAGCCCGTGAACGGCCGGATACGTCGCCTTTTGCTGGGCAATATCTTTTCCTGCCGTCTTGCCAAGAGCGGCGGAGGACTCTTCCACGTCAAGGATGTCGTCTGTGACCTGGAAGAGCAGTCCAATGCATTCGCCAAAGCGCCGGAGGCGCGCAACGTCTCCTTCAGAGGCACCGGCGCAAATCGCACCCGAAACGATCGACGCGCGGATGAGCGCTGCGGTCTTCGAATGGTGAATGTATTCGAGCATCTCCGGCGCGATGCGCTTTCCCGCAGCTTCCAGGTCGGCTACCTGCCCGCCCACCATGCCGTTGATTGTTCCGGCCGCCGTGGAGACCTCCGTCAGAATGGCGACGCGTCTTTCGGCATCGACCGGCGTGGCAGCGATGGTTTCGAACGCCAGTGTCAGCAGAGCATCGCCTGCAAGTATGGCTGCGGCTTCGCCGAATTTTTTGTGGCACGTAGGTTTGCCCCGGCGCAGGTCATCGTTGTCCAGGGCGGGCAGATCGTCGTGGATCAACGAATAAGTGTGGATGAATTCAATCGCGCAGGCTGGGTGAAGAACCGGTGTCACGTCCGCATTGAAAATTCGCGCTGTTTCCAGACACAAAACCGGTCGAATGCGTTTGCCGCCGGCAAAAACACTGTAGCGCATGGCCCGGTGGATCGATGGCGGCGGCAGATTCTCCGCCGGCATCAGGCGATCCAGTGAAGCGTCCACCGCCAGGCGGTCTTCCTCAAAGAATTGCGGGAGTTTCATTGTCACAGAGGGCATGCGCGAATCGCTGGTGGCAGGAAAGTCAAGATTCGCTCTCGTGCTCGGGATCGAACGGCTCGGCGGCGAGTTTGCCGTCCGCTTTCTTCAGCAAAATCTCCACGCGGCCCTCGGCTTCCTCGAGCTGCTTCTGACACTCCCGCGAAAGCGCCACGCCTTCTTCAAAGAGCTTCATGGCATCGTCGAGCGAGAGCTGCGGGCTCTCGAGACGGCGAACCACTTCCTCGAGCCGCGCGAGCGAGCGCTCAAAGTCCGGCTTCTTCGGCGGGTCGGGCTTTTTGGCAGCGGGAGTATTCACGTGATTGCCTTATCTCCTCAGATTCTATTTCTGACAGCGCGCACAGTAGTAAGTGGACCGCCCGCCTTGCGCAATCCGCCGTATCAACTCGCCGCAACGGCGGCAACGTTTTCCTTCGCGGCCATAGACGCGAAGAATTTTATCCAGGCCCTGGAACCACCATGCCGGGTCGCGAAAATTGGGCGCCGGATGCAGACAGCATTCTAAGGCACGCGAGAGAACGGAAACAATCGCTTTGTGCAGCCTGCGGGACTCCTCGGGCTTCAGGGTGTTGGCACGGCGGCGCGGGTTGAGTCTCGCGTGCCACAACGATTCGCTCGAGTAGATGTTGCCGATGCCCGCAATGCGTGACTGCTCGAGAAGAAACTCCTTGAGCGGGCGTTTTGAATTCGCCAGCAATTCCGCAAACCGATGCGCGGTGAACTCCGGCGACAGCGCATCCATACCCAATCCGGCGAGCGCCGGGCACGATTCCTCGGACTCCCACGCGTGCACGCGCCCGAAGTGGCGCCGATCAGCGAATCCGAGCACGCCCTTGTCCAACTCCAGCGCCACGTCGACATGGACGCCTGCATCACGCGTGTTGGCGCGAGCAAGCAGCTCTTTTCCGTTTGTGAACCAAAGAAGTTGGCCATCGAGGCGAAAATGTATGGTCAAAAGCCCTTGTTCGATCTTGAGGACCAGATACTTTCCTCTGCGTCCGACAACAACAACTCTCTGGCCTTCCGCCATCCGGATCAGACGCGCAGCCTTTTGTGGTCTTGTGGAAATGACATGCAAGACGTGAACGTGCCGAATCAGCCGACCCGTGACGAGCGGGCGAAGCGTTCGGGCGACCGCTTCTACCTCAGGCAGTTCAGGCATGAGTCAGACAGCTGCTTATGCAGCGCGACGGCTTGCCGCCGCATCGCCAGGAAATGGTTTACGGCACAGGCCGGAGCGTAAGCGTGTGCTTGCGCACCTTCGCCTCAGCGGCATCGCTGAACGGGGCAGCGATCGGCTTTCCCTCGTACCAAAACGAAAACTGATCGGTGTAGTGCTCGCTCCCGAGCTGTCCGGACTGACCAGCGTGTAGCAAGAGGATGGAGTCATCCCAATCGGCAAGATTCGCGACAAACCTCATCGCGGGACCGTGCGTTTTCGTCGCCGCGCGCACGCTGTAGCCCGTGCCGGCTTGCGGTTTGTCCGTGATGCTGAGGAGCCGCCTCAACAACCCTTCCCGGCCGATCGGATGCAGCATGTCGAGCTCGTTCAGACGCTTCCAGCGCCAATCATCGGTTTGCTCGCTCCCAGTTTGTTGCGTGAGGACTGTGACAGCCTGATCAGCGGCCGCAACTAGCAATTCGTCATAGCTTTTGTACGCGGGTGGAAGCCACTTTGCAGGCCGCTCGGTGAGTATTCTCTGCAAAAACGTCGCGGTGCGCCACCGATAAAGGTCTGTCTCCTTCCCAAGATAAGGCTCCAGAATCAACTGGAGCGCCGCGCGCCGCGCCGCCCCCAAAAAAGAAACAATCGGCGAATCCACTTCCGCGATCCCGTTCCAATCCTTCAGTTTCTCAATGAGCTTTTTCGCCCGGAGGTCCTTTGGCTGCATCGCTTTCGCCGCGGCGGACAACTGGTCGGCAAGAAACGCGTGCGGATAGCTGTAGATGTCCGTTTCCACCTTCAACATATCCACTGGCCGAAGATCATGCTTGTCATGCAGAAGGTCGTAGATTCGCGCGGTGCGATAAGGTTCTTCCCAGCGGTCGGTCAAATAAGGTTTGTACTTCGGTCCCACCACCCGCGCGTTTGCCGTGACGATCAATCCACTCTCGGGGTTGAGCGCCTGCGGAAGCTGATCGAACGGGATGTAGCCGGTCCACTCGTAATCGTCTGTGTCTCCCGGAACCGGGATCTCGCCGTGACCCTTCTTTCGAATCGGCACGCGCGCGGCCATTAGGTACCCGATGTTCCCATCTACATCCGCGTATACGGCATTCTGCGCCGGGCCCCAGATTTTTTTCATCGCCTCTCGGAATTCGTGCCAGTTCTTCGCCTTGCCCAGCCCGTTGTGAGCGATCCCAAGCCCGCCGGGTTCAAGTGCCGTCCAGCGCAACGCGTAGGCTTTATCCCCTTCGCGGCGAACAATCGGCCCGTGCCGGGTGACGACGACTTGCAGGTGCTCGTCCGGCTGTCCTTTGACCTGGATCACTTCGTCAAAGACTTGCGCTTTTGTCCATGCGCCCTTTACCCGGTATTCGTCCGGCGATGCGGGGTTGAACGTTTCGACGTACAGGTCCTGCACGTCGGCGCCATTGTTGGTGAGGCCCCAAGCGATGCGCTCGTTGTGTCCGATGGTCACGAGTGGAGCGCCGGGAAGCGTGAAACCCTTCACGTTCCAGCCGGGCGCGGTGAGATGCACCTCGTACCAAATCGGCGGAATCCATAGCTCGAGATGCGTGTCGTTGGCGAGCAGCGGCTTGCCGGTCGCAGTGTGCGCTCCGCTGACCACCCAGTTGTTGCTCCCAAGTCCTTGCCGGATTTCGCTTTGCGACTCCTCCAGAAATCCCTTGATTGCTGCATGCAGCGCCGACGTCAGATCAGCGTAGCCTTCCGTTTCCGCACCGCCAGTATCCCCGTTCCAATCGGCCTTGAGCACAGTGTCCGGCACCATATCGTCATCTTCATCGTCGCCGGTATCGGCCTTCGAACGCTGTGATCCATCATTCAGCGCGTTTGGGTCACCCACAACATAGCGGTCCATCGCCGCTTCATCCGAGAAGAGTTCCTTCGCGCGTTCCGCACCAACCCGCTCCGTAACCTTGGCTCGATCCAGTTCTCTCTCCCAGGTATTGGTCAGCGTCTGGTACATATAAGCCGCGATCACCAGCGAGTCGGAAGGACGCCAGGGCTGCGGCTTGTATTTCAGCAGGGAGAACTCCAGCGGAAGATTATTCTGGTGCTCCTGGATGAACCGGTTCACGCCGCGCGCGTAAGCTTCCATCACTGCCCGCGATTCGGGATCCATTAAATTGAGGTCGCGCTCCGCCGCGCGGCCAAAACCGAAGGTACGAAATTGGCTGTCGATGGCCAGAGTCGATTTGCCCAAGATTTCAGAGAGCTGCCCGAGTGAAACCCGGCGCAGCAGATCCATCTGCCATAGGCGGTCTTGCGCCATGACGTATCCCTGCGCTTCCGCAGCATCTTCGATGGAGGCCGCGCGGATGCGCGGAACGCCCCAATTGTCCCGTTCTACGGTCGCTTCATGCTTTAGCCCGTAGAGCGTTGCGGTTCCGTCAAGCTGCGGGAGTGGGCGGTAGACGAACCACCAGGTCAGCGTCCCGGCGGCAGCGAAAACAATTGCAACTGTCCAAATGAGAAAACGCAGGATGGTCCGCAAGCAGTCTCCGACGCGCTTTAAGTAGAATTTTGAGTGTAGAGGAGCTGGACTGTCCGCGCAACTTGACAAAATGCGCACTGCGACTGACCCGCCGCTCCCGGACTGCTACAATTTGTCCGGGGGGACATCCGCAACTCCATGTTTGCTGTGCGTCTGATCGGTGTCCTGGCGCTCGTTGCTCTCAACGGCTTCTTTGCGGCCGCGGAGTTTTCCCTCGTGGCCGTGCGCATTTCTCGTATTCGCCAGCTCGTGGCCAAGGGCGATCTTCGCGCGCGTGTCGTCGAGGCATTGCTGGCCGATTTGCACCGAGTCGTGTCCGGCGTACAGGTAGGCATCACCGTCACGAGCTTGGCCATCGGCGCTCTTGGCGAAGCGACCTTCGCCGCGGGGTTACAACAGCTCTGGCATGGGACTCCGGGCACACGCACCGCGCTACTCGCTCATGCTGCCGCGCTGGCCTGTGCTTTTGCACTGCTGAGCGCCATGCATGTCGTCATCGGCGAACTGGTTCCCAAAACAGTCAGCCTTGCCAGGGCGGAACGCGTCGCCTTGCTCATCGCTCTGCCATTCCGGTGGTTTTTGACCACTTTCCGATGGGCCATCGATCTTCTCGACGGTGTCTCGGGCGTTATCGTGAAGGCGCTGGGAGTTTCTGCGCCCCAGAGTCACGGCGTTGCGCACTCCACGGAGGAGCTGCAAATCCAAATCCAGCAGGCTCGCGAGCGTGGCCTCCTTGCTCCCGGCGAAGAAAAATTCATCGTCAGCGCAATCGAGCTCAGCCAGGTGCAAGCGCGCGAGATCATGATCCCCCGCCCCGATATGCACACCTTGCCCGTGGAGGCCACGCTTGACGAAGTCATGCGCGCCTTTGCAACCTCACAGCGGTCGAGGATACCGGTGTATCGCGGCACGGAAGATCACGTCCTCGGATTCGTCCACATCAAGGACATGCTTTGGGTGCTCCTCGATCGCGAGCGCCGCCGCGAAGAAAACCTTTCCGCGCCGCCTTTCGATCTGCGTCGAATCCTGCGCGAAATCTTGATCGTGCCGGAGACAAAGCCTGCCAATGAGCTCTTGCTCGAGCTGCGCACTCACCATACGGGGATGGCTATGGTGGTCGATGAGTTCGGCAGCATTCTCGGCCTCATCACCCTGGAAGACATCCTCGAACAGGTGGTCGGCGAGATTCACGACGAATTCGACGTCGTCGAGCGCCCGCTCACCCTCGCCGACGGAGCCTTAATCTTCGACGCGGCCTTGAACGTCCGGGACCTCGATGCCCAGTACAACATCACCATCCCGGAAGATCCGGCATACGCCACGGTCGGCGGTTTTGTGCTTGATCAGCTCGGCTTCATTCCGCGCGGGGGCGAGAGCTTCGAATTCGGAGGATTTCGATTTACGGTCGTAGAGATGGATGGCCGCCGCGTCGCTCGAGTGAAGATTCAGCGGATACGGCCGACCCTCGAAGAGAGCAGAGCAGTGGAAACCTCAGTCACCATGGCGAAACCTGCGAGGGGCTCGAAAGCCCCCGCAGCGGACTCTTAGGCACCTTGAACGAATGGCTCGCCATCTCTTCCAACGATTCCTGCTCACGCTTCCTTCGCTCTGGCTCGTCCTCACTCTTGTCTTCCTTATGGTCCATATCGTGCCCGGAGACCCCGTCGAGCAGATGCTGGGCGAAGGGTCGGCCCCGGGTCAGCTCACTCAGCTTCGTCATTCGCTCGGGCTCGATCTCCCGCTGCATGTACAATACGGCCATTACCTGTGGCAACTCGCGCACGGCGATCTCGGTCAATCACTGAAATTCCAAGCCCCCGTGCGGCGGATCATTTTCGAGCGCTATCCCGCAACGTTACAGCTTGCTTTTCTGGCATTGGTGGTCTGCGCGGGCATCGCCATTCCCGCAGGGGTTCTCGCCGCACACCGCCGCGGCCAACTCACCGATCGCGCCGTCAGCGTATTTACACTGCTCGGACTCGCCGTGCCGAATTTTGCGCTCGGCCCAGTCCTCATACTACTTTGTTCCATCCAGCTTGGCCTCCTGCCCGTTTCCGGGCGCGGCGGCCCTTCTTATTACATTCTTCCCGCGGCGACTCTTGGCGCGGCGCTGGCTGCGATTCTCACGCGCATGGTGCGTGGCTCAATGCTCGAAGAGCTTTCCAGCGACTACGTGCGCACCGCGCGCGCGAAAGGGCTCTCGACGGGCGCGGTTTTGTTCCGCCATGCTTTCCGGAACGCGCTCATCCCCATCATCACCATTCTCGGATTGCAATTCGGCACGCTCCTCGCCGGCACCATCGTCACCGAGACGATTTTCTCCTGGCCCGGAATTGGACGCCTGACCGTCCAGGCCATCTCCTCACGCGATTACCCTCTGCTGCAGGGTTGCATCCTCGTGATTGCCGTCTCCTACGTCGTCGTGAACCTGCTGACGGATGTGCTTTACGCCGTCGTTGACCCGCGGGTGCGTCTCTCATGAGGATGGCTTCCGCTCTCGGCCAATTCCTCCGGCAGAGTGTTCTCGCGCGCGCCGGATTTGCGGCCGCTGTGGTTCTCCTCTTGGCCGCGCTGCTCGCTCCCTGGATCGCGCCCGCGGACCCCGCCGCGCAAGATCTTTCCGCTCGGCTCGAATCTCCCTCGCGCGCGCACTGGATGGGCGCCGACGAGCTTGGACGCGATACATTCTCGCGCACTCTGTATGGTGCAAGGGTTTCGCTGTTCGTCGCCGTCTCCGTAGTTTGCGGTTGTGGATTGACGGGCCTGGCCATCGGCATGCTCGCCGGTTTCGTCGGTGGCTGGTTCGACCGCTTTGTAAATCTTTTGCTCATCAACGCTTTTCTGTCATTCCCCGGAATTCTTCTGGCGATTGCGTTCGCTGCTTTTTTTGGTCCCGGCATCGGAAAGGTGATTCTTGCCCTGATCATCACGGGATGGGCCGGCTATGCGCGCCTGGCGCGCGCACAGGTGTTGAAAGCCAAAGAGCTGGAATTCATTCTCGCCGCTCGCTCCCTCGGTGCTTCCCACGCGCGCATTTTGTTGCGTCATCTGCTTCCCAATATCCTGCAGCCCGTATTGATTCAGGCGACCATCGGCATGGCCGGCGCCATCCTAGCCGAATCCACGCTCAGCTTCCTCGGGTTGGGCGTCCTCGCGCCGGTTCCCAGCTGGGGTTCCATGCTGAACGACGCCCGTGGCCATCTCTTTGACGCGCCTCACCTGGTCATTTTCCCGGCGTTAGCGGTGATGACCGCCGTCCTGGCATTCAATTTGTTAGGCGATGCCTGGCGCGATTGGCTCGATCCTCGCACGCGCTCGCAGATGGCTGCCCTCGAACACACTCGCTGACTCGCGCAGTTCTCGAATTAAGCGGATTTCCGCAATCAAGAGCAGTAGCTCAGCTCTTCACGGTGAAGTTTTCCCTTGATTCAGAAAATCATTTTTCTGGCAGGACTACTGGCGTACCACGGCCCAGACCGAGTACGCGCGATGCGCTCCCTTTGTTGACGCCGATTTCCAGGTATCCGCTCGAGCCGAAATACGCCACCGATTCCGCGGCTTCGCCTTGCGCAAACGTTTCGACCAGCTTCGTTACCGCATGGTTTCCCACTTGCAGGTTCAGCGCCTTTCCGTTTCGCGCGCTTTCCGGCAAATCCTCGCTCCGGAAATTCGTGACCAGGTTCCCAAAAGCATCGACTCGCAACACCACACCCTTGACTGTCCCGTCTGCAGCTTTGGGACGGGGAAGCGCGAACCGCTTGTAGTCCTGAATCTCTTCGCCCATGCTGGCCGTCTGCCAGCCCTTGGAGAGCCAGGCTGCCACCGGCGCAAACACGTCACGCCCGTGAAACGTCTTGCTCACCGGCTGCAGATAGTAATGTTCCGCATTGGCATGGCGCACCACAAATTTTTCCTCGCGTTCGTAGACCAGCGAGAGCACGCCGTTATCCGGCGCGATGAAGTACTGATTCTGCCCGCTCACGAGAATTGGCCGGCGCTCGGTGCCCACACCGGGATCCACAACCACTACGTGAATCGTTTTCGGAGGAAAGTAAGAGTAAGCTTCGCCGATCGCCAGCGCGCCATCAAGCAGGTCAAACGGCGTAACGTGGTGCGTGATGTCCACGATGGTCACATCCGGATTGATCTTCAGGATCACGCCCTTCAGCGTTCCCACCAGATGGTCTTCCGTCCCGTAGTCGGTTGTCAGCGTGATGATCGCGTTGGACACTACGTTTTTCTACCCTCGATGAGCTGTATGCCGCAAGTATCGGCGGAGAAGAACACGCTCCGTCTCCTTTGACGCTAGCGGAGGCCGTCCCCTCCGTCAAGAAAAGGCGCGGCGGCTGCTGTGCAATCGTCAACGCCCCTTGATCACCGACGGGAAGCTTTGGAATCAGCCCGTGCCCTGATCCGGCGCGCACGCATGCCAATCGGGGTCAGTATAGTGAATTCTGCAAAACCACAAGCCGCACTGCGTGCACCGGCGCTGAGCGGGCAGGTCACACGGCACGTCACGCGGTGAGACTCCCTTGCAGATTCGCTTTTTCGGCTTTATCTCCGCTCTGGTCATGTCGGCCTCCATCGCGGAAGCTGTCTGGGTTATGGCCCGCTAATTATGTCTCACCGCAGGCGTTCCACAACGCCCACCCTGTCGACTCCACTGCACGCGATGTACACGCGCCCGTCCGCAGTCGCCGCCATGTTCCGCACCGTACCGCCGCCGGAAGGAATATTCGCGCGAGCGAATTTCTCCGTCTTGGGATCGAATTCGACGATTGTGTTTGGCTTCACGCCCGATTCGCTGTACCACACCATGCCATCCGTCGTGATCGCGATTCCGTAGGGAGCCGATCCGCTCCCGCCAGGCGAAGGCCACATCCTCACCGCTCCCGAAGCTGGATCGAGCCGCCCCAGGTTGCCGCCCGCGTAGTCCGTGAAATACACGAGATCACTCGCATCAATCGCCAGCCGTCGCGGCCTCACTCCCTCCGGCAGCTTATATTCGGTAACCTCCATCGTTTGCGGATCAATCTTCGCCATCTTGTTCGTCCCAAATTCGCAGAAGAACGGTACGCCCTTGCTGTTGATGGCGATCCCGTAGGGCCGCGCGCCTCCCGTTTGGATTTTTTTCAATTCGATCTTTCCGCTGCGCGGGTCGAGCTTTCCAACCATGTTGGCGACTTGCAGCGTGAACCACAAAGTTCCGCGTGAATCGAATACAGGAGTGTGTGGGTCGTCGCCCTTAGGGTCGGGAATCTTGTATTCCGTCACCGCTCCCGTCCGCGGATCAAGTTTGCCTATGTATCCCTTGAAGTTTCCTGTGAACCAGATATTTCCATCATTATCGGCGACCAGCCCGTGCGGCCCCGATTCCGCAATCTTCAATGGAAACTCTTTGAAAGTTCCGGCCGCGGGATCCAGCCTCCCGATCTTGTTCACCATCTGCTCCGTAAACCACAGCGCGCCATCAGCTCCCACCGCCGGATCGTGCGGGTGCGCGCCTTTCGTGGGCACCGCCCATTCACGGATCGCCACCTTCAACTCCCCAGCTTCCGGCGCAGGCGGCGTGCTGCGTGACGCGATCGCTGCTCCCAGTCCAAAGCTCCCGAGCAGCACTCCAATAAACGCAATTTGGTTATTCCTCATACATTCCTCCCGGCCAGCACCAAACATATTACAAAATCTGAGTGTCGCAATTGTACTGCTCCACAACGTCGTCTGCTCAACTTACCCAGGCGGAACTCTTGCGACCCTCGCTCCGTTTTGCTAGCTTAGTGAATTGAGCGGGCGTCGTACAATGGCAGTATAGAAGCTTCCCAAGCTTCGGACGTGGGTTCGATTCCCATCGCCCGCTCCAGTCGAATCCTCAATAATTTCTCCGTATCTGCAAAAACAACCCTGCGCGCCGGTAGTTCTAAATTATTTTAGGCCTACTCTCAAAGCGGGGAACTGGTATACAATCCGACCACTTCATTCAAGGGGTAGCATCATGGAAGAAGAGCGACGCCGTGCACCAAGATTCCCTTTTATCGCCGCCGGAGAAGTTTTGGACGAAAACTCCGGATCGCTGCTGTCCATTCGAGTGAGCGACCTTAGCCTCAACGGATGCTATCTCGACACCATCAATCCTTTTCCCGACGGCACTCTGGTTCACGTCAAGATTTTCACCGACTCCAACCGCTTCGAAGCTCCGGCCACTGTCGTTTATTCCCACACTCATCTGGGTATGGGCGTCGCCTTTCGCGAATTGGACTCCACCCACTTGACTGTCTTGCAGAACTGGCTTCCTTCGGACGCGGAAGCCTCTTACCAAGCAGAGGGCTGATTCAATATTTTCCGTGCTGTCGCTCCTCCTTGGCGCCAGCCTCACACTTGAGACTCTCGTTTTGCCGTCGCGGCCTCCAGGATCCAGCGCTGCAGAACCCGCGCGAAGTGCGGGTGGATGCGGTCAAACATCACGCCCATCCCGGCTTCTGGGTTCGTGTACACGACCGTCGCAGGCGCCTCAAAGAATTTCCCCGCTGCGTAAATCTTTACTTTAAGAACGGTTCCTTCCGGAAAGGGGCTCTTCAATTCGATGTGACATCCCCGCAGGCCAAGTTCCGTTACGCGTGTTGTTATGCCTGTGCTTGAAGACGCGGCAATTACCTCAGCCGTTGCGACGAACGGATATCTCGGCGCCCGCCGTTTCTCTTGTTCCAAGTGATTCTCCCGAACTTCAGTGACTGAATTCTAGCTCGTATTGGTCCGCTCTTGATCAAAAAGGTGTGCTCTCCCCTCGCGACACATATTTTATGAGATCTTACCGGCCTTTCGCCGCCTGCCAACGGCGCTCTTTTCCCGGTCTCGACATCCGTGCCGGACTTGCGGTACTAATATTCAATCTGCTTGCCCGGTCCCAAAAGGGGCAACCATGAAAGTCAACCGGATCGTTCTCTTCGCCGCAGTGAGCTTTCTTTTTGCCGCGCTGCCCGTCCCGGCACAGACCTCTCCCGACTCCCAGGAGGGAGATTCGCCTCGTTGGTACAGCCCTTCCAGATACAATCCCATGAAGCTCATCAAGCGAAACTCTAAAACGGCATCCGAGCACCTCGCCGCCGACAACGATCTCGAAATCAAGCTGACCACTCAGTTGCAACGCCTCGCAGTGCTCCCCGCGCGCACGAATCTCAAGGACGCCTGCTCCGACTTCAAGGACTTGACTCTCTGCGTCGCCGCCTTGCGCGCCAGTCACGCTCTTAAGATGGATTTCAGTTGCTTGAAGTGGGACGTAACCGGCGTAAAGCCAAAACCCGTCGCCGATGCCTGCGCAGGCCCGGCCGGCGGCAAGGCCATGCGCTTTGACAAAGCCATCGACCTCCTCAAGCCCGACGCAGACGCCAAGTCTGAAGCGAAAACTGCCCTCGAAAACGCCCGCAATGACATTAAAGACGCCAGTTCATAGGATGCTCTTATCTCGCCTGCTCAGCTCGAGCGCCTACCTTGCAAATGAGTACGAAAACTGAAACAGCCCGGAATCGATCCCCGGATTCTCCGTTCCGATGTTCGCGCTCGAAATATGCTGGATCCGGTAATCAACCCTCAGCGACCGTTTGGGCTTGTAGAACCACTCCAGTCCGGCCCCAAACTCGAAACTGAAATTGAAGTTCGATGCATGGTCGATGGGCACATCGCGCGCCGAGATTAGGAATCCTGCCGCCCCAAGGAGCACCGGCTGCAGGCGGTGCCGTGATCGCAGATTCCATTTTATGCCCAGCGGGTTTGCGCCTCCGGCGTACGTCCACTGCTGGCCATAGAATCGCGTCACGAAGACATTTCCCGGCGGGATGGCGATCGGGGTCTTGTCGACGATCTCAACCCGCTGAGGCTGCGCAAGTGAAAAAACCACCTGGTGTGTGCTTGCGTCCTGAAAACCAAGAAGTACGGGGTCGCTCTCCATCATGAACGGTCTCACTTGTGCCATGTAGTAAAGCCCCATCCAGCTATTCAGTCGCAGCCTCCGGGTATACTCTCCTCCTAGGAGCACGAGTCGCCTTTTCTCGGTAACGCCGAGGAAGATGTGACTCGAATTGGGCGAATATTCGCCGAAGAAGCTCCAGGTATTCAAACTTGAGTAGGGCGTTTCGCCGGCAGCGGCGGACCCTTGTTCCTTTCTGGCAGAATTCTCTCTCTGCCCAAGTGCTGGCGGCACGGGGCAAAGCTGTAAAGAACCGGCAACCGCCAACAACGCTACGCAACTCCTCAGGGAAACCGTTTGCCATCGCCGCTTGCCACCCGAACCGCCGTTTCTTGGCGAACGCCGCTGTATAGCAAGAACTCTTCTCAGCTGGCAAGGGGTCTCCATTTTCATGTTCGCTCCGAAGTCTCCTTCTTCGGATGCATGTTCCACTCCAAAGTCGCCGCGGGCTGTGTCCCTCTCCGCACGATTTCTCGCGCCTCCTTGGCTTCTGCGGAGGCCCTCGGGCCGCGCACCGTTTCTAGCATGGACCCTTTTCACATCCCAACGCCAAAATGGTACTTGGCCCGATCGTGGCCGCCGCCTAGCATCGGCCTGAGGACACTCAATGTCCCCGAGAAACACCCGATCTCTCCGAAGCGCGAATCTGGCTGCGGAGCTGGTCTCCTGGCTCCAGCGCAGCACAGACGAAATGGCTGCGCTCGCGGCCGAGCTGGTCGCCATCCCGACGGAAAATCCTCCGGGAATGGAATACGGCGCTTGTGCAGATTTTCTCGAGCGCCGCTTGCAGGAACTTGGATTGCCTTGCGAACGCATTCAAGTTTCCCATACTAGCGCGAAGGATCGCTCCGCTTCTCCTGCGATTCTTCTGGCTACTCACGGTCGTGGCAGCCGCACTCTCTATTTTCACGGACATTACGACGTAGTCCCCGCGCAATCTCCTCAGCAATTTCAGCCCGCGCGACGGGAGAATTTTCTTTTCGGGCGCGGCTCCAGCGACATGAAGGGTGGGGTCGTCGCAATGCTGTACGCCATCCTCGCGTTGAAAGAATGGGGCGCGGATCTGAACGGCAAAATTTGTCTCACACTCGTTCCGGATGAAGAAACGGGAGGCGCGCGCGGCTCCGGCTGGCTTGCACAGCAAGGCTTGCTGGCACCGCACAAACAGGACTCAAGTTCTCCGCGTGCCGCCGCCGCAGGCATGCTCACCGCTGAGCCCACCAGCGGCGTCATATGGAATGCGAGTCGCGGAGCAATTACCCTGCGCGTGGAGGTTTTTGGGAAATCCGCACACGTTGGACTGCAACACCACGGCGAAAACGCCTTCGAGCGTATGCATCGTGTGGTCGCGCGGCTACAGAACCTGAAGCATGAAGTCGAGCAGCGTAAGACGGCATGCACCATCGGCGCAGATCAAGCGCGCGACTCCATCTTGATGCTCGGCGGCAAATCGGGCGGCGGCGCCAACTTCAATGTCGTTCCGGAAAAGTGCTGGTTCACGGCGGACCGGCGCATCAATCCTGAGGAAGACCTGGAGACGGAAAAAGCGCGCCTCATCGACGTGTTGCAGGAATGTAAGCGCGATGGCATTCCGATGGAATGGGAGATTTTGCAGGAAGGCCGCTCCGCGGCTTGCCCGGAAGACGAGTCCCTGGGCCGCGCCTTGGCGAGCAGCATTGAAACTATTACCAGCGAAACGCCGCGATTTGAGATGTGTCCTGGGCTCCTCGAAACCCGTTTTTATGCCGCGCAGGGGATTCCTGCCTACGCCTACGGCCCGGGGCTTCTTTCCGTCGCGCACGGGCCAAACGAATACGTCGACCTTAGGCGTATGGCCGCCTGCGCTGCCATCTACGCTCTGGCCGCGGTGAGAATTTTCGGCCACTGACGCTCTTCTCGCTGTTCTCTCGATATTTGACAAGGAGCCGCCCGACTTCTTAACATGGCGTTTCACCCCTGAGAGGTTCTTCGCTCGTGGGGTTGTTCAAAGACCGTGCATCTTGGTTTCTTAAACATAAAATCATGATTACCGTCAACCAGCTTACCAAGCGGTACGCGCGCAACACAGCTGTCGATCACATCTCCTTCACGGTGGAGAAGGGCCAAATCGTCGGTTTCCTCGGCCCCAACGGCGCGGGCAAGACCACCACGATGCGGATGCTCACTTGTTTTTTGCCGCCCACTGCCGGCACGGCGACGGTCGCTGGTTTCGACGTCCTGGAGCAGCCGCTGGAGGTCAAAAAACGCACCGGGTATCTGCCGGAGACGCCGCCGCTGTATCCGGAAATGCGCACGAGAGAGTATTTGGAATTTGTTGGGAAGTTGAAAGGGCTTGCCGGGGGCGAGCTGCGCAACCGCATCGCCTACGTTTCGGACCGCTGCGCGATCGCGGACGTAAAGGATAAGCTGTTGGGGAAATTGTCGAAAGGCTATCGGCAGCGCGTGGGTCTGGCGCAGGCCATCATCCACAATCCAGAAGTTTTGATTCTGGACGAGCCGACAGCGGGGCTCGATCCGAAACAGATCAACGAGACGCGCGACCTGATCAAGGGTCTGGCGGGTGATCACACGATTATTTTGAGCACGCATATTCTTCCCGAGGTCGAGCAGACCTGCCAGCAGGTGATCATCATCAATAAGGGGAAATTGGTCGCGACAGATTCTGTAAATAATTTGCAGAACCGCGCGCGTGGCGCGGAATCGGTCTTCGTGGAAGTGGCCGCGCGCAACGGCGATCTGGACTCCGCGGCGATTCAGAGCAGGCTCGAGAAAGTTTCCGGCGTGGGCCGCGTCATTTTCAAGGACAAGCGGGAGAATCGTTCCACCTTCGAGGTGGAAAGCAGGAAGGATCGTTTTGTTCGGGGCGATCTGGCGCGCGCGGTGGTCGAAGCCGGCTGGGACCTTAATGAATTGCGTCCGGCAGCGGTCAGCCTCGAAGAAATCTTTCTGCAGCTCACTGGCGATCAAGCCGCCGCTCCCAAAAATGAGGCTGCGGCGAAGGGAGCAGGCAAATGAGAAACACGTTCATCATCTGGCGCAAGGAAATGCGCAGCTATTTTGTTTCGCCGATTGCCTATTTGCTGCTTACCATGTTCGCCGTCATTTTCGGATTTTTCTTCTGGAACGTCCTGAACTTTTATGTGACCCGCGGTATGGAATCGCAAATGGCTGGCGAAATGTACCCCATGAACATCAACGAGCAGATGATCCGGCCGCTCTTGTCGAACGTCGGCGTCATCGGCCTCTTTTTCATCCCGATGATTACCATGCGCCTGTTTGCCGAGGAGAAGCGCAACGGAACAATCGAGCTCCTGGCTACTTCTCCAGTTCGCGACGGAGAAGTCATCCTCGGAAAGTGGCTCGCGGCACTGAGCCTCTACGGCGGCATTTTGCTCCTTACGGCGCTTAATTTCGTTTTTCTCTTCAAGTACGGCAATCCCGATTGGAAACCGCTCGCGATCGGGTACCTGGGCCTGTTGTTGCAGGCCGGGGCACTGCTGGCGGTCGGCATGTTTATTTCCACGCTGACGAGAAACCAGATCATCGCGGGGGCTGCGACGTTTGGCGTGTGTCTTTTGCTCTGGGTTCTGGAGTGGGTGAGCGGAAGTGAATCTGCGACCTGGGCGCAAGTGTTGTCTTACATGTCTGTGGTGAGCCACATTGGTTCCTTCTCCAAAGGCGTGCTGGATACCAAGGACGCTGTCTACTATGTCTCGCTGACTTTTCTCGGACTCTTTTTCACCGCGCGCTCGCTCGAGTCCTTGCGCTGGAGGTCATAAGTGAATACCGACTTGCTCAAGGCCCGGCAAACCAAGTACGCGGTGTACGTGACGCTCTATGTTCTCGTTGTGCTCGCCGTAGTGACGGTCGCCAATGTACTCGCCAACCGCTACGTCAAGACTTACGACACGACCTCCAACAAGCGCTACAGTCTCTCTGATCAAACCGTGAAAATTGTGAAGGGACTCAAGCAGGACGCTACGATCACATACTTTAGCCAGACCGGCCGCTTCCAGGAAGCCAAAGACAAACTCGACCAGTACGCAAACCTGTCTCCAAAAGTTCATGTCGAGTACGTAGATCCGGACAAGAAGCCGGAACTCGCGCGCGCTGCTGGGATCAAGAATTACGGGACGACCATCGTGCAGATTGGCCCGAAAAAAGAGGAAGCCAAAAGTACCAATGAAGAGGACATCACCGGCGCATTCATTCGCGACCTCAAAAACACGACGCGCACAGTTTGCTTCGTGGCTGGGAGCGGCGAACACCAGATCGAGGACACGGACCGAAGCGGCTATTCGCGGTTCAAGGACCTCTTGGCCAAGGACAACTATCAAGCGAAATCCATCGACCTCCTGCAGAAAGCGGAGGTTCCAAGCGACTGCACTGTGGTAGTAGTGGCCGGGCCCAGCGGCGACTACCAGCAGCCGGAAGTGGAGGCCATCAAGAAGTACGTTGAGGACGGGGGGCGAGCGCTGTTTCTGCTCGATCCGCCGTTGAAAATGGGCCGCTCGGAAATCGCCGATAACGATGCGCTTTCCGGTCTTCTCCAGGGCTGGGGAGTGACGCCCAACAAAGACTTGATTCTGGATTTGAATCCCATCGGGCAGCTCGCCGGACTGGGGCCGCAGGTCGCGCTCGTGACGCGCTACGATTCGCATCCGATCGTGCGGGAGATGAAAGGCTCGGCGACGGGATTCCCGTTGTCCCGTTCCCTCGAAACAAAGAACGGCGACAAGACGACCGTGGAGAAAATGTTTGATTCTTCCGAGAGCAGCCTCTCCACGGCGAAGCTCGATTCCCCTAAAATCGACCCCAGCGACCCAAAAAACAAGAAAGGACCAATGACCATCGCCGCCGCGGGAACTTATAACACGGGCAAGCAAAACTCACAGGGACGATTCGTTGTGATAGGCAGCTCCTCCTGGGCCGCGAACTCATTTCTTACTTTCAACGGCAATCGCGATCTTGCGCTGAACACCATGAACTGGCTCTCCTCGGATGAAGACTTGATCTCCATTCGCCCGAAGGACAAAGACGACCGGCGGATCACCATGACGCAGGCTCAACTGCGCTGGGTGATTATTAGCAGCCAGTTCCTGTTTCCATTGGTAGTCGTCATTGCGGGAATTTCCGTCTGGTGGCGGAGAAGGTAGCGAACATGGGCCAAGCCGCTTCCGTCCGCTCGGACTATTTGTGGGATAGATTCTTATGAAGAGCACCGGGTTGCTGATCGCCGCAATCGTGTTGGCAGCGCTCACCGGAACGCTCTACTGGTCCAATCACCGCAAGCCAGCGGACCCGGAAACAAAAGCTTCGGCCGATGCGCCGCCGAAGATTCTGTCTCTCAAGCAGGAAGATATCTCCCGGATTGACATCAGGAAGCGGGACAGGGAAACGCTGACGCTCGCGAAGAACAACGCGGGCAAGTGGCAGATTATTTCTCCACAGCCATTTGGCGCCGACCAGGAAACCGTTTCGAGCATGCTGTACACGCTGTCTTCGCTCAACTCCGACCGCTTGATCGAAGAAAAAGCCGGCAACCTGGAAACGTACGGTTTGCATCAGCCGGTCCTCGAAGTGGACGTCACGGAAAAGAACAACAAAACGAATAAGCTGCTGATCGGCGACGACACCCCGGCCGGCAACGCCGTTTATGCTGCACTTGCCGGTGATCCACGTATCTTTACCGTGGCAAGCTATAGCAAAAACAGCGTCGACAAAGGCGTGAAGGATCTTCGCGACAAGCGACTGCTCACATTTGAAGCGGACAAGCTCAGCCGCGTCGAGTTGATCGCCAACAAGCAGGGCATCGAGTTCGGTCGCAACAAAGACCAGTGGCAAATTGTGAAGCCCGAGCCCCTGCGCGCGGACGATTTTCAAGTCGAAGACCTGATCCGAAAACTGAAAGATGCAAAGATGGATTTGAGCGGTTCAGAAGAGGATGCGAAGAAAAGGGCGGCGGCATTCAGCTCCGGTGCGCCGGTCGGCACGGCAAGAGTGACGGATACGTCCGGAACCCTGGAGCTGCAAATTCGCAAGAAGAAAGATGAGTACTACGCAAAATCGAGCGCAGTGGAAGGCGCATTCAAAGTGTCCAGCGATCTCGGGCAAGCGCTCGACAAGAGCGTTGAGGATTTCCGGACCAAGAAGCTGTTCGATTTTGGATTCGCGGATTCAGAAAAAATCGAGGTTCACGACGGGTCGAAAGCCTATTACCTGACGAAGGGCGGCGATGACTGGTGGGCTGACGGGAAGAAAATGGATACGGCGAGCGTTTACCCGGTTCTCGAAAAAGTGAGAGATCTGACCGCAAGCAAGTTTGTCGAATCAGGTTTCACTTCCCCAGTGCTTGAGATCTCCGTGACTTCCAACGCGGGCAAGCGCATCGAGAAGGTGCTCATCGCTAAGGAGGGCGATCACTTTGTCGCGAAGCGCGAGAGTGAACCCGCGTTGTATCAGCTCGACTCCGGCGCGGTCAGCGATCTGCAGAAAGCTGCGGCTGAAGTGAAACTCGCGCCGCCTCCCGAAGCAAAACCGGCAAAAGGCAGGAAATAAGCAGCTGGATTGGCCCGTTCCAGTAATGAGGCGGACTCCAGCCCGATGAGACTTTTTTGCACCGCATAAAAAACCGCAGTCCTGAAGGGCTGAGCTAGATTTGCGCCTTAGATTGCATGGCGCGATCCATAAAAGTCTTTTCCGCCGGGGTCAGTATGCGCACGGCGCCTTTGGGCAGGCCCCAGAGCGTGAGAGGCCCGATGGCCGCGCGGATCAGTCGCAGCACCTCGATGCCGAGACTTTCCAGCATGCGGCGGATGTGGCGGTTTCTGCCTTCATCGAGCACGATCTCCAGCCAAGTATTCCGCTCCTCCTGACGAAGGATCGAAGCCCGCTTGGCGCGAAGAATTTCGCCGTGCTTCGTTCGAACGCCTTTCACGAGGGACTGGAGCAAGGCAGCATTAGCTGGGCCTCCAATTTGCACCTGGTAGATCTTATCCATGTGAGTTTCCGGAGCGGCAACGCGCGCGCCCCACGCCGAATCATTGGTCAGCAGGAGAAGCCCCTCGGTGTCTTTGTCCAGCCTGCCAACGGGGGCGACCCAAGGAACATTTTGATTGAGCAGTGAATACACCGTGGCGCGCCCGCGTTCATCGGAAGCCGTGGTGACGAAGCCGGGAGGTTTGTTGAGCAGCAGATAGATTCTCTGGGCGGCAGCAACGGGTTTGCCATCGACTTCGATTTTGTCCTTGCCGATGTGTACCGGAGTTTCCGGATCTCTTCGCACCGCGCCATTCAGGCGAACGCGGGCGGCGCGAATAAGTTCCGAGGCTTGAGCGCGAGAGCAAAACCCGAGTTTCGAAAGCGCGCGAGCTAACCCGATATTTCTTTCGAGCTTTCCCGACGAGCGCTGGGACTTTGTTGGGCGGCTCACAGCAAGAATTTAGGCGCGTTTCGTCGCGACTGTCCTTTGAGACCGATTAGTTCTTGGAAGTTGCCGGGGGAATGCCGCGGTGAGTGACGGGGCCGAAGCGCGCAGCCAGCCACGCGCGGGCTTCTTCCGGATGATAGTGGAAGGGGCCTATCCCGCCGCGATACGCGATGTGGCCGGTTTCGTCGATGATGTAGATGCGTTCGGGCCAGGCGGCGTACACGTCGTTCGCGCCGTTGTTTACGTCATCGACGCCGAGCGGCAGGGGATAGTGAAAGCGCTTGATGAAATCGGTGGCGATGGCCACGCGCTGCTCGAGGTTTCTCGGCTGGGCGTAACAGACGTCTTCCTTTACGTTGGACTTCATTTGCCACTCGTCGGTGGGATGCGCTTCGCGCACGTAGACGGTCAAGAAGTCGGCGCGCTCTTTGTAGTCGTTGTAGATGTCAACCACGTCACCGACGTGGCGGCGGAAGGGCGGTCAGGTGTAACTTCCGAAAATAAGAACGAGCGGCTTGGAGCCGGTGCGTTCCCGGATGTGGAAACGATTCGAACCGTCGAGAGCCACGAGGCGGGCGTCAGGCGCGTCATCACCGACGCGCAAGTTTCCGCGGTGCATGTGCGGCAACGCATACCGCACCATGCCGTAGACGTCGCGCGGGCTGCCAGCCATCACGCAGAGTGCTATGAAAGTCAGCAGGAGCAGCGCTGAGAATCCTCCAATCACCCATTTCAAGATTCGCTTCAAGTGCGTTTTCTCTCCACAGATTCGCGCCTTGCAGAAGGCCTGAAATCGTCAGCAGCGACCCTTGACCATCAGTTTATCGCGTTCACGTGGGTGGCGTGCAAGGGCGCGTTTGATTATGGCAATTCGCGGCGTTCGCGCCAGAAGTAAGTCGCGAAGAAAATAACAACGATCGGGAGAACGGCTCCGAATTCGTCGATGTACCAGCGTGTTTTTCCCGTCAAGCGGCGGTGGAAAGTATGTCAGGCGCGGGCTTCGTCGATCATTTCTTCCCAAATACCTTTGGATTTCAGAATCAGCTCGACGACTTCGCGGATGGCGCCGCGGCCGGCGTGAGCTTTGGTCACGTAATGCGCTGCCAGCTTGGCTTCTAGCACGGCGTCACCAACGGCGACGGCGAGGCCCACGCGGCGCATGATGGGCAAGTCCGGCAGATCGTCACCGACGTAGGCGACCGCGGACTCGTCCAAGCCGGCTTTCTTGAGGATTTCCTCAAAGGCCGGAATTTTCTGCGGTTGTTTTTGGTAGACAAATTCCATCTTCATTTCGCGCGCGCGGCGAAGGAGGGCCGGGCTTTCGCGTCCGGTGATGCAGCCGGTGCGAATGCCTGCGGTGTGCGCGAGCGTCAAGCCCTGGCCGTCGTGGGCGTCGAAGGATTTGATTTCAAGCGCCGAGCCGTCGGGCTGCGAGAGAAGAGTCACGGAGCCGTCCGTCATGGTGCCGTCAACGTCCATCAAAAGCAGTTGAATCTGTTTTGCGCGCTTCGCGACGCTTGCGGGAATCTTCTTCGAACGATTGGGCTGCAAGTTTTTCTCCTGATGAGAGAACGTTTGAAGAACGGGTCTAAAGACCCGCCGCCACTACATAAGCTCCAGCGTCCACAAATCATGCAAGTGCACGACACCGAGAACGCCGCGGGCCTCGTCAACCACCACGACGGAAGTAATCTTGCGCCTCTCCATAAGATTGAGCGCCTCGCTGGCCAGGACGTGAGGACCAATCGTCTGTGGATCGCGCGTCATGGTGGTCTCAGCGGTCATTTCGAGAGTTGCGCCGCGATGCTTTTCCATCAGGCGGCGCAGATCGCCGTCGGTGAGGATGCCTGCGAGGCGGCCATCGGGCTCCAGAACCGTGGTCATGCCGAGGCCTTTGCGGCTCATTTCGTGAATGACGTCGGGCATCGGGGTGTCTCTCGAGACTCGCGGCAGAGCGTCGCCCGCGTGCATCTTATGCTCGACGCGGAGAAGTTTTTGGCCGAGACGCCCTGCGGGATGAAGCGCGGCGAAATCATCGGGGCGGAAGCCGCGCCGTTCGAGAAGCGAGACAGCGAGAGCGTCGCCGACGGCCATGGCCACCGTGGTGCTGGCCGTGGGAGCGAGATTCAGGGAGCAAGCTTCCTCGCGGACGCTGACGTCGAGCGCGACGTCGCTGGCTTCGGCAAGAGTGGAAGAAGTCTTGCCGGTCAGCGTGACGAGAGGTACTTCCAAACGCTTGAGGGCTTCGAGGAGACTGATGATTTCTTCGGTTTCGCCGCCGTAGGAAACGGCGAGCATGGCATCACCGCGCGCGAGCATGCCCAGATCGCCGTGCAAAGCTTCCGCCGGATGCAGAAAAAAGGACGGTGTGCCGGTGCTCGAAAGCGTGGCGGAAACTTTTCGCGCGATCAGGCCGGACTTGCCCATGCCGGTGACCACGACGCGGCCTTTGCAGGCGAAGAGAACATCAACGGCTTTTTCGAAGGTGGCGTCGAGCCGCGCGAGAACGTCCTGGATGGCTTGCGATTCGATTTTGAGCACACGGCGCGCGGTGTCTAGGCTCATTGCACGCTCCAGCGGCGAACGAGGGTGGAGAGTTCTTTCAATCGCTTGAGAAGGGCAGGGAGTTGCGCAAGCGGAAGCGCATTCGGGCCGTCGGAAAGCGCGGCGGCGGGATTGTCGTGCGTTTCGAGGAAAATGCCGTCGACTCCAGCAGCCACTCCAGCGCGCGCGAGCGGTTCGATGAACTCCGGCTGGCCGCCGCTTGCGTGGCCCTGCCCCCCGGGGAGCTGCACGGAATGCGTGACGTCGAAGACCACAGGGTAGCCGAGCTTTTGAAGAATAGGGAAGGAACGCATGTCGACGACGAGATTTTGATAACCGAAAGACGCGCCACGCTCGGTGAGAAGGATGTGGGTGTTTCCGGTGCTGGCGACTTTTTCCACGACGTTGGACATGTCCCACGGGGAAAGGAACTGCGCCTTTTTGATGTTGACGATGCGGCCGGTTTTGGCGGCGGCGAGAAGCAAATCCGTTTGCCTGGAAAGAAACGCGGGAATCTGGAGCACGTCGCAGACTTGGGCGGCGGGTTGCGCGTGAGATGGCTCATGAATGTCGGTTAGGATCGGGAGATTCAAGTCCGATTTTATTTTTGAAAGTATCCGCAGCCCTTCCTTAAGGCCAGGCCCGCGAAAAGCCTTCCCCGAGGAGCGATTGGCTTTGTCGTACGAGGCTTTGAAAATGTACGGGACGCCGTAATCGGAGGCGATTTTCGATACTTTCTCCGCGATCAGGCGCGCGTGCGCTTCGCTTTCGATCACGCATGGCCCGGCAATGAGGAAAAGCGGGTTCCCGCCGCCAAGGCGGAGGGGCCCAAGAGAAATTTCACGGGTTACCGGCATCGGGAACATTGAAGATAGCACGGTCAGTTGGGCTTTTGCGATTTGGCGGTGTCCTCACTTTGGCTTGCGCCGCCGGGGGCGTCGGCGCCGTTTTGCGGCGCGGGGCCGCTGCTGATCCTCGATGAGGGATGGGAATATATCCCCCATGTTTTGGAAAAAGAGGCTGCAAGGCATTGAAAACAAAGGGGACGCGTTCTGAAAAGAGAAGCAAGAGGCTGCAAGAGATTGAAGGTAAAGGAGATAGAGGAAGTTGAGGAGGTAAAGGAGTTCGGAAGATGGGCGTTGCCGGGGCAGGGGACTGGTGATCGGGTGGGCGAAACGATGCTCAGGCGAGTATTCACAAGCTATGATAGGATAGATCGTCGAAGTTGTTAAGACATTAAGTGAGTCCTAGTATTCGGAGATTGGGCACAATTTGCCCTGCGGGCTGGCGCACCCAAAAGTTAATGTGAAAGGGTGAGCCTGGGTTTCACAGATGCTTGGTCGGAGATGCATGACCCGGTTTCCGCGTTGTCCAAGTGGTTCTGACTTGCTCCATTC
>WNFA01000516.1_pt1 | contig 30636 bp, 34 predicted proteins | sample 5400481 | NCBI WGS metagenome assembly WNFA01 (sample SAMN13153340, study PRJNA577476) | soil metagenome | isolation source: 120 cm saprolite under Douglas fir tree site 2 hole 1 replicate 2 | place: USA:California | collected 2015-04-18 | reverse complement strand
GTCCAATTGTCATCTCTGGGCCAGGAGCGTTTCCGGAAGATGGCTTCTCCGGATACGTTCAGTTTGGAGGTTTTCGCGTGGCTCGTTGGGGCGATTATTCGGCAGCGGTCGCAGACGAGGACGGCAACATTTGGATGGGGAATGAAATGATTCCAGATGCTCCGCGGGTCATACGCGCCAATTGGGGCACTTTCATCACCAAGGTCAGCCCATAGACTCCGATATTTGTGACCTGAGAGTTCGCGTGCTGTGAAATCGCATACTCGCGCCGTTGCAAGATCGCTTGGAATGGGATCTGATGGATCCGACGCATCGAAGTTGTTTCCTTCCGAGCCTACCCATTCTGCACGCAATGGAGTGAAGAGATACATCCGATTGTCGCAAGTGTTTTCCGCAATAGCCGCGACTCCGTTTCAAAACGAGGACTTAGTTAGCCGCAGCAGTTCCTCAGCGGATTCCGACTCTCAGTTTCGCGCCCAGCTCATACAGATTTGACGCGATTCCTTTTCCTAGGCACTCGTGATCCGTGCTCTCCTCAGCGCTTACGGACCTTCTTCGCGACAAGCTCTGGCGGAAGCGCGCCGTTCTTGAATAGCGGCCCTCGCAGGGACACGGCGTTCCCGTCAGCCAAAGCGCTGACGCCCGAAACTCCCTCGAAGTCCGTCTCGCTCGATGTTTGAACGTGGCTGCCGCTGATGCCGGCGGTGATGAACAGCGCCGGCAGGGTATCGACGCTGAGGTTGGGCGGCACAACCGAGCCGGCCTTCACGTTTGCTGTGAACTGAGTCATCCGTAGCCGCACGCGGTCAGTGGTCACTGCGACAGGCTGGCCAGGATTCGCCGGACTCGTCAAACGGATCTGGACCGTCTGGCCACGCAATAGCTGCGATGTATCGGTCGCGCCTTCTAAATCGCCCTGCAGCGCACTCGGTACCTGCAGGCCGTCAGCCCTCACCCGAAATTCCGGATTACTCAAAGTGACGACTGTGGGGTTGCCAATGCTCACGTTCTTGACGTTCTTAAGTTCGTCGAGAACAACCATCTCGAAGTGCGCCGCGTCATCTACCTTGAATACGACGCCTTCGAGTTCGTCACCCTCTGCGTCGTCTTCGACTTCAATCTTCTTGGCCAGAAACACGCCACCAGCCATCAGCTCTACATCCACTTCGACAAACTGATTGTTCTGCAAACAGGTGAAATTATTCGCAGCACACGCCTCGAAGTCGATCTCCGTATTGCTGTCGGTTGTGATCGGAAAGTCGCCGTCCGATGTATGCAGCGTGAACTTCTTGTTTGTGGTGTCGAGGTTTTGAACAGCTCCCCTCAAGTCATCCAGATCGTCCAGCGCGCCGCCTGGCTTCATTGCGAGTTGCTGGGCGCTGACCGCTCCGGCGAGACTGAAATCCACGCCCAGAGTAGCGTTGAGAATGGTCCCCGGGTTCACGTCCACCTGAATGCCGGTCGGCGAATTCGCCATGACGACAATACCCGACCCTGGAAAATCAGCCGTTGCGGTAAGCGGTCCCGTAGGTTTGATTTCGCATACCGCTCCAGCAGCGCAGCCGGCCAGCGTGGCTGCGGTGTCATTCTTGAAAGTGAGTTCAGGATTGGCAAACGTGAGGGAGAGACTCGCGAACGTCCCTGGAGCTACAGTTGCTGTGTTGAGAAACGCCGATTCTGTTTCAAGCTGCTTCAGCTCAATCTGGACTGGTCCTTTTCCTGCGAGCAGATCGATGTTGCCCGGATTAAGCGTCGCTCCGGTGACGTTTACTTCAAAAGATAACAGCGTAACTCCCGCTGGTGGCGTGTCCGTTATCGTGACCGAAACGGCCGCGGCTCCCGGGGCTGCAGCCGCCGTAACGGTGATCGTGGCAGTGGAACTTTTCGTCATGTCGTTGATTGAGGTCGCAGCGAGCATAACCGTAGCGGGACTGGGAACGGCGGCGGGCGCGTTGTACGTAACCGAACTCGTGGTTATGCTGGTGAGCGATCCGCAAGTGGCTCCGTTACAACCCATGCCGGACAGAGCCCAGGTGACACCTCGACTCAAGTAGTCATTCCCGACGGTAGCGGTGAAATTCTGCGTTCCCGTGCTAGCCGGCACGCTGGCGCTGGCCGGAGTGATGGTTACGGAAGTTGGTGATGGTCGTGGCTGAGAAGGCGCGCTATAACCGCCGCAGCCGCCAAGGCCTAGCGCCAACTCTGCTGCCGCGAAAAATGCAAAGGATTTCCCGACTCGCATGGCTGTACCCCCTTTTGTAGATTTTTGCTGTGCGCAGCAGGGGACAGTGGGCGGCGAAACGAAAGCCAAGGCATTGGCGGAAATACGGATCGGACTACTGTGCTTTCGAAGGGACGGCCTGCGTGACTACAACCCACCCTCCGAGCCGCGCCCTCGACTTACCCGTGAGGTTAGCCATGAGCGTACGCACAGTCAATCTTGCTAGTGTCGTTTTGTTGTCACTCTGTTGTCGCTCGCTGCCCAAAGGGCAGCATCGGCTGGGTACGCTCCAGCGCTTGAATCTGTCTCTTCGTCGTGCTTCGGACTGGCGGCGTCGGTATGTGCACCTGGCGAGGGATCGGCCAAGAACATTGCTAAGGTGGCGATGGCCAGGAGGCTCGCGTGACATCAATTCCACGAATCGCTCGAACGAATTAGCGGTCGTGACCGTCGCTGTGCTCTAGATGTTCCTTCGCGTTGATGGTCATGCGCATCCAGGGATGGATACAGCATTGAAATTTGGCGGTTTGTCCCTCGGGCACCAGGGGACCCGTTGCGCTGGTGTTTCCAGCGAGAAAGATATTGTCTGGGCTCGGAGGCTGTGGCGCGAGCTGTCCATTTACCATCTGCGCGCTCGGGAGCCGGGACAGGATTGCCAGATGCGGCATTCAGAGGAGCGACAAATCCGCCACCGAATTCTCGCACCCGGGTAAACGTGTGTGTTTCGCCTCCGAGATTCTGAAGCATGAGGCCGAGGCCCTCTTCAGCCTCGACTCGATCGGGAACGAAGCGCCACGCGCCGACGGATTTATCGGCACCAAGTTCCGCCTGAAAACCAGGGAGGGTGATCACTCCGGCCGAAACGGGTGTAACGGTTCGGACGCAGCCGATCGCAGCAAAAGTGACGGGATCGCAATAGTCGCGGATATGGACGTTCAGCACGCCCGGCTGGTCGTCGTTGTCGTGCTGAGATACTGGAGTGACGCTAAAGAAAGCCACGCCAATAATGAGAAATCGATACATCCATGTTGTCATCATTTCCTCCACAGTTGAGAATGAAACTGCCGGAATACCTTTGTCGTCCCTTCAAACCGAGTAGATTTTCTTGTCAACGATCATCGTCGTCCCCAAGGACGCGGACTTGGCCGCGAATCTCGCCGGCTGGGAATTTCGTGGAATGGACGTTTACGTAGGTAACTCCTGAGCGGATGGCTTCCAGGACTTTGGAGAATTCACCCGGAGCAATGCCTTGTCCATTGGGCCCGATGACATCGGCGGCGGTCACGGTACCGGTGACGGTGCCCGCGCGCGCCGGGCAAGTGCGCGGAGAGTGCGGAGGAGTGGAATTGTCGCAGAAGAAGATCATCACGCCTCCGGCGACGTTTTTCTGGCCCAGATGGATGTGAGCGAACAGAGAATCGGCAACCAGGCCGGAATAGGTCAGTTCGAACGTAATGGAATCTTCGCTGGCCGTGGCGCGAAACGAACCGGAAGCGGGGGTGGAGTTCGCCGGTGTTTCGTTGAACCCTTTCAATGTGGCGCGCAGCTTGCCCAGCGATTCGTCGTCGGCATTGACTCCGATAGCCAGAACCGCCATGCACATCACGACAGCGGCTGCAATAGCCAGACATTTCGTTTTCATTCTTAGCCTCCTTGCTTTTTTGCTCTTGAGGTAGCAATCGACTCGACGAACGAACGTGAACCATTTACTTCCTGGACGGCGAAGCCTGGGCAAACATTTGTCATCGTGGTCGTTCCGCGATTTGGCGAGCGTAAAGGCAGGATACAGCGGTAACGGGATCCCAAAAGAGAAACCCGTCGGCAAAGGAAGACAGGCCGGTCACCGAGCTGGCGCTGGCGGAAGTCCACAGAATTGATCCGGTCTCGGCGCAGCGGAACGTTAAATTAGCAGGGGCGAAGAGGCAAGATGTCGGGCTTTTGTCACATTCGTGTAAAAAACGTATCGCAACCAGGCGTTAAGCCTTCGTGCTGGACAGCGGCGGCGCCTCCCTCAAAGCTGGTGATCGCCGAGGCTTCGGACCGGAGGAAATGGAGGGCCAGCGGCGTCCGTGTAGTGATACTTAAGTCTGGGTTAAGTCTAACAACCGTTTACGCCATTCTCGACGGACGACCCGTTCGTCGGCTCACACTCGCAACGTTCAGGCGTGCGATAGAAAGATGAACACTTCACCCCCATCGCGAGGCACTTGATTGCATAACAGTGTCCGGTGAGCCGATCAGGAGATGTCACGGAGATGGCGGCTGGGCGTATGGTTTTGCGGAAAACAAAGTTGAAATCGAAATTTCCGTTAATCAGCCCAAAGAGCTGATCCAGATGGGCAGGATTTAGAACTCATAGTCAAGACCCTCGTTGAGTTTTGGTATTAGGTGCTTGACACCACACACACCGTGTGCAAGAGTCCGCACAATCCCGCCCAGCGACGAGCTGGGCAAAAGAAATCTTTCCCGAAAGTCTTTCTCAAATTTAAAAAAAGGAGTAACACAAACAATGCGAAACCGTGTATGGCAGTTGTCACTACTAGCGTTGGTCGTTGGGATGCTTGCGATCACAATGACCTACGCGGCGAACAATTCCGAGCAAGTGGTGTTCAGCACGCCGGGATTCTTCCCGATGACGCTCACTGGAACGGCACCTAACGGTGGGAATGTCACGCCGCTGGGATTCTGGGTCTGGTGCATTGCAGAGCCGGGGGGTCCCCCAAGCAACGGAGTCTACGGTGCGGACAAGGCTTGCCAAGGGTCCATGTACTTCTACTTCCTAGGCAAGCCGGAGCACGTGTTCGGCGCCGCGTTTCTGAACAACGGGTCAGGGATCGCGGAAGGCCCTGATGGCATTTACACGATGACGGTGGACGCGACGGATTTCCGCTGCACGCTGCGAAACACCGTTCCATTTCAAACGACGGCACTTACGAACACCGTGCACGTCGAGTGCACCTTCAAGAACGCACTCGCGGCCGCTGGTACTGGCAGCGCGGACGTCACGAACTCCGTCGTAAACGTCACCGGCCCGAACTAGCCAACCGTTCTTGTTGGGTTCGACTCTGAGGCAGGCCTGATCGCCTGCGCTCAGCCTTTGAACACCAGGAGGACCTCACTGCGACTTATGCATTCAACCGCCCGGCAGTTGAATTACAGTGCGAGGAGTCCGGACCTCGGCAGTTTTAGGAGGCTAGCAGTTGAATAACATCTGAGCTGATCCGTCAAGACGCAATCGCAGCTATTTTGCGGAAGGGCATTAAATCCTCTCAGGCTTGCTATCCTGATCGCTTCCTCGCTGTGGCTTGGACGGCCCTCATGGATATCGCGATTTGCTCAGATAGCTTTCCCGGATCTCAATTCGCCTCCTTTTGGCGGGGGACGATTTTGAGACCGAGTTGATAATGCCGCGGAGCCATGCCCCCTGCCTCAGCCCGACACTTCCGGTCTTTTCGGTCTTCCGCCCAACCGAGACGAAAGGAGCTGCCATGGGAGCGCTTAAATTCCTAACCGCCATGGGCCTCTTTATCGGCCAGTCGCCTGCGTTTTTCGCGTTCATGCAAAGCCTTGCTGAAGACGCCGACCGGGCTCACCGCGAGCGGTAAGCCAAAGTCGCCGGAAATGCGGGTAACCGAATCGCGTGTGGGCTATAGTGAAGTTGGCTTCCCGTAGAAGGATTCGGGCGCGACGCAGAAGGGTGTTTAGGATTTCGTTCCTGATGATTGGCACAGAAATGTCCTATGACCCCAAAGCGGACTAGCTCCACGTTGATTGTATTCCTCGTCATATGCACCGGTCTGCTCGAACAACCCGCCGTGATTGCAGAGCAGATACCGGTCCGTTACACCGAAGGCGTCACTCACGGATTTCTCTTACTATGGACGCAAGAGGGGGAGGTAATAGCTCATGGCGAACTCAGCCAAGTTGCTCGTAGCGGCCGCGTCACGAACCATCTCGTATTCCGTTTCAAGGATGGCTCATCACATGAGGAGACAACTATATTCTCGCAACGCGGGAATTTTCGACTCCTAAGCAACCGAGTCGTGCAAAAGGGCCCCTCGTTTAAAAACTATAGTGACACATTCATTGAGGCTTCCCAGGGTCAAGTCGCCATTTCCTTTTCGGACGATGGCAAAGAAAAAGTCGTCCGGATCGATTGGAGTCGCCGGCGGATGTCGCTAACGGCCTGATCCTGACGCTCACGAAGAACATCCAGCCGGGAACTCCGCGAACGACGGTGTCCATGGTGGTGGGGGCAGCGAACCCAAGGCTCGTGAGGGCGGAGCTCCGACTTTCCTAGGATCGGCAGGCCCCTTTTATGAGGAAGGTCCTATCTGGCGTGTGGAACTCGCTGCGCCGAAACCGCCTCATGGCAACGGAGCATCCTCCCTCCCCTCCCGCGGGGCGGGCAATTCGGGGCGAGCATTTGGCCCATCATATATAAGTGCATAGATCCACCTGGGTTGTGCCTCCCGCTCGTATTTTTTTGGTCCATTCAGCACCACCGTGCGTAGACGCTCTTAGGCTGGTCTGCATCAGTGCTGATAAATGGGCAAGATACGTCATGCAATACACGTCCCGAAACGCCTGTGTTTTCAATGTCGTGAAATGCTGGCTAGCTATGATAAGAGTGCGCCTTCGGCTCTTTCCCGAATGGTCTGCCAGTGTCATGTAGGTGTCATATGAACGGCGAGAAAAACTACAAAAAGCGAATAATAAAAGAAATGAGAAGGAAAATCTGACTAGCCCGGTTTGATCAGAACTTGCTGATTTCCCTCGATTAAGCTCAGCTCCGGCAACTTGTGATGAAATTAAATTCACGGCTGTTAACCGAAGGGTTGCTAGTTCGAATCTAGCCCGGGGAGCCAACTTCTCCTTCATTCTCAACTATTTACAGACTGCGATTTTTTCCTCCTTATCTTTCTGAGGCAAACTGTCACGGAAATGTAACGGTGCTCGCTTTCCGTACAGCCGCTTGTTAGCCTTATTCTCTGCATGCCGGACTTGCTCGGCCATCCCCAACTGATAGTGACGCTTGGTTTCCGGGCTGCTGTGGCGCATGGCGCGCTGCACAACAGCGTCCGGAGCAACTTCACTCAGCCGCGTACAAAAGACGTGACGCAAGGTGTAGATCGGAAATGCTGTCACGCCAGCTCGTCTGAGCGTAGCCTTCCAGGCAGTCTTTACTGTTGAAATAGGCCTGTTCGGCACAATCGGGCTCGGAAAAACATATTCGCTTTTGGGCGGCGATTCCTTCTTCCATGGCCGACGTGTATGTCCCGAGGGTGCTGTGCGAACTCCTTGTCACCAATCGGAGCCCGCACCTGGAAGATCTCACACTCGAACTCCTGAAGACGGTTGAACAACGGCGTGTTTCGCAGGGGAGTACGTGGTGTCTGTCGGTACTTTCACGTGTGCTCGCCAGTCGCGGAATCGTGTCCGCTCCACTCGCAAGGATGGACAAACGCAAGGGTTCCAATCCCCATTCGACAGTGGGGGTGCCAGAAAAATGGGTTCGAGCAGTTGAATACTGGCATGAAAATTCGACGCACACGCTCAAGGTGCGAAAGGCAAACTATGGCTTTCTGCTGCGGGTTGGACGATGGCAAGCAGCGAAACACCCAGGTGTTGAAGGACCTGAACAATGGGATCGGAAGCTGGCTGTTGAGTGCGTATCCATGATCACGAAGATGTGTTGCGGTGACTGGAGACCAACTTGCGGAGGCCATGTCGGAACCAAATGTGGCCAACCGATGCAACCGCACACCAAGCTGCACAATTACACCGCAGTGCGAACTTTCTTCCGCGAAATGCAAGAGTGGGGAGTGATACCTCCTCGATTCGATCCGTATCGTAGTTTTGCACCGCCTCGTTCGGTGGCCGCAGTGGTTGGGTCAATCCCGCGCGTTATCGACGATGATATCTGGGCAAAGCTGCTGTGGGCTGGGCTGAATCTCACTCCAGAGGATGTTGCGAGGAGTCGTGGCTCAAAAGGAGAAGTTCGTACCTTTTATCCGATCGAAATGACCCGCGCCATCGCTCTCGTCTGGCTGTTCTGTGGGCTTCGGCGTGACGAAATCCGCCGTCTGCGCGTGGGGTGTATTCGATGGCAGCAAAAAGAGGCAATGACAGTGTGCCTACTGGATGTTCCGGTGCACAAGACTGGCGCGGCTTTTACGAAGCCCGTTGACCAGACGGTGGGTCAAGCGATCAATGCGTGGGAAAAGGTCAGGCCGCCACAGGCGAAGCTGTGCGATTACAAAACAGGGGAGATGGTCGACTTCCTGTTCCTCTACCAAATGAGACAAACCGGGATCAGCTATGTGAACGAACGTCTCATTCCAAGGTTGTGTCGCAAAGCAGGTGTACCCGAGCACGACCTTCGCGGGAAAATTACGAGTCATCGGGCACGATCGACCATCGCCACCCAGTTATTTAATGCGAAAGAGCCAATGAGCCTGTTCGAGTTGCAGGAATGGTTGGGGCATCGCTTACCATCTTCAACTCAGCGGTACGCAAAGATCACACCGACAAAGCTGGTGAAGTCGTATTCCGACGCTGGGTACTTTCGTCGAAACCTCCGTGCGATCGAGGTGCTCATCGATCAGGAAAAAGTCCGATCCGGACTTGGCGCCAGTGAGCCGTGGAAGTTTTACGATCTAGGTCACGGTTACTGCACCTATGACTTCTTCGACCAATGTCCTCACCGGATGGCATGTGCGAAATGCTCTTTCTACGTGCCAAAAGGCTCGACCGCTTCGGCTCTGCTCGAAGGAAAGAGCAATCTGATGCGGATGCGCCAGGAAATCCCACTGAACGAGTCTGAACTGGCGGCACTCGACGATGGTCTGTCCGCGCTTGAGTCGTTGTTGACCCGTCTCGCGGATGTTCCGACACCGGCTGGCCCAACGCCTCTTCAGCTGCGGGGAGCAGCGCTGGTCCAAATCGAAGCCGCGGACTGACGCGCTAACGAAAGAAAAAGGAAAAAGGCCCTCCGGCAACGCCGGAGGGCCTTAGAGCTGTTCGCATCAGAGCGAAGCTTCGTTGGACTCTGGCGCTTGCGCGGGAGCGTTGGGCTCCGGTTCGCCGCGATCAAGCCTGCGTACGACATCGGCGCGGACGGACCACGACGTAATCTTCGAGGTCTTCGACTTCTTGCCTTTGCCGTTCGGCTGTTCGTAGGTCGAGCTGACGAGAGAGCCTTCGACGAGTATGTGAGCGCCCTTCTTGATAGTCGTAGCGACACGCTCTGCCAAGAGTGGCCGGAACACAACGACCCGATGCCACTCCGTTTTCGAGCTCCATTCGTCATCTGCGTTCTTCCATGAGCGCTGTGTGGCGACCGATAGCACGGTGAATTTCGAACCGTTGCCTTTCGCTTGACGTTGCTCTGGGTCAGAACCAACAAACCCGACGAGAGTTATTGAGTTAAGGTAAGCCATGACTGAATTTTCTCCTTTTTCTTGCCCCATTTTTTTGGGGCCACTCAGAGGCGAGTGGCTTCTGCTTCCAAAGCGAACGGCTGCTTTATGGGAGGGAACCACGCTATTCGGGAGGAACCGGGAAAGCAGAAGACGCGAAGCTGCAGGACGCAGGAATTAGCCCGAAGCAGTGGCCCAAGAAAAGGAGTGGCAGAAAAAGGGTGGCGTACTGAACTCAGCGCGAATCGGCGTAGGAAGCGCACAAACGTCGGAGTGAGCGGTGAGACTTTCGAGAGTGGTCCAGTTCGGAGACAGCAATATGCCTCCTGTTCGAGGGGCCGGACGACTGTGCCGATGAGCGTGGAACATTTTCGGCCATCATGTCGTACAGACATCTTAGGAAGGCCAAGCTATGTCCCGAAGACTCGACTCTGAGGCCGCTACAGGTAGGGCAAGAATCAGTCACGGACAACCTAACCGATGACGTTCTTTTAAGTCCGTAGTAAGGAAAGAGCAGGGCCAAACGAGAGGAGCACTATCGTGGCGTTGTGCAAATTGTTTCCTGGAGAACTCTTTTCTTGGGCCTTGGCATCCGTTGCAAGACGAGGGGTCGCCGGGTTTGTCCTGTTGTCTTCGAGCGGGTTTGCTGCGGCGCAGACTTCATCCAATGACGCCAGCGCCGTGCTGGTCAAAGCCGGGAGACAACTCGATGTGAATCGCGTTCTGCCGCTTTTAATCGTGCTTGCGTCCCTAGTCGGTGTCCAACCGTCATGGGCTGATCAACCCGACTTCCGTCTGCAGGTCGTCCCGGCGATTGTGTACAAAGTAGACGATCCAGGAAATTTGAACACGTCATCCTTCGTGTTCGATATTGCTGTCATTTGTTCCACCGATTGCGCGCTCACCCCGATCTCCGCCCGCGTGGAACTCTCAAATGCCGGATCTACCGTCGAGAGCCAGGATTGGACGACTGAAATGCTGGCAAAGATCAAACAGATAAGCTATCGGATCCTGCCGAACGACCCGTTCGCGTGGCCGACGAGTGGATTTACGCTACCCGAAGCATTTGACGTTCGCTTTTACTTTCGCAATCCCCAGGCATTGGCGATTGACTCCGCAGCTGTCCGGCTAACAGTCGCCGATGCGAAGGGCCATCGGGCGGAACAGATGCTCAGGATCCCGATTGGATACTACCAACAGAAGACAGCGCTCATCGTTCCCTTTCGTGGTCATGGAATTGTCGGGCAGGACTGGATCACCACCGGCGGCCACCACCAGTTTTCGAATGCCTTTGCCATAGACCTCGACGGCTTGGATGCGAAAGATGGGGAGCTCAGCGACGCCAACGAGAATGCGGCGGATGCGGGCTGGGGCCGCGAGATCCTGGCACCTGCGGGTGGAACCGTGGTCTACGCTCGCAATGACATACCCGAAAACCCGCACCCGGGAAAGTCCCCTGGTGACGATTATTACAGGCCACTCCATGACCCGGTTACGGCCTACGCGGGAAATTGCGTGATCATCGACCATGGCAACTCCGAGTACAGCGTCATGATGCACATGCAAACAGGCTCCGTCACTGTCAAAGTGGGGGACCGGGTCGCCACGAGCCAGGTCATTGGACGGTTGGGGAGCTCGGGAAGCGCAGGCGGACCACACCTGCACTATCAACTGCAATCAGGCCCGCGGCTTTGGCAGTACCCGTCGCTGCCGTTCAGGTTTCAAAACATCGATGCCCCGCTTCACCGAGGTGAGTTCTTCGTCGCAAAATAGATTGGCGATCTCTTCATTTGAAGGCCATCAGATCTTCCCTTTTTGTGTGTGCGCCCCAAAAAAAACGCCGTCGGTAATGCAACAGGTGGCAAAGGATACGATCAAGCGCCCCCAATTTCTCCCCCAGCGTGCGGTCGCGTAGAAATATTCCAGGCTGCCACCAGGTCGCACGGTCAATACCTCCCTCGCTGGCCACTCCCTCCAGTGGTCATCGAAACACAGCTATGCTCTAATGACGGGAACGTCGGCGAGCGGACCACAACGCGAGGGTATTCCACTTAACATATAGGTAAGACATTTTTTGAATCTCCTTTTTCTTGTCCCATTTTCCTGGGGCACCCAGAAGCGAGGGCTGCTGCTTCCAAAGCGAGCGGCTGCTTTATGGGAAGGAACCCAACGTTACTTAGGGCGGAACCGGGAAAGCAGAAGACGCGAAACTGCCGGACGCAGGAATTAGCCTGAAGCAGTGCCCAGGAAAATGAGTGGCAGAAAAAGTCGGACTTACCGGACTCAATAGGAGTCGGCACGTGAAGCAGACGCACGTCAGCAACTACAGCGGGAAAAACGGATCAAAAGTCAGAGATGTTTTCGAAATGCCCGCTCGGTTCAAACGAATGGGACTCTCATCGCGAGTGGCAACGACTCGGCGCCGTATCGCAATGGGGCAGGTAGGGAGATGAGAAAACCGCGAAGCTTTCAGACACAACTGCGCGGCGATTCCAATCCTCGATTTTTCGCGCCTTCTAAGGAATTAAGACGACTTTGCCGATCGTACGTCTGCCTGACAGAGCCTCGAACGCCTTCTCGAATTCCGCGAGGGGGAATGAGTTATTCGCAAACAATCTCACTCTTCCCTGAGATATTAAATTGAGTAGCTCAGAAATACACAGAGCAATTTGATCGAGTCGCAAAGATGGAAAATTGAAACCGATGAGAGATTGATTCTTATGGATTAACTGTTGAAGTTTTTCCGGCGAGATCGTGTCATACATGTTCTTTGCTCCAAACACCACCACGCGGCCAAAAGGTGCAATCAGCTTGAAACTCTGCTCTCCAACCGCACCGGAGACGCACTCGAGAACGACATCTGCCCCCTGCCCGCCAGTTACCTCCCTCACTTGATCCGCCCAGTCCCCGTTGGCGTAACTGATCGCAACATCGGCTCCCAGTCCTTTTACGAGGGCGAGCTTTTCTTCCGTACTCGCGAGCGCAATCACCCGCTTCACTCCGAGAATTTTCGACAATTGAACGAGGAACAGGCCAACGCCTCCTGCTGCGGCTTGAATAAGCACGGTCTCCGGTGGTTGCGGTTTCGCAGCGAGTTTCAGAAGCGCGTACGCCGAAAGTCCTTGGATCGTGATCGCCGTTGCCTCCGCAAAAGTGGTTCCGTTCTGGATAGGGATAGCGGCACTCGCATCCGCCAGTGCGTACTCTGCGTATCCGCCGCTTGAAACGATGGCTGCAACTCTGTCACCGACTCTCCAAGCCTTTACCTCGGAGCCAACTTCAGAAACTATTCCTGAAGCTTCAAAGCCCATCACAAAAGGCAATGGCTTGAAGACTGGGTACTTGCCCCGAGTCTGCTCAATCTCCGCATAGTTCAGACCGGCGGCCTTGACCTCAATCAAGATTTCTGTCGCCCCCGGCGTCGGCTTTGGGACGTCAGACAATCGGAGACTCTTAAAGCCCTCGGTTCCAGTTAATTCGACCGCTTTCATTTGCATGTTTCTACCTTCCTTCGGCTGGCTTGCCAGATTGTTCGCAGCCCCACAAGCAACGATCCCATAGCTGGTTCCTCTTGTGAAGAAGGCACATTATTGTTATGTTGGTACAAATAATATACTGAGGTGGAACTTGAAAAAGAGCGTCTCTGGATGTCCCGTCGAAGAAGCGATGCGAGTCCTTGGCGGACGATGGCGAGCCGTCCTCGTCTTCTATTTGCTTGATGGACCAAAACGGTTCAGCGACCTGCGGAGGGACGTGCCCGGAATTTCCCAGCGTATGCTGACGTTAGACCTGCGGGCCCTCGAAGGTGCGGGACTCATCACCCGCACCGTTTATGCCGAGGTGCCGGTACGTGTGGAATATCAGATTACGGCCGAAGGCCTACGCCTACGCCCCACGATCAACGAACTATGCAAATGGGGTCGCGTGCTGGAATCTAAAAACAAGAGGGTCTCCTCCACATCGGGAAGTAATCGCCGCGCGCTGGCCACTCCCGCCACTGCGGCCTAAACGCTCCGCCTACGGCGTCGCAGGCCTTCGTTCCGGGAGTGGCCAGCGAGACTCAAACCATGCTCTAATGACTCACAAGCGTCGGCGAGCGACTCAGCTCGAAAACCTATTCCACTTAACATATAGATACATGATTTGTTTCTCCATTTCTGCCCCATTTCCTTGGGGCACCCGAGGGCGGAGTGGATGCTGCTCCCAAGGCGAGCGGCTGCATTCTGGGAGGGACCCGAAGGACTCAGAGGGAGGAACCGAGAAAGCAAAAGACGCGAAGCTGCCGGGCGCAGGAATTATCCCGAAGCCGTGCCCAAGGAAAGGAGCGGAAGAAAGGGAACAAGACATCCAAACACGTAGCACTGACGCTCGGTGATAAAGAATTTGGAAAACAACCCTGTACGCGGATCACTGATACGCGCTGCCGAGAAATATGGAGCATGGGCGAGGTCCGGAGCGAATTGAATCCGATTCAGGGTCGTCAAGCACCCCACGACCCTTGAGAGCGGTTCTTCTGACGGACAATTTGCGCAGCCGTTCATCTCGACCCTTGACAGCGAGCACCGCCGGAACAAAAGCCGTGAGTGGGGCAGGCGCGGACAAGCGGAAGAAAAATGCGGAAGGAGAATTGCCGGCAAAAGCGGGACGTTTTCCGCATGACGATCAGCGGCGCGGCAGGGCGGGCGTGGATTGTGGAAGGCGCGCGGCGGGTCAGGACGCTGCGGCGAGGGGCGCCAGCCGGCGGATACGGTTTCGGGCGGTGCGGCAGTGGACAGGGTCGAGTTCGATGCCAATGGAAACGGCGCTCCAGTTCACGCGCGGCTGCGAGGGTCGATCCGGAACCGCAGAACGGATCGAGCACGACATGCCCCGGCCTGGTAAACGAAGCGATCAGTTGTTTCAGGGGCTGCACGGGTTTTTCAGTCGGGTGCAGGCGGTTGCCGGTATACGGGAAGTCGAGCACATTCGGCACGGGCGCGGATGGCGGTTGGGGCCGGCCCTTCGCCAGCAGATAAGCCGTCTCATGGTGCGAGAGAAGGAAACCCGATTTTGACGCGTAGGATTTGCGGAAGGCGATATGGCCGGCGATGCGAAATCCCGCCTCCTTCCACGCGGCGCTGAAGAGATCGATATGGGCCCAGCCGTAGAAGCTGACGCACAGGCTGTCGGGGCGCAAAACGCGATACATCTGCCGGAAGGCCGGCCGGAGCCATGCGCCATTGTCATCGTTGATGACGGTCTGCCCCGCGTTGTTTTTGTGCGGCGCATAGCGGGTGACATAGGGCGGATCGGTGAGGATGAAATCGACGCTGGCCCATGGCATCGCGCGCATGACCTCAATGCAGTCCCCATGCGCGACGTCGTTCATGATGCTGTTGAGAAGCTTCGTCATTTCCCGCTCCGCTGGGAACGCATGGCGTTGGTGTAAAGCCGCGCCGCCGCTTTCACGTCTTCGGCTTTTTCGTCGAACATGGTTAACGTGCCGATTGCGGCGAGGTCATAGTCGGCGCTGTCGAGATAGTCCTGCGCCTCGTTCAGCAGCGTGATCAGATCGTTGAGGGCGAGAGCGAGCGCCTTGCGGTATGTCTCGGTGATGGCGCCGGTCATTGCGACCTCCCCGAGATCATGGCGAGGTCGTAATTCACGCCGCACCAGAAGGCGAAGTCTTCGGGGTTCCAGCCGTACTCGTAACCGTCGGCAATCACTTTCGCGCGGATGCCGGCGGTGCCGGTGTCCAGGCCGAAGTGTTCCTGCATCGCGGCATCGACCGCGTTCCAGTAGTCGATGAAGGTTTCGTTCGTCATTTCCGGGTCCTTTGCTGTTTCGGTTGTCGTCAACAGGTGAGCCGGTAGGCCGGGCGCATAGTCCGCGCGTGTCCCAAGATTCTGTTCGTTCGCCGAGGCTCCGCCCTTCGCGGAAACGGTCGAACGAAAGAATCTATGGACGGGACACGAAGGGCGCGGCTGGCAGGATCACAGGATTATTGACGACGACAGAAAAAAGGCCGGGTGTACGCATGAAACCAATGGGAGCGCGCACGGACATCCGTGGTAAGCTTCCCGGAAAGAACGGAGGAGAGATGCGACTGATCCTGGTCTTCCTCATGTTCGTTGCGCCGGTTTTCGGCCAATCTCCCACTTGTTCATGTACCGGCACGTCGAACGACCCGCCACTCGAAGGCGGCGACAGCAAACCGCTTCTGTGGCATTCCCTGAAACGTCTCTATATGGAAGGAAGCAACAACAGCGCGGCCTGGTATTGTTTCGAGCGCCGGGTCGATAACAAATCGGACCGCGACGTCACTGACGTCTCCTGGAAGGTGGCCGGATTCGAGAAGGACGAAATACAAAAACGAGACTCCACCTGCGACGCGACGGCGCTGGAAGGGGAGAAACAGCCGCATCCGAAAGGGCCGTTGAATTACAACGTCGGCGATAAGCCGTATAACACTTCCGTTTACGCCCCGCAGGATGGATTCGGCGGCGCAGCGGCGCAGGTGTTGAAGCCGGAAAGCACGCCTGCCCTGACCTCCGAGATTGAAATTCTAGATCCGATCAGAAAAACGAAAGCCAAAATTATTTTCCATGCTTCGGTAAAGCCTTCGAATGAAGGAAACAGATTCGATTACGAGGTGATCAGTTCGGCGAACGCAAAGGTACTTGTCTACTGGTATGTTCCGCTGACGGAAAGTTTCAGGCTCGACATGGACAAAAGCCATCCTCTCACAGCGGCGCAGGGCGAGACTGTCACTCGATCCGCGCGTTCCTCTGATCCGATCGGCTGGACGGCCGCTACGGTGCAGATTTTTGACTTTGATCGGCGATGGCTCGCCACGGGGAGGGCTTCCGTCTATTGCTCACTGAAGGGTAAAGCCGAGCCGCTTCTTGAACCCGGCGCCCGGAAAGCAGGCCCGTGACATTCGACGAATTCCTGGAGACGCTCAAAAACCTTAACGGGGTGGTCACTTCGGCGCTGGTTTTCATTGAAGAAAAGTATCCACTGCTTCCTGTGAACCCCAGAATCCGCGAGGACGGTCATCGCGTCGCGGCGCTGCTCGCGCTTGTCGCCGGCTTTGGAGCACATCAGTATGCCAAGCGTTCCGGCAAGATTGTTCTCGGCTGGATCGGGCTGGGGCTCGCCATTGTCATGGTGCTTCTGATCTTTTGGCTGTCCCGTGGTCCGTCTATTTCGCCGCAGGCGGCGGCGCTCGACGCGCGCATCGCCTATGTCTTGTTTTTTGTGTTTCTCGGCGGCGCTATCGGCGGGTTCTTGCGCTCGAAAACCGTAATGAAGTCCGACAACCCAAGCGAGGCCACTGCCGGAATCCCAGGTCAGTCTGGCTTGCAATCGTGAAGATGGCCCTTGAGCGTAAAGTCCTGTGACCACTCGCATGTGGCTTTTTGCGAACCGCCGATACGGAACTCCGAAGTGTCCTTCATCGGAATCCTGCCCTTGTCCGTGACCAGGTAGCGTTCGACAATGTCACCCTTCGCATCTGACACAACGCCTTTCGAGATGACGTTCACGTCGACCTTGCGAGGCGCCAAGCCGTAGACGGCAAGGCCCGTGGCGGCAGCAATTCCAATAATGCAGGCCGCACGTTCGAATGCTTTCCGGACGCCGATCTTTGCGGGGGGTGTTTCGTTGTGGCCGCTGTTCGCGCTCATCTTGTTCGTTCTCCATAAAATTGGTTGAAACGGTCGAAGTACCGTAGGGATATAGAAATAAACATGCAAAAAAAATGTTGTCATATCACGAGCATATTGCACCTCGCTCGCGGGCCTCATCGGCGTATCCGGAGATGGTTTTGGTCGCGATGAAATTCTCATCGCGCTCGATGGGCAGGCGGAGCCCGCCGCGCACGGATTCGAGTTCCCGGATGCTGACGGTGCCGAGTTCCGGATAGCCCATGCCGAGATCGCACAGACCAAATGCGATGTCCGGTTCCTGGGGATCAAGTTCGGTGAGCAGCCAGACGCAGTCGGAAGCGGGCGTGAAAAGTTTCACGACCGGCAGAAAATCCGGCTCCGCCATGTCGTCGCGTTGATAATGCTCGCGCAGGCGGCCGTTGCGCAGCAGCTTTTCGCGGATGTCATCGGTGAGAAGGTTCATCGCCGGCCTCCGTTGATTTCGTGATTGAAATGCTCGTGAGCGACATCGTTGCAGGCGGCGAAATCGATGTTCCGCCCCGCGCAGAAATGCCGAAGGTCGGCAAGCAGTTCGATGACGGCGTCGTCGCTGATGATGGGGCAATCAGCGCGGACGGCCATGGCCGTTGTAAGGGCCGCGCGCGCCGTAGCGATGCGCCTTGCATTCGGCAGTGAGGAATTCAGGAACGTCATGTCGGGTTTCCTTTCGTTCGGGTTTTTCGTCAGAACGCGGAAACAAAGCCGGCCGGAAAAGCGGTGGGGTCACCGTCAGGGGAACGGCCAACACGGATTCTCGGAGCGGGCAGAGCCGGTGATCCCGCCGCGCGGGCGGCTATACGCGGGCGAAAACACTGGCGAAAAACCCGACGCCGCGAAAGGGACAGCCATGAATTGATCTATGCGCAGAGATGAGTGCTAATAGGGACATGAGCGCGGATATTACGGCAGAGAACTGGCCGGGCATTGTGCGCCGCGTGCATGCGGCTATGGCGGGGCATGTCCGGCCGTATCTGGCATCGATTTCAAAGACGAACGACAACAAGAGCGGGAAGGCGCACGGTTCGGGGATTTATCTGGCCATGAAAAAAGGCCCGAGCCTTGGTACGTGCGAACACGTTGTGCGCGAAGGTTATGAGGACGGTTACCGCATCGCCCATCTGCCGAAGGCCGGCGCAAATTATTACGCGTTCAACAAGGAATGGTTTGCGGACCAGTCCGTCGATCTGGCGCTGACGATCATTGACCCGGCGATCCGGGCTGATGGCGACCGGCTGGCCTTGCCCCTGGATCGTGTTGCGGCGACTCACGACATTGCGCCGCATGAGCTTCTGATGCTCTGCGGCTATCCGGGTAAGGCGTCGTACTTTACGACGTTCACGGACGAACCGCAGCTTCTCAGCCCGCTGATCCCGTATACGGCCCGCGAGACGGCGCTGCCCGCCGGCTACGATCCGGCTCTCCATTTCGCGCTTCAATACGAGATGAATCTGGCGGAAGCCGCTGATGACAGCAAAAAAACGCTGCCCACGGCGCGGGGGTTCAGCGGCGCACCGATCTGGGACACGGGTTTCGTCGCGGGCGGATGTTCGGAAGACTGGACGCCCGCAAGTTCGCGCGTCGTCGGCATTGCGACGGAGTGGGTGGAAAACAAGTCGTGCATCATCGGCATCAAGGCCGAGATACTCACTGCTTTTCTCAATGATCTGGATACTTCCGCGTGAGGGACTGTCACCGGAAGGCCGAGACCCGCAGGGGCTCGGGGAGCCGCGGCAGGCGGGCGCGTAGAGCCCGGCCGGCGGCAGCCGGGCACGTCCGCAATACGAAAATAAAACGACCGCTTCACGCGAATGGACTCACATCACGCGGTATCACAGAATGCTGTAGCGCTTGATATGAAAGCGTTTCGAATAGTCGGGAGGCGGTGACGGGAATGGGACTGAGCGTCGGGGTTCTTGTCATCAGCTCACTCTATTGGGAGCCTGACCGGCAGCAATGGCGCGACACGCGGCTGCGCATGGAGCAGGCTGTCGATGTGAGCGCGCCGATCCGATACGGCCGGATTTCCGAAGGGCGCGGCAATACGTACACGATGGTGTTTTCGCGGCGATGCGCAGCAGGGCAGGCGAAGGCCGTGCCGTGCCAGGACAGCGTGCGTACGCCGGGCGATCTTGTTACGGAGGCCGAGCATCTGTGGGCGGCCGAAGAAAGGACGCATCGCAACGGACGCATCGGTAAGAAATGGGGCTGCGTGACGCTGCTGCCAAATCCTCAGCGCAATATTCCCGTGGAGTTTCGTAACGCATGGGCCGCACGAATCCGAACCGAACGGCACTACGGAAATATTGGACAAGCACAAGGCGAGGGCGAACTGGTCAACAAATCCGGCATATTGCAGATCGCATGGCCGGCGCTGGTCGCGGACAACACTCCCGTGCCGCTCGATTTATTGCTGGCAACGGCGACGCAACCGGACCTGACCGGACAGCCGCGAACATACGCGGCGCCGGAAACGATTGCCGCCGCATGGCGTAATGACAGGCAGGACAACGTCAGATATTTCCGGAACAACGTGCGCGACGGCATTCGCACATTCGAGGATGAGGCCATCCGCGCAAGTCTCGAAGCGAAGCCTGCCGGCAAAGTGGAATAGTCCTTTCACGCGATGGCCCGCCAGTGACGGCGGGCCATCTGGCGAAAAGGCTTACGCCGCTTTTTTAACGGCTTTGTCGCTGCGCGCGCGCAGCGGTTTGGGCAGCCAGTTGGTGCCCTTGATGGCGCGCTCGGCGAAGGCGGCGAGTTCGCGTTTTTTCATCTTCCCGGTAGCAGGAGCGACGCCCTTGCGGGTGGCTTCCTTGATCGCCGCGACGATGTCTTCCTTGCCGATGCGTTCAAGAAGTTCTTCGCCGTCGGCGTGAACCACGCGTTCATGTCGAGGCCGAGAACGGCGGGAAGTTCATCGCTGAAGTTGTCGCTGAGCGCCGTGAAGAAGGCCAGCAGCGCGAGAGGGTTTTCTGGTCGGCGTCGATGCACCATTGCCAGAAGTCCTTCTGCTTTGCGGGAAGACGCTTCCGCCATTCCTTGCGGGCTTTTTCGATCCCGTCGATCGCGCGGGAATTGCCGGGCTGGCGGAAATCCACCGGCCAGTTCGGCCCGGTGATGTCGATCGCGATGGACCTGCCGAACCGATCCTTGTAGAGGCAACCGACGCCGATGCTGTGGACGACAGAAGCCAAGGCGATTTTCGGATTGTCCATCAGCAAAGCCGCGATGGCGGCTGTGCGGTGCGCCCCGAGATCCCGTAGCGCGGGTTGCGAGAGACCGGCCTTCTCGGCGGGTTTCGGCTTCGCGTCCCCGGCATCAGGACCGACGGATTTGATGGCCCTGACATCCTCGGGCCTGACATAGCCGCGCTGAATATCGAGCGTGCCTTCCTGCTCGATTTCGAGGAACACGCCGGCCATGGCCACCTGCTCGGGCTTGAAGAGTTCCGGGCGCTCGTAATCGAGATCATGGATACGGTCCTCGATTTCGGAGGCGCGGTCGTGATCGGCATCGGAAGGATTTTTCTTCGCTTCGAGTTTCTTCAGCTCGGCGGAGATTTTGTCGTATTCCGACTGCAGCTTCTCGGGCAAAGGTCCTTCCGTGCGAGGAAGACGCTGCAATTTCGCGCGAATCTCATAGCCGCGCTCGGGCAGGAATTCGACCCATTTCCAGCTCTCCTTGAGAAGCGACTCGGTGGCCTCGTGCAGTTTGTCGGCAACGAGTTTGTTCAGCAGTTCGACATTGCCGATGAAGATGCCGTGCTCGCCGTCGGCGAACAGGTCGCGGCGGGTTGTGCCGCCGGCTCGCTCATAGGCCAGCAGAGTGACGAACCGGACGCGCCGGTCGGCGGCGTCGATCTCGCCTTCGGTGAGCGCGTCGCGGATTTGCCGGGGCTGTTCCTTCGCCCATGCGGGAGCCGTTTTCCAGAAGTGCTCCTGCCGCTTGTGGTCGTCCACGGCAGCGAACGCCATTACGCATTCGAGATCGATCTCGCCGTCGCGGTAGGCACGGATGACGACCGGGCTGACGCGGGCAAGCTTCAGGCGTTGCAGAACAACATTCTCGGTTACGCCGAACCGGGCGGCGATATCGGTCGTCGGCATGCCGTCGTCGATCAACGCACGAAACGCGTCGAATTCATCGGCCGGATGCATCTGCTCGCGCACGGCGTTCTCGGCGAGGCTGAGCTCTAACGCGTTGGCCTGATCGCCCAGAAGTTCGCATTTGACGGGATGATCGGCGGGAAGCGTACCGTTCTTCGCGAGCAACTGAAGCGCGGCAAGCCTGCGGCCGCCCGTGACGACGGCGTAGGTGTCTTTCCTGTGCTTCTTCACGACAAGGTTGTTAATCAGGCCGTGAGCGGCGATGGATGAGGCGAGCTCATGCAGAGCGGTATCGGCGCCGGCCGTCTTGCGGACGTTCCGACTGTTAGCGGTTTTTCAGACGCAGAACGGAAGGGCTGCGCGGACTAGCGCGCTGTCACCCGAAGGGGAAACGGCCAACACGGAATCCTGGAGCGGGCAGGCCGTTGACGGCGCGCGCGCGGCCCAGGCTGCGTCATGATTGAAAAACCGAAAAAGGAGAACGAGAACAACGAAAGGGACAGCGACAACGACAACGGTGACAACGACCACAACGCCGATGATCATGGCGACGACGAACAGCAGCACCATCATGATGACGATGATAATCAGCAGCAGCGCCGGCACCGCCGCCGGCAACAAGGGATGTCGCAATCTGCGCAGTGTGCGGGGCTGCACTTCCGACCGGGCGAGGGGCCGGTGACGGGCTGCGATTGCCGGGGATGTTCGGACCGCGTAAGCTGGCCGCCGGTATGAGCGGTCAGCCGAATCCAGGATCGAAACAGCGCTATGTCAAAATCCGCCACAAAAATTAATCCGTCGAAAGCCTTATACATAAAGCTTGGCCGTTCCGGCAGCTGGGAAAAAGAATGTCTGGAGGATGGCATCCTGCGCTTCGGTTACAAGGAGACACCGTTTGATGCGGCCGTGTCCGGCGATTGGGATACGGTTCGGAAAGTGTGGCTCGACAACCGGCGGGACGAGGGGACGGCGACAAGAGACGTCATTCAGATCCGGAATTTCTTCGAAGCTCCCGAAGATGCGCTCTGGATCACTTTCAGCGGAGGCGTTCTCTGGTGGTGTTTTGCGAAGCCGGGCGTGAAGCGGCATCAGGACAAAAAAGGAAGTTACCGGAAAACCGTGGATGGCTGGCATAGCACCGACATCAAGGGCGCAAAGCTTTCTTCGGAAAGACTCTCGGGCAATCTTCTGAAGGTGCAGTCTTTTCAGGGCACGATCTGCGAGGTCAAGGAGTTCGAATATCTGAAGCGGAAACTGAACGGACAAGTGCTGCCGCAAGTCGAGGACGCGGCGCAGGCCGAGAATCAGATGGTGAAGAAGATCGTCCCGCTGATGCAACTTCTGACATGGCAGGATTTCGAGCTGCTGGTCGATCTGGTTTTCGCGAACAGCGGCTGGCGGCGTGTCGGGCAGGTTGGAAAGACGCAGAAAACCGTCGACATCGAGCTTATGCTGCCGACAACGGGCGAGCGTGCGTTTGTGCAGGTCAAGTCGTCTGCCGCGAAACGGGATCTGACCGAGTATGTAGACCGGCTGAAGGATTCACACGCATACGACCGCATGTTCTTCGTCTGGCATTCCGGTGATGTCGGCGAAGTCGAAGAAAGCAAAGTTGCGCTGATCGGGCCGGATCGCCTGGCGCGGATGGTTTTTGATGCCGGGCTGACCTCGTGGCTGCGTGAGAAAGTTTCCTGACGTTCGGAAAGACAGTCATATCGTGCTTTGCTCAATGAAGCGACTGTGTCAATCGTGGCGTCGTGCGTCGTCTGCATCGTGATGGTCGTCGTGATGATGGTGGTGGTTATCGTCATCATGATGGTGATAGACGTGGTGGTGATGGCGCGCATGGCCGGTGATGGCGTTGCCGGCTGCCCTACCGAGGGCAAAGTCTTTTCTGCACGGCGTCACGGAGTGCCTCCGCATCCGCGCGCCTTCGCCTGGCATCATCCCCGGCCAGATTTCTTTCGAGATCGGTCATTTCTCCGAGAAACCTGAATCCATCGACAACACGCCGAATCATTTCGTTAAGGTCAGGCCTTTGGTCCTTGCGAAGGAGAGTGGCGAGGTCGTCAACGTCGTAATCGCCTGCACCCATGATCCGCTCGCGGAAGTGGCCGTAGTCCAGATTCGGGCCATCGCTGCCCCACAATTTGAGCACCGCCAAGGAGCGAATGGTGTCGCGGTCAAGAACCCGGACCGCGATTTCGGAAAGATCGTGAAGATCCCTGACTTTGGAGCGCTGGGCGGCGGCCCTGATTTTCTCTGCGACAACTTCCTCGAAGGCGAGGCAGGGAACGGCACCCGGAACAAATTCGAGCAGATTGAAATAATCCAGGGCTATTTGCGGCATCGGACGGATCGGAAGGACGGGCCGCTCGCGCATGCTGACCTGCAGTTTGATCTTCACGCCTTTTTCGTTATCCGCGTGCGCGCAGACGGGATTGGCGGCGCAGCCGTCATCGGTCAGATACCAGTCCTTGTCGCGGTCGAACCGGAATGAAATGCCGTGATAGGGACGTTCGAGAGCGTCCAGCATCATCAGCATCAGATCCTCGGCGCCGATATCCGAGCGGCACGTGAAATCGAGATCGGTTGAAAGCCGCCCGCGCGGGCCGAATACCATTTTTCGCAGCATCGTGCCGCCCTTGAAGGCGACATGGTCCATGATGTTTTTCTCTGCGAATAGCTGAATAAGATACGTAAGGATGACATCGATTTCGACATTGCCGATGTCTCTTGCGCCGGAGCGACCCGCGACCTGTCGAAGCTGGTTCGCTGTCAACATGGCTCCCCGCTCGCGCCCTTGATCCGTGGCACTTCAGCCAGTAAATCATCCCGACGCGCGTATACGAACAGGCCCCATTCGGCGACGTAGCCGATATCGCCATCGTGTCGTTCTCGTCGGCCAAAGATCGAGCGTCCTGATTTGGTGATCGCGTTCCTGAGCTGCAAACGCAATTCCTCCGGTAGCTTTCGTCCTGCAAGATCGGTTAGAAAGCCGAGCCGCTGGAGCAACGCGGTTGATTTCATCGCCAGTGCTGCGGTGACCAGTTTGTTGCGATCAATCTCTCCCATCGCGCTGTAAAGGATGCGCGTGAGTTCGGCAGGACCGCCCGCAAGGTCGGGGCGGTCGATACAGTCGATGACAGTCTTCTCCGGCTCCGTGATCGCCGCGCTGCGGCCATAGATGGTGTATTTCTTAAATCCAAAGAACTTTCGCGCAGCAATTTTTATAAACCGAACTTCGGTGTCCTCGATGGTCCGTGCCGGCATTTGCCGCTGCGTGGCCACGGTGACCGTCATGGGCTTCTGCGTGGTAAAGCCGTGAAATGCGGCCGCTGACCACCACCCGATATAGGAAGGCTCGGTGACTGCGGCGGCAAGCGCGATCGGGTTGTTTTCGCCGAGGTTCTCAGGTCCGTGCTCGGGCGGGAGCAGCATGTAGCGACCGCCAACAAGCCGGGTCAGCCAGCCCTTTCTGATCAGGTTGCGAATTACCTTGCGGGCCGTCTGCTCGGAGCCGAGGAGGTTGATAATGTCCGCGGCATGCACAACTTCGCGGGCCTGCTCCCGAAAGGTCAGGACCACTTTCGTTTCTTTAGGGCCGAGCGTGCGTAGGTTTGTTTCCACTGTGTTTGTGCCCTTTCAGGGCCAATATACTATACAAATCAATCTAAACCATACGCTGCGGCCGCGTCAAGTCGTGATTTGTTCAAATGATAAAAAGGCCCTGAAAGGGATAATATGATATACGGATAAATCTATGGGCGACGAACGGTTGGGATTGATTGCCGAAATAGGCGTACGGGAGATATAGAGGATAGCCCCGTTTCTCAGCCTGATACGAGAGGCGCGTCGGTTCTATCTAATTCCTCGCGAAGCTTGGGTGCGATTTTTTCGTACAGAAGCGACAAGCTTTCACCAAACCACTTGTATAGCTCAGGCCAGGTGGTATCGCTGCGCAGATCGTCGGCTGGCCTGTCTATGAACATGCGCGCTTTTTCGCGGCCTTCAACCGGCTCGAAACTCCAGCTTGTACCGGGCAGCGCATTGTAGGTCTCGGGCGTCGTTCGAATCCGGTCCCAAACGGGGAGCGACGCGGCGCGCCAGAACCAGATATCGATGCCAACGATCTTTTGACGTAATCCTAGCCGTAGCTCGAAGCCGACGTGCCGAATACCCGATGGCAGCCGAAGCGTCCAAGTCGGCCGGGGCTCGAACTGAGGAACGTCTGGATGCTCGGCCGCCAGATAGTCATTCAGACCGGTCCAGAACTGTAGCCGCAATTCACGTCGGCTCACAGTATCTTCGTGGTCCTCAACCACAGCAGGTAGGATAGGGTCTTTGGGGCCGATCCAGATCTCTGCAGCTTCCGTGGCAAGCTGGCGACCTCTTTTTTCGATCTCATCCTCACCCCATCGGTCGTATTCCGAAAGTTCGCGCGTCAGGACGATGTTGCTCTGAGCATAGCGATCGCGTTTCGTCTTGAACGGATGATTCCAGAGTTCCTGGTTGTAGCCGCTGAGAGTCAGGTTGCCTGGCCGGTGCAGACAATCAGCATGGATTCGTTCTGCCAGGGGTCCAAGCTGGTGCCGCCACGGATCGCTGAGAGTCTGCGGCATAATGTGCTCGACCTGTGCCGCAGTGAGCGCTGCGGGTTCTTTGTGCCCGCGTGCTCGTTCGAGTGCTTCGAGTACCTCGCGCGTATATCCGCGCTGGTAAAGCGGAAACGCGGTGAAGGCAGTTTCAAATTGGTGGTCGTCAGGCCAGCCGCGTTCCAGGAGATAGGCCTCAAGGGCCGCGACGGGTTTACCTTCGTTTTTTGCCAAGGCGCGGACAAACATCTGGCCGTATCCTCGGGAGCTTTCGCCGCAAATGAAGCGGCGTAAAATGAAACCGCAAAACATCTGGATCGCTTGAGTAAGTTCAGAACTCCTGACATGGTTAGTTCTATAAAGGAAGAAGTCAAGAAAAAACACTTCTGCAACAGCCGGACTTTTTCTTGCTTCGCAGCCCACATGAGTGAGCAGGATCTGTTCTGAACGTCCGCGCGATGTGCTCGGTTGCTGGACGCGTTGCCCCAGCGATTTGGGTTTTCTCTACCAGCGGTTTTCATCACTTCTTCGCGACGAAGCCTATCAGTTCCGAAACCAGCAAAGCAGAACGCGGTCAAATGTGGCGACCATGGTTCTATCCGGGACTCGTGGCCCATAGCTTTTTCTGGTTGTCCGAGAGGGCCTAGGGTCGGGTGTGAGACTTGGTGCCCGAAGCACGCAGGGCCTAACTAACCAGCTGAGACTCGCTCTCGAACCAGAGTGTCTCGAGAACCCGACGGCCACCGCCAGAGAAAATACCCAGAGATGGAGCGGACTCGATCAGAGACACTCAAGCTGTTTGTGATTTCAGATATTTGGCGTCGAAGCTCACTCCTCTCTTCCATACGATCAATACGATCGTGGCAATCTTCCTCGCTAAGGTCAGGCGGGCCATCTCGGGCCGCATGCCCTTGGCTACCAAGGCGGCGTAAAATTCCTGGAACGGACCCGGTTTGACAGAAGCAATGGTCGCTGCACTCTTAAACAGATTTTTCAGATCGTGATTGCAGTCGCGATTCAGTCCGCGAACCGAGATTTGCTTCTTGGATTTTTGCAGCTCTCCCTTCACCGAACGGTAGTCGGCGCTGCTATGCATTTCGATGGCAAAACCGCTGTACTTCCAGAACGGTCGCTTGGTGCGGAAACGATGCGGTGTCTGGATCAGCGCAATCAACAACGCCGCCCGAATCGGACCGATCGAAGGGACCTGGCAGAGCAGTTTCGTCGCCTTGTGCTTCTTACTCTCGGCCAACAGATCGCGCCTGACTGCTTGGCGCAAGACTCTCAGGGCATCGAGTTGTTGGTAATAAAATTCTGCCCGGCGGAGCACTCCCACCTCGGTGATCTTCGCGAGCCACTCCGCACGATGACGCGGCGCATAGACTTGCTTGCCGGCACAAGGAATACCCCAACTGCGATAGATGGCCTTCACTCGGCTCATGACTCGTCCGAGATCTTTGCTGATCGTCAGATAGCTGCGTGCCAGTTCCTTCAGCGTGCGGACGCCTGCTCCGCCGTGATAGACCGAGCTGAGCTTGTTCATGTACAACCGATCGGAAAGCTCGCGTGCATCGATCCGGTCATTCTTGTTCCCCTGTCTGCTATTCTTCCGCGGATCGCATACCACCAGTTTCGTTACATGCGGCTTCAGCAGATCGTACAACCAGGTGGCCCAAGTTCCTTCTTCAAAGGTGACCTGCAACTCACCGCGCAGCCCGTGGATAAAATCCAGAATGACGTTCGCTTTCGTCTCGATCACACATTCCATCACGAGCTTCCCGGCATCATTCCTGACCGCAATCGAAATGCTTTCCTTGTGCACGTCCATGCCGATATATTTAGTGCCAGTCATAAAAGGGTGTTCCTTTCTGGAGGGTTTGAGGCAAGCACCCAAACCTTACTCCATAAGGGGCGCCCTTTTATATTGCGTCGGGTAACCGGACAAGCGCCCGTCACTGGCCAGAAACGCGCTTCTGGGAAGTCGCGGGAGGATGGTCGGCAAGCCGGAAGTAATCCCCAGCTTCCGAATTGCCCGTGAGAACAATCGCCAAGGCGACAAGGCGGAGTTAACCAACCTTCGCCTAACAGCCTAGAGACTCAAAAATCTAAGTGCCCTATCTGGTGTCGCTTGCGAGAAATTCAGAGCCATTCTTCGCTGTTTAGTTGCGCCCTATCCTGCACCCAAGAGCTATCGCCTCAACGCAGTTCGTGTACAGCGACTCATTCAATCACTTAACGTCACCAGGTCGCCCTCACGAATGAGGCCCCCGGACACAACAGCGGAATCCAACGCCATCACCCCGCCGAGTTTGCGGACGATGCTCCTCAGGACGCCCATATCCTGTTTCAAGGTGTCGGGATCGTATGTCGTCATCACGCACCGGCCTCGCAGTTGAGCGGCGCGAATAACGGCTTCGCCGATTCGAAAGCGATGCCCGGGCCATTGACGTTCCTGAAGGCCCTCCACTCCGCCAACAATGATGTTCGGACGCAGACGCCGACTATCGAAACCCATATAGCCAATTGCGCCATCCGTCGCCACCAAAAGTGGCAAAACATCGAAACGCTCCGGCCCGTCGTAGTAAAACAGTTCGGCATCCGCACCAACTGCCTTTCGTACGAGGGCTAGGGCTTTGGGGGAATCCCAGACGTGACCGGAGACTTGGGGTTGGCCATCGGCACCGAGCGTGCCTTTCAGGCCCAGCAACTGGTGATGCGTCCGCGAGGTGAGCACATGGCCGTTGCCAGCCCGCACGAGCACCTTACGGTCATCAGCGAAGCCAAGCTCGCCAACTTGAATCTGAGTAACGCGCTCGCCGGCCATCGATTTAACTGGATAGCGCCATAGTTCTTTGATAAACATAGCTGGCTCCACCGGTCGCTCACCGGAATTCATGCGCGACCGGTCTCGAGATTCCTTCGTCGTTCGATCAGTGAACATTTTTTACCAGAAACGCGCGGATGAGCTGTGCGATTTCCGTTCCATCTTCTTCCAGCGCGAAGTGTCCCGTGTCTAGCAAGTGGAGTTCTGCGCTCGGTGCATCCTTTAAAAACGCTTCCGCGCCTGCCGCGGCAAATACCGGATCGTTCTTTCCCCAGACAACCAACACTGCCGGCTTCTTTTCCCGCAGATACTTATGCCATGCCGGATAGAGCGGCGGGTTGTTGCGGTAGTCATAGAACAGCGCCAGTTGGATTTTGTCATTGCCCGGACGGTCGAGCTTGGCCTGGTCGAAGAGGAAAGAGTCCGGGCTTACATCGCCCGGATTTCGGAAACCCTGCAGGTACTGAAGTTTCGTCGCGTCCAGTGTAAGCAACTGCCGCACCTTGGCTTCATTCGTTGGATTGGGGTCTTTCCAGTACGGGTACAGATACTCTGCCCAGAAGGGTGACAGGCCTTCGTCATAGGCATTGCCGTTCTGCGTGATGATCGCCTGGACGCGCTCGGGATGCCGCGTTGCCAGCCGGAATCCCACGGGTGAACCGTAGTCCTGAATGTAAATCGAATACTTCGTGATGCCTTGTTGGGTAAGGAAGTGATCTACGGTATCCGCGAGGTGGTCGAACGTGTAAGCGTATTGCTCAGGCGAAGGCGCGTCGCTGTAGCCGTAGCCCGGATAGTCCGGCGCCACAACATGGTATTTGTCGCTCAGGCGTGGAATCAGTTCGCGGAACATGTGGGACGAACTGGGGAAACCGTGCAGCAGCACGACGGTCGGTGCGTCCTTTGGCCCGGCCTCGCGATAGAAGATCTTCAAGCCATCCACCTGCGTCGTGTGATAGGTCACGCGCGACGGCTCGGCCATCGCTGAATCCTTCATCTGGGCGCTCAGAAAGCCGGCACTTGCCGGCAATCCAACCGAAATCGCTGCAATTTGTAGCCATCCGCGAATCATACTCATTCTCCTTTACCGTTCTTCGTATTAGACCGTTCGGTCTATATGAGGTTTGATGCAGCTATAGCCGAAAAGTTTCAGAAAAAGCTGTGACTAAGGCCGAAAACAGGCAAGAATTAGACCGTACGGTCTAACCCAAGAGGGATGTGGGACATCTAAGGTAGAGGAGGGCTGTTCCATGCGCCCTGCAAAGATTTCTGATGACAAATTGTTCCAGGAACTGTCGGATGTTTTCCGCCGTAAGGGGTACGACGGGGCTTCTTATTCCGATCTGATGAAAGCGACTGGCTTGGTGAAGGCCAGCCTGTACCACCGTTTCCCGGGCGGGAAGGCTGACATGGTGAACGCAATACTCACCGAAGTGGACCGCCAGTTTGCAGAGTATGTTGTTAAGCCCGCGTTCGAAGAGGGAGAACCACAGGTCCGTGCCCGCAAGATTGCGCGTAGGCTTCGCGAGTTCTACAGATCCGGAAAACAGTGGTGTCTGCTCGACACGGTGACACTCGCCGACAGTCCTTCCACACTCGCACACGCGCGGCGCTCCATTGAATCTTGGATTGATGCATTCGCCCGCCTCGGCCGAGATGCGGGCTTAAGCCCGGCGATTGCCCACAGACGTTCTCAAGAAGCCGTAGCGGCGATCGAAGGTGGACTCATAGTCTCCCGTGTTCTCGGTGATTCCAGCCCGTTTCTCCGCGCCCTCGCGAAT
>WNFA01004882.1_pt1 | contig 30683 bp, 29 predicted proteins | sample 5400481 | NCBI WGS metagenome assembly WNFA01 (sample SAMN13153340, study PRJNA577476) | soil metagenome | isolation source: 120 cm saprolite under Douglas fir tree site 2 hole 1 replicate 2 | place: USA:California | collected 2015-04-18 | reverse complement strand
CATGCCGTCGTGGCGACGGCTGGCGAAGATCCTCCTGGGCCTGGCGGTGAGCGCGGGCCTCCTCGTCTACTGCTTCTGGGACGTGGACCTGGGCGTCATCGCCGCGCGGCTACGCGAGACCCTCTGGACCTTCCTCGCGATCAGTATCGGGCTCAACTTCGCCTCCATGTGGGCCCGGGCCTGGCGTTGGGCCTATCTCTTCCCACCGGGCCCGCGCCCGAGCCATCTCTTCCGGTCGCTGCTCATCGGCTACATGGGCAATAACCTGCTGCCCCTCCGGGCCGGCGAGGTGGTGCGGGTCTACGTCGCCTCCCGGCACGGCCCACGGTTCTGGACCACCTTCGCCACGGTCGTGGTGGAGCGGGTGCTGGACGGCCTGGCCCTCGGGCTGATCGTGGCCGGACTGCTGCTCGTGGTGCCGGTGTCGGCCGAGATGCGCTGGTCCATCGCGCTCTTCCTGGCCGTGGACCTGGCCGCCCTGCTGGTGCTCGTGATGATCGCCGTCGCGCCCGGGATGTGCCGAATGCTGATCGAGACGATCTTCCACCGGGTCGGGTGGCTCGAGCGGCGGCTGATCGCGCTGCTCGGGACGATGACCGAGGGGCTCCGCGGCATCCGGGCGCCCCGCCACGCGATCCCGGTCGTGCTGAGCTCGGTGGGGATCTGGCTCTGCCTCGCGCTGTCGGTGTGGACCGCGATGCACGCGGCCCACCTGGACCTCCCGCTGGTCGCGTCCTGGGTCGTGCTGGCCTTCCTCGGGCTGGGGGTGAGCCTGCCGTCGAGCCCCGGCTTCGTGGGCGTCATCCAGGCGGCGACGGTGCTGGCGCTGGCTCTCTTCGCGGTACCGCGCGCGGAGGCCCTGTCCTTCTCCCTACTGTTTCACGCCTCGCAGTTCTTCCCGATCACCGCCGTCGGACTGGTGTGCCTGCTGCTGGAGCACGTCAGCCTGACCGACGCAGCGCGCGCGGGGTCTCAGGGCGTCTCGTCGGAGGGGTAGCGGTCCAGGCGGAGCCGGGCGAGCCGGCCCCACCGGCGCCGCTCGACCCATTCGGTGAGCCGGTCGCCCAGATCGATGAGCAGCACCGCGCCCACCGCCAGCACGACGAGCCAGCCGAGACCGCGCAGGGTCGTCGCGCCCGCGAAGAGCAGCGCGGGCACCGTCGCGGCCACCAGCAGAGCGAGCACCCCCACGCCGAATCGCATACCCCGAGCCTAGAGAAGCACCCCCGGAAACGCCAAGAAGATTAGGCGCCCCCGGTCCCTGTAAACGTCAGGCCCCCCCTCCGCGTCTCATCCGGTGAAGGCAGCGCCCCGGGGGCCGGATTCGAAAATCCCTGTGGAACCTGGAGGATACATCGATGATCCGGCACTCTCGCTGGATAGGACGGGCCCTCGCAGTCACGGCCGCGGGCATCACGGTGGGGCTGCTGGGAACGGGGGCGTCGGCGCAGGAGATCCGCAACGACATCCGGGACCTGCATCAGGATCGGCAGGAGCTGCGCCAGGATCGGCGGGAGATTCGGCACGACACCCGAGAGATTCGCGGGGACCGGCGCGAGCTCCGGAGCGATGCGCGCGAGATCCACCGCGATCGGCGCGAGCTGCGCGGCGACCGGCGGGAGCTACGCGAGGCGTACCGGTCGGGCGACCCGCAGGCGGTACGAGATGCCCGGCAGGAGCTGCGCGGCGATCGGCGAGAGCTGCACGGCGACTACCAGGACCGCCGGGAGGATCGGCGGGAGCTGCTCCGTGACAAGCGGGACCGGCGGCAGGACGTGCGCGACCTGCGCCAGGACCGGCGCGAGCTGCGCCGGGACGTCGCGGACAGGCGCGGGCGGTAGTCGGAGCAGCGCGGGACAGCCGCGACGCGCTCGAGCCGGATATTGATGCCGCGTGCGCGCGTGTGGGAAAATCAGGGCGAGAGGCGCCCGTGGAGTCGAGCGATGAACAGTTGTGTCGCGCGGTGGCGGAGCGAACACCGGGAGCCTTCGATCTCCTGGTGGAGCGCTACCAGGAGCGGGCCTACCGGATCGCCTGGTCGGTGCTGCGCGATCGCGAGGACGCCCGGGATTGCTCGCAGGAGGCGTTCATCCGGCTTCACGAATCGGCCGGTTCGTTCGCGGGGCAGTCGAAGTTCTCGACGTGGTTCTACCGGATCCTGGTCAATTGCTGCCTGGACCAGCAGCGGCGCCGGCGCGGCTGGCGGCGGCTCGTCGGCTGGCGCGATCAGCGCGCCGCCGCCCCCGACGAGCCGGACCCGGTGGAGCAGGCGCCCGCGCCCTTCGTGGACCCGGTCGAGGGCTTGCACACGGAGCGGCGCATGAGCCAGGTGTGGGCGCTGGTGGAAGAGCTGTCGCCCCAGCAGCGCGCGGCGGTGACGCTGTCGTGCCGCGAGGGGCTCGCGACCAGGGACATCGCCGCCGTGCTGAACGTGTCGGAGGCCACCGTGCGGGTGCACCTGCACCGCGCGCTCTCCACGCTCAGGCGGAGGCTCGGAGACGAGGGATGAAAGACGTACACGTGGACGAGTGGCTGTTCGATCACGTACGCGGCGACCTCGACCCGGCCGAGCGGGCCCGGGTGGACGCCCACCTGGCCGCGTGCGGCGACTGCCGGGCCTCGCGTGACCGCTTCGGCGGGCTGATGACGGAGCTGGCCCGGACCGCCCCGGCCCCGCCCCCGATCCACTGGGGCGCCTATCGCGCGGAGCTGCGGGAGCGGCTCGAGCGCCGGAGCTCCCGGGCCGGCGCACTCTGGTGGTGGCTCGTGAGGCCCATGCCCGCCCTGGTGGCGGCGGGCCTGGTGGCGGTGCTGGTGATGGCCGGGCTCCCCGGCGGAGTGCGCTCGCCCGGCGCACCCGATCCGCTCGCGCTGGACAACACCATCCTGGCGAGCCAGCTCGACATGATCGCGCGGCTCGACGTGGTCCAGCAGCTCGACCTGCTCGAGGACTTCAACGTGATCGGCGAGCTGGACGAGCTGCCGGAGCCCCAGAAGAGCTGAGCGGTGACCCCATGGATCTGGCCCGTCGGCCTCGCGGTGCTGGCGCTGGCGGGCGCGAGCGAAGCGAACGCGACCGAGCGCGGCGGCCGCGCGGGCGCGTCGGAGGCGGTGGATGCGGAGATGCTGAGAGACCTCGACCTGCTGAGCAGCCCGGACTACGCACGCGACCGCGAGGTGGCGCGCCGCATGCGCTTCTTCGAGCGGCTCCGCATGCTCGAGAGCGAGCGGGCGCAGGAGGCCGCGAGCGGGCCGGGGCCCGCGTCGTCCCCGGCGCCCCCACCGGCCACCCGGAGCGTGAAGTGACCCCGCACCACCGCGGCCCACTCCACCGCCGCCCACTCCACCGTCGCCCACTCCACCGTCGGATGATCCGCCTGATCGCGCTCGTGGGCTCGGTGATGTGGCTCGCCGCCACCGCCTTCGCCCAGGCGCCGCCCCCGCTCCCTCCCCCTTCCCCTCCGCCGTCCGCGGGCGGGCCCATCCAGGGCCTCGAGCGGCTGTCGCCGGAGGAGCGCGCGGCCACCGAGCGTAACCTGGAGCGCTGGCGCGGCATGACGCCCGAGCAGCGGGAGCGCGCGCTCGAGAACTACCGCCACTGGAAGGGCCTCTCGCCCGAGGACCGCCAGAGCGCACGGCAGAACCTCCAGCGCTTCCGCCAGATGCCGCCCGGCGAGCGCGCGCGGATCATGCAGGACTTCCAGCGCTGGAACCAGCTCCCCGGCGACCGCAAGCGCGAGCTCGAGCGCGCCTACGAGCGCTACCAGCAGCTCCCGCCGGACCGGCAGCAGCAGATCCAGCAGCGCTACGAGCGCTACCGGTCGCTCCCGCCGGAGGAGCGCGAGCGATGGGACCGGAACCTCGAGCGGTGGCGCACCATGACGCCCGAGCAGCGCCAGCAGGCCCGCGAGCAGATGCGCCAGCGCCGGCCGGCGGCCCCGCGCGAGATCAGGCCCCCGCGGGACGACGGCGGCCCCGGGCGCCGGCCGCGCTGAGGGTGGCCGCGGCTTTACACTCCGCGCGGGCGTCGTGTAGGATGGCCCTCTCATGGGCCTGCTGATCGTCCAGAAGTACGGCGGCTCCTCCGTGGCCGATGCCGAGAAGATCAAGAACGTGGCCCGGCGCGTGGCGGAGTCCGCCCGCCTCGGGCATCGCGTGGTCGTCGTGGTCTCCGCGATGGGCAAGACCACCGACGGCCTCCTCGCGCTCGCCGCCGCGATCACGTCCACGCCGGATCCGCGCGAGATGGACATGATCCTCTCCACCGGCGAGCAGGTCACGATCGGGCTCCTCGCGATGGCGCTCCAGTCGCTCGGCCATCCCGCCTGCTCGTTCACCGGGCCGCAGGTGGGCATGATCACCGACGCCGGCCACACCCGCGCCCGCATCAAGCGCATCACCGCCGAGCGCATCCACGCCGCGCTCGACGCGGGCCGCGTCGCGGTGGTCGCGGGCTTCCAGGGCACCACCGAAGCGGGCGACATCACCACCCTCGGCCGCGGCGGCTCCGACCTCACCGGGGTGGCCCTGGCCGCCGCGCTCAAGGCGGACGTGTGCGAGATCTTCACCGACGTGGACGGCGTCTACACCGCCGATCCCAACGTGGTGCCCGACGCGCGCAAGCTGCCGCGCATTTCCTACGACGAGATGCTCGAGATGGCCGCGCTCGGAGCCAAGGTGCTCCAGGGCCGCTCGGTCGAGTTCGCCAAGAAGCACAACGTGCCGGTTCACGTCCGCTCCACCTTCAAGCCGGACCCGGGCACGCTCGTGACGAGGGAGGATGACAGCATGGAAGACGTGGTGGTGACCGGCATCACCCACGACCGGGACCAGGCCAAGGTGTCGATCCTGCGCGTGCCCGACCGACCCGGCATCGCCTCGCGCGTGTTCGGAGGTCTGGGCGCTCAGAACATCGTGGTGGACATGATCGTGCAGAACATCAGCCGCGACGGCCTCACCGACATCTCCTTCACCCTGCCCCGCGCCGACCGCACGCGGGCGGAGACCGTGCTCGGCTCCATCGCCCGCGAGATCGGGGCGGAGGGCGTCACCGCGGACGACCGGGTGGCCAAGGTCTCCGTCGTGGGGGTGGGCATGCGCAGCCACGCGGGCGTCGCGGGCCGCATGTTCGAGACCCTGTCCGCCGAGGGCATCAATATCCAGATGATCTCCACCTCCGAGATCGCGGTCTCCTGCGTCATCGAGGACAAGTACACCGAGCTCGCGGTGCGCGCGCTGCACGACGTCTTCGCGCTCGGCGCCGAGCGAGGCGTCTGACCGTGGCCGCCACCGCGCGCGCCGCCGTCTTCTTCGGGCCCGGCAAGCCCTTCGAGATCCGGCAGGTGCCGATCCCGGAGGTCGAGCCGGAGGGCGTGCTGATTCGCGTCACCCACGCCAACATTTGCGGCTCCGATCTCCACTTCTGGCGCGGCGACGCGCCGCTGCGCCTGCCCGACGACGGCTGGATCTTCGGCCACGAGATGACCGGGCGCGTGGCCCGCCTCGGCGCAAAGATCAAGACCGACTCGCTGGGCCGCCCGCTCAAGGAAGGCGACCGCGTCGCCTACACCTACTTCTACCCGTGCGGACGCTGCTACGCGTGTCTCCACCAGGAGCCCGCGGCCTGTCCCAACAAGCTCGAGCGGCCGCTCGGCCCGAGCGCCTTCCCGCACCTGCACGGCGCCTTCGCCGACCACTATTACCTGCGCCCGCGCGGGGAAATCTTCGTGGTGCCGGATTCGCTGGCCGACGAGGCGGTGGCGGGCGTGAACTGCGCGCTCTCCCAGGTCCTCTACGGCCTGCACGTGGCCGGGCTCCGCCAGGGCGACTCGGTGGTCATCCAGGGCGCGGGCGGCCTCGGCATCCAGGCGGCCGCGGTGGCCAAGGACATGGGCGCGCACACCGTGATCGTGGTGGACCAGATCCCCGGCCGCCTCGAGCTGGCCCGGGCCTTCGGGGCGGACCACACGATCAACGTGAAGGAAGTGACCGACCGGCGCGAGCGCGTGAAGCTGGTGCGCCAGTGGACGGGCGGGGTGGGCGCGGACGTGGCCTGCGACCTGGTGGGCTTCCCGGCGGTGATCCCCGAGGGCATCGAGATGCTGCGCTCGGGCGGCACCTACCTCGAGATCGGCACGATCAGCCGCGGGGCCAAGATCGAGCTCGAGCCGTCGCTGCTCGTCTGGGGCTCCAAGAAGATCGTGGGCGTGATCCAGTACGACCCGTGGGTGATCCCGCGCGCGCTCGACTTCCTGGTGCGGACGCGCGAGAGCCGGCCGTGGAGCCGCATCCTCTCGCACAAGTACCCGCTCGAGCAGATCAACGAAGCTTTCGCGGCCTCGGAGTGGCACAACCGGGAGACCACGACGATCACCCGCGCGGCGCTCACGCCGTGAGCCGCACGATCGCGGATCTGATCCAGGAGCGCTTCGGGCTGGCGACCGAAGCCGGGCGCGGGCGGCCCGCGGAGGGCGCGCTCGCCCTGCTGCTCTCCCACCGGACGCAGCGCCGCTACAAGCCCGATCCGATCCCGGACGACGTGCTCGAGATGGCCCTGGCCGCCGCGCTCTCCGCGCCGTCGAAGTCGGATCTGCAGCAAGTCGGGATCGTGCTCGTGAAGGATCGGGCGAAGCAGGCGACCATCGGCGGGTGGATCCCTGACATGCCGTGGATCGCGCAGGCCCCGCTCTTCATGGTGTTCTGCGGCGACCACCGCCGCATCCGCCGGGTGAGCGAGCTGCGCGCGCGTCCCTTCCCCAACGACACGCTCGACATGTTCATGAACGCGGCGGTGGACGCGGGGCTGGTGCTGCAGGCCTTCATCACCGCGGCGGAGGCGCTCGGGCTCGGCGGCTGTCCGATCAGCGTGGTGCGCAACCACGTCGAGAAGCTCGCCGCGCTGCTCGAGCTGCCGCCCGGCGTCTTCCCGGTGGCCGGGCTCTGCGTGGGCTATCCCCTGCAGCCCGGGTGGACCAGCATGCGGCTGCCCCCCGCGGTGACCGTGCACACCGACCGCTACGACGACGCCGACCTGCCCGCGCAGCTCGCGGCCTACGACGCCCGGCGCGAGGCCCGGCACGCGACCCCGAAGGAGAGCCAGCGCTTCGCGGATCGCTTCGGGTATTCGGAGCCCTACGGATGGTCGGAGGACAAGGCGCGGCAGTATTCCGTGCCGGAGCGCCACAACTTCGGGCCGTTCATCCGGCACCACGGCTTCGGCCTCGCCTGACCTGGCCCGCGGAAACTCCGCGACCTAGGGTCCGGGATCGAAGCAAGCACCGCGTTTCTCCTGCTCGCACAGGCACTCGAGCGGGGCGCCATTCGGGCCCGTCACGATCACGATCGTCCCCTTGCACAGAGGTGTTCGGTTGCGCGGCTCTCCACCCGACCCAGGGCGGAGAGGAGGACGAGCGCGAACGCACCGGCAAGCGCGGCGAGGACGAGCAGGCGGACGAGGTTTCCGAGCACTCGGGTTGAGTCGCTGACGAGGAGCCCGCCGATGCGCCGGCCGGTTACGGGATGCGGAAGCCGTCGCGTCGCGCCGACTCTAGCATGCTCCCGACGGGCCGCCAACCGGCCGTATCGAATCTCTCTCACTAGTCCCGGACTCTGCGTCATGGGACGGTGGGCGCGTGCTGTATACCGCTCCGCAGCTCCGAGTGCTGAGCCTGCTGGCGCTCACGTTGCTCGTGGGCCTCGGGGTGAGGGAATGGCGCGCGGGGTTTCCCGACGCGGCCGATCGCCTCGAGGGATTCGACCGGGAGGAGTCCCCGGGGCCGCTCCTTCCGGAGGCGCACGCGCCGCCACCGGGGCCCATCCCGGCCGCCCATCCGGGATCGCCACCGGCGGCGGGGCCGCCGGCCACCGCGCCACCGCCGGATCCGGGGCCGGTGCTTCCGTTGGAGCCTCTCGACGTCAATCGCGCCGACGCGGCCCAGCTGGCGCGGCTACCCGGCGTCGGACCGGGGCTCGCCCAACGCATCGTCGAGGAGCGCGAGCGGCGCGGGCGATTCGAGTCGCCCGAGGCTCTACGGTATGTCCTGGGCATGGGGCCCAAAAAGCTCGCGGCCATCCGCCGCTTCATCACCGTGGGTGATTGAGCGGCGGCTCGAGACCGCGCCGCTCCTGCCGCCCGCCGCGGCCTTCACCGCCGGCGTCGCCGCGGGCGCGTGGCTTCCTCTCCCCGTGCCGGGCCTGCTCGCCGCCGCCACCGCCGCCCTCCTGATCGCCGCGCTCGCGAGCCGCCGGCATCCGCGGGCGGCCCTGGTCCTGGTCTTGGCCGGCGTGGCCCTGCTGGGCGCATTGCGCGTGGCGGGGCCGCGCCTGCCCGCCGACCATCTGGCCCGGCGCGCGCTCGACGGGACGGTATCCATCGAGGGGCGGCTCGGCGAGGAACCGGTCCGCTGGACTGCGGATCGCACGCGGCTCCTGCTCGACGTGGCCGCCGTGCACGCGGGTCCGGAGCGGCGGCCCGCGGTAGGCCGCGTCCAGCTCACCGTCTACGGCGAGCTCGCCCTCCCGCTCGGCGAGACCCAGCGCGTGCTCGTGGACGCCCGGCTCCATCGGCCCGTCAACTTCCGGAATCCCGGCGGCTTCGACTACGCGGCGCATCTGCGGCGCGCGGGCATCCTCCTCGTCGGCCACGCCCGGGCGGACCGGATCACCGCGCTCACGCCGGACGCCCCGCCCTGGCCGGTGGCGGTGAAGCGATGGGCGGTCGGCGTCATCGCCGCGCGGCTGCCTCCCACCTCGGCCGCGCTGCTGGCGGGCCTCCTGCTCGGGGAGCGGTCGGCCCTGCCACGCGAAATCGACGAGAGCTTCCGGCGGGCCGGCGTCTACCACATCCTCGCGGTGTCGGGTTTCAACGTGGCGCTGCTCGCGGGCGCGGTGTTCGGCGGCCTGGCCATGTGCGGCGTCCCGCGCCGCGCCGCCGCCGGCGCGGCCGCCGTCGTGCTCGTCGGCTTCGCGCTGGTCGTGGGCGGCCAGCCCTCCGTGCTCCGAGCCACCGTGATGGGGCTGCTGCTGCTCGCCGCCCTGCTGCTCGACCGCGAGTCCCAGCTCCCGAACGCGCTCGCGCTCGCGGTGCCTTCGCGGCCACCGCCGGCATCGTCTACCTCGGGCCGAACCTCATGGCGTGGCTCATCGCCCACGGTGCGCCGGCCTGGCTCGCGGCGGCGGTGGCGGTGAGCCTCGGCGCGCAGGCCGCGGTCACGCCGCTCATGCTCACCCACTTCAATCAACTCTCGCTGATCGGCGTGGTCGCCAACCTGCTCGTGGTGCCGCTCGCCGCGGTGGCCACCACCCTCGGCATGCTCGCGCTGCTGGTCGAGCTGGCCTCGGGCGTCCTCGCCGCGCTGCTCTTCCACACGATCTGGCTGGCCCTTATCGCGCTGCGCGCGGTCGTCTCCGTCGCGGCCGCGCTGCCCGCCGCCATGGTCCACCTGCCCGCGCCTTCGGCGGCGACGGTGGTCGCCTGGTACGGGGCGCTCCTCCTCGCGCCCGGGATGACCGCGTCCCGTCGCATCCGCGCCGTGGTGGGCGCCCTCGCGGTGCTGGTGGCGGGACTCTCGATCTGGCCGTGGCTCCGGCCGACCGAGACCATGCTCCGCGTGACATTCCTCGACGTCGGCCAGGGCGACGCGGCGCTCATCGAGCTGCCGGAGGGCCCCCGGCTGCTCGTGGATGGCGGCCCCGGCGGCGCCCGCCGCTTCGACGTGGGCGAGCGCGTGCTGGCGCCGTTCCTCTGGAACCGGCCGCTCACCCGGCTCGACGCGGTGGCGCTCACGCACTGGGACACCGATCACTCGGGCGGGCTGGCCGCCGTCCTCACCCGCTTCCACGTGGGCGAGTTCTGGGAGAGCGGCCACCCGCCGGGAGGCGCGCCGGAGACGGCGGCCGCGCTGGTCCGGTCGCGCGCGCCCCGTCGCGTGCTGGCGGCCGGCCAGCGGCTCTGGCTCGGCCGCGCGCTGATCACCGTGCTCGGGCCCGGGCCGGGACCATCGCAGGCGCCCAACGATCAGTCCCTGGTGCTGCGGCTCGACTGGCGGGGCGTCTCGCTGCTGCTCGTGGGCGACCTGGGCGCCCGGGGTGAGGCACTGCTCCTCGAGCGCGCGGGCCCCGTGCGTGCGCTCGCGCTGAAGGTCGCGCATCACGGCAGCCGCTTCTCGTCGACCGCGCCGTTCCTCGAGCGGGCCCGCCCGCGGCTGGCCGTGATCTCGGTGGGCACGCGCAATCCGTTTCGCCATCCGAGCGCGGAGGCGCTCGCCCGGCTCGAGGCCGCCGGCGCGCGCATCTACCGCACCGATCGCGACGGCGCGGTCATCCTGGAGACCGACGGGCGCGTCCTCCGCGTGACCGCGTGGGCCCGCGGCGTCACCGAGACCTGGGAGCTGGATCCCGAACAGACCCCCGAAAAGACATCCGAAAACAGCACGGCCCCCGGGTGACCGGGGGCCGTGGTGGGACGCGCAGGGAAGCGGGAGGAGGCCTAGGTCTCGAAGGCGCGCTCGTAGTGGGCGCGCAGCCGCTCCAGCTCTTCGGGATCGAGACGCATGCCGAGGGAGAGCCCCATCTCGCCCAGGATGGTCTTGATCTCGTTCAACGACTTCTTGCCGAAGTTCTTGGTCTTCAGCAGCTCCGACTCGGTCTTCTGCACGAGATCCGCGATGGTGCGGATATTGGCGGTCTTGAGGCAGTTGGACGCGCGCACCGACAGCTCGAGCTCGTCCACGTTGCGGAAGAGGTGCTCGTTGACCTCGCTCTTGGGCGCCGGCTCGCCCGCCACCGTCTCGGTCCCCTCGGGTTGCACCAGCGGCGCGGACGGGAAGTCGACCAGCAGCGCGAACTGGTCGTCGAGGATGCGCGAGGCGTCGGCCACCGCCATCTCCGGCGTCACCGTCCCGTTGGTCCACACCTCCATGATCAGCCGCTCCTGCGCGCCCTTGGGCTCCACGTGGAAGTTCACGCGCTTGACCGGCGCGAAGTCCGCGTCCATCAGCATCGCGTTGATGGGCAGGGCCTCCGGCTCGCGCTTCTCCGCCGCCTGGTAGCCTCGCCCGCGCTCCACGCAGACCTCCATCTCGAGGCTGCCATCCTTGTCGAGCGTGGCCAGCGCCACGTCCGGCGTCAGGATCTCCACGTCCGGATCGGGCTCGAAGTCCCGCGCGGTCACCGTCCGCACCCCCTGGACCTTCAGCCGGAGCAGCTTGGGGCGGTTGACGTGCAGCGTGAATACGACCTGGCGCAGGTTCAGGATGATGTCGAGGGTGTCCTCGCGCATCCCGACCAGGTGCGAGAACTCGTGCAGCACCCCCTCGATCTTGACCCACGTCGGCGCGGCCCCCGTGATGGAGGACAGCAGCACCCGGCGGTAGGCATTGCCCGCCGTCAGGGCGAAGCCCGGCTCGAAGGGCTCGATCGCGATCTTCCCGTAGGCACGCTCCCGGGCGAGCCATTCGTGACGGACTGGAAGCATCAACTCCTGCATGGGTTTCCCTCCTCAGAGTTCAGGGGCGGGTCGCCCCAGGCCGGTTATTATACCAGGAAGCCCCGGGGCCGCCAGCCTTCCCCACCCCCCGGTTTGACTGAGAATCTCAGTCCGGCCAGAATGAAGGCTCACCATGATGGAACGCCCCCGATCGCTTCCGAGATGGGGGGTTGGCCCCGGGCGCCCCGGGCCGACCTGGCGGGCCGCCGTGAGCTTCGTGGTGGTCGTGGCCCTCCTGTCCCTGCTCCTGGAAGGCTGGTGGATCCTGAGTGTCCCCGCACCCCTCCGCAACTCCGCCCGGGTCGTGGAGCTCCCCGCCCACAAGGGCGTCACCGAAGTGGCCGAGATCCTGGACGAGGCGGGGGTGATCCGGAGCCGGGTCGGCTTCGTCCTCCTGGCCTTGGCCCGCGGCAGCTTCCGCAGCCTCAAGGCCGGCGAGTACCAGATCCCCGCGGGCTCGAACACGGTGCGAGTGCTCGAGCAGATCGCGGGCGGCCAGGTGCTCCAGCACATGGTGGTCTTCCCGGAGGGCAGCACGCTGGCCGAGCTGGCCCGGCTGCTCCAGGTCGAGCGCCTGGTCGCCGCCGAAGACATCCTCCGGGTCGGCAAGGACGCCGTCTTCCTGAAGAACCTCGACATCCAGGCCGACTCGGTGGAGGGCTACCTCTTTCCGGACACCTACCAGTTCGTGAAGGGCATGACCCCCGAGGAGATCCTGGCCCGCATGGTGGCGCGGATGCGCGAGAAGATCTCGCCCGAGCTGCTCGCGGAGGCGCGGGCCCGCGACGTGAACCTGCACCAGGTGCTGACGCTCGCCTCCATCATCGAGAAGGAGGCGGTGGAGACGAGCGAGATGCCGATCATCTCCGCGGTGTTCTGGAACCGGATCCGGCGCGACATGCCGCTGCAGGCGGATCCGACGGTGCAATACGCGGTGGGCAAGGACCGCAAGCGGCTCACCCGCGAGGATCTCCAGGTCGATTCGCCCTACAACACGTATCGCCGCCAGGGCCTGCCGCCCGGCCCCATCGCGAGTCCGGGCCGCGCCGCCATCGCGGCGGCGGTGAGGCCCGCGCGCGTGAACTACCTCTACTTCGTCGCGCTGGACGACCGGTTCCACACGTTCTCCACCAACCTCGCTGATCACAACGCGGCGGTCGCGCGCTACCGCCTCGCGCGCGCTCGCTAGTCTCCGCCCGCGTGGCCATCCGCCAGGTGGGCGGGGGCGGGGGGCGCCCTCCTGGAGCACGCTGAGTCGCCTCCCGTTTCGTCGTCTCGATCGAGCCACGAGATGGGCCACGCGCGGCTTCGGTAACCCGCAGAAGACACGGCTCCAGGAGGGCGCCCCCCGCCCCCACCCACCCTCTCGCTTCCCCCAAAGGGCAGGCCTGCGTCCCCGCGGGCGGGGCGCGCGGTTGTCAGCGTGGGGGGTGGGTGCTATAACGGGCGAGTTATGGCGTCGGGCGAAGACTCCTCCACCCTCTCCGTGCTGCGGCCGGCCGCGCCCGCGGCGCCTCTCCGCGTGCCCGCGGAGGCGTTCCCGCCGGTCTACCGCGCGTGCCGGGGTGTGGCGGGGCTGCTCCTGCGGCTATTCGATCTGCGGGTCGAGGGAGTGGAGCGGCTGCCCGTGGCCGGCCCCTTCATCCTGGCTGCCAACCATCACAACTATCTGGACGGCGTGGTGCTGGGCGTCGCGGTGCCACGGCCCATCGCGTTCCTCGTCATGCCGCGCGTGTTCCGGGCCACCCCGCTCCACCCGCCCTTCCACCGGCGCATCGGCTCGATCCCGGTCGCGCTCGAGCGGCCGGATCCCGGCGCCATCAAGCGCGTGCTCCAGGTGCTCCACGACGGCCGCGTGGTCGGCATCTTTCCGGAGGGCCCGTTCAGCCAGGAAGGCCGGCTCGTGCGCGGCCGGTGCGGGGCGGCGATGGTCGCGCTCCGCGCGGGCGTGCCGGTGGTGCCCGCCGCCATCGAAGGCACCTACGAGGCCCTCCGCGGGCGGCGCTTCTATCTGCCGCGGCGCCGGCCGCTCGCGGTCCGGTTCGGGGAGCCGATCCATTTCGGCCGGGCGCGCCGCGGGCCCATCGCGCGGACGGAGCGGGAGGAGATCACCCGTCGCATCATGTCGGAGATCGCCGCGCTCCTGCCCGTGCCCCCCGCTCCCGCCGCGGCCGCCGACCGCGCGGGCGCCTCGTGACCGCCGCGGGCACGCCCCCCGGCAAGGCCTGGTCCGGGCGGTTCGCCGAAGGGGCCGATCCGACCGCCGAAGCCTTCACCGCGTCCCTGTCCTTCGACCGGCGGCTCTGGCCCTACGATCTGGCCGGCAGCGCGGCGTGGGCGCGGGCCCTGGCCCGGGCCAAGCTGATCACGGAGGCGGAACTCGAGAGCTTGTCGGCGGGCCTCGAGGCCGTCCGCCGCGAGCTCGAGGGCGGCACCTTCCCGTTCCGGCGTGAGCTCGAGGACATCCACATGAACGTGGAGCGGCGGCTCGTCGAGCTGGCGGGTCCGGTGGGGGGCAAGCTCCACACCGGCCGCTCCCGCAACGACCAGATCGCGCTGGATGAACGCCTCTATCTCCGGGACGTCCTCGACCACGTGGACGCGGGACTGGTGGAGGTGGAGCGCGCGCTCGTCGCCCAGGCCGAGAAGCACGGCGAGGCGCCGATGCCCGGCTACACGCATCTGCAGCGCGCCCAGCCGGTCCTGCTGGCCCACCACCTGCTCGCCTACGTCTTCATGCTCGAGCGCGACCGCGCGCGCTTCCGCGACGGGCGCGCGCGCGTCAACGTGATGCCGCTGGGGGCCGCCGCCCTCGCGGGCGCCGCCTTCGCCATCGACCGCGAGGCGCTCGCGCGCGATCTCGGGTTCGCCGCGCCCAGCCCCAACAGCATGGATGCGGTGGCCGATCGCGACTTCGTGGTGGAGTTCCTCTCCCACGCCGCGATCCTCGGCATGCACGGCTCGCGGCTCGCCGCGGATCTCACCCTGTGGGCGACCGCCGAGTTCGGCTTCGTGGAGTTCTCGGACGCCTTCGCGACCGGGTCGTCCATCATGCCGCAGAAGAAGAACCCCGACGTGGCCGAGCTGATCCGGGGCAAGACCGGCCGGCTCTACGGCAACCTCACCGCCGCCCTCACCGTCATGAAGGGGCTCCCCCTCACCTACAACTCGGACATGCAGGAGGACAAGGAGCCGCTCTTCGACACGGTGGACACGCTCGAGGCGATCTTCCGCGTGCTGCCCCCGATGCTCGGCTCCCTGACCTTCCGGACCGACCGCATGCGGGACGCCGCGGGCGCGCACTACTCCACCGCCACCGATCTCGCGGACTATCTCGTCCGCCAGGGCCTGCCCTTCCGCGAGGCCCACGAGGTCGTGGGCCGGGCGGTGCGCCACGCCATCGCGCGCGGCCGGGAGCTGGGCGACCTGCCGCTCGAGGAGCTGCGCCAGTTCTCCCCCCTGATCGGGCGCGACGTCTTTCAAGCGCTCACGGTGGAGGCCTCGCTGCGCGCCCGCGCGGTGATCGGCGGCACCGCGCCGGACGCGGTCCGCCGGCAGCTCGCGCAGGCGAAGGCGCTGCTCGCGGGCGGGCCGGGCGCGTGAGGGCGGGTGCGCGGGGCGCGCTGCTGCTGCTCCTGGCCGCGAGCGCCCTGGTCGCCTGCGGCAAGAAGGGGCCGCCGGTGGCGCCCGAGCAGCGGGTGCCCGCGGGCCCCACCGGCCTGCGCGGCGCGGTGGACGAGCAGAGCATCGTGGTCGGCTGGACCGGTCCCGGGACCCGCGTGGACGGCTCGCGCCTGCGCGCGATCGCGCTCTACAAGCTCTACCGGCGGGAGGAGGCCGACGGCGGGGCGCCCAAGTCGGCGATGCTCTCCTCGGGGCGCGTGGTGGGCTACGACGAGATCGCGGTGATCCGGCCGGACAGCCCCGCGCCCGCGTCCGTGCAGGGCTCCTCGGTCACGTGGGTGGACCGGCGCGCGCTCTCGGTCGGCCGCCGCTACGTCTACGTGGTCACCGCCGAGGATACGCTCGGACGGAGCAGCGGGCCTTCGGAGCGCCTCGTGGTCCCGTACCTGGCCGCCCCGAAGGCGCCGCGTGCGCTCAGGGCCTCCCCGGGCGACCGGCGCATCAGCCTGACCTGGCAGCCGCCCGCCGAGATGATGGACGGCTCTCCCGCCCCCGGCGACCTCCGCTACCTGGTGCTGCGGGGCGCGGGAGCGGAGGGCGCGCTCGCCCCGATCACGCCCCAGCCGCTGGCCGGCACCTCGTTCACCGACACCGGCGTCGAGAACGACACCGACTACCGCTACGCGGTCCGCGCGGTGCGCGTGGATCCGGCGGTCAGCGCGAGCGGCGAGACCTCGGCGGCGGTGGTCGCCGCGGCCGCCGGCACCACGCCGCCCGCCGCGCCCGCCGGCCTGGTCGCGGTGCCGTCGGCGGGCGCGGTGCGGCTGGCCTGGAACCCGAGCGCCTCGCCGGACGTGGCGATCTACGCGGTGTACCGGGCGGGCGAGACCGGCGACTTCATCCGAATCGCGACCACGCTGGCGGGCGCCACCGTCTATCTGGACCGCGACGTGCGGGCGGGCGCGACCTATCGCTACGCGGTCACCGCGCTGGACAAGGCGCGCCGCCCCAACGAGAGCCCCCGCTCCAACATGGTCTCGGTCCGGGTCCCTTAGGCACCTAGCCCGCGCTATTAACGAATGCGTGTCCCGCATCCAGCCCGCCCCCTCACCCTGACCCTCTCCCCCTCCGGGGGCGAGGGGATCGAAACGGCCCCCTCTCCCTCGGCGAGGGAGAGGGTCGGGGTGAGGGTAGCGCCAGAGCCCCTTCACACCGCTGCTTCGCAGGGCGCTAGATTTCGTTCTGCCAGACCTGCTCCGGCGCCTGGCGCCGGCGTAGCAGGGTGAGCGAGCCGTCGCGGCCGAGCATGACCTCGGGCGCCTGGGGGTAGGAGTTGTAATTGATCGTGGCCATCCCCGCGCAGTAGGCGCCCGCGCCGCCGACCACCACCAGATCCCCGATCCGCGGGCTCGGCACCCAGCGGGGCGCCAGCGCCTCGGGATCGCCGGGGGCCGGAGTCAGGATGTCCCCCGACTCGCAGCACGGCCCCACGAAGACCACCGCCTTCTGCTCGCGCTCGGTGGCCAGCACGTCGATCGGGTGCTGGGCGCCGTACAGCGACGGGCGCGTGATCTCGGGCATGCCCGCGTCGAGCTTGGCGAAGCAGTAGCCCTCGGCGCCGGTGTCCACCACGTCCACGCACGAGGCCACGATCACGCCCGCGTTGGCGACGAGGAAGGTGCCGGGCTCGATCTCGAGGTGCAGGCCGCGGCCAGACCGGTCGTGGAAGCCCTCGATCTCGCGGCGCACGTGCGCGCCCACGTCGGCCATGTCCACCGACGGCTCCTCGGGCATGCGGCCGACCTTGAAGCCGCCCCCCAGGTTGATGCTCGCCACCTCGGGGAGCTGGGCGGCGAGGTCGAGGGTCATCCGCGCGCAACGCTTCCACACCTCCGGATCCGTGCCGGAGCCGACGTGCGAGTGCAGCCGGCGGATGCGCAGGTCGTAGCGCATGGTGAGGGACAGGATCTCGGCCATCGCCTCGTGCCAGATCCCGAAGCTCGAGGCGGGCCCGCCGGTATTGGTGCGCTTGGTGGAGCCGGTGCCGAGCCCCGGGTTCACCCGCACCGACAGCTCGCGGCCGGGGGCGAGCCGCCCGAACTCCTCGAGCTGGTGCAGCGAGCAGGCGTTGAAGAGCACCCCGCGCCCGAGGTGCCGCTCGAGCGCGCGCGACGGCATCTGCGAGGTGAGCTGGATGCGCTCGGGCGCGAAGCCCGACCGCAACGCCCGCTCCACCTCGAAGTCGCTCGAGGCGTCCACGTGCAGGCCCAGCTCGCGGAACAGCGCGAGGATGCCGCGGCTCGGGTTGGCCTTCATCGCGTAGCGCACGGTGAGACCGAACGGAGCCGGAAAGGCGAGGGCCTCCCGCGCCGCCGTCTCGAGCGCGGCGTGATCGTAGACGTAGCAGGGCGTGCCGAAGCGGCGACGCACCTCGGCGGCGACGTCGGCGGTGACGTGAGCGGACCGGCGGTGGGCGCGGGGGCTTTCCATCCGCTGGAGTCTACCGCATCCCGGCTGCCGCTTGAAGTGCTTCCGCCTCTGGTGTTAGAGTCGAGGCACTCTTCGTCCCACATCGCAGTGAGCAACGGAGGGCATCAACCATGCGCGCGACATTCCAAGGCTCGATCGTCGCCCTCGTGACCCCGTTCCGCGGCGGCAAGGTGGATGAGGCCAAGCTCCGCGAGCTGGTCGAGTGGCACGTCGCCAGCGGCACGGACGGCATCGTGCCCTGCGGCACCACCGGCGAATCGCCCACCCTGAGCCACGACGAGCACCGGCGCGTGGTGGAGCTGGTCATCGAGACCGCCCGCGGGCGGGTGGCGGTCATCGCGGGCACCGGCTCGAACTCGACCTCCGAGGCGATCGACCTCACCCGCCACGCCCGGAAGGCGGGGGCCACCGCCGCGCTGGTGGTGAATCCTTACTACAACAAGCCCACCCAGGAGGGGCTCTACCGGCACTTCCGCGCGGTGGCGGAGGCGGTGGACATCCCCATCCTCGTCTACAACATCGCGGGCCGCACCGCGGTCAACGTGGAGACGGACACCCTGGCCCGCCTCGTGAAGGACTGCCCGAACATCGTGGGCGTCAAGGAGGCCTCCGGCTCGCTGGATCAGATGACCCAGGTGATCCTGGCGTGCGGCCCCGACTTCTCGGTCCTCTCCGGCGACGACAACATCACCCTGCCGCTGATGTCGGTGGGCGGCCGCGGGGTGATCTCGGTCATCGCCAACCTCGTGCCGCGCGAGACCGCCGAGATGACGCACGCCGCGCTGGCGGGCGACTGGAAGCAGGCCCGCGAGCTCCACCTCAAGCTCTTCCCGCTGTCGCGCGCGATGTTCCTCGAGACCAATCCGATCCCGGTCAAGGAAGCGCTGGCCATGATGGGCAAGCTGGCGGAGCCGGAGTTCCGGCTTCCCATGTGCCGGCTGGCCGAGGCGCACCGGCCGCGTCTCCGGGCGGTCCTGGCCTCGCTCGGCCTCGTCAAGGGCTGATCCTCCGCTGGTCATGGCGGATGTCGTCGTCGCCGGCGCCGCCGGCCGGATGGGCAACCGTCTGGTCGCGCTGCTCCAAGAGGATAAGGAGCTGCGCCTGGTGGCCGCCCTCGAAGCCCCCGGCCATCCCGCCCTCGGGCGGGACGCGGGGGAAGTGGCGGGGGTAGGCCGGCTCGCCGTCCCGATCACCGCCGACGCGGAGGCGGTCCTCGGCAAGGATCGCATCCTCATCGAGTTCTCGGTGCCGGAAGCGAGCCTGGCCCACGCGCGGCTGGCCGCCCGGCAGGGCGGGCGCGCGGTCATCGGTACCACCGGCTTCACCGCCGCGCAGCGCGAGGAGCTCGCGGCCGTCGGCCGGAGCATCGCGATCCTCGTCGCCCCCAACATGAGCGTGGGCGTCAACGTGGCGTTCCGCATCCTCGCCGACATGGCGCGGATGCTGGGCGACGACTACGACGTGGAGATCGTCGAGACCCACCACCGCTTCAAGAAGGACGCCCCCAGCGGCACCGCGCTGCGCATGGCCGAGGTGGTGGCCGAGGCGCTCGGTCGCGATCTCGCGAAGACCGCGGTCTACGACCGGCACGACAAGCTGTCGGAGCGCTCCCGCAAAGAAATCGGCATGGCGGCCCTGCGCTCGGGCGACGTGGTGGGCGAGCACACCGTCTCCTTCGGCGCGCTGGGCGAGCGGCTCGAGCTGACCCATCGCGCGCAGAGCCGGGACAACTTCGCGCGGGGTGCCCTGCGCGCGGCCCGCTTCATCGCGGCGGCCAAGCCGGGTCTCTACTCGATGCAGGACGTGCTGGGGCTCACATGAGGATCGTGCGCTTCCGGGCCGGCGGCAAGACCCGCTACGGCGTGCTCGAGGGCCAGCACATCGTGGAGTACGCGGGGACACCCTACGGCAGCTTCAAGAAGGGGCGGAAGAAGTACCTGCTGAGCCAGGCGGTGCTGCTGGCCCCGGTGGTGCCCACGAAGATCGTGGGCGTGGGCCTCAACTACCGCGAGCACGCCGAGGAGATGAACGTGCAGGTGCCCGCGGAGCCCCACCTCTTCTTCAAGCCGCTCTCGGCCCTGTGCGGGCCCGACGATCCGATCGTCTTCCCGCCCCAGTCCCGCCGGTTGGACTACGAGGGCGAGCTCGCCATCGTCATGAAGAAGCGCTGCCACCACGTGGCCGCGGAGCGGGCCCGCGAGTACGTGCTCGGCTACACCTGCCTCAACGACGTCACCGCCCGCGACCTCCACGTGCGCGACGGCCAGCCGACCCGCGCCAAGGCCTTCGACAGCTTCTGCCCGGTGGGGCCCTGCATCGTCACCGACATCGATCCCAACGGGGTCGACCTCGAGACCTGGATCAACGGCGAGCGGCGGCAGGCCTCCAATACCAAGTACCTGATCTGCCCGGTCGAGGACCTGGTGGCGCGCATCTCCGCGATCATGACCCTCTTGCCCGGCGACGTCATCGCCACCGGCACCCCCGGCGGCATCGGGCCGCTCCAGCCCGGCGACAAGGTCGAGGTGCGCATCGAGAGCATCGGTGGCCTGAAGAACCCCGTCATCCGAATCCAGGAGAACCTCGCCCCTCCCCCGTCCCGCTGGCCGCCCGCCTGGCCAAGCTGCCCCCGTACCTCTTCGCGGAGATCGACAAGAACAAGCGCGCGGCCCGCGCCCGGGGCGTCGATCTTATCGACATGGGCATCGGCGATCCGGACCTGCCGACGCCCCCCCACATCATCGAGGCGCTCAAGCGCGCCGCCGAGACCCCGGCGAATCACCGGTATCCCGACTACGAGGGCCTCCTGAGCTTCCGCGCCGCGGTGGCCGACTGGTACCGCGGGCGCTTCGGCGTCACCCTCGATCCGCAGACCGAGGTGCTCACCCTCATCGGGTCGAAGGAGGGCACCGCCCACATGCCGCTCGCCTTCGTGAACCCGGGCGACGTGGTGCTGGTGCCGGACCCGGGCTACCCGGTCTACGCGGCCGGCACCTGGTTCGCGGAGGGCGACGTGCACTTCATGCCGCTCCGCCGCGCCAACGGCTTCCTGCCGGATCTCGACGCGATCCCCGCGGAGGTGGCGAAGCGCGCCAAGCTCATGTACCTGAACTACCCGAACAACCCCACCGCGGCGGTGGCGACACCACAGTTCTTTTCAAAAGTTGTCGATTTCGCGCGGCGCCACCAGATCATCGTGTGCCACGACGCGATGTACTCGGAGCTGCGCTTCGACGGCTACCGCCCGCCCTCCTTCCTGGAGACGCCGGGGGCGCTGGACGTCGGCGTCGAATTCCATTCCCTCTCCAAGACCTATTCCATGACCGGCTGGCGGCTCGGGTTCTGCTCCGGCAACGCGGGGGCGATCGCCGGCCTCGGCAAGATCAAGACCAACGTGGACTCGGGCGTCTTCCAGGCCGTGCAGGAGGCGGGCATCGCCGCGCTCACCGGACCTCAAGACATCTCGGAGCAGTACTGCCGCACCTACCAGGAGCGGCGCGACGTGGTGGTGGCGGGGCTCAAGCGGCTCGGCTGGGAGGTGGACGTGCCCAAGGCCGCCTTCTTCGTCTGGGCTCCGGTCCCGGGCGGACTCGACTCGCGCACCTTCGCGGCGCGCATGCTCAACGAGGTCGGCTGCGTGATCACCCCCGGCGTCGGCTTCGGCCCCTCCGGGGAGGGCTTCTACCGGATCGCCCTGACCATCGACGCCAAGCGCCTGCAGGAAGCGATGGACCGCCTCCGGGGGCTCAAGCTCTGAGCTCTGATAAAATCTTCCTGGAGGACGTCCGCTTCTACGGGCACCACGGCGTCACGAAGGCGCAGCAGACGGTCGGCGCGTGGTTCGCGGTCGATGCCGAGCTCATGCTCGACCTCGCCGCGGCGGCGGCCTCGGACGACCTGCGGGCCACGGTGGACTACGGGCTGATCGCGGCCCGCATCGTGGAGGTGTCCACCAAGGAGCGGGTCAACCTCCTGGAGCGGCTGGCGGAGCGGCTGGCCCAGATGCTGCTGGGGGAGTTTCCCTGCGAGGAAGTTCGGGTGCGGGTGCGCAAGCTCACGCCCCCGATGGAAGGCCTGCAGGGCATCCCCGGCGTCGAGCTCACGCGACGGAGACGATAGCAACAACATGGCGCGGGTGTTCCTCTCGGTGGGGTCGAACCTGGGCGACCGCCTGGATTGCCTGCGCCGCGCCGTGGAGCAGCTCCGCGCCATGCAGGATTTGCGATTCCTGGACGCCTCCCCGCTCTACCGGACCGAACCCTGGGAGCGGCAGCCCGGCCGGCCCGACGACGACGCCGGCTGGTTCTTCAACTGCGCGGTCGTGATCGAGACCGATCTGCCGCCCGCCGCACTGCTCGCGCGGCTGCAGGCGGTCGAGGAGGCCCTGGGCCGCGAGCGGCGCGGGGGCACACCGGAGGCCCAGCGCTACGAGCCCCGGCCGCTCGACATCGACATCCTGCTCTACGACGATCGCGTGATCAGCGGCCCCGAGCACCTGCACATCCCGCACCTGCTCATGCACGAGCGCCGGTTCGTGCTGCGTCCCCTGGCCGACCTCGCCCCCGACCTCGAGCACCCGGTGCTCTACCAGACCATCCGGGAGCTGCTGGACGTGCTGGAGGACGAGCACGAGGTGCGGGAGTCGGACCTGCCGCGCCGGTGGTTCGACGACTAGCGTGATCCCGCCCCCGACCCTCCCCCCTCCCGCGGCCCGTGGCTGACGACGAGTTCCGGAACCAGGCCCTCCAGCACCTGGACGCCCTCCATAACCTGGCCGTCTACCTGACCCGGAACGGCTCCGAGGCGGAGGACCTGGTCCAGGAGACCTATGTGCGGGCCATGCGGTTTTCCCACCGATTCCAGCCGGGAACCCATCTGCGGGCCTGGTTGTTCCAAATATTGAGAAACACGTTCCTGACGTTCTACCGGCTCCGGGAGCGGGAAGCCGCCCTCTCGGAGGACGGGGTCCCGGAAGGCGAGTCGCCGATGTTCCACGACGCCCCCGGGCGGGATAGTGAGAGCGCCGGGGCCCACATGGACCTGGATCGGGCCCTGAGGAAGCTGCCCGAGGAGTTCAAGACGCCGCTCCTGCTGGCCGAGGTCGAGGGGCTGGCATTGGAGGATGTGGCGCGCATCATGGACTGCCCCGTGGGCACCGTGAAGTCCCGGATCTTCCGCGCCAAGGAGCGACTCCGCGGCTACCTGAAGGATTACAAGCCACTAGACAGAGAGACATGAGCGACGAGGTGAACGGCGGACAGGAGGACGACGGCGGGATGGGCCGGCTGCTGCGCGAGCGGCTGCCGCGTCATCCCGCACCGCCCGTCCTGCGCGCCGCGGTGGTCGAGGCGCTGATGCCCGGCCGCCCGCGGCAGCCCTGGTGGGTGCCATGGCTGCCGCCCGCGTTCTCGGCGGTGGCCACCGCGCTGATCATGCTGCTCTACCTCGCGCCCTCGCTGCCCTCGGCGCCCGGCGCCGATCCGGTGCAGCTCGTGACCCGCGCGGCGCTCGCCGAGCACGCGCGCAACACCTTCTGGGGCGAGACGCGCAGCGACGTGGTCCCCGTCGCCCTGCCCCGGGCGATGGAGGAGAGCGGCGTCGCGCTCAGCTGGGTCTTCACGGGCGACGAGGACATCCAGCTCATCAACGCCAAGCCCACGTACCTCGAAGGCCGACGCGGCATCGAGCTGGCCTACCAGGACACGGCCGGCCACACCGTGACCTACATCATCGTGCCGGGCGGCAGCGTGACCCTGCCCGAGCGCGGGCGGGTGCAGATCGAGCGCTGGCGGCCGGTGGTGAAGAAGGAGAACGGCTTCAGCCTGATCCTGTGGCGCCAGCAGGGCTTGCTCTGCGTGATGGTGTCCGACCTCGTCTCCGACGACGACCTGACGCGCTTCAAGCAGTACTTCGTGAAGGTGCGGTCCTCGACCGAGCCGTACGCGGTGTACTAGCCCGATCCCCTCTCCCCTTTGGGGAGAGGGTCAGGGTGAGGGGCCCGTTCTTTCGCCGTCACCGCCCAGGGCAGCGCCATCAACGCCCAGGCCACCATGACCACTTCCGAGTCACCGAAATTGTACTCGGAGAAGCCGCCGACGAGAAAGGCCACGATCGCGGCCAGGCTCCCGATCACGAGCGCGCGCTCGGGCCCCGCGTTCTCCGGCAGTCGTCGAAGCACGCTGAGGGCCTTCCAGTAGAACGCGGCCCAGATCCAGACCCATGCGGCGAGGCCGAGCACCCCGCGCTCCACCAGGATCTGAAGCGGCGTGTTGTGCACGTGCCCCGTGCGCTTCTTGACCGCCTCCGGCAGCGCGTAGCTCGCGTATTCGCGCTTGACGCCCCCAGGGCCCACCCCGAGGACCGGGTGCTGGCGCCACATCGTCAGCCCGCTGCGCCACATGTAGACCCGCTCCTTCACCGTGGGATCGTCAGGGTCGCCCATGGTCAGGAACCGCTGGCGCAGGTGCTGGGGACCGGCCAAGGTGGTGAGCCCAAGCACGATGAGACCGCCAAGCAGGAGCCACCGCCCTTTGCGGGTCGCGGGAATCAGCGCCAGCACGCCCACGACGAATCCCATCCAGGCGCCCCGCGTGTAGGTCGCCAGCAGGCCGACGAGTGAGACCAGCCAGGGCAGTGTCGGCCAGCGGGGGAGCCGAGCGCCCGGCAGGAGCCGAGGCAAATTGGCGAGCAGAACCAGGCTCAGCACTCCCGCCAGAGTCATGTAGATGCTGAAGAAGCCGCGGGCTCGGTTGCAGCGGTGGTAGAGCCAGGCCGGGGAGCCGTAGTCGGCGGCCGGCCCGGGGCAGACAACCGTCTGCAGCACCCCGACGGCCGCGGCGACCGTCGCCACCACCAGCAGCGCCGAGAGAAACCGGTGGCCGTCTTGGGGCCCGGCTAACACGTCGACGGTCACGTAGAGGGCGGCGACGAGCAGGAGGCCCTTGCAGGCGCCCAAGGCGGTGACCGGGTGCCCGGAGGCGAGCGCCGAGACGAGGCTCACCGCGCTGAAGGCCACCACGGGCTGCCAGAGCGGCCAGCGCGCCGCCGCGCGCGCCTCGGGATCGCGCAGGCGCCAGAGCCACAGGAGCGTCAGCAGGGTCAGCGCCGTCTCCGACAACGTGATGGACAGGCCGAGGCCGAGGACGAACGCCCCGAAGACGGCGCGGCGGAGCGCGGTCACGTCAATAGGCGTTGCGGTCGAAGAGCACGCGGAACACGGTCAGCACGATGATCTTGAGATCGAGCCAGAGCGACCAGCGCTCGATGTACTCGAGGTCATACTGGATGCGCTTCTCCAGCGAGGTGTTCCCCCGCAGCCCGTGCACCTGCGCCCACCCCGTGATGCCGGACTTGACCTTGTGGCGGAGCATGTAGCCCGGGACGGTCTGCCGAAAGCGCTCCACGAAGACGGGCCGCTCCGGTCGGGGTCCGACCACGCTCATCTGCCCGCGCAGCACGTTCACGAACTGCGGCAGCTCGTCCAGGCTGAAGCGCCGCAGGAAACCGCCGATGGGGGTGCGGCGGGCGTCGCCCGCCGAGGCCCAGATCGGCCCCGTGCTCGCCTCGGCGTTCGCCCCCATGGTCCTGAACTTGAGCATCCCGAACCGCTGGCCGTCCAGGCCCATCCTATCCTGGGGATAGAGGATCGGGCCGGGCGAGGTCAGCTTGACACCGAGCGCGATGCCGAGCATCACGGGCGAGAGCAGTACCAGCACCACCGTCGCGAAGGCCATGTCGAACGAGCGCTTCGCGATCCGGTTCCAGCCGTGCAGCGGCGAGTCCCGCAGGTGGATGAAGGGAATGCCCTCGAAGTCCTCGACCCCGCCGCGAAGCGACGTGAACCGGAAGAGGTCGGGCACCACGTGGATCGTGACCGGCTGGTCGCCGATCGCGTCGAGCAAGCCGGGGAGCCGGGTGTAGTCCTCGTGGGCGAGCGCGATGATGACGTGGTCCACCTCGTGGGCGTCCAGGACCGCGCGGAGATCCGCGTAGCCGCCCAGCCACCGCGCGCCGCGGGCGCCATCCTTGTCGTCCCCCACCAGGCCCAGGATGTGGAGGCCCACGTCGGGTCGTGACTGGATCCGCTGCAACACGGCCACGACCGGCTCGCCGTCGCCGATGATCACCGCGCCGCGAAGGTTGTACCCGCGGCGCCGCGCGAAGCGCAGGGCCTCGCGGAAGGCGGCCCGGGAAAACCAGACCAGGCCGATGGAGAGCAGCCAGAAATAGACGATGACGACGCGGGAGTACTCGTATCCCTTGAAAAAGAAGGCCATCACCGCCACCAGCACGAGGGCGCCCATGGTGGAGGCCTTGGCGATGTCGGCCGCCTCCGAGAGGTGCGATCCGATGCGCCGCGGCCGGTAGAGATCGAACGCGTGGAACGACACGCCCCAGACCAGCAGGATCGGCAGCAGCATGAGCAGGTACGGCTCAAGCGGTGGAACGCCGCCGCCCGTGATCGGAGGGACGATCACGTAGAAGCGAACGCCGTAGGCGAGCAGCCAGCAGCCGGCCACCAGCAGCAGGTCGCACACGAGCATGAGCTGCTGTAGCAGGCGCGAGTAGGCCTTCAGCACCCGCCGTGCTCCTTCAGCCTCGCCATCAGATAGGTATGGATCCGCTCCTTGAACAGCGGGCGGTCGAAGGCCTCCGCGCGGAGCCGGAGGGCCTTGGGCTCGAATCGGTACCGGCCCGACTCGAAGCGCCGGATCGCGTCCACCAGTGCGTCCACGGTCTGATGGCCGAAGAAGAGGCCGGTCGGCGGCTCCGCACCACCCGGCGGCACCACCGTCTCGAGCGCCCCGCCCCGCCCGAAGGCGATGACCGGCCGCCCCGCGGCCATGGCCTCGAGCGGGGTGATGCCGAAATCTTCGAGCGTGGGAAAGATCAGCGCGCGGCAGCCGGCATACAGGCCGGCAATCTCGGAATCGTCGCGCCACCCGAGGAGCTCCACGGTCGGGCCGGCGAGGGCCCGGAGACGACGCGCCTCCGGCCCCGTCCCGACCACCAGCAAGCGGCGGCCGAGGCGGCTGGCCGCCTCCACCGCGAGATCCACGCGCTTGTACGGCGTCAGCGCGGAGACCACCAGGTAGAAGTCTCCCGGCGCCTCTTCGATCCGGAAGCGGGAGACGTCGACGGGTGGATAGATGACGTCCGACTCACGACCGTACGCGCGGCGGATGCGGTCGGCGATGAAGCGCGAGATGGCCACGAAGTGATGCACGCCGGCCGCGCTTTGACGGTCCCACCGTCGCAGCGCGGCCGCGACGGGCGGCATCAGCAAGCGGGCCGGCCACCCGGCCCGAGGACCGAAGTACTCGTCGTAGAGGTCCCACACGTACCGCATCGGGGTGAAGCAGTAGCAGACGTGGAGCGCTCCGGCCGGCACGCGCACGCTCTTGGCCACCGCGTGGCTCGCGGACAGGATCAGGTCGTAGCCGCGCAGGTCGAAGCCGCGGACGGCGGCCGGGAACAGCGGGAGGTAGTAGCGATAGCGTCGTTCCGCGTCCGGGAGGCGCTGGATGAAGGAGGTCCGGATGGGCCGACGCTCGATGGTCGGCGACACCGAGCCGGGCGTGTGGAGCAGCGTGAAGACCGGGGCCTCGGGGAAAAGCTCGCAGAAGACTTCGAGGCATCGCTCGCCGCCGCGCATCCCGGTGAGCCAGTCGTGGACCAGCGCCACGTTCATGGCGGCTCTCCGCCTGCCGGCGTCAGCGGGCCGACGACATCGTCCGCTGGCGCCAGTACGCGAGCAGATCCTTCAGGGTTCGCTCGAAGGGAATCTCCACTTCCCAGCCCATGGCCTTCCGAATCTTCGACGCGTCTCCCTCCAGTATCATGACGTCCGAGGGCCGCAGCCGCGCCGGATCGCTCTCGACGGCGATTCCTTTGACCCGGGACTGCTCCAGGAGGAAGTCGAGCACCTGCTGGATCGCCCAGGAGCGACCCGAACAGAGGTTGTAGACCTCACCCGGCTCCCCCCGCTCCAGCAGCAGCCAGTAGCCGCGCACGATGTCGCGGACGTCGGAGAAATCCCGCCGCGGCTTCAGATTCCCGACGAGGATGATGGGCTCGCACAGACCCGCCTCGATCTCGGCCACCTGCTTGGCGAAGGTCGAGGTCACGAAAACCTCGCCGCGACGCGGCCCCTCGTGGTTGAAGGCGCGCGTGCGGATGATCGGCAGGCCGTAGCTCATGAAGTACTGGTAGCCCATCATGTCCTGGGCCACCTTGCTCACCGCGTACGGAGACAGCGGCCGCAACGGGTTGGTCTCGCGGATCGGCAGCTCGTCCTGGTGGACGAGACCGTACTCCTCGCTGGTCCCCACCACCAGGAAACGCGGCGCAGTCTTGAGCCGGCGGATTCCCTCCAGCAGGTTGACCTGCGAGATGATGTTGGTCGAGAGCGTCTCGGCGGGCATCTGCCAGGACGCCCCCACGAAGCTCTGCGCCGCCAGGTGAACTACGTGGGTCGGCTCCGCCGCCTCGAGCAGGCTACGCACCGCGGCCAGGTCGCGGAGGTCGCACTCGATCAGCTTGATCTGCGAACGCAGGTGCTCGATGTTCTCCGTGCGGCTCCGCCACCGGCTCGATCCGAACACCTCGGCGCCCTGCGCGAGCGCGTACTCCGCCAGGTGGCTGCCGACGAACCCGGTGATCCCCGTGATCAGCAGACGCATTCCGCGGAGATTATACACGAGCGGATGAGGCTTCTCGAAGCATCGGGGCGCCGGCGCGAGCCCGGCGCTCAGGTCTTGGCGTTGAGAAACAGGGCCGTCCCGAGCCCGGTGAAGATGATGTTGGCCGACCACGCGGCCAGCGCGGGTGGAAGGAGATCGGCTCTGGCGAACGCCAGGGCGACCGAGTGCACCAGCCAGTAGGTCACGGCGACCATGATCGCCACGCCGATGCCGACCGCCCTGCCGCCGCTCCGGGGGGCCGCGAGGGCAAACGGGATCGCGACCAGCGCCATGATCAAGTGGACCAGGGGAAAGGAGAGCTTGGAGTAGAGCTGGACCAGATACGTCCCGACCTGATGGCCTCCGTCACGGAGCTTCGCCACGTAGGCCCGCAGCTCCAGGAAGCTCATGGCATCGGGCAGCTTCTGGACCCGGATGAAGTCGTCGATGTGCTCCGGCATCTCCATCACGCGATGATCGAAGCTGCGCGATTGCACCTGCTGAGCCGTCCCGATCTGGCGGGTGATTCCTCCCCACATCTCCCAGCCGTCGGAGACCCATTGGGCCCGCCGGACGTCGAGTCGATCGGTGAGCCGGAAATCCGGCGCCAGGTCCAGCACGATCAGGCCGTCCAGAGACCGCGCCACCGGATCCAGCAGCCCGATCTTGAGGAACCGTCGATCGGAGGACCGATACCACATCTGTCCCTGTTGCTGGAGGTGCCGGGGAGGGAAGCCCCGGATCTTGACGCGATCCACTTCCTCGGCCTTCGCGGCGATCAGCGGCAGGGCGGTCTCCTGGAACACCAGGGCGCCCAGGCTCATCAGGAAGGCGATCAGCAGGATCGGGACGCACGCCCGATAGAGGCTCATGCCGGCCGCCTTCAGCGCATCGAGCTCCCGCTGGCGACTCAGCGAGATGAACAGGAAGACCGTCGCGACCAGCACGATCAGCGGTAGCCCCTTGTAGAGCTCCCGGGGCACAAGGTAGAGAAAGTGCTGCGCGATGTAGACCCAGGGTGGTTTGGCGCGAAGGAACCGGTCCAGGCTCTGAACCAGATCGACGATCACGCTGAAGGCGGCGCCGACCAGCAGGCCGATGCCGATCAACAGCAAGTATTGGCGTATCAGGTATCGGTCGATGATGAAGCTCGACCCGCGCGGCCCCCGCAGACGGAGCCGGGTGGCCCAGCCGGCTACGCGCGGGTCTCTCGCACGGCGGCCCCGCGGAAGCCAGCTTGCCACACGCCAGAAGATGTCCAGCCAGCCCGTGGGCACCCCCGTCGTGACGGCCCTGAGCAGGGCCAGCCCGATCACGACGAAGATCGCGTTCGGCAGCCAGATGGCCAGCCCGACCGGCAGGCGCCCGCCCAGCGCAGGACCCTCCAGGGCCGTGGAGAGGATGTAGTACGAGATCACGATCGCGAAGCTGGAGGTGATCGCCACCGCGCGGCCGCCCCGGTGCGACCGGATGCCGAGCGGGAAGCCCACCAGCACGAACACGACGGCGGCCATGGGCAGGGCGAACCGCTTGTGAAGCTCGACGAGAAAGGGCGCGGCTTTCCCTCGGTCCGTCGCCGTCTCGGCCGCGGCGGCCAGGGTCCGCAGCGGCATCTCCTTCTCCGGCTTCGCTTGCTGCTCGGAGGTCGCGGTCGCACTGGAGAGCGGCAGGCTCATGTCGTACAGGGTGAAGGTCGTGTACCGGAAGCGCCGCGGGTCCGCCACATCGCTCTCGGTGATGGCCCCGTCGATGAACCGGAGCGTGAGACGCCGGCGCTCGCTGTCGGACAGCACCCGCCCCTCGCGGGCCACGATGATCCGGGACAGGGCCGGGTCGCGCTCGTCCGAGGCCAGCAGCCCTTTCAGGGCAAGCTCCGAAGGGCTCACCTCCTCGACGTAGAGCACGATCCGGCCGAACGTGCCGGTGAATGCCCGCTCCTGGATGCCCGTCGTGGCCCGCGTTTCCAGGATCTTGAAGAGCTGCTTCTGGAAGGCGACGCTCGCCCACGGGTTCACGACCAGGGTCAGCCAGGCGATGAACGCGCTCGCGATGATGCCGGCGGCGAGGAACGGCCGAAAGAGCCGGACGGGGCTGACCCCGGAGGCCTTGAGGGCGGCGACCTCGAAATCGGCACTCAACCGCCCGCCCGCGATCAGCACCGCCATCAGCACCGCGATCGGCAGGCTCAGCGAGAGGAGCGGCGGCAGCAGGTAGAGAAGGAGCGACAGCACCATCAGAACGGGCACCTGCTTGCCGATCACCAGGTCCGTCAGCTGGTAGACACGGTCGATGACCAGGAAGAAGGTGAACACCACGACGCTGATGGCGAAGGGCGGCCACAGCTCCAGGGCGACGTAGCGGTCGAGGACCCTGATCATCCCAGGTATTGTACCGGGCATCGG